>Ga0233380_1000052_pt1 | contig 77103 bp, 71 predicted proteins | sample ElkDunMinimDraft_9_FD_191541 | JGI IMG/M metagenome (GOLD analysis project Ga0233380, IMG submission 191541) | Fecal eukaryotic communites from dung pellets of Tule Elk in California, USA - Elk Dung F36 | ecosystem: Host-associated > Mammals > Digestive system > Large intestine > Fecal | place... | reverse complement strand
AAAAACCATTCAAAATATTAAAAGCAGTTCCTTTGAACTGCTTTTTTGTTTTTATCATTCTTTTTATTGAAAAATTTTGACTAAAGTCTGATCACACTCAATTTATATCATCGTGCTAAAGCCCGATTCAATTAATAATTTGTATTCAATTATTAAAATAACACCTTTTATTAGAATTGACTTTTGCGATTGATCCGCTAATCTTTTTGGATAATCCCCAACTTTTGTGCTTGATCCATATAAACAACAAATCCTTCCATCTATATCAAAATAAAAAAAGCTTCAGATTTCTCTGAAGCTTTTCTAGTAGCGGGAACCGGACTCGAACCAGTGACCTTTGGGTTATGAGCCCAACGAGCTACCTACTGCTCTATCCCGCGCTGTGCGTTTTGTTGAATTTTTACTACGATTAAAAAACGAAATTCTAAACTTTTTTAAAAGGACCTTAGTCTTAGTAGCGGGAACTGGACTCGAACCAGTGACCTTTGGGTTATGAGCCCAACGAGCTACCTACTGCTCTATCCCGCGCTATTGTGGTGCAAATGTAAGGCGACTTTTTGGAATACCAAAACTTTTTTCAGAAAATTATTAAATTAGTGTGTTTAATGATTATTCTGTAACTTTGCAAATTATTAAATACATTATGTCGCACAAAGCTGGTTTTATAAATATTATTGGAAATCCAAACGTTGGAAAATCAACCTTAATGAACGCTTTTATTGGTGAACGCTTATCAATCATCACTTCTAAAGCACAAACAACTCGTCACAGAATCTTTGGAATTGTAAATGGTGACGATTTTCAAATGGTTTTTTCGGATACACCAGGAATCATTAAACCTGCTTATGAATTACAGTCTTCTATGATGGATTTTGTAAAATCGGCGTTTGAAGATGCAGACATTTTACTTTATATGGTAGAAGTGGGCGAACGCGAGTTAAAAGACGAAGCCTTCTTTAAAAAAATTACGCATGCTAAAGTTCCGGTTTTATTGTTGTTGAATAAGATCGACAAATCTAACCAAGAACATTTAGAAGAACAAGTTGCTTTATGGAAAGAACAAGTTCCTAACGCAGAAATTATACCGATATCGGCACTTAATAATTTTAATGTGGATACCGTTTTTAACCGCATTTTAGAATTATTACCAGAATCTCCGCCTTATTACCCTAAAGATACACTTACCGATAAACCTGAACGTTTTTTTGTAAATGAAATCATTCGTGAAAAAATTCTTTTACACTATCAAAAAGAAATTCCTTATTCGGTAGAAATCGAAACAGAAGAATTTAAAGAAGAAGAAAAAATCATCCATATTAAAGCGGTGATTATGGTAGAGCGCGATAGTCAAAAAGGTATCATCATTGGTCATAAAGGCGCTGCACTTAAAAAAGTTGGTGTAGAATCTCGTGCAGATTTAGAAAAATTTTTCGGCAAACAAGTTCACATAGAATTGTTTGTAAAAGTGAATAAAGACTGGAGAAACAACCAATTTCAACTACGCCGTTTCGGGTATCAACAAAAATAAAATCACACTTTTTAAAAGTGAAGTAATATGAACAACATTGTAGCAATTGTAGGCCGACCTAACGTAGGAAAGTCAACGTTTTTTAACCGTCTTATTCAAAGACGCGAAGCCATAGTAGATTCGGTTAGCGGAGTTACCCGTGATCGTAATTATGGAAAATCAGAATGGAATGGAAAAGAATTCTCTGTAATTGATACAGGTGGATATATTAAAGGATCAGACGATATTTTTGAAGCAGAAATACGCAAACAAGTTGAATTGGCGATTGATGAAGCCGATGCAATTGTATTTTTGGTTGATGTAGAAGAAGGAATTACCCCAATGGATAACGAAGTGGCAAAACTGCTTCGTAAAGTTACCAAACCAGTTTTATTGGTCGTAAATAAAGTAGATAACGCCAAGCGTGAACAAGACGCTTTTGAATTTTACAATTTAGGCTTAGGCGAATACGTTACCATGTCTGGAATGAGTGGTTCGGGAACGGGTGAAGTTTTAGATAAAATTGTTGAAATTTTACCAGAATTGCCAGAAGTTGAAGAAGCGACCGAAGAATTACCTCGTTTTGCAGTAGTTGGTAGACCAAATGCTGGAAAATCGAGTTTTATTAACGCTTTAATTGGCGAAGATCGTTTTGTTGTAACAGATATTGCTGGAACAACTCGTGATGCAATCGACACAAAATACAACCGCTTTGGTTTTGAATTTAACTTGGTTGATACAGCTGGTATCCGTAGAAAAGCAAAGGTTAAAGAAGATTTAGAATTTTACTCGGTAATGCGTTCTGTACGTGCTATTGAGCATGCCGATGTGTGTATTTTGGTGATTGATGCTACTCGTGGTTTTGAAGGTCAGGATCAAAGTATTTTTTGGTTGGCAGAAAAAAACCGCAAGGGAATTGTAATCTTGGTCAACAAGTGGGATTTGGTAGAAAAAGACACCATGACTACAGTACAATACGAGAAAAAAATTCGTGAAGAAATAGCTCCGTTTACCGATGTGCCTATTCTATTTGTATCGGCATTAACCAAACAACGTTTGCTAAAAGCCTTAGAAACGGCTGTAGAAGTTTACGAAAACCGTAAGCAACGTATTGCAACATCTAAATTTAACGATACCATGTTGCCGATTATAGAACACAATCCGCCCCCGGCAATTAAAGGTAAATACATTAAAATTAAATACTGTATGCAGTTGCCAACGCCAGTGCCGCAGTTTGTATTTTTTGCCAATTTACCGCAATATATTAAAGATCCGTACAAGCGTTACGTTGAAAACAAATTACGCGAAATATATAATTTTGAAGGAGTGCCAATAGAAATATACTTTCGTCAGAAATAATTACAAAAGGAAAGATTTAAACGTCTTTCCTTTTTTTGTATACTTAATTCTTATTGATATGCAACATTTTGTATATGAAGAATAGTATGCGAAGCTGAAACAAGTTCAGCTTGACAAAAAACGAATAAGGATTCTTTACAAGAAACCTCAGCAAAATATTAAATGATTCTATTTAAAATCAGTACAAAATCTACAAAAGACAATTAAATAACGGCAATCAAATTTTTTAACATAAAAACACTTTGTTATTTTTGCATTATGAAAAAGATACTATCCATACTTCCGTTTTTAATAATGCTGATTTCTTTTGAAAGTTTTTCACAAAACATTCAACTGAAAGGAAAAGTAGTAGATGATACAAAATCACCTATTGTTGAAATGACCGTTTATCTTTCTAAAGCCCAAGATTCAACGCTTATTCAGTACGCTACAACCGATATTTCAGGCTTATTTTCTATTGATATTAAAGCCGTTGAAGAACCAACATACTTAACTTTTTCGTACTTAGGATTTAAAGATCGTATTGAAAAATTCGATAAAATAAATCAGTCCAAAGATTTTGGAGAAGTAATAATGGAACCAGATTCTGATTTACTTTCGGAAATTATTATTGTAACCGATGCACCAATTCGTGTTAAAAACGACACTTTGGAATTTAACGCTTCGTCGTTTAAAGTTCGTCCCGATGCCAATGTAGAAGCATTGTTGAAAGAATTACCTGGTGTTGAAATTGATGCCAACAAAAAAATAACCGTAAACGGTAAAGAGGTTACGCAGATTCTGGTAAACGGAAAACCTTTTTTTAATACAGATGGAACTATTGCATTACAAAATTTACCTGCCGATTTAATTAAAAAAGTTCAGGTTACAGACCATAAAACCAAGGGCGAAGAATTTTCGGGCAGAAAAGCTAAAAGTGATAACGCCAGTATAAATCTTACGATAGATGAAGCCAACAATAAAGGTTTAATGGCTAAATTAAGTGTGGGAATTGGCAGTATTATTGACGACGCCAACCGTTACGAAAGCAGCGGATTAATCAACTATTTTAAAGGAAATCGTAAAATTTCAGTTTTAGCATCGTCTAACAACATAAATTCAGAAGGTTTTTCTATGGATGAGCTTTTTGACAATATGGGCGGCGGTCGTAGCCAAATGTTTAGTTTTGGCGGACGTTCGGGTGGTCCGGGTGGTTTTGGTAGCGGTACCGGAATTACGCGTACCAATATGGCGGGCGTGAATTATTCTGATCAGTTTTTTAAAGGTTTTGAAACCAACGCAAGTTATTATTTTAAAGATACACAGAACAAAAATAATAATCGTTCGCGCGTGATAAACTTGTTGCCAGACGGCGATTTTATTACCGAAACAGAATCGCAGCGTTTAAACAACAATACCAACCACAATGCCGATGTTCGTTTGGAATATAAAATAAATCCGACAACTCAATTGTTCGTTAACCCAAAAATCACGGCAAACAACAACGAATTCAGAAATACATCCGCATCAAAATCAATGGATGCAGACGGGAATTTATTTAATGAAAGTAATGAAAAATCTTTTTCAACTGCCGATAGTTTTACATTTAAAAACTCGATTGAATTCAACAAAAAAGTAAACGATAAAGGAAAGAATTTTAGTTTATCATTCGAAAATGATAATTCAAAAACAACAGGTTTAGGATTAACCAATTCAACCACCTTGTTTTACCAAGGTACAGAAGAAGACGATATTCGTAATCAGGAAGAGCGTTCTGCAAGTACATCAGACAAGTATTCGGCAACTGCAGAATATTCGCAACCTATAAGCGAAAAAGCGTTTATTGATTTAGGTTACACGTTTGATTACAACAACCAAACCGACAACCTAAACACCTTTAATTTTAACGAAGACAGCAACAGTTTTATCGATTTTAATGATCGTTTATCAAACCAAACGCACACCAATATCATAACCAACACGCCTTACGTAGGTTTAAATTACAATACCGATAAAGTGGAATGGTTTGTAAATTCGGGAGTAAATATTGCCAATTTTAATGCATCGGCTTTTTACATGAGTAACGATTATTCGGTCGACAGAAAATTTATTTCGCCATACATTCGCAGTAATTTCAGATATAAGCTTGATAAAAACAAAAATTTCAACATTGGTTACAACTACAACGTAAACAACCCAAATGCTACGCAAATTCTGCCATACGAACGTTTAAACGATCCGTTGCAAACATACATTGGAAACCGCGATTTAGACCAGGCAAAATACCACTCGTTACGTTTAGGTTTTAGAAATTACAACTTCCAAATGCGATCTGGATGGAGTATTTTTGCTAACGCAAGTCTTTATGATTCGCAAATTGTTTCTTCTACCCTATTCGATGAAAACCGTAAGCGAACCACAACTTATGAAAATGTATCGGGTGCTTTTAATACCGGTTTGTTTTTCCATTGGAGCAAATCGTATAAATTTGATGCGCATACTATTCGATACGGAGCAGGAACAAATATTACATTCAACAAACAAAAAGGTTTTGCAAATGGCGTTTTGTATGATGCCAATGAATTAAGTTTTTCTCCAAACATTTACGGATCTTGGGATTATGGCGAACTTTTTACCATAGCACCGTCATACAACGTATCGTTTAACAATACCAAATACAGTAATTTTCAATTGGCAGAAACAAGTTTTGTAAAGCACAACATCATGTTGCAAACAACTACTTACTGGCCAGAGAATTTCACGTGGGGTAATGATTTCGGCTACACATACAACTCTAATATTGCACCAGGTTTTCAAAGAGATTTCTTTTTGTGGAACACCGCAATTTCGTATGCATTTTTAAACAAAGCGTTAACTGCGAAAGTAAAAGTGTACGATTTACTTAATCAAAATATAGGAACATCAAGAACAATTAGTCCAACAGCGATTATCGACCAGGAAAACACCGTTTTAGAACGATACATAATGTTTTCGGTAACGTGGAAATTCAATCAGTTTGGAAATTCTTCAAACAACAGAAACCGTGGTGGTAGCAGAATGATGATGCCAGGCAGGGGGAGAGAATTGTAGAATAATCATCGATAAAAAAATGTTAAAAGCGTGTAAAAACTTATTGCACGCTTTTTTTATATACTATTTTTAACAAAATTACGTTTACTAAATAAAATATTACAAAACATTTATGAAAAACCTATTATTTATGTGCATGCTTTTATGCGGCACACTTCTTCATGCACAAAAAATTGAGTTAAAAGGAAAAGTTGTAGATCCTGACAAAAAACCAATAGAATCGGCAACTGTGTATCTATCTTCAAAAAAAGATTCTACCCTAATTGATTACACTATTACCGATGTAAAAGGGATTTTTACCTTACCCGTTAGAAAAATTGAAGAACCTACTTTTATGACTATTTCTACTTTAGGGTTTGAAGATTTTTCTAAAGAATTTGAAAGTATTATAGCATCTGTTGATCTTGGTACAATTTCACTAAACACATCAGGTGATCTTTTAGATGAATTGGTCATTAATACAGACGGACCACCGGTAAGAGTTAAGAAAGACACGTTAGAATTTAACGCTTCTGCCTTTAAGGTTCGCCCTGATGCTACTGTAAAAGAGCTTTTAGAACAATTACCTGGTGTAGAAGTGGGCGATGACGGTAAAGTTAAACACAATGGCATTGAAGTTAACAACATTATAGTTAACGGAAAACCATTTTTTGGCGAAGACGGAAAAGTTATCATGGAAAACTTACCTGCCGAAATTATTAATAAAGTACAGATAACAAACACTAAATCAAAAGAAGAAAAACTATCAGGCGCTACTGCTAACGGCGAATCTAAAACCATAAACTTAACGATAGACGATGATAAGAACAAAGGTTTATTTGGTAAGTTTATTGCCGGATATGGTACCGATGATCGCTACGAATCATCGCTTTTGTTCAATTATTTTAAAAACGATTTTAAAATAAGCGTACTGGGTTCATCAAACAATATTAACTCAACAGGTTTTTCTACCAACGAAATCATGGACAATATGTCTGGTGGTAGAAATAGTTATTCCTCATGGTCATCGGACGGTGGATTTAGCATTAACGGCTTAGATTTCAGCAGTAGCCAAGGTATTTATCAAACCGATTTAATCGGCGTTAATTATAGTGATAATTGGGGCAAGAAAAATAAAGTAACCGGAAATTATTTATTTCGAGAAGTAGAAAACACCAACAAAAGTAAATCGCGTGTTGAAAATTTATTACCTGATAACCGATATGTAACCGAAGCAGAATCTGATCTTAAATCAAAACAAGGCAAGCATACGTTTAATTATGATATTGAAATGGAAATAGATTCGCTTACTACCATTAGCATCGTTCCAAAGTTTGAAAGAGGCATAAATACTTCCAGATCAAATTCATACAGTGAAACCAGAAATGAAAACAATACCCTTTTAAACGAATCTAAAAACAGCAGCTTTACAAACGCAGATACTTATAATTTTGAAAATCAAATAATTATATCACGCAGATTTAAACGGAAAGGAAGAAGTTTAAGTACCACTTTTGGCAATAAAAACAACAACTCTAAAACATTTCAAACACGAAATTCACAAGCTTATTTTTATCAAACAGGTTTACCAGACGATATAAGAAATCAAAATATTGAATCTACAAACCATAACGATGAGTATTCGTTAAACTTTGTGTACCGCGAGCCAATTGCCAGTAAACAAACCTTAACTTTTAACGTTACAAATACGTGGAAAAATGAATTTCAAGGAAAAGGTACGTTCGACTTTAATAGCGCAGCAAATGCATATACAGACTATAACACCTTGCTTTCTTTTAGCAATTCGTTAAAAGGTTATAAGATCGACCCTAGTTTTAGTTACCAAATAAGTGGTGAAAAATATTATTTTACCTTTGGCGGGGGTACGGCAATTAATAATTACGACGTAATGTCTTTCTACAACAGTGAAAATTATGTAAACCAACGTTTAGATATCTTACCAAATGCAAGAGTTTATGCTAATTATCGCATCGGTAAATCAACAAGCATTGGCGCAAATTATTCTTACAGAGAAGATAGCCCTATGATGTTTCAGTTGTTAGAATACGAAGATTTATCTAACCCTTTATTTAGATCAACAGGAAACAAAGACTTAAAAACTACACAGCGTCACAGTTTTTATTTAAACTTTAATAACTATGATTGGCAAACTCGATCTGGTTATTATTTTTATGGTGGTGGATCTTTTAACGCCCGCGACATAGCGTCATCAACCGTTTTCGATGAAAATTATGTAGGTTATTCTACTTTCATTAATATTGAAGATACTTATAATTATTGGGCAGGCGTAAACTACAACAAAAGTTTTCAGTTAACAGACGTAAATAAATTAACTGTTGCAGCTGGTTTTAGTTTTGATGGCGGATTAGATAAGGGCATACAAAACGGCGTGATGTACAATTCTCATCGCACATCAATCAATCCAGAATTAAGCGTTACTTTAGATCTTAATAAAAAGTTTATTATTAAACCCAATTATAGTTATGAAATTGTAAACAATAGTTTTGATAATTTCATTATTGATAAATCTAACTTTTTTAAGCACAAGGCTGGTTTAATGGTAACATCGTACCTGCCTAAAAATGTAGTTTTTGGAAGTGATATTATGTACGAATACAATTCTAACCTTTCTAGCGATTTTAGAAAAGATTTTCTTTTGTGGAACGCTAGTTTGGGATACAATTTCTTAAACGATCGTTTATTGGCTAAGGTTAAAATGTACGATATCTTAAATCAAAACCAAAGCGTTAGAAGAACTGTATCTCCAACAAGCATTTCAGACATGCAAAACACCATTCTTAAACAATATGTAATGTTTTCTTTAACTTATAAATTAGAAAAATTTGCAGGCAAAAAGAAAAGCCGTTACAGTTTTGACGAAGAAGAATAAAAAAACAGCAACCTTTAACGGGTTGCTGTTTTGCTTTAGAATCTATTGTATGGTTAATAAAACAACCTTTGTAGATTATTTCGTTACTTCATCTATAACTTTTATTGTTTCGTCTAAATCTTCATAAGATAAAGCATCGGTAATAAACCATGTTTCGTAGCTTGACGGTGCAATGTAAATTCCGCGTTCAAGCAAATCGTGAAAGAACTTTTTAAACTCGGGTGTATCTGCTTTTGAAGCATCTTCGTAATTTTCAACTGCGTTTTCGTAAAAGAAAATCGAAATCATAGAACCTACCCTATTTACTGTAAAAGTTTTGTTGTTTGCAGTTAAAACCTTGCGAATCCCCGCTTCTAAATAGGCTGTTTTTTCTTCTAAACGATTAAACAATTCAACGTCGTTATTTATTGCTTGCAACATTGCCAAGCCAGCCGCCATTGCTAACGGATTTCCAGACAATGTTCCTGCTTGGTAAACCGGACCAATTGGTGCTAAATAATCCATAATTTCGTTACGTGCAGCAAATGCGCCAACAGGTAAGCCGCCACCAATTACTTTCCCAAAGCAAACAATATCTGCGGTAACATTAAACAATTCTTGGGCACCACCTTTTGCTAAACGGAAACCTGTCATTACTTCATCAAAAATCAACAATGTGTTGTTTTCATCACAAATAGATCTTAATTCTTGAAGAAAATTATTTACCGGTGGCACGCAACCCATGTTTCCTGCAACTGGTTCAATTATAATGGCTGCAATTTCATTTTTATTTGCTTGAAACAATTCCTTTACAGAATTCATATCGTTGTAATTCGCTAACAACGTATCTTGCGCAGTTCCTTTGGTTACTCCTGGGCTTGATGGCACACCGAAAGTAGACAAGCCGCTACCTGCCGCAATTAAAAACGAATCGGAGTGTCCGTGGTAACAACCCCGAAATTTAATTATTTTTTCTCGTTTTGTATATCCTCTTGCCAAACGAACTGCACTCATACACGCTTCGGTTCCTGAATTTACAAATCGAATTTTATCGATATTTGGAACCATTGAAACAGCCAATTTTGCAATTTCGGTTTCAATTTCGGTTGGCGCACCAAAAGATGTTCCTTTTTTTGTTTTTTCTATAACCGCATCAACAACAGGTTGGTAAGCATGACCCAAAATCATAGGTCCCCATGAATTAATGTAATCAATGTATCGTTTGTCATCTTCATCGAACATATAAGCGCCTTTGGCTTCTTTAATGAAAATAGGCGTTCCACCGACCGATTTAAACGCACGAACGGGAGAATTAACTCCTCCCGGTATATATTTTAAAGCTTCAACGAATAATTCGCTGCTTCGTTTGTATAACATTTTTTATTGAATTTTTATAATTTGACCTACACTTAAAGTATTTGTATTTAATTGATTTAATTGTTTGATATAATCTACCGACGAATTAAATTTTTGGCAGATACCATATAACGTATCACCTGCCTGAACAGTATAAGTTTGTGCTTGTGCACCATAATTTGTTGCTACAACTTCTTCTGTTTTATTTGCAACAAATTGATAGTCTGAGCCTAAAACTTTTTGATCGTATTCATACAACTTGTATCGTTCTATTATGCTGATTAATTTTTGTGGATAACGTGGATCTGTTGCGTAACCTGCTTTTTTTAAACCTTTAGCCCACGCGGTATAATCTTTTTTATCTAAGGTAAATAAATTTTTATAATACACTCTGTTCGCTAAAAATTCTGAATGATCGTTGTAAGATTCTATGGCTGTAGTATATTTCCTAAAGCATTCATTAGGTGCATCATCGGTATGCGAAACCGTTTCGCCTGTCCATTCTTCTTTACATTTAATACCGAAATGGTTATTGGCAGTTCTGCACAACGTTCCGTTTCCTGATCCCGATTCTAAAATTCCCTGTGCAAGTTTAATACTTGCCGGAATTCCATACGTTCTCATACTTTGCATTGCTGCACCCGAATATAAATTAATGTAATCTTCTACGGTGTTCTTTGAAACATTCACTTTTGAAGTAGCTATTAATGTTTCACTGTCGTCTTTTTCAAGTAAAGGTTTAACAGTTTTTGCAGGTTTCGTTTCTGCTATTGGAGTATTCTCTTTTTTAATTGCAGATGTAGTTTTAACAACTACCTTTTTCTTATTATCACCATTTCCGTATTCTTTGGCAATCTTTTCTTTTACTTTTGTATTATGAGCGGCGTTGCAACTCATTAAAATCAATCCTGTAAATAGTACGGACAATACTTTCTTCATATTTCAGCAATGTTAGATTGAAGCCCTTGTAAACCTCCGGTATGAATTATTAATACTTTTGAATTAGGTTTAAAATAACCTTTTGATATCAAATCAATTACACCAAAAAATGTTTTAGATGTATAAACAGGATCCAAAGATATTAAATATTTTTTAAAAAATTGTTTCATAAACTGTTTCAGTTCCTCATTTATCTTTGCGTAACCTCCAAAATGATAATCAGTTACCAAATTCCACTGACTATTTTCTGCATATTTTTGGATATCTTCTGTTAAGAAATCGCCTTTTAAAGCTGGAAAGCCCAAAGCTTTTTGATGGGGTTTTAAACTGTTGATAATTCCCGAAATTGTTCCGCCAGTACCAACGGCACAACAGATAAAATCGAATAATTTATCATCATCTGTCAAAATTTCTTTACAGCCTTTTACCGCCAAATTGTTTGTTCCGCCTTCGGGAATCAAGTAAAAATCGCCAAATTTATTTTTTAACTGATCTAAAAAAGCTGCATTATTTTTATCTCTATATTGCGTTCTTGTTACAAATTCAAACTGCATTCCGTTTTCTGATGCTTTTTTTAATGTAGAATTATCAAGAAATTTATCAGCCAATTCTTCGCCACGAATCACTCCTATTGTTTCAAAACCAAATTCTTTACCTGCTGCTGCAACTGCTGCAATGTGGTTAGAATACGCACCGCCAAATGTCAGCAATTTTGTAAATCCTAATGTTCGTGCTTCTGTTAGATTGTATTTCAGTTTTCTAAATTTGTTTCCAGATATTTCACTATGCAAAACGTCTTCCCTTTTTACATAAATTTCGATTCCAAAATTATTCGGAATAGCTATTTTTTGATTGAACGATTCTTCTTGAGGCTGTATCATAAATAATTGAAAAAAGAAAAGAATTTTCGGTTGGTAAGATAATCTGGATTGGATTCGTTTGCATAAGCCTCCCGCTCAAATGAAATATTGCGATAGGCTTTTTGTCTATTTCTAAATTGAATCAATCGAACAAAAAACTCTAAACCATACCAAATAAAAAACAGAACAATTAATAATTCTAATTGCTGACGCAAATGAATTTTCTCATGGTTTACAAACGACTTTTTTTCAGCCCAAAATATACTTCGTACAAACACAAACGGATAAACAGTTATACCCGAAAACCCTTTTGGCACCCAAAATTTAGAAATTATCAATCGCATAGTGCAAATATCTTTACGGTTTTACAATAATATCCGATAATTTCTCTGGATTTTGTCTTATATCAAAAACAGCTACCACATTAATAGTCTTATTTTGAATATCAGCCACATAAAGAATTTTATAGTTTTTTACCACAATTTTTCTACATTCAGCAACATACTCATCTGTGCTGTATTGATTTTCAAAAATGACCGATTTAGGTGCGTTTCGAATATTTGTAATCAGATTTTTTGCAGCTTCTACAGACTTTAGTTTTATGAAATCATAAATATTTTTAATATCCAATTTTGCTTCATTAGACCATTTGATTTTATACATGATTTCTACCACGTTTCAATTTCTTTTGCAAAATCTTCATCTGAAGTAAAATTACCTGATGCGATATCATCAACTCCTTTTTGTACTTTCTGTTGATACTCCTTTAAAGTCAAAGGTTTTCCATCGGTTGAATATCCAACAATATCTTCTTTGTTTGAATTTGACAAAAGTATTTTTTTCAATTCTTCTAAAACCGATTCTTTGTCAACAACCAAAAGACGTTTTATGAGCTCCAATTTTGTAGCTTGAATATCCATAATTAATATAATTTAAAGTAAAATTACAAAAAAAATAGTAAACAAGTTGACAATTAAAGTGCAATATCTTAATAAAGTACGCACGCAAAGTCCCGTAAAAAAACAAAAAATATTCCCTAAATTTGTAATTATGAAGAAAGTTTTAGTGGAAGGGGAAGATTATTACCTTTCGGATAAAGATTTTAGGATCTTTACAGAAAAATATCTTTTAAATCGCGGACATTGCTGCATGAGCGGATGCAAACATTGCCCATACGGATTTAACAAATTAATCGATCAAATTAAGAAAAAAACAAAACCAAGAACTATGACGTTTCAAGAAGAAATACTTCAGGGAATTCCAACAGAAGTGCCGCCTGCGGCTTTATACGACGCAACTATTAACCATGCACCAAAGCGTAAGGAAATATTATCAGCAGAAGAAAAAATACTGGCGTTGCGTAACGCATTGCGCTATTTTGAACCGCAACAGCACGAAACGCTGATACCTGAATTTAAAGAAGAATTAGAAAAATACGGTAGAATTTACATGTACCGTTTCCGACCAAAATACCGCATGTACGCTCGTGATATTAACGAATATCCAGGAAAATCATTGCAGGCAAAAGCCATACAAATGATGATTCAGAACAATCTGGATTATGCCGTGGCGCAACATCCGCACGAATTAATTACCTATGGTGGAAACGGAGCGGTATTCAGCAATTGGGCACAATACCTATTAACCATGAAATATTTAGGTGAAATGACCGATGAACAAACTTTGGTTATGTATTCAGGTCATCCAATGGGCTTATTTCCTTCGCATAAAAACGCACCAAGAGTTGTGGTAACGAATGGAATGATGATTCCGAATTATTCTAAACCAGACGATTGGGAAAAATTCAATGCGTTAGGTGTTACTCAATACGGACAAATGACCGCTGGATCGTATATGTACATTGGTCCGCAAGGAATTGTACACGGTACTACGATTACTGTTTTAAACGGTTTTAGAAAAATTGGCAAAGAACCAAAAGGAAACTTGTTTGTAACCTCTGGTTTAGGCGGAATGAGCGGTGCACAGCCAAAAGCGGGAACTATTGCCGGCTGTATTACGGTTTGTGCCGAAGTGAATCCGAAAATCACTAAAATTCGCCACAACCAAGGATGGATTCACGAAGTAATTGAAGATTTGGATCTTTTGGTAAATCGCGTTCGCAAAGCACAAGCAAAAAAAGAAGTGGTTTCTATTGCTTATCTTGGAAATATCGTAGATGTTTGGGAAAAATTCGATCAAGAGAATGTGCATATTGATTTAGGATCAGATCAAACGTCGTTACACAATCCTTGGGCGGGCGGATATTATCCTGCAGGTCAATCGTTTGAAGAATCGAACCGAATGATGGCAGAAGAGCCAGAATTGTTTAAAGAAAAAGTGCAGGAAACTTTACGTCGTCACGCAGATGCCATCAACAAACACACGGCAAAAGGAACGTATTTCTTTGATTACGGAAATGCCTTTTTGTTAGAAGCTTCTCGCGCCGGAGCCGATGTTATGAATCCGAACCCGACTTTAGGTCGTGAGTTTAAATATCCGTCGTATGTTCAGGATATTATGGGACCTATGTGTTTTGATTACGGTTTTGGACCATTCCGTTGGGTTTGTGCGAGCAATAATCCGGAAGATTTACAAAAAACAGATGACATTGCTTGTGAAGTTTTAGAAGAAATGATTAAAACATCGCCCGAAGAAATCCAACAACAAATGAAAGACAATATTCAGTGGATTCGTGGTGCACAAGAAAATAAATTGGTGGTAGGTTCGCAAGCCCGAATTTTATATGCAGATGCCGAAGGTCGAATGAAAATTGCCAAAGCGTTTAACGATGCCATCAACGAAGGAAAAATTGGCCCAGTTGTTTTAGGTCGTGACCATCATGATGTATCAGGAACCGATTCGCCTTATCGTGAAACTTCAAATATTTATGATGGATCTCGATTTACAGCAGATATGGCGATTCACAACGTCATTGGCGACAGTTTCCGTGGAGCAACTTGGGTTTCAATTCACAACGGCGGTGGTGTTGGTTGGGGTGAAGTAATTAACGGTGGTTTTGGTATGCTTCTTGATGGCACTAACGAGGCAGAACAACGTTTAAAATCGATGCTTTTCTGGGACGTAAACAATGGAATTTCCCGTAGAAGTTGGGCTAGAAACGAAGGCGCCATGTTCGCCATAAAACGTGCTATGGAAACAGAACCTTTATTAAAAGTGACACTGCCAAATATAGTTGACGACAACCTTTTAAACTAAAATATTATGAAACTATTCAAATTTATACCGTTTTTGGCTTTGATGCTTTTTGCATCGTGTAGTTCAGTACAAGTAAATACAGATTACGACAGTTCGGTTAATTTCAGTGAGTTTAAAACCTACGCTTTTATGAAAGACGGAGTTGATAAAATCAATATTTCAGACTTGGATAAGAAGCGTATTTTAAAAGCAATTGATGAAGAACTAACTGCAAAAGGATACACAAAAAGTGACAATCCTGATTTAGTGATTAATTTATTTACCGATGCTAAACAAATCGTAAACGTAAATTCATATTACGGTGGTTGGGGTTATGGATATTATCGTCCTTGGGGTTGGAACCCGTGGATGATGGGTCCAGGGTACCAATCTGTATCCACATCAACCCAAGGAATTCTTTATATTGATGTTTTAAAGGCTGCGAATAAAGAATTAATCTGGCAAGGTAAAGGCAGTGGTTATTTAACCAGCAAACAAAGTAAAAAAGACGAACGTATTAAAGAGTTTTTATCAAAAGTTTTAGAAACGTTTCCTACAAAATAAATAAATCCCGAAGTTTTCTTCGGGATTATTTTATCTTTAATGAATGATGAATTTATCTGATATTTTAAATAGAACCCACCCTCTTTCTTTTGAAGATTGCAATTGTTTGGAAAATATTTTTCAAGAAGTTAAACTAACTAAAGGATCCATATTATTCAATCAAGACAAAACCGAGCGAAAATTCTATTTTATTAAAAAAGGGATAGCCAGAGCTTTTACCACTGCTGACGGAGATGAAATCACTTTTTGGTTTGGACAAGAAGGAGATCCTATACTTTCTATCAATAGCTACATTTCTAATCAGGCAAGTTATGAAACAATTGAATTGCTAGAAGATGCTGTTCTTTATGAAACTTCGAATCAACAACTCAATGAATTGTATGAAACTAATATTAATATATGTAATTGGGGAAGAAAATTAGCCGAAAATGAATTGATTAAAACAGAGCAACGTTTTATAGCCAGGCTTACAGGAAATTCAAAAAAGCGTTATGAAGGTTTAATAAAAAGTTACCCTGCATTATTAAACAGAGTGCAATTAGGCTACATTGCTTCGTATTTAGGCATTACGCAAGTTAGTTTAAGTAGAATTAGAAAATAATTCCGTTTCTTTTTTAACATTTGTTAAAAAACATGAGAAATTAAAACCCGAAATTTGTTCCATTAAAATGATATATTATGAATTGGATATTATTAATTCTTGGAGGATTATTTGAGATAGGTTTTACTTCTTGTTTGGGAAAAGCTAAGGAAACAACTGGTAGCGAAATGTATTTATGGTATGCAGGTTTCGTTGTTTGTTTAATTCTTAGTATGGGATTGCTAATGAAAGCCACACAAACCTTACCCTTAGGTACAGCTTATGCCGTATGGACAGGAATTGGCGCTGTTGGAACGGTGTTGATTGGCATTTTTGTTTTTAAAGAGCCAGCTACTTTTATGCGTATATTTTTTATTTTTACCTTAATTGGTTCTATAGTTGGTTTAAAAATAGTTTCAAATTAAACATAAAAAAAAGGCATTTTAATAAATGCCTTTTTTGTTTATCCTAAATCTATTTCTTCTTGAACTTGCTCCCATTCTAGCATAGTAGCATCCAAATCTTTCTTTAATTTTTCATAGCCAGCAAACCATTTTGAATCTTGCATTAACTTTTCGTAATTAATCGCTAATTCAGCATCTGCTTTAGCAATTTTCTTTTCTAAATCGCTTATGGTACTTTCTGCTTTACTTAAACGATTATTTAAAGCTTTTAATCTCTTTTGATCTTCATAAGACAGCGATTTTTGTTGTTTTACTTCAACTTCTTGTTTCGCTTGGGTATTCGGGTCTTTTTTCTGTTCAAAATCGCGCATATCGCTTGCATTTCGTTCTTCCAGAAAATAATTAATATCCCCTAAATATTCTTTTATCTTTTGATCTTTAAACTCGTACACTTTATCGGTCATTCCTTGTAAAAAATCACGATCGTGCGATACTAACAATAACGTTCCTTCATAATTTTTCAAAGCTACCTTTAAAACATTTTTCGATTTAATATCTAAATGGTTCGTAGGCTCATCCATCAGCAATACGTTAATAGGTTTAAGTAACAACATTGCCAATGCCAAACGATTTCGTTCGCCACCCGAGAGTACTTTTACTTTTTTCTCCACATCATCGCCGCGAAATAAAAACGATCCTAACATATCGCGAACTTTTGATCTGTTTCCGTCTGTAGCCGCATCAATCATGGTATCTAAAAGCGTTTTTTCGCCGTCTAAATAATCTGCTTGATTTTGAGCGAAATATCCTAATTGAACATTATGTCCTATTTTTATGGTTCCATCGTAATCAAATTCGTTTTGAATTGCTTTGATTAATGTCGATTTTCCTTGACCGTTCTGACCAACAAATGCAATTTTGCTTCCGCGTTCAATAAACAGGTTGATGTCTTTAAAAATGATTTTTTCACCATAAACTTTCGTTACTTTTTCGATCTCTAAAACAACTTTACCAGGAGTTTGCGAAACAGGAAACGAAATATTCATAACCGAATTATCATCTTCGTCCACTTCAATACGTTCTACTTTATCTAACTTTTTAATAAGCGATTGCGCCATTGAAGCTTTGGTTGCTTTGTATCGGAATTTTTCAATTAGCTTTTCGGTTTCTTCAATTTTTTTAGCTTGATTTTTCTGAGCTGCCAATTGCATTTCACGCATTTCTTCTCTTAAAACCAAATATTGCGTGTAGGGCTTATTGAAATCGTAAATTTTTCCTAACGATATTTCAACCGTTCTGTTGGTTACATTGTCCAAAAACATTTTATCGTGCGAAACCAAAACAACTGCTCCAGAAAATGATTTCAGGAAATTTTCCAACCAGATAATCGATTCTATATCCAAGTGGTTCGTGGGCTCATCTAACAACAAAATATCGTTGTTCTGAAGCAACAGTTTAGCCAATTCAATACGCATACGCCAACCACCCGAAAATGTATCGGTTAATTTATTAAAATCATCGCGTTTAAAACCTAAGCCTAAAAGTACTTTTTCTGTATTTCCCTGATATTGATAACCGCCTAAAATATCGAATCTGTGCGTTAAATCGCTTACTTTATCAATTAATTCATGATAATATTCTGATTCATAATCGGTACGGGTAACCAATTCCTCATTAAACTTACTAAGTTGTTGTTCTACATGTAAAATTTCATCAAACGCTTGATAAGCTTCCTCTAAAATTGTTCTTCCTTTTACAAAATCGATATCTTGCTTTAGAAAACCAATTTTAATTTCTTTGTCAAAAGCAATAACTCCCGAATCTGGCTCTACTTCACCCGACAAAATTTTAAGCAAGGTTGATTTACCTGCGCCGTTTTTACCGATTAAACCAATTCTATCTCCTGCACCTAAACGAAAAGTTACGTTTTCAAACAAATAATCTCCGCTAAACGATACGGATAAATCGTGTATATTAAGCATACTGCTATTTAATTAATTGTAGTTTTTTATAATATCTTGCAACATTGATATTTGGATCCAAAGGTACGTTATTTTCAATATTTTGAATGAGTTTATCTGCAAGATATGGAGCTAAAAGCACACCACGCGTGCCTAATCCATTCAAAACATATACGTTTTTATGCTGATAATGTGCGCCAACTAACGGTCTACGGTCTTTAACTGTTGGTCTAACTCCCGCAACATGCTCGATAATTTCATATTCACAATCAATCAATTTTTCTAGACCTTCGATCAGCTCTTTTTTAGCTTCGATAGTTAGAGCATCTGTTTTATCTTGCCAATTATAGGTAGCTCCCACTTTGTAAATATCATTTCCAACCGGAATAATGAATACATTTGATTTTACAATAGCTTGTAATTTTAAATCTGGAATTTTAACGTACAAGAGTTCTCCTTTGGTTCCGTCTAGCGGCAGATAATTAAAGAATTTATTATTTAACATAGAAAATCCTTCGGCAAAGACAATATGTTTTGCTTGAATATGTTTGTAGTTTACAATTTCATCGCCACTAGTTAATTCGTTATAAATAAAAGTTTCTTTTAGTAACAAATTCTTTTGTTCTAGATACGTTTGATACGTTTGAACGAAAGCATTCACATTTAAAAAACCTGTATTGTAGACTTCACCAAAATAATATTCGCTATGAATATGTTGAAACTTATCTTTTAAAAGATTTTCATTTAAGTAAGGAGATGTAATTGGATTATCACATGCAACAAACCAGTTGTTTTGCTCTTCTACAGTTGCAAATTTTCTATAAATAGGAAGTTTATGATAAAATAATGTATTTAACATTTCTTCAATCTCCAGATAGAAAGAATCTGCCAATTCTAATTGTGCTTGCGCTTCCCAAATAGAAGTAAAACGTTTTAACACAACCGGATTGAACATACCCCCAGCAACTTTAGAAGAAGTTTTAAAACCATTATCAATAACTACAAATGTTTTTTGATGATTTAAGCAAAATTGCGCCATAGCCAATCCTGCAAGCCCGGCACCAACAATAATATAATCTACTTTCATAGTAAAAAAAAACTCTTATCAAAAAGATAAGAGTTTTATATGTTAATTTATAAAATTAGTAATTCCACAAATCATCTTCAAAATCACGGATAGATGACTTAATTCGTTCTGCTTCTAATAATTGCATCATAGCATTACCCTGAACATATTCGCTTATATTTCTATCACCGTAAACATTGTCTGTTTTATAGATTGTTCCAGTAAATTTACGAGCATTAAACAAATAGTCATAATTCATAGCCATTGCAGCATTCTTGTCGTTGTATGCATCAATATTATAAAGGGTTTCTCTAGCATCTGGAAAGAATATCCAGAACATAGGAACTGCTTGTTCAAAATCTTCTCCTTTAGTAGCAATATCAGTTACAACAGGAGCAATTGCTAATAAGCGGTATTTTAACTCACCTGCATTACGGTCTAAATACCACATACCTTTAACACGATACTCCTTAACATCAGTAGGTCTAAGTTCAACTCTATCAATATACTGTGCATCAATTTTACCTTCTAAAATATATTGATCAACGCCTTCAGGTAAAGTATCTATACGATAAAATTTATCTTCTAAATCCTTAGGATTTAATTTATACTTAAAATTATCGTCTTGATAAACTTTAGTTATTTTTTTATTCATCACCGCATCTTTCAAAACATTAAATAATGGTTTACGGTCAATAGTTTCTTCTAAAGGAAAGTAATAAACTAAGTTTTGTCTTTGATCCAATGGAATAACTTCCCAAACAGTTTTTTGAAAAATTACGTCACGATCATTTACATACTCATACGGTGCTGGTCCATCAGCTTTTGCATAAATCCTTTCAATTGATTCGTCACCAATTTCTTCAGGAGACATTGCATTTAATATATTACTTTGAGCAATCGAAAAATTACTTACGGTCAATGCAATAACCGCAAAATATATTCTTTTTAAATTTTTCATAATATAAACGATTTATTGAAGTGTAAATGTTGCAGGCGTTGCATCTTTAATAGGTAGATCAACACCATCCATTTTAACTTTCATGTTTGTTATAATAACGCGATCACCAGGTCTTAAGCGCTCAATTTTAGATTTAGCAGATTCTGGTAATTTTCCTCCACCAGTAACACGGTCAGAAGCCATACCTGGATATACAATTGTATATTCTGTAACACGCAATTTAACATCAAAGTCAAAATCTTCCAACATTGCGCCAATATCAGATATCAATAAATTATTAGCTGATCCTTTTGCTTCCATTGTTCCACGAATTGTTCCACGAGGACGAGGAATTACTTTTACACGAAATGTTTGCTTAGAGGAAATTGCTTTTCCATCAGGCATTGTTCCAGTTGCAGTAATAACAACCTCTTTACCCATACCTGGTGTTAAAATAAATTTACCATTACCTACTTTCTTCAAAACTCCATTACTTGCTGAAGCCGTAACCTTATCAGAAGTAATTCCTTCAACAGTAACAGAAATTGGGTTATCTAAACCAGCATAAACTACATTCATTTTATCTGCAGAAATAGTTGCAGAACTTGGACGGCTTACAACCATGTAGTTTGAATTTAAAATGTCAACTACAACTGGTTTACCATCTTCCAAGAAAGTAAATTTTCCTGTAAATTTATGCTCTCCTAAGCCTGAAGCTACAGAAGTACCTTCCACTTGTCCTGCATTAATTCTTGATTGTGGAATGGTTGCACCATTTACTACAACAGAACTTGGAACAGTTGAAGTATCATAACGACCTAAAACCACTTTATACTTAATAGGCTCACCTTGATAATAAACAGCTTTATCTGGAATTACCATTGCCTGGTAATTTTTCATAGAAGCCGCTTGCTTTAATGAGTTTCCTAAGAATAAGTTATACGCTTCGTTTTCTAATTGGCGAACGTCATTTTGCAATGAAGACAAATATGCCAAAGAAGAAACTGCTGGGTATCCTTTAAAATGGTAATCTAAATAAGGAATATCTTTTCCGTCTTTATTTTTTACAGGGTTTGTTGCAAATTTCTTATCAATGTTTTTTTGTAAAAAACCATATTTTGTATCATCAGATACAATGTCTTTAAAGTCTTTTCTGAATTTTTCAAATCGACCTACAATTTCTTGCCCTTTTGCAGACAAACCGTCTTTTTCAAACCATCCGTAATCAATTTCTTGCCCTTTGTCCATTTGTTCATAAGGCAATTTATTGGTAACTGGATCGTTCACAAAACCTTTTGTTGCATCACCTTTTAATGATCCTATATAATTATAAAATTCATTCGAAAGAGCTTGAACTTTTTTAGCCATTTCAAATGGTTGACCATATTTCTCAGGTTCATCGCTTGCTTTCATTGCTAAACCATCGAACAATACCTTATTTGTTCCATCGGTCATAACTTGATTAGCCTCTTCGAACTTTTCGTTCATTAATCCAAAAGCTGTTAAAACCTCTTTCGACATATTAAGTGCCATCATCGCAATGAACACTAAATACATCAGGTTAATCATCTTTTGTCTTGGGGTTAGTTTTCCTCCTGCCATGTCTAATTAGATCTGATTTTAAAGTTAATACTAATTAGCTGTTTTACCCATAGCAGATAACATTCCGCCGTAAACTGCATTTAAAGTTGATAAATTTGATGTTAAAGACATCATTTGTTCTTTTAATCGTAAGTTATTTTCAGCAACTTCTTTGTTAATGTCAGCGTTTTTAGTAGCGCTTTCTAACTGTACTTTGTACATAGAGTTTAAAGATTCTAATTGTTGAGCAGCTTGTGCCATTTCTTCTGCATATCTGTTAGAAGATGCAACTGTTTCAACTGTAGGAGCAATTCCTTTTGCTGCTGCTTCGAAATTTTTAATGCTGTCACGCAAACTTTCCATTAAGTTACCGTCTATTTTAGCTTCTCTTAAAATAGTATCTAATTTTTCAGATAATAAGCTTCTTTCCATTGTTGGTTGTGTTGCAACTACTTGTTGAGATGCTGCTGCGTAAGCTGGTGCTGCACTTCTTGTTTGAACTGCTGGTGCTTGTTGTTGCGCACCACCTATTGAAGTTGTAGCAACAGTACCTGTAACACCAACATTACCTGCTACTTGCATAGCTCTTGGTTCACCTCCACCTAATTCAGGATAAACTCTTGTCCAATCTAAATCCTCGTCTACAGGCTCAAAAGCTGAAATAGCGAAAATTAACGCTTCTACTAAAAGACCTACAGTTAACATATTGTTACCGTTTAAAGGTCCAAATTCCATGTGTGTAATTTTAAATAAAGCACCTACGATTACAACTGCTGCTCCCATACCGTAGCAGAAATTCATTACTTTTTTTGGTATAGCCATCTTATAATTTTGATTTTTAGTTAGTTAGTTTTAATATGTTGTCTTAATTTTATCTTGCATTTCTACCACTTTGTGGTGCGTTTGCTTCGTTTAACAAACCTGGTCCTGGTGCTGAAACTACGGTTCTGAAACCTATGTAACAACGAGCAGAATCTGCATTTTCTTTATCACGTGTTGCCACTTGTAAGAAATAATGCGGATCTCTCCAAGAACCTCCACGAACAACTTTTAAAGGATTTGTTGTTGCTCTAGCTTTTGGCTTTAAACCTGATTGCATGATATACGAACCTTCATCATAAGCCGACTCTGTCCACTCTGCAACATTACCTGCCATATTATACAAGTTGTAACCATTTGGTTTATAAGAACGTGCTTCTGCTGTATATAAAGCTCCGTCTATCGCATAATCACCACGGTCTGGTTTAAAGTTAGCTAAGAAACAAGCTTTCTCGTCTGTTGTATAAGGACCTCCCCATGGGTACATTGCGTTTTTAAGACCACCACGAGCAGCATATTCCCACTCCGACTCATTAGGTATACGGTATTCGTATAAATTATGATTCATTTTACGATCTGAAGTATATGCTTTCTTGTAAAGTGTTCTCCAAGCTGCAAAAGCTTTTGCTTGATGTTGCGTTACCCCTACAACAGGATACTCACCGTACGCTTCGTGCCAGAAATATTCTCTGAACATTGGCTCGTTATATGAGTAGTTAAAGTTTTTAACCCATGTTGTTGTATCCGGGTAAACATTAATAATTTCTGTTTTTAAGAACTTTGCCTGACGGTTTCTAACTTCATTAGAACTATCATTTATGTAAGCATTTTCGTCCCACCAAGAGTATTTAAAGTTTAACTTTTGAACATCAAACGTTACCATTCCATTTAAATTCTGTGTTGCAGGAATGTACAATGAATCCATTACTTCCACATAATATTCGTCTGGGTAACGACGCGGATCAGTTACTAATCGCGCTTTTTTGTTTAAACGACGCCCTGCGTACTCATCATCATCCATTGCCATACTGTAATAGTTATCATACATATAACGATCGTATGCTGTTTGATTTTGATTTAATGAAGGGTCTTGAACTTCTTGAAATGCAAACGCTCCAATTCCACCTGCCGTAGCATCCATTCCCATTTCATCTGCCATAATAGCCAAGCGGGTTCTTACAATAGAATCTTTAACAAACTCGACAAATTTTCGGTATTGGTTGTTTGTAACTTCTGTTTCATCCATATACATAGAACCAATAGTCACTGAACGAGCTGGTGCGTCTTCAGCTCCAAGTAAATCTTCATGAGTTTTACCCATTGTGAAAGATCCACCCGGAATAAAAGCCATTCCCTGTGGCTTTTCGGTAATCCAGCGTTTCCCTTGCGTTCCTTCTAGTAGCTCTCCTCTGTCACCAGAACCACAACTGAACATTAACGAGGCAACCGCAGTAAGTGTAATGAACTTCTTCATATATTAATTGGGGTTTTATTTTAAAAATTATTCAAAGCGTAAACCTATCTAATTATTTTTAAATATACAACGAAATCTTAAAAAAAAATTTAATTTATATTTAACAATTTATTTTAAAACATAGTTAACCTAACAGTTTTTTGTTTGCACGCCACCATCTGTCGGGCACAACACTTTGTAAAGATTGCTTGTAATCATCATAGCTACAAGGGAATAACACTTTACGACTGTCGTTTTCTAAACTGTTAATTTCGATCCACCAGCGTTCAGAAATATCGCTTTTAAAAAAAACCAATTCCTGTTCTTCTAGCGGCACTATATATTTTAAATAGGTTGATTTGCTAATATAGGGATATTCATTCATTCTGAAATTAAATCCTTCAACAAAATACCATAAAATCTGCGTAATTAGCAAACTTTTTTGCGAAATATTATCGATATTAAAAATACCAAAGCTACTTACACGGTCACTTAAGCCGGCGTAACGTGCTAACGCACAGATTTCTCGCCCATCGAAACCATTTGGATTAAACTGCGAAAAAAATCCTAAATCGGCTGATTTTACCGCATTAATATCCAAGCTTACAATATCAGCATCGCGCAATACCGGTTCGGCAATTTTAACATCTGTAATGATTTCTCCCAAACGATACGCTTCAAAATACATTTTATCAATCAGATCGATTTCTTCCTGCGAATTAAAATAGGTTTGATATCCCAACACGCTGAAATTATGCAGATTATTGGGTGCATCCATGATAATGCGGGTCATGAAATTTTCTGACGGATTTTCAACATCTGCAGCTACATCAATTTTATTATCGATACAAACCAGATTCACGTTTTGTTCCAATGCATCGTATCCGCGGTACATACCTAAAGTTAAATCTTGTGATCCGCCTAAAACAATCGGCACGATATTCTGCTTTAACAGATCGGCAACGAGCATTTTCACGGCAATATAGGTATCTTCTATACTTTCGCCTGCTTCAATGGTTCCTAAATCGATTATTTTTTTTGTCCAGTTTCCCGGAAAAAGCTGATAAAGATTCTTTCTGAATTCATCGAAACCAACATCGCCAATAGTATTTGAAACTCCGCGATTTTCGTTTATGGTGATAATTGCCAACTGCACATTCTCTGTTTCGGGCAACGATTTTTGGGTATGAATTCCCATTGTTTTACCCAACGAATGTTTAGGCAATGTATTAATAAACTGCTCTAATTCGGTAGAAATCGGCTTTAAAATTTCGTACATCATAACGCATTATTTTTTTGTTGTACGTTTAGTAGCTGTTGTCTTAGTTGTTTTAGCTGCCGGTTTTTTAGCTGCGGTTTTCTTTACAGTTGTCTTTTTAGCGGGAGTTTTAGCTTCGATCATTTTTTGGATTTCTTCTAAAGTTAAAGCGACTGCATCAATATCTTTACTTAATTCGATTTTCACTTTTCCTTTTAAAATGACCGATCTGCCCCAACGTGCTTTTTCAACACGAATGCCTTCTTCTCTAAAATCGTGAATAACCTTGTCTTTTTCTTTCTGAATTTTATCTTCGATCAATTCTTCTACATCATTTGTTGAAAGATTATCGAAATTATATTTTTTGTTTACGTTGATGAACATGTTGTTCCATTTGATAAACGGACCAAAACGACCAACACCTTTTTGAACCGGCAAACCTTGATAAATGGCAATTGGCGCATCGGCTTTTTGTTTTTCTTTGATCAATTCTACAGCGCGATCTAACGTTACATCTAACGGATCTTCGCCTTTTGCAAGCGATACAAACATTTCGGCATAACGCACATACGGACCAAAACGACCATTGTTAACTTCGATTTTTTCGCCTTCATATTCTCCTAATTGTTTTGGCAACAAAAATAACTGAAGCGCTTCTTCTAAACCTATGGTTCCTATGTTTTGAGATGGATTTAAACTCGCAAACTGTTTTTCTTCGTCTTCGGCATCGCCAATTTGCGCTACAGGTCCAAATTTTCCTAAACGCACCAAAACAACTTTTCCTGATTTTGGATCGTTTCCTAAAATACGTTCACCCGATTCGCGTTCTGCATTTTTCTCAACATCGATTACCGTTGGATGAAAATGACTGTAAAATTCGTTCATCATTTTTGTCCAATCTAAATTTCCTTCCGCTATTTCATCGAAACTTCCTTCAACGCGAGCCGTGAAATTATAATCTAAAATGGTTTCGAAATTTTTCACCAAGAAATCGGTAACAATATTTCCTATATCTGTTGGGATTAATTTTCCTTTATCGGCACCCACTTTCTCTAATTGAGTTGCTGTAGAGATTTTATCGTTCTGTAATCGTAAAACCTGATAATTACGTTCGGTTCCTTCGGCAGTTCCTTTTTCTACGTAATTACGTGCAATGATAGTTGAAATTGTCGGCGCGTATGTTGACGGACGACCAATTCCTAATTCTTCTAACTTTTTAACCAAAGCAGCTTCGGTATAACGAGCCGGCGGACGTGAAAAACGCTGTGTAGCTGTAATGCCGTTGCTTACCAAAAGTTCGTTCACTTTCATTGCAGGCAACAAACCTTCTTGTTCTTCGTCTTCATCGTCGTTTCCTTCTAAATAAACTTTTAAAAATCCTTCAAAAAGTAAAACTTCACCCGTTGCAACAAAATGCTGGTTGTGTTTATTGGCAACAATGGTAACGTTGGTACGCTCTAACTGCGCATCGCTCATTTGTGAAGCCAAGGTACGTTTCCAGATTAATTCGTACAAACGCGCCTGATCACGATCAATACTTACCGTATGTTTAGACATATCTGTCGGACGAATTGCCTCGTGCGCTTCTTGTGCACCTTTTGCTTTTGTAGAAAAATTGCGTGGTTTACTGAATTCTTTTCCGTAAAAATTCACAATTTCTGTTTCGGCAGCTTTTATGGCATCTTGTGACAGGTTTACGCTATCGGTTCTCATATATGTAATCAATCCGCTTTCGTACAAACGCTGTGCTAACATCATGGTTTGCGAAACAGAATAATACAGTTTACGCGATGCTTCCTGTTGTAAAGTTGATGTGGTAAACGGTGCTGCCGGAGATTTTTTTGCCGGCTTGGTTTCTAAATCGGAAACCTTAAATTGCGCACCTATATTTTGTTCTAAAAAAGCTTGAGCTTCTTCTTGTGTTTTAAAGTTTTTAGGCAATTTAGCTTTGAACGATTTACCGTTTGCCGCCACAAATTCTGCCGAAATATTGAATGATGATTCGGTGTTAAAACCTTCAATTTCACGTTCGCGTTCTACAATTAATCGAACAGAAACAGATTGTACACGACCAGCAGATAAACCAGCACGTACTTTTTTCCATAAAACCGGCGACAATTCGTAACCAACCAAACGGTCTAAAACACGGCGTGCCTGTTGTGCGTTAACCAAATTATAATCTATGGTACGCGGATTTTCTATTGCTTTTTGAATGGCTGTTTTGGTAATCTCGTGAAAAACGATACGCTTTGTATTTTCTTCTTTCAATTTTAATTCTTCTGCTAAATGCCAAGCAATTGCCTCACCCTCGCGATCCTCATCGGATGCTAACCAAACCATTTCGGCTTTTTTAGACAGGTCTTTCAGTTTTTTAACAACCGCTTTTTTATCGGCAGAAACTTCGTATTTCGGTTTAAAATTATTATCAATATCAACACCAATTTCTTTTGAAGGTAAATCGGCAATGTGCCCAAAACTTGATTCTACCTGATAATCTTTCCCTAAAAATTTTTCTATCGTTTTTGCCTTTGCAGGCGACTCTACAATCACTAAATTCTTTGCCATTCGTTTCTTTATTTGAAAAGCAAAAGTATATGATTTTTTTAAATTAGCGTTTTTTTGATTTTTTTAATTGTATTGTTTTAAATTTTGAGAGATGATTTTCTTTACGATTTGAACTAGTTTTTTTGGCTCAACTACCTTAATTTGATGGTTGTGCGATAATATTTCGGATACCAATTCCATTGTTGGAATTACTTGTAAACTAATTATTGTTTTGCCGTTTACTATTTCGGTTTTTTGTGATTGATGAATAGGCAGTGTGCTAAAATACTTACCGTATTCTATGGAAGTTTCAATTTTAACAGTTGTTTTTTCCGAAAAACCATCTAACGGTTTTGTGGTTACGCCCATAAAATCTTTAAAGTGGTTTTGAATATCAATGGGATCTTTCAAAATGAATTCGGTAGTTACTTCGCAATTGTAAATTCTATCCAAAGCAAAAGTTTTCAACACATTTATTTTTTGTCCGTCTTTAATTTCAAAACCTACCACATACCAACGACTTTTACTTTCTTTTAAAGCCAGCGGCATCAGTTTGCGTTTGTGTGCTTTGTACTGATCAAACTTTTGATAATTAAATTCCAGATGTTTTTTAAAACAGATAGCTTCTTTAATAGTAGAATAATTTTCTAATCCGGTAACTTTTCGGTTATCGATCAAAATAAAATTATTGTTAGATACATCTTGGGCAATATTCAGCATCTTTAAGCTTTCAATGGTAAAAAGCTGGCTGTTTTTCGATGTTTTTTGTGATGCATCATCTAGCAAAATATATTTCATTTTTGCTTTATTGTACACAATTTTAATTTTTAAAGACGATTCAATATCCTTTAAATCGCGCTGAAAAGTTCGTAACGATACGCTGTGATCTTCATCAATAAAAGAATTTTTCAGTTTATCGTTCAATTCAGAAAATGTCAATCCATTTTCGCCCTGAAGCTGAAAAATTTCTACAATTCGTGTTAGTCTGCTTATTAAGTTGTGTTTGTTAGCCATAATTATTCAAAAGTGTTTTTAAAAAGTTCTTCGATTGCATTTATGCCAAAGATATTGATATTTCGGGTGCCGATCCCCGCAAAATGATGCGAGGTAATTTTGGGCTGGTATTTTAATTCGATAAAATTCTGATGCTGAAAATCCCAATAAAACCATTGCGCCACATCTTGATTGTACACAAAAATCTTCTTGTTGCTATTAATTGCCATTTGTACCGCCCATGCAGTTCCGCCTTTTACCTGTAACTTTTCGCTTACTGTTTTAAGGCTTGATACGGCATAAATTTCATCGGCATTTTTTACCTGAAACCAATTACGCGACAAAAACTTTAAGTACTGGTTTATTTTAGATCGCTTTAAAACTTCATTGGCTTTCATAACATTTTCAACACCTTCTTTAAATTCATCATCGGTTAATTCATGTTTGTTTTCAGATGTATGATGCTTTGTTTTGTACGAATACGCCACCACCGAAACATTGAACTTTTCTGCAAAAAATTCAAAATAAGAATCGGCACCTTCTGCCCCACCCGAATAACATGTATGATGATTTATGAGTTTCATAAGGTAAATATACAAATTAAAAACGACGTGAAATGACGTGTTAAAAATATTCAGAATTCATCTGCCATCTTGTCACACAAATAATTTTAATTGTATCTTTGCAAATTGATTTAGTACACGACCGTGATTTATGGAAAAGGTAATTGAAGAACAAAAACAGGGTACAAGCCTGGTTTTAGATCAACAAGAAAATAATACCAAAAAGTTATTTATAGAGAGTTATGGCTGTCAGATGAATTTTTCTGATAGTGAAATTGTAGCATCTATTTTAGCCAACGAAGGTTATAACACCACACAAAATTTAGAGGAAGCCGATCTGGTTTTGGTTAACACGTGTTCTATTCGCGATAAAGCCGAACAAACCATTCGCAAGCGTTTAGAAAAATACAATGCCGTAAAATCGATTAATCCGTCTATGAAAGTAGGCGTATTAGGCTGTATGGCAGAACGTTTAAAAAGCAAGTTTTTAGAAGAAGAAAAAATTGTGGATATGGTTGTAGGACCAGATGCTTACAAAGATATTCCGAACCTTTTAAAAGATGTTGGCGAAGGGCGCGATGCCATTAACGTAATTCTATCAAAAGAAGAAACGTATGGCGATATTGCTCCGGTGCGTTTAAACAGCAACGGCGTAACAGCTTTTGTTTCTATTACGCGTGGTTGCGACAATATGTGTACTTTTTGCGTGGTTCCTTTTACTCGTGGGCGTGAGCGATCTCGTGAGCCGCAAAGTATCATGGAAGAAATTAAAGACTTACATGAACGTGGTTTTAAAGAAATCACATTGTTGGGGCAAAACGTAGATTCGTATTTATGGTACGGCGGCGGTTTGAAGAAAGATTTTGTAAAAGCAACCGAAATGCAAAAGGCAACAGCGGTAGATTTTTCACAGCTTTTAGATATGTGTGCGACAAGTTATCCTAAAATGCGTTTCCGTTTTTCAACATCGAACCCGCAGGATATGCACGATGAAGTTATTCACGTAATGGCGAAGCATCACAATATCTGTAAATATATTCATTTACCTGTTCAGTCGGGATCAACTCGTATTTTACACGAAATGAACCGTCAGCACACACGTGAAGAATATATGGATTTGGTTGACAGAATCTATAAGATTATTCCGGAAATATCGTTATCGCAAGATATGATTACAGGATTTCCGACAGAAACCGAAGAAGACCACCAAGATACTTTATCATTGATGGAACATATAAAATACGATTTCGGATACATGTTTGCTTATTCTGAACGTCCGGGAACAATGGCTGCCAGAAAGATGGAAGACGATGTGCCTGAACCAGTGAAAAAACGCAGATTACAAGAAATTGTAGATTTACAACAGCGCATTGCAATGGAGCGTACCAAACGTTTTGTGGGACAAACAGTAGAGGTTTTAATTGAAAAAACATCTAAACGTTCAGATGAACATTGGTCTGGGAGAAATTCACAAAACACCACAGTAGTTTTCCCTAAAGAAAATTACGAAGTAGGCGATTTTGTGTTGGTAAAAGTAAACGATTGTACATCGGCAACCTTAATTGGTGATGCCGTAGGGTACAGTGAAATGCAATAGTTATTTGTTTCAAGTTTAATTTGTTTCAAGTTTCAGGTTATGGCAACAATAAATAGATTTGAGGATTTAGAAATATGGCAAGAAGCCAGAAGATTAGCAAAAGTTATTCATAGAATTTCTATAGAAACAAATTTAAAAACAGACTTTAAATTTAAAGAGTAAATTAAATCTTCATCAGGATCTGTCATGGATAATATAGCAGAAGGATTTGAACGAGATGGTAATCTCGAATTCAGACAATTTCTTTCTATTGCAAAAGGTTCAGCTGGAGAAACAAGATCTCAATTATATAGAATTTTTGACTGTGAATATATCAATGAAAAGGATTTTGAACAATTAACAAACGACTATGAAAAGTTGAGTGGAAAAATTAAAAATTTCATTTCTTATCTAAACAAAAAAAGATTTCAAGGGAAACAAGTTTAAATAACAAACTATAATTGGAGCTTAATCTCAAACCAAAAAAACTTGAAACCTGAAACTCTAAAAACAAAACTATGGAAAACGTTCAAAGCATAAAACAACGTTTTGAAATTATCGGTAACGACATTAAACTAAATCGGGCATTGGAAAAAGCTATTCAGGTGGCTCCGACCGATATTTCTGTTTTGGTTACCGGTGAAAGCGGCGTTGGTAAAGAAAATATTCCAAAAATCATACATTCATTATCGCACCGGAAACACGGAAAATACATTGCGGTAAACTGTGGTGCTATACCAGAAGGAACCATAGATTCGGAACTTTTTGGACACGAAAAAGGCGCGTTTACAGGTGCTGTTGGCAGTCGCGAAGGTTATTTTGAAGTTGCAAACGGCGGAACCATTTTTTTAGATGAAGTAGGCGAATTGCCATTAACTACGCAGGTTAGATTGCTTCGTGTGTTAGAAAACGGAGAATTTATAAAAGTAGGATCATCAAAAGTTCAAAAAACCGATGTGCGTATTGTTGCGGCAACCAACGTTAAAATGTTCGAAGCTATTGATAAAGGCAAATTTCGTGAAGACTTATATTACCGTTTAAGCACGGTTGAAATTGCTTTGCCGCCTTTGCGTGAGCGTGGAGAAGACATTCATTTGCTTTTTCGTAAATTTTCATCAGATTTTGCACACAAATACAAAATGCCGCCTATTAAATTAACGCCCGATGCTGCCGAATATTTAATGCATTATCGTTGGGGCGGAAACATTCGTCAGCTTCGCAATATTGCCGAGCAGATTTCTGTTATTGAAACCAATCGTGACATCAATCTAAAAACCATGCAGGGATATCTTCCCGAACGAAATGCGCAGTTGCCGTCACTTATCGAAACTAAAAAATCGGAAAGTGATTTTAGCAATGAACGTGAAATTTTATACAAGGTTTTGTTTGATATGAAAGCTGACTTGACCGATTTACGAAAGCTGACTCTTGAGTTAATGAACAATTCAAACTCTACGCAAGTTCAGGAAACAAATAAATCATTAATTCAGCGCATTTACAGTCAAAACGATGAAGCGCAGATTAAACAAACTAACCGTTCAATTCCTTTAAACGAACACGCTTCAGCTGTAAAAAACAATCATCAAACCGAATTAATTGATGATGAAGATGAAAATGAAGACAATTATTTAATTGCCGAAACCATTGACGAAGAAGAAACGTTAAAATTAGAAGAAAAAGAAATTCAGCTTATTAAAAAAGCATTAGAACGCAATAGCGGGAAACGCAAGGCTGCAGCAGATGAATTAGGAATTTCGGAAAGAACATTGTACAGAAAAATCAAGCAATATGATTTGTAAGTTTTAGCCTTAAAGTCAGATGTCTAAAGTCATAAAGTATTGCGGAGAATAAAGTTGCTAGTCTAAACAAATCAACGATTCAACAGTTCAACAAAACAACACATGAAAACACAACATACATTATACAAATTTACCGCATTACTTTTCTGTTTGATTTTATCGAGCTGTGGTGCTTACAATTTCACAGGAACAGCTCCAATAGATGCTGAAACTTTTCAGGTAAACTACTTTTTAAACAATGCAGAATTAATTGAACCCGGTATTGAACGTACTTTTACCATGAAACTGCAAGATTTATTAGTTGGGCAAACAAGTTTAACCTTAACAAATACTAATGCCGATTTGGTTTACGAAGGCGAAATTACCCAATACCGCATTTCACCAATGACTGCAACTGCAGAACAAACCGCTGCACAAAACCGTTTGTACATTGCCATTAACGTACGTTTTACAAACAAAAAAACACCGGAAGACGATTTTGAGAAAACGTTTTCGCATTTTTACGATTATCCAGCAAACGATCAGTTAATTGGTGGAAAATTAAGCACCGCTTTAGATGAAATTTACGAACGTATAACTCAAGATGTTTTTAATGCATCGTTAGCAAAATGGTAGTTTTATGAATGCACAACAATACATACAGTGGCTAAATAATCCGTATCACTTAACCGAAGAACATACGGCAACGTTAAAAAATACGATTAGTGAATATCCGTATTTACAATCGGCTCGTGCCTTGTATTTAAAGGCGTTAAACCAGCAACGCAACTTTTTGTACAACAGCGAACTTAAAAAAACCGCCGCATACACTACAGATCGAGATGTATTGTTTGATTATATCGTTTCCGAAGATTTTATAACCTACAAAGCATTACATATTGAAGAGGTTGATGTTGTTGATGAAAATTATATTGAATTTAAAAAACCAGAACCAACATTAGATGAAACCATCGAAAAACGAGTTTTAGACACCTTAGTTTATATCGAAAATCAAGATAAGGAAACACAATTGATTCAAAAAATCGAACAAATTTCTAAATCGAAAATTGAAGCGAATAAGCTTGAAAAAGAAACGACTTTAATTGAAGATCAACAGGTTTCAAACGAAGAAATTTTATCAGAGGAAGTTCCTTCAGAAGAAATTCATCAGTTAGAAGAAAATTTAGAAGTAGGCAAACCTTTAGATTTTTCAGAGAACGATAAGTTTTCGTTTACAGAATGGTTAAAACTAACATCGGCACAGCCAATTCAGCGCGAAAATACAGAAATTACAAACGATACTATCGAAACAAAAAAAGAAGATATTATTGAAGATAAAATTCCTGTAAAGCAAAAAAACATGGATTTAATAGATCGCTTTATCGAAACAAATCCAAAAATTACTCCAAGCAAAACAGCTGTTGTTCCCGTTATAAATATGGACAGGTTAAACGAAGAAGAACCCTTTTACATGACCGAAACTTTAGCCCGAATTTATCTAGAACAGAAAAAATATCAGAAAGCAATACAAGCTTATGAAATTTTAATTTTGAAATATCCAGAAAAAAGTAGTTTATTTGCAAATCGAATTTTTGATATAAAGAAATTACAAGAGTTTAATAATATATAAAACAACCCAATATGTTTACAATTTTTTTAGTGTTAATCACCATTGTTGCCTTACTTTTAATCATTGTTATTATGATTCAAAACCCTAAAGGTGGCGGCTTAGATTCATCGTTAGGTGGTTCAACATCTATTGGTGGTGTACAAAACACAAATAAATTTTTAGATAAAAGTACATGGACTTTGGCAGCTGCGTTAGTAATTTTAGTTTTAGTTTCTAGCTTAAGTTTCCAAGGTGATTACTCAAACGATTCTAAAATTTTTGATAAAAACACCGTAGTAGCTCCACCAGTTGCTTTACCTACAGCAGGTGCAGCAGAAGGGCAGCCAGCACAAAATACTCCAAGTGAGCAAGCACCTGCCAACACACCGGCACAACCTGCTAACTAATTATAAAAAATATTCATAAAAAATGCCAGCTTGTCATAAGCTGGCATTTTTTATTCTGTCAAAATATCACTTTTACCGGTTGGCATACTTTTGGTCAAAATAAAAACAAATCATTAATAAATTAAACTTAAATACTATGGCATTAAACGTTAAACCATTAGCAGACCGCGTTATTATTGAACCAGCTGCTGCTGAAACTCAAACTGCATCAGGAATCATCATTCCAGACACAGCAAAAGAGAAACCACAAAAAGGAACTGTTGTTGCTGTTGGTAACGGTAAAAAAGACGAGCCTTTAACTGTTAAAGTTGGCGACACTGTTTTATACGGAAAATATGCAGGTACCGATTTAAAATTAGAAGGCAAAGATTTCTTAATCATGCGTGAAGAAGATATTTTGGCAATTATATAATTGTTTATCCGTTGATTTGTTTATTCGTTAAATCGGACAAATCAGCAGTTAAACAAATAAACGATAACACAGTTCAATAATTTAAACAAAAAGAAAAATGGCAAAAGATATAAAATTTGATATTGAAGCACGCGACGGCTTAAAACGCGGTGTTGATGCATTGGCAAATGCAGTAAAAGTAACCTTAGGTCCAAAAGGTAGAAACGTAATTATTTCTAAATCATTCGGTGCACCACACGTAACTAAAGATGGTGTTACTGTAGCAAAAGAAGTAGAATTAGCAGACGCTTTAGAAAACATGGGTGCGCAAATGGTGAAAGAAGTAGCAAGTAAAACCAACGATTTAGCTGGTGATGGTACTACAACTGCAACTGTTTTGGCACAAGCTATTGTTAAAGAAGGATTGAAAAACGTTGCTGCGGGTGCAAATCCAATGGATTTAAAACGTGGAATTGACAAAGCTGTGGAAGCTATTGTTGCCGATTTATCAAAACAAACGCAAGAAGTAGGTTCAACTACCGAAAAAATCAAACAAGTGGCATCAATTTCAGCTAACAACGACGAAGTTATTGGTGAATTGATCGCTGAGGCTTTTGGTAAAGTTGGTAAAGAAGGTGTTATTACTGTTGAAGAAGCTAAAGGAACGGATACGTATGTTGATGTTGTAGAAGGAATGCAGTTTGACAGAGGATATCTTTCGCCTTATTTCGTTACAAATCCAGAGAAAATGGAAACGGAATTCGAAAATCCTTATATCTTATTATACGATAAAAAAATATCTTCATTAAAAGAATTATTACCCGTTTTAGAACCGGTTGCTCAATCAGGAAAAGCGTTATTGATCATCGCTGAAGATGTAGATGGTGAAGCGTTATCAACTTTGGTTGTAAACAAATTACGTGGTGCATTAAAAATCGCCGCAGTAAAAGCGCCAGGTTTTGGTGACCGTAGAAAAGCAATGTTAGAAGATATAGCTATTTTAACTGGCGGAACGGTGATTGCAGAAGAAAGCGGTTACACTTTAGAAAATGCTACGTTGGAAATGTTAGGAACTGCAGAACGCGTTTCTATTGACAAAGACAACACAACCATTGTAAACGGTGCGGGTGATTCTGATATGATTAAAAACAGAGTAAACCAGATTAAAGCACAAATGGAAACAACTACTTCTGACTACGATCGTGAAAAGTTACAAGAACGTTTGGCTAAATTAGCTGGCGGTGTGGCAGTACTTTACGTTGGTGCAGCTTCTGAAGTGGAAATGAAAGAGAAAAAAGACCGTGTAGACGATGCTTTACATGCAACACGTGCAGCTGTTGAAGAAGGTATTGTTGCAGGTGGTGGTGTAGCTTTATTAAGAGCAAAAGCTGCTTTAACTAGTGTTGATGCTTTAAATGCAGACGAAAAAACAGGTATTCAAATCGTTGCTCGCGCTATTGAATCGCCTTTAAGAACTATTGTTGAAAATGCAGGTTTAGAAGGATCTGTTATTGTAGCAAAAGTTGGCGAAGCTTCAGGAAACTATGGTTACAATGCTAAAACCGACGAATATGTTGATATGTTGGCAGCAGGAATCATCGACCCTAAAAAAGTAACTCGTGTAGCTTTAGAAAACGCAGCTTCGGTTGCCGGTATGATTTTAACTACAGAATGTGCTTTAGTTGATATTAAAGAAGAAGGTGCAGGTCAAATGCCAATGGGCGGCGGTATGCCAGGAATGATGTAAGATCATTAATAATAAAGTTTTTAAAAGCAGTTCCATTGGAGCTGCTTTTTCATTTAAACTATTCACAATTAACAATTATTTAATCAATATTGAAGTAATTAGTCGTAAATTGATAAGGAATATTAAAAACCTAAAAATAATGAGTACAAACAAAGTTTACGACAGGCCAAAATTTAAAGATCAGTACGACAATTACATCAACGGAAAATGGACACCACCTGCATCAGGTAAATATTTTGATGTAATTACGCCTTTAGATGGCACTGTAATGACTAAAGCAGCACATTCTAACGCACAAGATTTAGATTTAGCGGTTGATGCAGCTGCCGAAGCATTTAAAACATGGGGCAAAACATCTGCAACAGAACGTAGTATTATTCTAAACAAAATTGCCGATCGAATTGAGCAGAATTTAGAGTACATAGCAGCCGTAGAAACTACCGACAATGGTAAACCGGTACGCGAAACATTAAATGCAGATATTCCGTTGGCTATTGACCACTTCCGTTATTTTGCAGGAGTAATTCGTGCCGAAGAAGGCTCGTTAACAGAATTAGATCAAAATACGGTTTCGTTAATTGTACACGAACCAATTGGTGTCGTTGCACAAATTATTCCTTGGAACTTCCCTATTTTAATGGCTGTTTGGAAAATTGCACCAGCTTTAGCTGCAGGAAATACTATTGTTTTAAAACCTGCCGAATCAACTCCGATTTCTATCTTAGTTTTAATGGAAGTAATCGGCGATTTGTTACCACCAGGTGTTTTAAACGTTGTTAACGGTTTCGGGGCCGAATTAGGTCAAGAATTAGTTGGAAATCCTAAAGTCTCAAAAGCAGCATTTACCGGATCAACCGCTACAGGACGTATGGTTATGCAATACGCTACTGAAAACATTATTCCGGTAACTTTAGAATTGGGAGGTAAATCGCCAAACGTATTCTTTGAATCGGTAATGGATGAAGACGACGATTATTTAGACAAAGCAATTGAAGGTGCTGTATTGTTTGCCTTAAATCAAGGTGAAATTTGTACATGTCCTTCTCGTTTGTTAATTCAGGAATCTATTTACGATAAATTCATCGAAAAAGTAGTAGCTCGTGTAAATGCTATTAAAGCAGGAAATCCTTTAGATACCGCAACCATGATTGGTGCACAAGCATCGAAAATTCAGTACGATAAAATTCTAAATTACATCAAATTAGGAAAAGAAGAAGGTGCTGAAGTTTTAACGGGTGGCGATGCCAACATTTTAGGTGGTGATATTGAAAACGGTTATTACATTAAGCCAACTTTATTAAAAGGTCACAACAAAATGCGTGTGTTTCAAGAAGAAATTTTTGGTCCCGTATTGGCTGTAACTACTTTTAAAGACGAAGCGGATGCTATTGAAATTGCCAACGATACCATTTACGGTTTAGGTGCTGGTGTTTGGACACGTGATGCGCATCAGTTGTATCAAATTCCGCGTGCTATTCAGGCAGGTCGTGTTTGGGTAAACCAATACCACAGTTATCCTGCCGGAGCTCCTTTTGGTGGATATAAACTTTCGGGTATCGGTAGAGAAAATCACAAAATGATGTTAGGCCATTACCGCCAAACAAAAAATATGTTGATTTCTTACGACAAGAAAAAATTAGGTTTCTTTTAAAAATGAAATGATGACAAAAACATCCAGATTATCAGCTACCCCAAAAGCTTTGGAACTGATTAAAGAATTAGCGCAAGAACACGGAGATTTAATGTTTTACCAAGCAGGTGGATGCTGCGAAGGTACACAACCCATGTGTTTTAAAAAAGGAGGATATTTCCCAAGGATGCGCGATGTTTTAATTGGTGAGCTGTTGGGATATGATTTTTGGATTGATCATAATTTGTTTGAATATTGGAAACATGCTCATTTTGAACTCGATGTTTTAGACGGATTTGGAACGGGCGGTTTTTCACTTGAAATTCCTAAGGGCAAAACTTTTAAAGTAAATTATACTATTTTTACGCCAGAAGAAGCAGCTCAATTACCAGAACCCATACTATATAAAAATCGAAATAAGTAAAAGAAAATCCGCTCAAAATTTTGAGCGGATTTTTTTGTTTTAACTAAGCTTCTTCACGTGCGTAAACGCAGCAATGATGTAAAGTATTATATGCTTCATCGGTTGCTTTCACTTCTTTGGTATCGTGTCCAACTTTAGCAACAGCTTCTTGCACCTTCACAGCGTCTGTTCGGTTTTCATCGATAATTAAATGAAGCGTTTGGTCGTCTGAATGCCATTCTGCCGATTTTACGCCTTTAACTCCAAAAGCGGCTTTTTCAATACGTTTTTTACACATATCACAATTGCCTTTTACCTCAACATCAACTTTTGCATTTTTACTTTTCTTTTCTTGCGCTGTAGATGTAAATGCAACACCCAAAACAGCCATCATCAATACTAAATATTTTTTCATTTTTCTTTATTTTTAATTGTTAGTTATTCTTTTCTATTTTAAGATTCTTCACTACACTACGTTTCGTTCAGAATGACAAATCAAACGTTAGACTTTCAACATTATGACTTTTGAATTAAAGATTATTTAATTTTAAATCGTAATCCGGCATAATACATCTGTCCAAAAATTGGTCCGTATATAATAGTACTATCAAATTCATTGCCAAAAGGATTGTCTGCTCCTAAAATCACTCGATGTTGTTGATAATTTCCAATGTTTTCGCCACCTACGTACACTTCAAAATTATCAGAAAAAACTTTTGTTACCTGTGCATTGATCGTAGAAAACGGGTTGGTGTAACTTGCTAACTGATTTTCGATTGAATTATCGCCTGTGTAAGGTAAACGTTGTGCACCTAACCAATTCCAAGTAGCATCAAATTTCCAATAACTTCCGTTATTTTCATGAGTGGTATATTCTAAATTAGCAAAAACGCGGTGTTTTGCCTGCAATGGTCGTTCTAATGTTTTATCGCCGTACGTTGTTTTAATATCGTAATATTTATAAGCGGTTCTTAAATTTAAGTGTTTTATGATGTTGTAATTCAATTCAGCCTGAAAAGAATTCGCATACGATTTACCATCTAAATTATAAAAATTAACCGTTCTTGCAGATTGATCCATATCAACTACAATTTGATTTTGGAAATCGGTACGGTAAAAATCAAGTGTTAAACTAGCATTTTTCCCTAAAAAAGTAAAATCTTGAGTAACACTTAAACCGTAATTCCACGCGATTTCAGGATCCATTCCGTAGGCTTTTCCACCTTCGTTCAAAATATTAAACTGTCGGTTACTTGCAAATAAATATTGATTTTCTGCAAAAATATTCGCCAAACGCTTGCCTCTACCCGCCGACGCCCTTAAAGTTGTTTTTTCCCACGGATTATATCGCACATGCATACGCGGAGTTACAAAAGTTCCCAATCGATTAGAATTATCAATTCGTCCACCTAAAATCAAAGCTAAATTATCGGTATTATCGTACGTATATTCAAAAAATGCTCCGTAGCTTGTATCGGTTCGGTCGTAATTCTGAGCCGTGTAATTATATACAAATTCAGAATAATCATCGTACATAAAACTAGCTCCGGTTGAGAATTTATGTAGCGTATTATTGATAATAGAGCTGTATAAAAAGTTTGAATAGATACTTCGCTGCGTAATATCAAACTGATTCAACCCAAAATACGAATTTTGATTGTGATAGCTGAACGAGTTTTGCCAACCAAAGCTTTTGTAAGGTTGATCGGGAAACACATAGCCTATTTTTGAACTGGCGTCAAACTTATCGGTATTCAATTCTGAACCCCATTTATCTGTAGTTAATTTATGGATATTTTTATCAAAATCGATCTCGCCTGTTTGTTTTTCGTCTTTCATATAACGTGCCGTTAAAAAAGCAATCCAGCCTTTTTCTAAATTTTGATATTGCCAACGATTCATTATATTGATCTGACTTCCCAACGGATTGTCTAAAAATCCGTCGTGATTCATATCGTTCTTTTTAACCCGAGAATTTCCGTGAACAAATAAAGAAGAACTCCATTTATCAGAAATTTTCTCGTTAAAATGCGCATTTAATTCAATACGAGCATCGGTAGATCCATATAAATTCAGATAAAACGGAATATCATTTCCTGGCTTGATCAATTCGGTATTTATCTGTCCCGAAATACTTTCAAAACCATTCACCACACTTCCTGCCCCTTTCGTTACCTGAATACTTTCTACCCAAGTTCCCGGTGTAAACGATAATCCATAAGCTTGTGAGGCACCGCGAACACTCGGAATATTTTCTTCGGCAATTAAAATATACGGACTTGTTAAGCCCAACATTTTAATTTGTTTTGATCCGGAAATGGCATCAGAAAAATTCACATCAATTGATGGATTCGTCTCAAAAGATTCAGCCAAATTACAACAAGCTGCTTTTAGCAATTCGCCACTATTCATGGTTTGCGAATTAGTAATACCTTTATTACGCTCGGTATTTTTCTTGTTTACGTTTACAACCAATTCGTTTAAACTGGCTTCGGGTTGAATTTGAAACGTGTAAAACTGGTCTTTATCTGTTAATTCGACTTCTAAAACCTCGTATCCTTCGGCATAAATATAAACTGCAGATGGTTCGTTTAAAGTAACTTCGAACATTCCGAATTTATCTGTAATGGCAACCACACTATCATTTAGCGTAATAGTCGCTTTTTCTACAGAGGTATTGTAAGTATCTAGAACTTTACCCTTATAAGTATCTTGGGCATAAATGTTGTGTACGCCGAACGCACACAATAGCATTAAGGTATATTTCATGAATTTGCATAATTAATTAAACATTCTTTTGGTAAAAAATGTGTAATTATGCGTACAGCAAATACTGGTTGTAGAGTTTGTATAAAGGTGGTGCATTACTTTCGCAACGAAAAGTAACGTTTATCTTCTTTGGCAGATTGCTTTTAGAAATAACAAGCGGTTGAAATTTATAAACAACAGGTGTTATAAAGTCTGAAAATTGCTGAACGTTAAAAACTTTTATAACAACCTCGTCTGTTTTTTGTTTGATTGTTTCGTTTTTACAGCAATCTTTCTTTTCTGTTTCGTTTTTTTCTTTGCAACATGCTTTTTCGTGCGTGTCTTCTGCACAGCCTATAGAAGCGGCGTAACCCAATTCAACTTTTTCAATTTCGTTACCACAATAATGAATATTAATAGCCAACCCTACATTTGAAAAAAGTATGGCTGCTGCTAATAAAACATTATATAGATAGCGTTGAAACATTTAAATTTTGCTACGTTTTAATTTTTTGTAAATTTACTAAAAAAAGAATATGGAAAGAGAACAATTAAAGATTTCTTTAACAGAAATTGTAAAATCGAACAAAACCATTAACGAACGATTACAAGAAATTTGTAATCTTTTACATTTAAATGTAGCAAATCACGATTGGGTTGGTTTTTATTTTGCCGATGCCAACAAGAAAGAATTGCACTTGGGACCGTTTGCAGGATTACCTACAGATCATATAACTATTCCGTTTGGAAAAGGTATTTGCGGACAGGTTGCCGAAAGTAACGAAACTTTTTTGGTTGATGATGTTACTGCTCAAGACAATTACATTTCGTGTAATATTGATGTAAAATCGGAAATTGTTGTACCTATTATTGTAAATGATATCAATATAGGTCAGATTGACATTGATTCAAACACCGTAAGCGCATTTAGTAGCGAAGACAAAGAATTATTGGAATGGCTTACCGATGAAATTGCCGAAATGTATAAAGGGTAATTTTATATTTGCAAAAAATAAATTAGAAACACCATGAAAAAACACTTTAGCAAAATTTTTATTTTATCACTATTAACCGTAACGACAGTTTTTACTTCTTGTAGTTATGAGAATGAATCAGACATAAACTATTCAAATGAATTCAAGAAAAGAGACAACGAATTTTTAAAGGAACATACACCTAAAATATCTGGTAGTTGGAAAATTCAAAAAATGGTAGTAGTTCCAAACAATGGGTCAGATATCATTAAAAATGATACTATTCTATATAATCTTGGAAGAATTGATGTCTTTGTAGAAGAAAAAGAGATGGAAGATGATAGAGTTCGATTCTATTTTAATGGAAACTTTTATGTCAATCAAGAAATAATACCATTTAGATCGTCGTTGGTACATCCAAATCTCCATGATAAGTCAATTTATTCTTTAATTCAAGTAGATCCGAAATATTTTCCTGAACCTACAATGAATTTTGATGATTTACCAGAGGAATATCAGTTTTTAGCCGACTATTTTTTTAATGACAATTATGATATAACTTCTAGCGAAGACGGTAAAACTTTAATATGGAAAGGTTTAGAACGTTCAACTAAAGAAATTATCCTAACCAAAATAGATTAATTAAAATTGTTAGATTAAAAAAAAGATGTACATTTGCATCGAATTTTATAATTCAAAACATTACATAATAATCATTTAAATAATATTAGCATGTATTTAACTAAAGAAGTTAAAGAAGAAATCTTCGCTAAACACGGAGGTGCTGCAGCGAACACAGGTTCAGCAGAAGGACAAATTGCATTATTCACATTCAGAATTTCGCATTTAACAGAGCACTTAAAAAAGAATCGTCACGATTATAATACAGAGCGTTCATTAGTTCTTTTAGTAGGTAAAAGAAGAAGTCTTTTAGATTACTTAAAGAAAAAAGATATCAACAGATATCGTGAAATTATCAAAGAATTGGGTATTAGAAAATAATCCATTTTACAACGAGGTGTGCGCATGCGCACCTCTTTTTTTTATTATATTATAAGCATAAAAGCTTGGTTTTTCATTGGGGCACACAACAACTACACAACACAACAACACAACCCATTGTTTAATCAATTAGAGAATTAATTTATGATTCCACAATTATTTGTAGAAAGCATCGATTTAGGTGATGGCAGAAACATCACAATCGAGACAGGACGCTTGGCAAAACAAGCAGATGGTTCTGTAGTAGTAAGAATTGGAAAAACGGTTATTTTAGGTACCGTTGTTTCCGCAAGAAAAGCAAGTCCGGGTATCGACTTTTTACCATTAACGGTAGATTACCGCGAGAAATTTGCAGCAGCTGGTCGTTTTCCAGGTGGTTTCTTTAAAAGAGAAGCACGCCCAAGCGACAGTGAAGTATTAACAATGAGATTGGTAGACCGCGTTTTGCGTCCACTTTTCCCAAGTGATTATCACGCAGAAGTTCAGGTTATGATTCAGTTGATGTCTCATGACGAAGACGTAATGCCTGATGCTTTGGCAGGTTTGGCAGCTTCGGCAGCACTTGCTTTGTCTGACATTCCTTTTGAAACATTGATTTCTGAAGCTAGAGTTGGACGTATCGATGGAAAATTCATCATTAACCCTTCTCGCGCACAATTAGAATTGTCTGATATCGACATGATGATCGGTGCTTCAAGAGATTCTATCGCAATGGTAGAAGGTGAAATGAAAGAAATTTCTGAAAAAGAAATGGTTGAAGCCATTAAATTCGCTCACGAACACATTAAAGTACAAATTGATGCTCAAGAAAGATTGGCAACTGCATTTGGAAAGAAAGAAGTTCGCGAATACGAAGGAGAAAAAGAAGACGAAGCTATTTTAGCAAAAGTTAAAGAAGCGGCTTACGATAAAATTTACGCTATTGCAAGTAAAGGTTCTGCAAAACACGAACGTTCTGCTGCTTTTGATGCCGTAAAAGAAGAAGTAGTTGCATTGTTTACAGAAGAAGAATTATTAGAAAACGGAGATTTAGTTTCTAAATATTTCAAAAAAGTAAACAAAGACGCTGTTCGTAACGTTACTTTAGATTTAGGAACACGTTTAGACGGAAGAAAAACAACTGAAATCCGCCCAATTTGGTGCGAAGTTGATTACTTACCATCTGTTCACGGTTCTGCATTGTTTACACGTGGTGAAACTCAAGCATTAGCAACTGCAACTTTAGGAACTTCTAGAGAAGCAAACGTTATTGATTCACCATCTGAACAAGGAGAAGAAAAATTCTATTTACACTATAATTTCCCACCATTTTCAACAGGAGAAGCTCGTCCGTTAAGAGGAACTTCAAGAAGAGAAGTTGGTCACGGAAACTTAGCTCAACGTGCATTAAAAAACATGATTCCTGCAGATTGTCCTTATACAATCCGTGTGGTTTCTGAAGTATTAGAATCAAACGGATCGTCTTCAATGGCAACTGTTTGTGCAGGTACTTTATCTTTGATGGATGCAGGTATTCAAATGATTCGTCCGGTTTCTGGAATCGCGATGGGATTGATTACCGATGGAGATCGTTTTGCCGTTTTATCAGATATTTTAGGTGATGAAGATCATTTAGGAGATATGGATTTCAAGGTAACCGGAACTTCAGAAGGTATCACAGCTTGCCAGATGGACATCAAAATTGACGGATTGAAATACGATATCATGGAGCAAGCATTAGCACAAGCTCGTGACGGACGTTTACATATTTTAGGAAAGTTAATGGAAACTTTAGCGAAACCAAACGAAGAAGTTAAAGTTCATGCTCCAAAAATCATTACAAGAACAATTCCTGGTGCATTTATTGGTGCGTTAATTGGTCCGGGCGGTAAAGTAATTCAAGAATTACAAAAAGCTACAGGAACAACAATTGTTATTACAGAGGTTGATGAACAAGGTATTGTTGAAATTTTAGGAACCGATCCTGCAGGAATTGACGCAGTATTGGCTAAAATTCAATCGATCACTTTTAAACCACAAGTTGGCGAAGCTTACGAAGTAAAAGTAATTAAAATGTTAGAATTTGGAGCTGTAGTAGAATATACTGCTGCGCCAGGTAACGAAGTTTTATTACACGTATCTGAATTAGCTTGGGAACGTACAGAAAACGTTACCGATGTAGTAAACATGAGCGATGTATTCCAAGTTAAATACTTAGGTTTAGATCCTAAAACAAGAAAAGAAAAAGTATCGCGCAAAGCATTATTACCTCGCCCTCCAAGACCAGAAGGAAAACCTGAAAACGGAGAAGGCAAGTCTGAAAACAGAGAAAACAGACCAACGCACAGAAATAACGACAACAGACCTTCTAACGACAAGAAAGAAGAAAACAAGTAGTTTCTGTTAAATCTATTCTAAACCGATGAGCAAACCTCATCGGTTTTTTTATTTTTACAATCAAAACAAACCAATTATGAAAAACACACTTTTACTTTTCGTGTGCACACTTGTTACACAAATTATCACTGCACAAAACATTAACCTGCAAATTTCAGATTCGGAAACAAAAGAATCAATTGAGTTTGCTACTGTGCTTCTACCCGATTATAAGAAAAGTTTTGTATCAAATGAAAAAGGAATATTTATGATCGATACAAACAAATACAAACTGCCTTTAAAAGTAATTGTGGAACAATTTGGGTTTGATCCAAAAGAAATTACCTTACAAAACAGCACAAGTAATTTTAATATTTTTTTAGATGCTACTTCAGAATTATTACAAGAACTAATTATTCCGCCAGCAAATGCAAAAATTAAAGAACGAATTTATGGTAGAACTAGTGAAGGATCAGGAAAAATAGCAGGCTTTTTTAAAAGTTACGACTCTGAAAATAAAGATTCCGGTTTAGAATTTGGTATGATACTAAATACGAACAATAAGTTAAAAAAGATTAAGAAAATTCATTGGCACATTGGTAGCGTAGGGTTTATAAAAGCAGTTTACAGTCTACAGTTTTACGAGGTTGAAAACGGCAAGCCAACAAAAAGAATTCCGCATGCCGATATTCACTTTACAATTAAAAACACCGATTTAGGGTGGAACATTGTAAATGTTGAAGATTTAGATATTTATATTGACGGATCTAAAAAAGTAGCTGCCATTTTAAAAACTTTAAAAGTAGATTTAAATAAAAAGGCAGATAATAATTATTTGGGCGTAAACGTTGGTTTTGCCGCAGGAAACGTTTTAGTTGGTAGAGATTCACAATTTGAAAACTGGATGAAATTCCCAATGAATTACCCATTTTATATCACCGTAGATTCGTACGAATAAAAAACTTTTACAACTTTTTGTAACCTTTTGCAACATGCTGCGTATAACTATGGTAAACAACAAAAGGAAGGGTTTTTTAAAACATGAGACAACTTAAAATTACCAAACAGGTAACCAATCGTGAAACGGCATCGTTAGATAAATATTTACAAGAAATTGGCAAAGTAGATTTAATTACAGCCGACGAAGAAGTAGAATTAGCACAACGCATTAAAGCGGGCGATCAACGCGCTTTAGAGAAATTAACAAAAGCTAATTTACGTTTCGTAGTATCGGTAGCAAAACAATACCAAAATCAAGGTTTAACACTACCCGATTTAATTAACGAAGGAAACCTGGGATTAATTAAAGCCGCACAACGTTTTGATGAAACACGTGGTTTTAAATTTATTTCGTACGCCGTTTGGTGGATCCGTCAATCAATCTTATCAGCTTTAGCAGAACAATCACGTATCGTACGTTTACCATTAAATAAAATTGGTTCTATCAATAAAATCAACAAAATGTATGCGTTGTTAGAACAATCGAACGAACGTCCGCCATCGGCAGAAGAAATCGCTAAAGAATTAGACATGACGGTAAACGACGTGAAAGAGTCAATGAAAAACTCTGGTCGTCACTTATCAATGGATGCACCTTTAGTAGAAGGAGAAGATTCTAACTTGTACGATGTATTGCGTTCGGGCGAATCTCCAAATCCGGATCGTGAACTGATTCATGAATCGTTAAGAACAGAAATCGAGCGTGCGTTAGAAACATTAACTCCACGTGAAGCAGATGTTGTTCGTTTGTATTTTGGATTGGGCGATCAGCACCCAATGACGTTAGAAGAAATTGGTGAAACTTTTGATTTAACGCGCGAACGTGTTCGTCAGATTAAAGAAAAAGCAATCCGCAGATTAAAACATACATCTCGCAGTAAAATCTTAAAAACTTATTTAGGATAATATCAATTTTAAAAACTCGTTATTTAGGTAACGAGTTTTTTTATGTACACTTTGTAACAAATCAAAAGAAACGATACTAACATTTTGTAAAAATTATTCTGCTTTGAAAGCCACCGAAAAAGAATTCTTGGACTTGATGCAAAAACACAAAGGAATTTTATATAAAATTTCGAGGATGTACTTTGACCATACGGAAGATCAGCAAGACTTGATTCAGGAAATGACTTTTCAATTGTGGAAATCGTATCAAAACTTTAAAGGCGACAGTCAATTTTCTACTTGGATGTACCGCGTTTGTTTGAATACCGCTTTAACTTTCTTTAAAAAAGATGATAAAAAACAGGACAAATATGAACTTCACGAAAATTACGACCGCATTGATACTGACGATAGTGCTTTTAAAGAAGAACAGCTAAAATATTTTTACGATGCCGTGCAAGAACTCAACAAAGTAGAAAAAGCCCTTATTTTCTTGTTTTTAGAAGGAATGAACCATAAAGACATTGCAGAAAATTTGGGTATCAGCGAAGTGAATGCACGCGTAAAGTTAAACAGAACAAAAGAAAAATTACAAACCATCATAAAAAAGAACGGATATGAATTTTGATGAGTTACAAAAAAAATGGGACAATCAGCCCGAAAAAGATATTAACATAAAAGCAGAATATTTAACCAAAAGTAAATCGCTTGCCGAAAAAATCATTAAAAGTTTTAAGCGCGAAGCCATTTTTTGGATCGTAAGTATTGTGTTTATTTTAATAGTTCCTTTAATGGAATCGTCGCAAATACACGGTGTTTTAAGTCTTATATATTACTTTTTGGTATGCCAGTTTATTGTTTTTGGGCTGTATTACTACCGCAGGTTTTACACCATTAGTAAAATGATTAAACAACCCAACACGTTTAACAGTCGCGAAAGCATTATTAAGCTGTATTACGAGTTTCATTTTGCTATTGAAACGTATCGATCGTCTATTTACATTTTGTTGCCAACAGCCATAGCTTTGTTTGTAATTACAGCCGGTAAAGACAAAACGTACGATTTGGTTGATAAATTTTATCATTTTAAAGAAACTTTTCAAACAGACCCTGCGTTTATTTACACTGTTTTAATCATTGGTGTTGTAACAATTATTGGTTTGATATTACTTTCGGAATGGATCATTAAAAAGTTCTATGGCAGATATTTAAAACAACTAAAAGAATTGATGGACGAATTTGAAGATTAAAAAAAGCAACTCAAACGAGTTGCTTTTTTAGTAGTAGGTAATTGTTCTATTATATGTTTGAAAATGTCTACCAAGAATTGCTTTTGAAACCCAGTTTCCTTTTTTATCAAACTTATAAGAAATTTCATTGTTTTCTTCTTTAATCAATTCTCCATTTTCGTAGAATTTACTAATTATAATATCGCCTTGTTCGTTATAAAAGTGATGATAAACTTTTGTTGTTCCACTCCAAATATTTGTTAATTTCTGTTCTGTTTTCCTTCCTTTTTTATTGTAAACAAACTCCCATAAGCCAATAATTTCACCATCGGCATTATAATTTATGATTTTGGTTTGAATGTTTTTTTTATTATAGTATTCTTCAAAATGCTTTCGTTTAACACCATCCCATTCTAAATATTTTGTAAGAATATACCCTTCTTTTGTTGTAGTTTTTTCAACTATATAATCATTTAAGCTCTCTTTTTGAGGTTCTAAAACAAAACCTTTCTTATCAAAATAATAAAACACTTCATTCTTTTCGCAAGTAACTGGTGATCCGGCAAGTGCTATTGCAGGACATTTCTCATGAACTTCCTGAATACTTTTTACCTTTCCCTTTAGATTCATTTGGGTTGTTGTTTGTCCAAAAGTTATTGTTGCAAACAAAATACCTGTAATTAAAATACTTTTTCTTATCATATCATTTTTTTCTTAAATAAAGATATAAAAAAAGCAACTCGATTGAGTTGCTTTTTAGTAGTAGGTAATTGTTCTGTTATGAATATCAGTAGAAAACTCAGTAATAACAGTTGATTGAACCCAATTACCCTTTTCATCAAATTCATACGTTATATCAAATTTCCCTTGATCTGACAATACACCATCACGATATATTTCAAAACTTGAAAAACTTCCGTATTCATCAAAAAAAGAGATTGTTTTTTCTCTCACATCCTCAATGTAAGCAATTTCTTCCTTTTTCGTTTTTCTTCCCATTTCATTGTAGAAATAGTTAGTAATATTAAAGACGACATCACTATGATAAGATATTGATTTCAACATTAAATCTTCTTTATTATAATAGTTTTCAGCAAATTTTATTTTTAAACCATCTTCGGTATAATAAACCGTTTCTAACCAACCTATAGATGTTTCAACTTTTTCTCTGGTTATATTCCCAGATCCTAATGAATCTTTATAATCTGATAAATACCCTTCTTTTGTAAACTGCTTTTCGCTTGTTAAAATAGAACAGTCTTTAGTTTGAGCTTTACCATATTTGTTAGAACACATTTTAAGTTCTTCTTGAATTAATTTCACATTTCCCTTTAAACCAAATGATTGTAAACTTTGTGCGTTTAAATTCAATCCAAAAAAAACAAAGAAAAAAATTAGTGCAATATTTTTCATATTCATAATATCTAAATCTTCAAAAATTATTTAATACCAGTAGTTAATAATAGGTAATAACCCTATTATGGATTAGTGTATGTGTTCCATTACTAACATATTTATAGGTCCAATTTCCAAACTCATCAAATTTATATTTAATATCAAACTCACGCTTTTCTAAAAGTTTTCCAGCATAAAAAGTTTCATCCCCACAAGCGCTACCATATTCGTCCCAATAGCTTATAATAGTTTTGTTCAAACCATTTTCATCACTAACACGTATAACTTTTTCCCGTAAATTATTCTTTGTATAAAAACAATTATATTCATCTTTTACCTTACCTTCCTTATCATAATATACTGTTTTAATCAACAAATCATCATTATTGTAATACTGATCGTAGTGTTTAAATATATCATCATCAACCTTTTTAAAAGTAGAAATTGCGAATCCATTTGTTGTACTTTGTTTTTCTTTTAAATATTCGTATCCTAATTCCTTTAATTTAGGTTTAATATACTTTCCTTGATTTGTAAAAAAATAATTGATTTCATGAAAGAAACATTGTTCTGTATTCATATTATTTGCAGAACAATCATTACAACTTTCTTTAATAGATTTTACGTTACCCTTTAAACCAAAGGCTTCTAAACTTTGTGCTTTTAAATTACTAAATAATACACACGCTATAAATATGTACACACCTTTCATAAACAGTTAATTTAAATAAATATAACGAAAAAAGTCATTACAAAATTGTAATGACTTTTTTTAAAACATCTAAATATCAGATTAGTATCTGTAATATTCTGGTTTAAACGGTCCTTGAACCTCAACACCAATGTATCCAGCTTGTTCGGTTGATAAAGTTTCTAACTCAACACCTAATTTAGCCAAGTGTAAAGCAGCAACTTTTTCATCTAAATGTTTTGGTAACATATACACATCGTTCTCATATTTATCAGAATTTTTCCATAATTCGATCTGTGCCAATGTTTGGTTTGTAAACGAGTTACTCATTACAAATGATGGGTGACCTGTAGCGCAACCTAAGTTTACCAAACGTCCTTCAGCCAAAATAATGATATCGTTTCCAGCAATTGTATATTTATCAACCTGTGGTTTTATTTCAATTTTTGAAGCGCCATGGTTTTTATTCAACCAAGCGATATCAATTTCGTTATCGAAGTGACCAATGTTACAAACAACAGTTTTATCTTTCATTTTTTCGAAATGACGACCAACAACGATGTCTTTGTTTCCGGTAGTTGTAATAATGATATCTGCATTTCCAACAACAGTATCTAATTTCTTCACCTCAAAACCGTCCATAGCTGCTTGTAAAGCACAAATTGGATCAATTTCTGTAACTGTAACAATAGATCCTGCTCCACGGAAAGACGCTGCTGTTCCTTTACCAACATCACCGTAACCACAAACAACCACGCGTTTACCAGCCAACATTAAATCGGTAGCACGACGAATAGCATCAACAGCCGATTCTTTACACCCGTATTTATTATCGAATTTAGATTTAGTAACCGAATCGTTCACATTGATTGCCGGCATTGGCAAAGTTCCTGCCTTAACACGCTCGTACAAACGGTGAACACCTGTTGTAGTTTCTTCAGACAAACCTTTGATTCCTGCAACCAATTCCGGATAACGATCAATAACCATGTTTGTTAAATCTCCACCATCATCTAAAATCATGTTTAACGGCTGACGGTCTTCACCAAAGAACAATGTTTGCTCAATACACCAGTCAAACTCTTCTTCGTTCAAACCTTTCCAAGCATAAACCTGAATTCCAGTTTCGGCAATTGCAGCCGCAGCCTGATCTTGTGTAGAAAAAATATTACAAGAACTCCAAGTAACTTCTGCACCCAAAGCTTTCAACGTTTCAATTAACACAGCCGTTTGTATGGTCATGTGCAAACATCCTGCAATACGCGCACCCTTTAAAGGTTGTTCGTTTTTATACTCTTCACGAAGCGCCATTAACCCTGGCATTTCAGCTTCTGCTAACTCAATTTCTTTTCTTCCCCAAGCCGCTAATGAAATATCTTTCACTTTAAATGGCACGTAAGGTATCGTTTTTGTACTCATGTATTCTGTATATTTGTATATCAAATTGTTTGCAAATTTACGCATTTCATTTTAAAAGATTGCAAACGAAATCATAAACCGTTACAATATGCCCTTATTTAAAACTATTTCGTACGATATTGATACGCAGATATTTATTTGGAAGATTTTAGAAAGCGAAGCCGAATTGAATGCTGCCGTTACGTTACAGGACAAACATTTGCACAGATTGAACGGAATGCTTTCTGAACAACACCGTAAGGGTTTTTTAAGTGTTCGGAAATTATTGATGGAAGCTGGTTATACTGATTTTGATTTGAATTATGATACCAACGGAAAGCCGAGTTTAGCAGATGGAAAGCATATTTCAATAACCCATTCTTATGATTTTTCTGCGATTATTGTCAGCACTCAAAACGTTGGGATTGATTTGGAAAAACAGCGCGAAAAGATCATTAAAATTGCAGATAAATTTATTGGATCTGAATCAGACTTTTTAAATATCGAAAGAAATTACAAGGAAGATTTAAGTGTGATTTGGGGAGCAAAAGAAGCTTTGTACAAAATGTGCAATTCACGCAGTTTGAGTTTTAAACAAGATATGCATATTCACGATTTTACTAAAAACACCAACCAAGGCACAGCAACAGTTATTTGTAAAGAATTAGATTTTGATTGTCGATTTACGTTTCATTTTGAAACATTTGAAAATTACACCTTGGTTTACGCATTAGAAAATGAATGATTTTTTTATATTTTCACAACATAGAAACATAGAATTAATCACAAACAACCCGTTTAATAAATTATGTATTTTTAACTTGTTGAAAAACTATGTAATCTTTAATGTTTTTCAAGATAAAAAGAACTATGTGGTAAAAAAATACTAAATGAAAACACAAAACTATGAATAAAGAAATTATTAAAACCGAAATACAATACAAAGCCGTACGTAGTTCGGGTGCCGGCGGACAAAACGTAAACAAAGTAGCTACAAAAGTGCAGATTCAGTTTTTTGTAGAACAAAGCAATGGCTTAACTGCGGATGAAAAATCAACATTGACCGAAAAATTAGCCAACCGCATTACCAAAGAAGGTTTTATTATGGTGGAATGTGGTGAAACGCGCAGTCAGCTTAAGAATAAAGAACTGTGTACACAGCGTTTGTTTCTATTGTTAGAAAATGCATTGAAGAAAGATAAAAAACGTATTGCTACTAAAATTCCTAAAGCGGTAATTAAAAAACGTTTAGAAGACAAACAACGCATCGCCGATAAAAAAGAGAATAGAAATTTTAGGTTTTAAGTCATAAATGTAAAAAAAATGAAACAGTTCTATTTATTTTTCATATTCTGTTTGCTTATTCATAATATCAAGCACAAGAATTAAAGGCTACTATGATTTCACAAGATGAAGTAGAATTAGAAATTATCAATCCTAAACAATTATTATTCTACATTCCTTACACGGAAAAAATTTATTATTCAATAGGAAACTATGAATTAATATTTAGTATATATGAAGGAAATAAAATATCAGAGGAGTGTAATTCTATTGTAGATTTCATTTATTATGGTCCTTTTTGGATTAGAGAAAAAATTGAAAGATTTGGAAGCGGTTATTTTTCACGAGAAAAAATCATAAAACGAAAATACAAATTGGATTTTAATTCATGTGAGCATGAAGTTCTAAAAAAGAAAAATATTTCTATTGAATTCACTTTAGGTCAATATGATCTACATAAAATACGCTTATTTAAAAAGGAACTCAAATTATATCATAAGCAAGGGATAATATTTGATGGTGAACTAACCAGTAATAAAATTCCGTTAGGAACATATGATTAATTTAACATCTTTTCACTTCCATCTCAAAAAAAAGATCGGTAATTTCTTACCGATCTTTTTTTACTTCTTAATCAATTTTACGCTTGCTTCAAACTGATCTCCAAACCATTTTACAATGTAAGTTCCTGACTGCAAATTTTCTACATTAATTTTCACAGGTCTGTTCGCGTTAACTTCGGTTCGGTTTATTTCGAGAACTTTTTTTCCTAGTAAATTATAAATTACAACATTTCCTTTTTGATATTCATCAAATTGTAAAAAAACTTCACTTTCTGCTGGATTAGGGTACAATACAAACTGTTTATTTTTAGTTTGTTCGGTTATGGAAACAGTTCCTTGATATTCCAAAGCACCCAAATCTACAATGTTGTTGTAAATTCTATTATTTGAAACTGCATCTAAATTAGGACTCATAGTTAAAAAACTATTATTCCCAGCATCTATAGCAGGGCTGTTTAACTTTAAATTATAATTACCGTTTATTTTATCTACAAATAAAGGATTGGTGTTTGCCAAGTTATTTCCGGGATTTGTAATTTCTGTAGGGATTGCTTTTGTAAACAACGTGTTTTCTGCTGTTATGGTGTAATTATTGGACCAAGCAGAGTTAATATCTGGCAGTCCATTGTCTGAATAATCAATAATTGAGTTTTTTATGGTTACAAAAGCATTATCAGATAATGTTAAAAAATTTGCATCTTGAAAATTTGTTTCCTGCCCGCCTATATTATTTACAAACGTACAGTTTGTTATATTTAGATTACATGATATGATGCCCAAAGTTGTTCTGGATGTGTTATTTTTGCTAAAAACAACACTTTCCATATTAATTGTATTGGATGGAGAATTGGAAGATGATGGAGAACTACTCATAGCACCGCCATTCCAGCCTTGTTTAAGAATTTCTTTATTATTATCTATTTTACCTCGTGTAAAATTTATAGTTGCCCCTTCATTTTTTACTATCACAATTGCAGTTGAGCCCGTTGCTTCATTGTTAGAAATAGTAAAATCTTCAAAATCAATATTAAATCTACCATCCACATAAACCCCTCCGGCTTCGGTATAATGTCCGTCGTCTCTAACAGCTTTGTTACCTGTAATCTTAACATTTTTTAGTTGAGAAACAAAATTATTGATTGGATAACCACCTGCTGCATCTTGTTTAAAAGCAATACCGCCACCATAGCCACCAGCTATATTATCGGTAATTCTCACATTTTCTATGTGTACACCTGCTTCAATTGCGGTATTTGGCACTCCCGGTAAAGAGGCATCAAACCTATAAACAAATACACCGCCTCCCCAATGTGTCGAATAGGATGGACCAAGCGAAAAATTCCCATCTGCCTTGTTATTTCTAATCCAAAGATTTTTTAAAGTAGCCTGGCCTCTAACAAAAATACCCGCTCCAGACTGTGCTATACTACCTCCAACACCTGGTTTTTCTGGTGTTTGACCTTCTTCTACAATAAAAGAGTTTAATTCGGTATTTATATAAGTAAACATTGATGCAACAACATGATTAGTTTGCTTGCCTTGCGCATATTTCCCACTAAGTATAGTTTGTTGTGTTAAAAGAGTAGAATCCCGTTGTGTCAACAAAGTATCTCCTGTTTTAAACCCTCCGTAAACTTTTTGTCCATCATTTAAAAAGAAAGAATCTTCCATTGTTTTTCCGCCTCTATAAGTTCCTTCTGCCACCCAAATTTCCGCTGGCATTGTTATGTTGCCTAAACTATCTGTACACTTACAACTTAATGCATCCTGCAATGTAGCAAACGCCGTATTCCAACTTATCCCTTCTTTTATCGGGTTTGTATTTGATTGATCCACATACAATCTGTTGTATGAACCGGGATTTTGAAATTCAACTGCACCCGGATCTGAACTTGTGCCAACAATACGGGGATTACCATTAATATCTGTAGTAGAAGTAACATACGTTAAATCTCCAAAGTTTAAATGTTCTGAACAATAAAGTGGTGTATAATTTCCTTCAGTAGCATTTACAAACTCCATTTGTTCCCAGCGGTTATTTGGGTCGCCCACATAACCAATAGGAAATTTTGAAACACATCGGTAATAATCTAATAGAGTCAAACCACTTCCTGAAATAGGGTCAAAAAAAACGCAGTTATTAAAAGACAAATCCGAAGGTCCTAAAGCATAAATCCCTGAAACATTACTAGCTGTAATATTATTATATAAATTCTTACCAAAAGTAACATTATTGATTTCAGCTTCGGATTTATTGAAATAAACAGCATTTCCTCTTCCATAAAAGGGTGTGGTTGAATTTAAATACTGTGTATAATTTCCATGAAAGATATTTGTATCCATTAAAATGTCATCACACGAATTAAAATAAAACGCACCTCCTTCAGGATATTTAGATACTGCCGTGACACCTTCCGAAAACACACCGTTGAAATAAGCAAATATATTTTTAAATGATACAGAGGATAAATTATCAAAATATCCCGCTCCACCTTTTCCTGAGGTTCCATCATATTCAAATTGATTGTTTTCTATTCTTCCTCCATTGTAATCCAAACTTCCATTACGCATATAAATAGCGCCTCCGTCAACAATTCCTCCACCTATACCTGTTTTTATATTTTCTAAACTATTATCAATTACATCTACATTTTCTAAAACCAAATCACTCGAAACACTGTGAATTGCAGCCCCTCCACCATGATTGTTTGATGTAATAACGAAATTCAACAATTCGGTTCTATTGTCCTTAATAATACAGTTTTTTAATTTGATGGTTGAATTTAAAATTTGGAATCCTGCGCCGCCTGGCTGACCACTAACCATAATCCTTTTTGCACCAAGAATAGTAAATCCGTCAATTAAATTATTAATATTAGACGCATTGTTAATTTTAAACAATGTTGCTGTTTGAACAGAATTTGACAAAACTCCACTTAAAATAGTTGTTAATCCAGAAGTATCTGCTCTTGAAACTAAGGTAGTTTCAGTCCCTGCAAAACCTCCATACAATTTTACACCGTCTTTAAATACAAATGATTCTGTAGAATTTAAAGTAGATGACGGAAAATAAGTCCCTTGCGCCACCCAAATTTCATCACCAGAAATTGAATTTTGTAAGGCTAAATTTAAACTCCCATAAGCTTGTTGCCAAGAAGTTCCATTGCCAACACCTCCGTTTTTAACATAAATAATAGCAGCTTCCGAATGAAACCAACATGTTAATAAAATAATAAAAAGTATTCTTTGTATCATAATTTTGCTTTTTAGTTAATTATCTATAAAAATAACTAAAATTTTAACTAAAAAAAACTTTTGTAAATTATATTAGGATATTATTCAATAACTTATGTAAATTTGCCCCGTCTCAAAGGGGTGCCGTACGGCTGAGATCATACCCGTTGAACCTGGGCAGGTAATGCTGCCAAGGGAAATGAACAATACACTTATTGAGTGCACGCATAAGTTGCTGTTCGTAACGAAAACTATTTATTAATCTAAACAAAATAAATGCCCCTTTTATTTGTAAAATTATTTTTACGAATGAAAACTCATTTCTTGTTTGCAGGCTTTTGTCTTTCGGCATTTTCCATGCAGGCACAAACGCAGACCGACACTAAAAAAGACACTATTTCATCGGAAACTTTAGATGAAGTTTTAGTACAAGCCGTTCGCGCAACTAACAAAACGCCTATCGCTTTTAGTAATTTAAGCAAAGAAGAACTGGCAAAACGCAATTTGGGTCAGGATATTCCTGTTTTAATGAACTTTATGCCGTCTGTAGTTACAACTACCGATGCCGGTAACGGCGTGGGTTACACCGGAATTCGTGTTCGTGGTAGCGATGGTACGCGTATCAACGTAACCATTAACGGTATTCCGTACAACGATGCGGAATCGCACGGAAGTTTTTGGGTGAATATGCCCGATTTTGTTTCAAGTGTGGAGAATCTGCAATTACAGCGCGGTGTTGGTACATCAACAAACGGATCGGGAGCTTTTGGAGCGAGTTTAAACTTACTAACAGACAAGTTTTCGTACGATGCCAATGGAGAAATCGCAAATTCTGTCGGAAGTTTCAATACAAGAAAACACACTGCAAAATTCAGTACCGGATTGGTAAACAACACTTTTGAATTAACGGGTAGATTATCAAATCTTTATTCAGACGGATATATTGATCGTGCGTCATCTAAACTAAACTCATACTTTTTACAGGGAACTTTTGTTAACGAAGGAACGTTATTGAAAGCGTTGGTTTTTGGCGGAAACGAAAAAACATATCAGGCTTGGAACGGTGTTGAAGATAAAGAGGTGTTGAAAAACAACCGAACGTTTAATCCATCCGGAGCATATATCGATGATAACGGCGTACAACGATTTTACGACAATGAAACCGATAATTACAAACAAGACCATTATCAACTTCATTGGAACGAAAAGTGGAACAGCAATTGGAATTCTAATGCAGCCCTTCATTATACTAAAGGTTTCGGTTATTTCGAGAATTATAAGGTTGATGAAGATCTTGCAGATTATGGCATGCAGCCTATGGAAGTGAACGGAGAAACAAAAGAATCATCTGATTTAATTCGAAGAAAATATTTAGACAATCAATTCTACGGAATTACTTTTTCGGCTCAATACGCCAAAAATAATCTAGAAGTACTTTTTGGTGGAGCTGCAAATACTTATGAGAACGATCATTTTGGCGAAATTCTTTGGATTCGCAGTCAGCCACAAAATAAATTCAAGCAAGAATATTACAGAGATAATTCAACCAAAAACGATAAAAATGCTTTTGTAAAGGCAACATATACCTTAAAAGATAAATGGATTTTGTTCGGAGATTTACAGTATCGTAATGTAACCTATAAAGCCAACGGAAACGAAACTGGTTTGGTTGATGACAAATTCAATTTCTTTAACCCAAAAGCAGGTATTACCTACAAAGTAAACGATGCCAGTAGCGCCTATTTTTCGTACGCAAGAGCAAATCGTGAACCTAACCGTAACGACTATGAAAACGGAAATCCTAGACCTGAAAAGTTGAACAATTTTGAGTTAGGATGGAGATATGCTTCTCAGAAATTAGCCGTGAACGTTAATGGATATTATATGTTGTACAAGGATCAGTTAGTGTTAACAGGCGCTTTGAACGATGTAGGTGCTGCCTTGCGTGAAAACAGCGGAAACAGCTACCGTTTAGGTATTGAAATTGATGGATCGTGGCAGTTTGCTCCGAAATGGTTAATTAATCCGAATGTTACGTTGAGTTCAAACAAAAACACCGATTTCAAAGCAGAGGTCGATGGATCGTTAGTTCATTTAGGAAATACTAACATTTCGTTTTCGCCAAATTTAATTATTGGTAACGCCTTAACTTTTTCGCCGGTAAAACAGTTAAACCTTACGTGGCTTACCAAATTTGTAGGCGAACAATACATGGGAAATACCGATTCTGACGAATCAAAGTTAGATTCTTATCTAACAAACGATATTAATGTGGTGTACGAAATGCAGTTAAAAAAATGGTTTAAATCAATATCATTCAATTTGTTGGCGAATAATATTTTTAACGTAAAATATATTTCAACCGGATATTATTACACGTATGATGATGCCGGACCAACTCCGGGGTCTGTAAAAACATTTGAAGGCGCAGGATACTATTCACAGGCACAATTCAATATTCTGGGTGGTGTAACACTTAAATTTTAGTCTAATCAACCTTAATAATCAACAACTAAGAACGAGCATCTTTTACAGGTGCTCGTTTATTTTAATTATATACGGTAATCATAGAGCCCGTTTTTGAAACGCGGTATTCTTTCAGCGGATATTGCGCATCGGTAGTTGCCAATCCTAAATATAAATTATACACCAAAGCATCACTGCAACCACATGTAGCTTCTACTCCGTTCAACGTAAGTTTAGAACAATTACTTATTCCGTGATTGGCACAAGTAGCATCAAAAGCGCGCACTCCGGTACCTGTATTAATTACTAAAATACCGTTTATTCCATAAGTTGGTATGTATATCGCATTACCGGGATATTCTAATTTATTATAAGTAGGCAATGAAGTATTTATAGGTACATTCACCGCAATTTCAGGCAAATACGGGTTGCGGTTGTCCCAATCGTCTTTTGCACACGACAGTAAAAATAAACCCGAACATATTGTTAACACAAACAGCTTTTTCATTATAAAAGATTTGGAAAACAAATTTAATTATTTAACTTTGAATAATTATTAAAGTAGAAATATTAACACAATAAACGTATAAGAGCAAAATCCCGTATGTATGGGATTTTTTCTGTTTTATAAATTGAAATGAAAAATGAGTAACGTATCCTACTATACTGCCGAGGGCTTGAAGAAATTAAGAGATGAAGTAGAGTATTTAAAAAATGTTGAACGCCCTAAAGCATCACAAGCAATTGCAGACGCGCGAGATAAAGGTGATTTATCTGAGAATGCAGAATACGATGCAGCAAAAGAAGCTCAAGGTTTGTTAGAATTAAGAATTTCTAAAATGGATGAGGTTTTGGCAAATGCCCGTTTAATTGATGAATCGCAATTAGACACATCAAAAGCTTTGGTACTTTCTACCGTGCGTATTAAAAACCAAACCAACGGAATGGAAATAAAATACAAACTGGTTGCAGAAAGCGAAGCCGATTTAAAAGCGGGTAAAATTTCGGTAACATCACCAATTGGTAAAGGTTTGTTAGGAAAATCGGTTGGCGAAATTGCAGAAATCAGCGTACCAAACGGAACATTAAAGTTCGAAGTTTTAGAAATAACAAGAGACTAAACCTTTAAGCCATGAGTATTTTTACTAAAATCATCAGCGGAGAAATTCCATCGTACAAAGTAGCAGAAAACGATGAGTTTATTGCTTTTTTAGACATCAATCCAAACGCAAAAGGTCATACGTTGTGTGTTCCAAAGCAGGAAATCAACAAGATTTTTGATATGGATAAAGGATTATACACCCGTTTAATGGAATTTTCTTATGATGTGGCACAAGCGATAGAAAAAGCGGTTCCTTGCAAGCGTGTAGGCGTTGCCGTTGTTGGGTTAGAAGTACCTCATGTGCATGTACATTTAATTCCGTTACAAGATATGGACGATATGCGTTTTCAGCGAAAAACATCGTTAACACAACAAGAATTTGAAGAAACAGCCCAACAAATAGCTGCGAATTTATAAAATGAATCCCTTTGAAATTTCAAAGGGATTTTTTATTCAACTTTTTAAACTTTCTTATATTGAATAGAAAATGTAGTTCCCTTGCCAATTTCAGATTTTAAAACTTTAATACTTCCTTTATGGTATTTTTGAACAATGCGCTGGGTAAGCGAAAGTCCCAATCCCCAACCGCGTTTTTTGGTTGAAAAACCAGGTTCGAAAACTTTTCTAAACTGATTTTTAGGAATTCCTTTACCGGTATCGCTTACTAAAATCTGCAGCGTATTTTCGTTGTTTCTTATTTCAACTTCCACATTTCCTTTTCCCTTAATGGCATCAATAGCATTTTTCACAAGGTTTTCAATGGTCCAGCTGTGCAAGGTTGGGTTCAGCATTAAATTTACAATATCGGTATTGGTTTCAAACTTAAAATTAATCTGTTTAGAACTGCGCGATTGTAAATAATCAAACGATTTTTTGGTTTCTTCCACAATATTCAGCAACTCCAGATTAGGTTCAGATCCTATCTTAGAAAAACGGTCGGCAATAGTCTGCAAACGATCAACATCTTTCTGCACTTCCTCTACAATATTTTCATCTATTTCTTCTAACTTCATTATTTCAATCCATCCCATTAAAGAAGAAAGTGGCGTGCCAATTTGGTGCGCCGTTTCTTTTGCCATACCTGCCCACAATTTATTTTCAGATGACATTTTACTGGCACGAAAGTAACTGTAAACCAACAATCCAAACAAAACCAAAATAGCAACCAACGCCAAAGGATAATATTTTAACTTGGTAATTAAAGATGAATTTCCGTAATAAACATATTGATTTCCGCTTGGATGTACAATTTCGATAGGTGCATTTTGTTTTTTAAGATCCAAAAGCATTTTCCTTATCAAAACGGTATCTTCTGCAACTTCTTTCGGTAAGTTTGAAAAACTTCTAATACTGTCAGTTTTAGTTATCAAAATAACAGGAATAGTGGTATTTTTTATAACGATATTAGAAGGCAGTTCAATATCCCCGTCTAAATCAGAAAGATCACTAATTTTTTGATTAGCTTCCGCCCAAATTTCCATTTTCACACGTTCTTCATGCTTAAATGTCTGGAAAAGCAAATACGTATTCCAAAGAATTAAAATTAAAATTCCCAACGAAAAAATCAAGAGAAACCAACGGGTGTACAAGCTTCTTTTAAGTATTGACATGCAGTAAAATTTGAAATGCGTTTAGCAAGATACTGCTTTATAACGTTATTTTGTTGATAATATTTTGAAAATTGAACCTAAAATTTTCAACGCAATACTTATATTTGTTTAAACCAATTTATGTATGTTAAGCATTAATCCAGCCGATTTAACTCCGGTTCAAGTTCAGGCGTATTTGCAGGGAGCTGTGGGGCCGCGCCCAATTGCTTTTGCCAGCACGGTTGATGAAGAAGGGAATCCGAATTTATCACCTTTTAGTTTTTTTAATCTGTTTAGCTCCAACCCGCCTATTCTGGTTTTCTCTCCGGCGCGCAGGGTTCGTAACAATACCGTAAAACACACGCTTCTAAACTGCGAAGCTACTAAAGAAGTGGTTGTAAACATTGCAAATTACGAGATGGTACAGCAACTTTCGTTATCGTCTACTGAATATGGCGACGGAGTTGATGAATTTATAAAATCGGGCTTTACAAAACTAGCTTCTGATGTGGTAAAACCATTCCGAGTTGCCGAAAGTCCGGTTCAGTTAGAATGTAAAGTGAACGACATTATTGCTTTGGGAGATCAGGGTGGTGCCGGAAACATGATTATTTGCGAAGTGGTAAAAATTCATATTTCTGAAGATGTTTTAGATGGTAAAGGCGGTATCGATCAGCATAAAATAGATTTAATTGCTCGTATGGGGGGTAACTGGTACACACGCGCCACACCGGGAATGTTCGAGGTTGAAAAACCACTAACCACTTTAGGAATTGGCGTTGATGCCATACCCGAAGATGCAAAAAAAAGTGATATATTTGCAGGAAACGATTTAGGTATTTTAGGCAACGTAGAAGTACTGCCAACTGCCAATGAAGTTGAAGCATTTTTAAATGAAAACCCTGAAATTGCAAGCTGGGTTAATAATAATAACAACGAATTAATTTACAAAAAAGCGAAAACGTTTTTAAGCACTAACGATATAGCATTGGCTTGGAAAACAATTTTAGCAGCAAAAATATAATACAAATGGAAGTTTTAGGAAGAATTAAAATGGTTGGTCCCGTACAAGATGTAAGTCCAACATTTAGAAAAAGAGAATTGGTAGTAACAACCGAAGAGCAATATCCGCAACACATTATGATTGAGTTTACACAAGACAAATGTGACCTGTTAAATCAGTTCCAAATTGGTGAGCAAGTTCGTGTAGGCATTAATTTACGTGGTAGAGAATGGGTTAATCCGCAAGGAGAAACACGTTACTTTAACTCAATTCAAGGTTGGAGAATTGATCGTCCGCAACAAATGCAACAACCACAACAAGGCTATGCACAGCCACAACAAGGTGGTGGTTACGGTCAACCACAACAAGGTTACAATCAACAACCACAGCAAGGTCAAGGATACGGACAACCAAATCCATTTGAAAACCAAGGTGGCGGTTATGCAAACAATAACAATTCAGGCTTCCCTCCTGCTCCGAATTTTAATCAAAATCAAGAAGCAGAAGACGATTTGCCTTTTTAATATTGAAATAAAAACAATAATTTTGAATCCTGATTACATTTGTAATCGGGATTTTTTTATGTACAAACTTACAAAAGAACTATATTTTCCTAATGTTGAAACCACCCATTCATCGGGCATTGTTGCTTTTGGTGGCGATTTATCCACCGAACGATTAATTCTTGCATATAAAAGCGGCATTTTTCCTTGGTTTGAAGATGGCGAAGAAATAACCTGGTTTGCACCCGAAGAACGAATGGTTTTATTTTTAAATCAGTTGAAGATCTCAAAATCTACTCGTAATATCATCAATAGAAATATCTTTAAAGTAACATTCAATACTGCTTTTAAAGAAGTGATTACAAACTGTCAGCAAACAAAACGCAACGGACAATTAGGCACTTGGATTACCGATGATATGTACGATGCGTACCTTAAACTACACGAATTGGGTTATGCAAAATCGGTTGAAGTTTGGCAGGATAATGAATTGGTCGGAGGTTTGTATGGTATTGATTTAGGACATATTTTTTGTGGCGAAAGCATGTTTTCAAAGGTATCAAACGCCTCTAAAATTGCTTTTATACACTTGACCAATAAATTAAAAGCAGAGAATTATCAGCTAATTGACTGTCAGGTTTACAACGATTATTTAGCACAATTGGGTTGTGAAGAAATTCCGCGTGATTTGTTTATGCAGATTTTGAACAAGGAGCTTTTTGTAAGTTATAATGAGTAATTTTTGTATTTTTATTTCTAATTCAGAAAAGAATGGAATTGATAACATTAAAAACTTTTGACAATTACATTGAAGCTCACCTTTTAAAAACAAAATTAGAAAGTGAATCTATATATTGCTTTTTACAAGATGAAAGTGTTGTAGCTACCAATCCTCTGTATTCTTTTGCTGTTGGTGGAATTAAATTAAAAGTTAAAAAGGAAGATTTTGATACCGCTTTAAAAATAATACAAGAAGAAAACATTTATTTAGAGCAAAATCAATCTAATATCACTTGCGAAAATTGTGGTAGTAATACTTTTTATAACAATTATAAATCTGTCAAAAATCTAAAAGGATTTTTTGCAATGATTATTTCCTTTATGTTTCAAACCTATCCAATATACTATAAAAATGTTCGAAAATGTAAAGCATGTGGCTTTGAAAAAGAAACATTAAATTAATCAGTTCTTTTTATAACAAAAACACGACGTAATATGATCGTTTACCATACCAACAGCCTGCATAAAGGCATAAACGGTAGTTGATCCCATAAATTTAAAACCACGTTTTTTAAGATCTTTTGCCAAGGCATCTGATATTTCGGTTTTTGCAACGGCATCTTTAATACTTTTCAGTTTATTATCAATCGGTTTTCCGTTTACATAGCTCCATAAATATTCAGAGAACGAACCAAATTCTTTTTGAATTTCCTGAAAAACGCGTGCATTGTTTATAGTAGCTTCAATTTTTCCACGATGACGAATAATGCCTTCATTCTGTAGCAATTCTTCAATTTTGGCATCGTTATATTTCACGATTTTTTTGTCATTGAAATTATCAAAAGCTTTACGGAAGTTCTCGCGTTTCTTTAAAATAGTAATCCAGCTTAAGCCCGCCTGAAAAGATTCCAACACTAAAAATTCAAACAAAACTTTATCATCATAAACAGGTTTTCCCCATTCTTCGTCGTGATATTTTATGTATAACTCATCGTTTGACACCCAATTGCATCTAATTTTTTCCATAATTAATTCGTTTTAAATGGTGGTGTTCCTTGCGGAAACATCTGTTGGTTTTGATCTTTAAACGATCCAAAATTAAACGTTAATCCCACTTTAAACATACGGCGTTCGTTCAAAGTTTGCGTGCGCATTTGTAAACCGTTTCCAAAAACGTTAACATCAAAACCATCAGTATTCAGTACGTTATCAACACCCACATTTACATTCAGCTTGTTATCTAAAAACTTTTTATTAAAGGTAACACTTAAATTTTGTGCCGGTTTGTTTAACTCGTACAAATTCATTACCCCTTTAAACATGTTGTAATACGTAACAAAAACGCGCGTATTGTTTCCTAAATAAAACTGTGAATAGGTAAAAATATAAAAAGCTCCTTTCTGAAATCGATCCGGAATCACCTCATCGTACGTAGTTTTAAAATATCCTGCATTTAAATAGGTAAACGACAATTCATCAACATTCAATCCGTTTCTATCGTTAATCATGCTTTTAATTCCTTTGGTAAACATGGCGTAAGGAATCGGCAATCCCATGTTGAAACTTTGCGAAATTCCGTTTTCGATATTATGTGATTTAGATTCCAACGTACCATTCGGAGTGATCTCGTAAAAAACCACGTTTTGATTAGGCATTTTGGATAAATTGTAACTGAAATAAATATAATCGAACACCGTTAACGTGGCGTTCATATTATGACTGATTTCGGGTTTTAAGTTGGGATTTCCTGCATTTGAAACCAGCAAACTATTTTGTGAAGTTACGTTAGGATTGAACGATTGCGCACCCGGCAAATTCATACGTTTGCTGTAACCCGCACTTAAATAAACGCCCGACATTACAGGATATTTTAAAGTAACCGTAGGAAAAAGATTGGTGTAATCTTGCTTTAAATTTAAGGAATCGACCGCAGTTTCGGACTGATACGTTAGATTTTCTAATCGCAAGCCTGCCGAAATCATTAACGAACTAATATTGCTTGACACACTTGCATAAGCGGCTTTGTTAGTGTATTTAAAATCGTATGGAATATAGTTTCGCGCCTGATCCCAAATGTACGATCCGTTATTGGTTGAAACCGAATGTGTGTAATGCGCACCCAATGATAAATTGCCGTTAACTGCTTTAAAAGGTGTTTCAAAATCGGCTTTGGTTTGGCTGTACACAAAATTATTATCAGCCAAAATAGTCGATACCATTTGATCTTCCACAAACAACTGATTGCTGTTAGTATTGTTTTGAAACTCGGTGTTCGATGTCAGTGTAATATTAGTCCCAATCGTATCTAACTTTTGTGAATAAACAAACTGCAATTCGTGCATATTGTTGTTGCTTTTACCCAATGTTTGCTGCTTATAAGCCGTTTCGGTATCGCCAAAAGCATTAAACATATCGCCGTGCGTTTTTGGTTTGCTGTAGGTATGGTTAAAGTTGTATTTAAGCGTTAAATTAGCCAAATCGCTTACTTTGTACTGCCAGTTGTTACGCACATAATAATTTTGATACCATTGGTTGTTCCAATAACTTTCGCGCGCTTTAATCTGCGTTCCGTTACTCATATAACTAAATTCGTTTAACGAATTGGTGTTGCCTTCGTGATGCGTGTAACCGGTATTCATGTTCCAACTGAATTTGTTCTTTTTGAACATGATTTGTGCCGATGTAGTATTTTTAACTTTACTATTTACCGAATTCTGTTGCATGAAACTTCCGCTTATACCTTCAATTTTAGCCGATTTGGTAATGACATTGATAATAGTTCCGTTAAAAGTAGCACTGTATTTTGCTCCCGGTCTATCGATAATTTCGATACTTTTAACCGTGTTTGCCGGAAGGTTTTTTAGAAAATTTGTCAGTTGATCGCCACTCATTCCCGTTGGTTCACCATCTAAAAAAATAGTCGCCAATTTTCCGTTATGCGCAATTTGTCCGTTAGCTGTAACCAAAACTCCGGGTAATTTATTAACGGCATCAAACACACTGCCCGAATTTAAAACCGTAAGATTCTCTACATCAACCACCGTTTTATCGGCAAATCTGCGAATATTTTTATTGGTTTGATCTATTACGATTGCGTCTAAAACTTCGTCCTGCTGTTCGGTAAACTGCAAATCTAATTTTTGATCTGCGATGTATTTTAATGATTTTGTTTGAGCCTTAAACTGTGAATGTTCCCAAGTAATAGTGTAATTCGCGACATCTTCAGGAATTTCGACAGAGAAATATCCTTCATCATCTGTTGTAGCATTGTAAACCTGATTTGTTTTAACGGTAATAAAGGTTTCGGGAACAGGTTCGCTTTCAAAAGTAACAATTCCCTCAATTTTTATGCTTTGAGCATTTATCAACCCTACAAAAAACAAGGACAATACAAGTAGTATGTTTTTCATTAATATTTTTTTATATTAGTATCACAAGAAAACATTTTGTTACAATAATCATTAAAAAACTTATTATGAGAAAAAAGTATCATCTACTTTCATTAATTGTGCTATTATTTACCGTTAACTTATCTTTTGCACAACCAATTAAGCCTAATGCACTATTAAAGAAGACAGAGCAATCATTAAAAGAGATTAATACGCTTACCTATAAAATTCACCGAACCGATAAATATTTTTCTTCTAAAGATACTTTAAAAAGATCTGCTGTAGGTACTATTAAAATTGTTCCAGATGATGAAATGGGAGCTTATCATAAAGTTTATTTTAATCACGGTAACAAAAAATACAATCAATACAAATATGACGGCACTTATAGTTCTTTTCTATACTTCCATTCAGATTCTTTAAATGTACCAAAAAAAATATTTATTAAAAATGTAATAAATAATAACTATAGTACTATGAAGGGTAATTTTGTAAGAAATTTTCTATTACAAGATTACTTTAGAAAAAATAATCTTTTTAAACAATATCGTTCCGTTTTAGCTAAAATTCATATAAAAGATATAATAACTGAAGAAGGTATTTATAAAGACATTCCAGTTTATATTTTAACTGTTTACGGTAAAGAAAGAGAGCGTGAAAACCATATAAACAGTATTGTTGATAAATATTATATCCGTAAAAGTGACTTTTTACCTATCGCTCAAAGTTTTTACGGCGAATTTCAGGGTATGAAACAAACAGAATTTACAGAAATTGAATATTTAGAAATTAATCCGGAACTGTCTTTAGATGCTTTTAAGATCGATCCTGCTGTGAAAGAAGTAGAACCAAAAGCGTATTTTGAAGAAATAAAGAAATATAATTTATAGCTATGAAAAAGTATTTTAATTATTTGGCATTAATATGTTTTTTAATTTTTACTAATGTTTTGGCACAAACCAAAACAAGCGGTTCAAACTTTTTTACTACCGATTTAAACCTTAACAACGGCAAAACAGTAAAATTAACCGATTTAAAAGGTAAAGTAGTTTTGTTGGATTTTTGGTATCGTGGTTGCTTACCTTGTTTAAAAGCAACGCCCGTTTTAATGAAATTACAGGAAGAATTTAAAAACGATTTGGTAATTATTGGAATTAATGATCGTGATGATAAAGAAGACATAAGTGATTATTATGCTTATAAAAAAAACATCCATTATTTTTCTACCTACAAAACAGAAACAGATATTTCTAAAATTTTAAAAATTAATGCGTTTCCAACATTCATTATTATCAATCAAAAAGGAGAAATTGCAAAAACAGAAATAGGTTTTGACAAAGGCAATATTCGTAAAACAATTAAAAAACTGATTAAGGAAAATAAGAGTTAAAAACAAGAAAAAAACCCAAATCATTCGATTTGGGTTTTTATTATCTGTAAAAAAGAATAATTATCCTAAAGTTACACGTTTGAAACCTGCGATTTCAACATTGAATCCTTTAACATAATCAGCAACTTTTTTAGAATCGTCTTTGATAAAGTTTTGATCTAATAACGCTTTTTCTTGATCTAATGTAGTGTTGTCAGAAATAAAACGAGCAATTTTACCTGGTACAATTTTATCCCAAATTTGCTCTGGTTTACCTTCTGCTTTTAATTCTGCTTTAGCATCTTCTTCAGCTTTAGCTAAAACTTCTGGTGTAATTTGAGCGTAAGAAATGTATTGAGGTACATTTTTTAATGTTTTACCTAAACGCCCTAATTCTTCGTTATCTTTTTCGATAACCGCAATACGCGCAGCAGTTTCGCTAGCTACAAATGCAGGATCGAAATCTTTGTAAGATAACGTATCAGCTCCCATTGAAGCTACTTGCATAGAAACATCTTTTGCTAAAGTATCTGCATTGTCTATTTTAGAAGATAATGCAGTTAAAGCAGCAATTTTGTTACCGTGAACATAAGTTCCAATAAAAGCACCCTCTAAAATTTCGAATCCACCGATTTCGATTTTTTCACCGATAACACCTGTTTGCTCGATTAATTTATCAGCAACCGTCATAGAATCGTTGTATTGAGAAGCCAAGAAAGCCTCTTTAGAGTCGAAATTAATTGCTTTTTCAACCAATTCTTTCGCTAAAGAAACGAACGCTTCGTTTTTACCTACGAAATCAGTTTCACAATTAAGAGTGATGATTGCTCCTTTTGTGTTATCAGCATTAATGAAAGAAACAGCAGCTCCTTCAGAAGAATCACGGTCTGAACGGTTAGCAGCTACTTTTTGTCCTTTTTCACGTAAGATTTGGATTGCTTTATCAAAATCTCCTTCAGCTTCAACTAAAGCTTTTTTACAGTCCATCATTCCGGCACCTGTAACTTGTCTTAATTTATTTACGTCTGCAGCAGTAATATTTGCCATTGTATTGAGAATTAAATAATTAGTTAATTTTTTAAAATAAAAAAAGTCGTTAGCGATAGTTACAAAAATATGGAACCATCAGCATAACGACTTTAAGATACTGTTAAGAATTACTCTTCAGTAGATGTAGTAGCTTCTGCTTTAGGAGCTTCAACTTTGGTAGCTTCGTCTTTTTCAGATTTTCTTTCAGAATTTCCTTCAATGATAGCACCAGTAACTAAAGATAATACTTTATCGATTGATTTAGAAGCATCGTCATTTGCTGGGATTACATAATCAACCTCGCGTGGGTCAGAGTTTGTATCAACCATTGCAAAAACTGGAATGTTTAATTTTTGAGCTTCTTTTACTGCGATGTGTTCTGCTTTAATATCAACTATAAACAATGCAGCCGGTAAACGAGTCATATCAGCGATAGAACCTAAGTTCTTCTCTAATTTTGCACGTAAACGGTCAACTTGTAAACGCTCTTTTTTAGAAAGAGTTAAAAATGTACCGTCTTTCTTCATACGATCGATAGAAGCCATTTTTTTAACAGCTTTACGAATAGTAACGAAGTTAGTTAACATACCACCTGGCCAACGCTCAGTGATGTAAGGCATGTTAGCTGCTGCTGCTTTTTCTGCAACGATATCTTTTGCTTGTTTTTTAGTCGCTACGAATAATACTTTGCGACCTGATGCTGCTATTTTCTTTAAAGCTTCGTTAGCTTCTTCTATTTTAGCTGCAGTTTTATATAGATTGATAATGTGAATACCATTACGCTCCATATAGATGTAAGGAGCCATGTTTGGATCCCATTTTCTAGTCATGTGTCCAAAATGAACACCTGCTTCTAGTAATTCTTTAACTTCTACTTTGTTTGCCATTTTTGTAATAGTTTACGTTCTTGTGATTAGCAATGAATAAGTAGCGAATAAATCGGTCTTATGCATTTAGATGCTAAACTACCTCCTGCCTCGGCAGGCGTGCAACAAAAACTTAGATTTTTTAATAAATAATAATAAATATTAACGTTTAGAGAACTGGAATCTCTTACGAGCTTTCTTCTGACCGAATTTCTTACGCTCAACCATACGTGGGTCACGCGTTAATAAACCTTCTGGTTTTAAGATTGCTCTGTTTTCTGCGTCAACTTCACACATTGCACGTGCAATAGCCATACGAACAGCTTCTGCTTGCCCTGTTGTTCCACCACCGTAAACATTAACTTTTACGTCAAAGTTCTCTGCATTTTCTGTCATAGAAAGTGGTTGCATAACTTTGTACTGTAACGTTGCTGTTGGGAAATAAGTTGCAAATTCTTTTTTGTTCACTGTGATGTTACCAGATCCTTCTGTAACATAAACACGAGCTACTGCGGTTTTTCTTCTACCGATTTTGTGAATAACTGCCATTACTTTAAGTCGTTTAAATTAACGGTTTTAGGTTTTTGTGCCTCATGATTGTGCGCAGAACCTACATTTACATTTAAATTACGGAATAATTGTGCACCTAATTTGTTTTTAGGTAACATTCCTTTTACAGCTTTTTCTACTAATAATGCAGGATTTTTTTGTTGCATTACTTTTGCTGTTAATTCTCTTTGACCACCTGGGTAACCTGTGTGACGAATGTACGTTTTGTCATTCAATTTGTTACCTGTTAAGTTGATCTTCTCTGCGTTGATAATAATTACATTATCACCACAGTCTACGTGAGGTGTATAACTTGGTTTGTACTTACCTCTTAAAATCATAGCGACTTTTGAAGCAAGGCGTCCTAAGTTATGACCGTCAGCGTCTACAACAACCCATTCTTTCTGAACGGTTGCTTTGTTTGCTGATACTGTCTTGTAGCTTAAACTTTCCACAATAAATTAATTTTAATTAAACATTCCATTCCCAATAAAGGGAGTGCAAAATTAAACAATTTATTTTACTATACAAATTTGTATGGTTTATTTTTAATAAGCTCTAGAAATGTCAAACTTAAAAAAAGTTTCACCTTGAAATAAGTTGATGTGATTATTAAAGTTTTAATCCAAATTAACACATTTAAACAAACCTTACTTTTTTTAAAAATTAAAATCACATTGATTTATAATTAACGTAAATTTTTAATTAATATAGAAACATGCTATTAAAAAGCCAAAGTTTTAAAAATTCATTTTTTTGACAAAAAAAACAATAAAACAGAGTTTTAATAAGTTAAAATTCAATAAAGCTATCGTTTTTAATGATTTAAATGAATTATATGTTATACTTTTATGATTTAAAAATAAAACTTAATCAGAAAAATGAACAAAAAACTAACATCTTTACCATTTTACGTCAGGGGCCTATTACCCAAAATTTTCCTGATAATGATGTTGTTTGGATTAACCAAAATGTACGCGCAACCAACATGTACTGCAATAACAGGGAACTTCAGTGAAAATTTTGACACAACGTCTACTGGTAGCTCAACCAACCCTTCTGTCCCCAATTGCTGGAGTTACATTGACAATATGTCTACAACAGGTTACGGATACACTGCTTCTTCAACAACAACCGTAATGTCACCTCCAAATTTTTTCAGGTTTTACAGAATGTGCTCTACAGCAAATGTAAATGAAGATTTAACACTTGTGTCTCCCGAAACTGTAAATTTAGGTAACGGCACAAAACAACTTCGATTTTTCGCTCGCGGAAATTCAACAACCGTTACAAGTATATTAGAAGTTGTTCGATTAAACGGAAACACTTCTGCAGCCACAGCTACAGTTTTAGCCACATTTGATATTACAGGCAACACCTATTCGGAATATATTGTTCCGCTAGCTGCTACAACCGATGACTATTTTGGATTTAGAGTTCCACACAATGGTTCTACTACCACAAACTATCCGTATGCTTATATAGATGATGTTTTTTATGAAGACTTAGAACCTTGTTTTTTTCCTACAAACATCAATGTTTCCGCAATTACGCAAAATACAACTACCATTTCATGGACAGCCTCAGTAGACCCTAATGTGACAACTTATGAGTACGAGGTACGTTCAAGTGGCAATCCGGGCTCAGGATCAAACGGCTTGGCAGCCACAGGTACAACTAATGCACTTACCGCGAATATAACAGGTTTATCTCCATCGGTTAACTACACGGTGTATGTACGAAGTATTTGCGGATCTACCTCTACAGGAAGATGGAATCCAAACACCGTATCGTTTTATACTTTATGCGGCGTTCTAACTGCTAATTTTTACGAAGGATTTGACACTACTGACACAGGAACTACATCAAATAACAATTTTCCAAATTGCTGGAGTTATGTTGACGAAGTTATAACAACCGGTTATGGTTATGTAAATGCAACAAATGCACAATCGGGCAGTAATTCATACCGTTTGTACAAAACCAACTCTACCACCAACCAAGGACAGAATTTAATTTTAATTTCTCCCGAAACAAATAACTTGGGTAACGGAACAAAACAATTACGTTTTTCTGTTCGCGCGGGCGCCTCTTCGAATGTAAACAATTTAGAAATAGTAACAGCAAGCGGAGATGATGCAAATGCAACTTTTACCGTATTGCGAACCATTAATGTTGATTATCTTACATATCAAGAATATATTATCCCTTTGCCTACTACTACCGACGATTATTTTGGTTTTAGATTGGCACATAACGGAGCAACAGCACTATCTACCGTTCATTTAGATGATATCTATTATGAAGACTTAGCAGATTGTTTTTTCCCAACTGCTTTAACAATAAATAACATAACACAGACAGGCGCCGATTTGTCTTGGACCGCATCGGTTTCAGCCAGCGTTACTGGTTATGAATACGAAGTTCGTTCTTCTGGCGCACCAGGATCGGGAACAACCGGATTAGGCGCAACTGGTATCGTTACGGGCACATCAACCACTGTAACAGGTTTATCGCCTTCATTAGCGTATACCGTATATATACGCAGTACTTGTGGAGCTACAGAAGGTATATGGAATCCTGTTTCACAGGTTTTTAATACATTGTGCGGTGTTGTTACTTCAAATTTCTACGAAAGCTTTGACACTACAGAAACAGGCACATCCACCAACAATAACTTCCCTTATTGTTGGAGTTATGTTGATGAAGTTGCATCAACAGGTTATGGCTATGTAAATGCGACTAATGCACAATCACCGAGTAATTCTTACAGGTTGTATCGTACAAATACAACTGCAAATCAAGGTCAAAACTTACGACTAATTTCACCTGAAACAAATAATCTTGGAAATGGTAATTGGGTAAAACAAATACGTTTTTCTGCCAGAAGTACAGGAACAGCTCAACAAATATTAGAAGTATTTACTGCAAACGGAACTACTTCGGCTGCTAACTTCACCGTATTGGATACCATATTAGTGAGTGGGACAACTTATCAAGATTATACAATATATCTACCACAAACAACTGATGATTTTTTTGGATTCAATTTGCCGCATAACGGCACAACTACTGCAGGTACAGTACACATAGATGACGTTTATTATGAAGACACCCCACTATGTAAACCCGTACTTGCTAAGAACATTTCTATAAGTAGTATTCTAAAGAATGGCGCAACTATTAGTTGGGTAGATATGATGAATACACCTAGCACTGCCTATGAAGTAGAAGTTCGTGAAACAGGAGACCCTGGCGATCCGGGCGCTTCTTTTTTAGGAACCACAGCCCCAGGAATAACCTCTATTAATGTTACGGGACTAAGCCCTACAACAAGCTATTACGTTTATGTACGTGCTATATGTTCCCCTACCGATAAAAGCGATTGGGCGGGAGGTGATGCTTTTAGTACAACTTGTGATTATCCAAACTTATTAGCAGCACCGCCAGTAGTTGTTTGCGGATATGGACCTGTAGATTTAACTGCTATTTTTGACGGCGGGACCGTTCAATGGTTTGATGCTAAAGAAGATGGAAATTTAGTACACACAGGACCACAATTCACCACACCTTCATTATCTTCAAGTACCAGTTATTGGGTAAGCGCAGGTGATACCATTTCCGCTTCTTCTTTTGTTGGACCTGTTGACACGTCTATTGCTGGAGGTGGCGCTACAGCATCAAGCTATCAGGTTTTGTTTACTGTTCATACGGCTTCATTGATACATTCTGTAGATATTTATCCGAATGCAGTTGGATCAAATGGAACAATTGATATCTATACTTCTGCCAATGTGAAAGTTTTTTCTGTTCCTGTTACAACTACGGTTAGCGGAACAGCTACTCCTCAAAAAGTAATTCTTGATGTTCAATTGGCACCTGGTGACTATTACATGAAAACCGACACAACTATAAGTATGTTTAGAAATACATCAGGCGCTTCTTATCCATATTCTATTCCGGAATTATCGATTACAGGAAACAGCTTCAATGCGGCTTATTATTACTACTTCTACAATTGGGAAGTTGGTGGCGGAGGTTGTAAATCACCAAGAATTGAAGTTCCAATTACCGTAACACCCAAACCGGCTTTTGAATTATCATCTTCAACAGCAACCTCATGTGAAGGAGGTGTATCTGCCACTCCGGTAACAATTACTACCAATTTAGGTGGTTACGATACCTTTGTATGGACTCCAAGCGCAGGTGTGACTGGAGACGCAGTAAACGGATGGACATTTAGTACAGCTACCGAGCAAGAGTATGTTTTATCGGCGAGCCAGTCAGGTGGTATTTGCGAGCATTTAAAAACAGTACGTGTTTTTGCAGGCAAAAAACCC
>Ga0233380_1000050_pt1 | contig 82206 bp, 82 predicted proteins | sample ElkDunMinimDraft_9_FD_191541 | JGI IMG/M metagenome (GOLD analysis project Ga0233380, IMG submission 191541) | Fecal eukaryotic communites from dung pellets of Tule Elk in California, USA - Elk Dung F36 | ecosystem: Host-associated > Mammals > Digestive system > Large intestine > Fecal | place... | reverse complement strand
CCAGCGGTTATCCGGGCGACGGCTGGCGGCGCGCTCCGGCGGGCAAGATCAAGCGTGTGGCTACGCGTCTTCCGGCTCAGCCCTGCGGGCTGTCCGGAAGGGGGAAACAGAGACACCACCACCGTCCCGGCTCTCCGCTTCGCTACGGCCGGGATGACAAGCTCGGACCCTACGACCAAATTTGACGCATCGGCATGTCAGACTGTGATCCGGTCTTTGACATCGCGGTCCGTGACGCTCCCTTTGGGTTGAGCACAGGCTGAATGCCCCGCCGCACCGAAACCCTCGCCGAGCCCCCGTCGCCCGGCTCCCGGCCTTATGCCCGACGCTCTCCGTCACGGTTGAAACGCCCCTCAGCCACCCCGTCTCACGCGAAAATGCGCACCATGTGCACTCGCTTTTTTTCCGAGTGCACTTTTCAGGCTTCCAGCGGCGCCCGCGCCAGCGCCGTCAGGTTCGCCGAGCCGGTGCAGAAGCACACCGTCCGCATCTGCCGGATCACCGTCTGGAAATGCGCCACCACCGCCTCGGTCGAGACCATGGCGGCGTCCAGCACCCCCGCCGCCTGACCGACCATGTCGGCCCCCAGCCGGATCGCCCTGGCCGCATCCACCCCGTCGCGGATGCCGCCCGAGCCGATGATCAAGGTCCGGGGACAGGCCGCCCGCGCCTCGGCGATGGCTCGCGCCGTCGGAATGCCCCAGTCGGCGAAGGCGGCGGCGTGGCGCTTGTCCGCCTCCGCCCCGGCCCGCTCGCCCTCGACCAGCGCCCAGTTCGAGCCGCCCGCCCCGGCCACGTCCAGCGCCGCCACGCCCATCTCGGCCAGCCGCTTGCAGGTCGCCGCCGACAGGCCCGCGCCGGTCTCCTTGACCACCACGGGGAAGTCCGCCGCCCGGATCAGCGCTTCCAGCGCCGCGCCCACGCCCCACCAGTCCCGATCGCCCTCGGGCTGACAGGCCTCCTGCAGCGGGTTCAGGTGCACGATCAGGGCGTCGGCGGCCACCATGTCCACGATCCGCCGCGCCTCGTCGGGGCCGACCCCCCGGGTCAACTGGGCCGCGCCGATATTGGCCAGGATCGGGGTGTCGGGCGCCTTCAGCCTCAGGGCCATGTCCAGCCCCGGCGTGCCCGCTTCCGCCTCAAGCGCCGCCCGCTGCGAGCCGACCGCCAGGGCGATGCCCAGCGACTGGGCGGCCTCCGCCAGCCGGGCGTTGATCGCCTCGGCCCGCGCCGGTCCTCCGGTCATCGAGCTGATCAGCAGCGGCGCCTTCAGCCTTCGCCCCAGGAAGTCGGCGCCCAGGTCGATCTTGCCGTAGTCGAGATCCGGCAGGGCCTCATGGACGAAACGCACCGCATCCAGTCCGCTGTCCCGCCCGTGCCGTGCCTTGCCCGACAGGATGACGTCCAGATGCTGGTCCTTGCGAGCGACGATATCGGTCATCAACGGCTCCGAAGCCGTCAGGGCTTCTTCTCGACGATCAGGGCGTAGGACCCCGTCTGGCCCTGTTGGAACGTCCCGGCGCGGATTTCGTACACGCCGTCCTCCGGCGCGGTCCATTCCAGCTTGGCGTGGGTGTCCGACAGGCCGTCGTCGTCCGACGCCAGACCCTCGAAGCTCTCCTCCTCGCCCTCGCCCGGCCGACCGATGGTCAGGTAGCTGTCGACTTCGTTGGAGACCATCAGGATGATCAGCTTCTCGTCTTCCTTCACCGTCACGCGGTAGGCGTCATAGAAGCTGTTGTCGTCGGCGGTGGCGTCGCTCTCGGTCAGCACCCCATGCGCGGTCGTGCCGATCAGCAGGCTGCCCGGCCGCGGCTGCGGGCCCCGGTCCTGCAGTTCCAGCGAGTACAGGCCCTTGCCGTCCGACCCCAGCGGCGAGGCGCGCAGCACATAGCGGCCGTCGGTCGGCAGGGTGAAGTTCAGGCGCGAGTCCGTCCCCTCGCCCAGGCCGTCGTCGTCCTGCGCCAGCGGGCTGAACTCACCCTCGGCATTGCCGATCTGCAGATAGGTGTCGAAGTCGCCCGAGCGCATGATGGCCCGGACGCGCTGGCCCTCGCGGCCCTCGAAGACGAAGGCGTCATATCCGCGGTCGTCGTTGTCGCGGGAGTCGGCCTCGCCGATCTCGCCTTCCAGCGTCGTGCCGAAGGCCAGCGGCTGGGGCGGCTTGTCAGGCGCCACCTCGGTGATCGACAGGCTGTAACGGCCCCGCGAGTCCGAGAAGGCCCGCGCCTCGATAACGTAGGCGCCGGTCTTGGGCAGGGTGAAGACCAGACGCGAGTTGGTCCCCTCCGGCCCGCCGTCGTCGTCCGTCGCCAGGCTGACCTGGTTCTCGTCGAACAGCTCGATGAAGGTGTCGAAGGCGCTCGAGGTCATGTCGATGCGGACCCGCTGGCCCTCGCGCCCGCTGAAGCGGTAGGCGTCGGCCCGCACCTCATTGGCGCTCAGCCCGTCGCTGTCGGTCAGCTCGCCGCGCACCGTGTCGCCGATCCGGATTCCCTGCGCCGGGATCGGCGCCGGGCCTTCGGACAGGGTCAGGCTGTAGGCGCCGCTCGCCTCGGTGTTCAGCGGCACGGCCCGGATCACATAGGCGCCGGTCTCCGGCAGGGTGAAGACCAGCCGCGAGTTCAGCCCGGCCTCCGCGCCGTCGTCATTCATGGCCAGTTGGGTGAAGACCCCGTCCACGGTCCGGCCGATCACCACCGTCGGGTCGAAGGCGTCGCTGTCCAGCGCCAGCTGGATCCGGTCGCCCTGACGCCCGCTGAAGGTCCAGGCCTGATAGCGGCCGCCGTCGTCGGTCTCCGGGTCGCCGTCGCCGATGTCGCCCTGCACCGTCTGCCCCAGGGTGATGGCGCCCGGTTCTGGCGGAGCCTTGGCCGGCTCCCGCTCGGTCAGGCTCAGGGTATAGGCGCCGCCCTCGATCCCCGACAGGGTGCGGGCGCGCAGGATGTAGACGCCGTCCGCCGGGGCGGTGAAGCGCAGGCGCGAGTGGGTGCCCTCGCCCAGGCCGTCGTCGTCGCTGGCGATCGGATCGCCATCCTCGGCCTCGGTCCGGACCTCCAGATAGGCGTCGAACATGTCGGCGCGCAGGATGGCCTCGAACCGCTGGCCCGCGGTCGCGGTCACGGCGTAGCGGTCATAGCGATAGGCGTCTTCCGGGGCCGTGGCGTCGCCGTCGGCGATCTCGCCCTCGATCTGGTCCCCCACCGCCAGGGGCTGCGCCTCCTGCGCGAAAGCGGGCCCCGCGACGGCGGCGACGAGCGCCAGACTGCTGACGGCGGCGAGAATGGTCGATCGGCGCATACGCGTATCCCCTGGGAGTCGGTGACGATCATAGACGCCGAACCCGCCCCTCTGTAAATCGCGCGCACCGCACGATTCCTGACTATTGGAGCCGAGACCCATGACGGCCGACCCCGCCCGCGCGACCCTGATTGACGGCAAGGCCTTCGCGGCCGGTCTGGTGGATCGCGTCGCCGCCGCCTCCGCCCGCCTCGAAAGCGCCCATGGCGTGAAGCCGGGACTGGCGGTCGTCATCGTCGGCGAGGACCCCGCCAGCCAGATCTATGTCCGGAACAAGGGCGAGACGACCCAGCGGGCCGGCATGCGCTCCGACACCCACCGGCTGCCCGACACGACGACTCAGGCCGAGCTTCTGGCCCTGATCGCCGACCTGAACGCCGACGCGGGCATCCACGGCATCCTCGTCCAGCTGCCCCTGCCAGGCCACATCGACAGCAGCGCCGTGCTGGACGCCATCGACCCGGACAAGGACGTCGACGGCTTCCACGTGGTCAACGCCGGCCGTCTGGCCGTCGGCCTGCCGGGCCTCGTGCCCTGCACCCCGCTGGGCTGCATCATGCTGCTGCGCGCCGAGCTGGGCGACCTGACCGGGCTGAACGCCGTGGTCGTCGGCCGTTCCAACATCGTCGGCAAGCCGATGGCCCAGTTGCTGCTGGCCGAGAGCTGCACCGTCACCATCGCCCACTCGCGCACGAAGGATTTGCCCGCCCTGTGCCGCACCGCCGACATCGTCGTCGCCGCCGTGGGCCGTCCGGAGATGGTGCGCGGCGACTGGATCAAGCCGGGAGCCACCGTCATCGACGTCGGCATCAACCGCGTCCCGTCCAAGGACCCGGTCAAGGCCGCCGAGGGCAAGACCCGCGTGGTCGGCGATGTCGCCTTCGACGAGGCCGCCGCCGTGGCCGGTCGCATCACCCCGGTGCCCGGCGGCGTGGGTCCCATGACCATCGCCTGCCTGCTGGCCAACACCTATACCGCCGCCTGCCGCAGCATAGGTGTGGACGCCGAGTCGCTGGACGCTTGAACCGGAACGAGTCCGGCCCAATAGTCTTTCTCAACGCAGTCTGAGGAGACGCCAGTGATCCGGATTTCGCCCCGTGTAGCGGCTGTCGCCGCCGTGGTCGTTCTCGCCCCCGCCGTCACTGGCTGCGGCATCAACGCCATCCCGACCAAGGAAGAGGCGGCCAAGGCCCGCTGGGCCGACGTCCAGTCGCAGTATCAGCGCCGCGCCGACCTGATCCCCAATCTGGTCGCCACCGTTCAGGGCGCGGCGGTGCAGGAACGCACTACCCTGACCCAGGTCATCGAGGCCCGCGCCCGCGCCACCAGCGTCCAGGTCACGCCCGAGACCCTGAACGACCCGCAGGCCTTCCAGCGCTTCCAGGCCGCGCAGGGCGAGCTCTCGCAGGCCCTTTCCCGCCTGCTGATGGTCACCGAGAACTATCCGCAGCTGCAGTCGAACCAGAATTTCCTCGCCCTCCAGTCCCAGCTGGAAGGCACAGAGAACCGGATCGCGGTCGCCCGGCGCGACTACAATGAGGCCGTTCGCGACTACAACACCTCGCTGCGCACCTTCCCGACCGTGCTCTGGGCCAAGACCATCCACGGCGGCTCGCAGCCGATGCAGACCTTCACCGCCACCGAGGCCGCCCAGTCGGCGCCCAATGTGAACTTCGACGCCCTGAACCCCGCCGCCTCTGCGCCGTCGGCGGCGCCGGGCTCCGCTCCGCCGGCCGCGCCGGCCCAGTGAACCTTCGTCTCGCAGAGGGCTGGGCCTCACGCACGGCCGCGCTGGTCGCGGTCCTGCTGGTCGCCGTCTGGCTGGCCGCGACACCCGCCCTCGCGCAGAACGCTCCGCAGTTCCCGGCCCTGACCGGGCGGGTCGTCGACCGCGCCAATCTGCTCTCGCCTCAGGCCGAGGCGGCCCTGACCACCAAGCTGGAGGCGCTGGAGCGCGACACCACCGACCAGGTGGTCGTGGTCACCGTGCCCGACCTTCAGGGCCATCCCATCGAGGACTACGGCTACCAGCTGGGCCGTGCTTGGGGTATCGGCCAGTCGGCCAGCAACAACGGCGTCCTGCTGATCATCGCCCGCGACGAGCGCAAGGTGCGCATCGAGGTCGGCTACGGCCTCGAACCCGTCCTGACCGACGCCCTGTCGGCGGTGATCATCCACGACGCCATCCTGCCGCCCCTGCGTGAAGGCTTCTACGACCGGGGCGTCACCGCGGGGGTGGACGCCATCGACGCCCAGCTGCGGCTTGATCCCACCGAGGCCCGCGCCCGCGCGGCCGCGGCGGAGCGTCCGCAGTCCAACCTGCCCATCGGTCCGGCGGTGCTGATCGCGGTCGTCTTCCTGTTCCTGCTGCTCGGCCTGATCGGAAGCGCCTCGCGGCGCGGTCGTCGCCATCGCAGCAGCGGCCTGGGTCCCATCCTGATCTGGGCCGCCAGCGAGGCCATGCGCAACAGCGGTCGCGGCGGCGGAGGCTGGGGCGGTGGTGGAGGCGGCGGCTTCGGCGGCGGCGGCGGCAGCTTCGGCGGTGGAGGCGCTTCGGGCGGATGGTGATGAAAGCAGACCCTGACGCCCACGCCCGCATCGCGGCGGCCATCGCCGACGCCGAACGGACCACCTCGGGCGAGATCTTCTGTGTCCTGGCCCGCCAGGTCTCGTCCTATCGGGACGTCTCCTTCGGCTGGGCCGCGGCCGCGGCGCTGATCCTGCCGCTCGGCCTGATCCCGCTCGGCTTCGAGCCTGACTGGGTCCCCGGCCTGACCGACAGCTGGGAGGCCGCTCATCTGGCCGCCCGCGACGCCACCATCGGCCATGCGGTGACCGCCTACGCCCTGATCCAGGCGGCGACCTTCCTGACCGTCTTCCTGGTCACCTCCCTGCCCGGTGTGCGCCGCTGGGTCACCCCGCGCAGCGTCCGCCGCGCCCGCGTGCACAAGGCGGCCATGCAGCAGTTCCTCGCCCACGGCCTGCATGTGACCGAGGCCCGCACCGGCGTCCTGCTGTTCGCCTCCCTGTCCGACCATCAGGTCGAGGTCATCGCTGACGAGGGCATCCACTCGAAAGTCGACCAGACCGTCTGGGCCGAGGCCGTCGCCGCCCTGATCCGGGGCCTGAAGCGCCGCGATCCCGCCGCCGGCTTCGAAGCCGCCATCGCCCAGTGCGGCGGCGTTCTGGCCGAACATTTCCCGCCGTCGTCACGCGATCGCAACGAGATCGAGGACAAGCTGGTTATTATCTGACGCGCGCCCCGCCGCCTTGCCGTCCCATTCAGGGGCGAAAGGCCCGGACCGCCCGCCAAGGCCAGTTCGGAATTCCATGCCCCGCCTGATGACCTACAATGTGCACCGCTGCGTCGGTGCGGACCGCAAGCTGGACGTCAGCCGGATCGCGGGCGTGATCGCCGACTACGAGCCCGACATCGTCTGCCTGCAGGAGCTGGACGTCGGCCGTGCCCGCACCGGCTTCGTCGATCAGGCCAGCACGATCGCTGACCAGCTGGCCATGAGCTACCACTTCCACCCGGCCATGCGGGTCGAGGCCGAGCTGTATGGCGACGCCATCCTGACCCATCTGCCCGAACGCCTGATCCGCTCCGCCGCCCTGCCCACGGTGCGCGGGATTCCGGGGCTGGAGCCGCGCGGCGCCCTGTGGGTCGCCATCGATATCGACGGCGTCACCCTGAATGTCGTCAACACCCATCTGGGGCTGGTCCCGCGCGAGCAGCGGCTGCAGGCGGCGGCGCTTGTCGGCGACCAGTGGCTGGGCCACCCCGACTGCGTCGGCCCCACCCTGCTGACCGGCGACTTCAACGCGACCTCCCTGACCCGCCCCTACCAGACCCTCGTGCGCAAGCTCGCGGACTGCCAACGCACGCTGGGCCTCAAGCCCTCGGTGAAGACCTTCCCGTCCAGCTTCCCGGCCATCCGCATCGACCACTGCTTCACCAGCCCCGAGGTCGTGGTCACGGCGGTGTCGGCCCCCTTCTCGCCCCTGGCCCGCATGGCCTCGGATCATCTGCCGCTGATCGTCGACTTCGAGATCAGGTCTTAGGCGGCAGGCGGCGGTGCGAGGTCGCGCGCCGCTTCCACGGCCGGAAGGCGTCTCGTACCGAGGTCGGGTCGCCCAGCTGGAACTCGGCCATCACCTGCTCGACCCGCGACGGCGGCGTCGCGCCCAGCGCCTGCATCCGCCCGGTGTCGAACTGCTGCACCGCCTGCCCGACCGAGCCGGTCAGGGCCTCCGCCGCCGCGAAGGCCTCGCCGTCCACGCCGATCCAGTGCCCCAGAGTGTGGTGACGGAAGTCCCGGATACGTTCACGCCCCGCCTCCGTCCCCGGCTCCACCGCCACGTCGCACTCGGTGTCAAAGCCCATGGACCGGTTGTTCAGGTTCGATGATCCGATACGCAGCACCGTGTCGTCATAGATCGACATCTTGGCGTGAACGATGATCCGCTCCCCCTCAGCCGTATGCGGCGCGAAGGCGAAGAAGCGGTTGTTGCGATCCGCCTGCTCCAGCCGGAACAGGACCTCGGAGCGGGCCGTGTCCATCGTCAGGCGGTCGAACCAGCTCGGGCTGCCGCCCGTGGTGACCAGCACCACCTCCGGCCCGTCCCACTCCGCCAGCCGCTCGGCCAGTGCCGCCGCGATCACCGGCGAGGTGAAATACTGGTTCTCCAGATAGATCAGCTTCTTCGCCCTGCGGATGGCGTCCAGGTGCAGGGCCTCGTTCTCGCGCACCTCGGTCCGCTGGCCCCAGTCCGGCTCGGTGCGGGCGATGGCGAAGGGCGTGTTGGTCAGGTCGGGCTCGACGTTGTCCGGCCACGGATCGCCGGGCGCCTCGTCGACGATGGTCCGCTCGTCCGTCGCCAGCCGCCAGCGCTCGCGGGCCAGATCGCCCAGGGCCTTCGCCGCCGGACCGTCCACCACGCACATCACCTCATGTCGCGCGGGCGCGATCAGCCCCGAGGGCATGCAGCGACGCGGATCGCCGTCGAGATGCTCGCTGGAGTCCCAACGATCCACAGAAATGTCGCCCCCGCCGCAGAAGGCCACGGCGTCGTCGATGATCACCACCTTCTGGTGATGACAGGCACCCGGGGCAGGCGGCGGATCAAGCCGGAACTCGACCATCCGCTTGCGGAACCACTGCTGCGCCCGCTGCGGGAAGAAGCCCTGCGAGGCGGCGATGACCAGCGGCGACTTCCAGATCAGCAGCCGTACATCCAGCTCGGGCCGGGACTTCACCAGCATCCGCAGCAGGTGGCCGATCTCATCCGTCGGCCCGGCGTTGGCGATGTCGGGATGCAGCCGCGTGCGGGGATCAAACTGCCAGCCCAGCAGGACGACGGACCGCTGCGCCTTGTCCAGCGCCGACCGCAGCGCCGAGAAATAGGCGGCGTTCTCCATCAGCACCGCGAAACGGTTCGCTGTCTCCACGCGCCAGCAGTTCCGGCCCGGCGCGAATAGTTTCTCGTCGTGGTCTTCCATGCCGTTACGCCTGACCGATTCGCATGACGGCGGCATGCGCCTCCCCCGTCAGGAGACGCGCGCCCCGCCTTTCCGTTCCCATGCGGCGCTGTGCAGGGTCAATGGTGACGGTTTGTTCACGTCAGACAGATTGTTTCGCGAAAGGTTTCGGCGCATAACGTCGTCGTTCATTCGGGACAGGGGAGAGGTCGGCGATGCAAGCGCTGATCGAAATGATCGCCAGCTTCGTCGCCATGCTCGCCGTTGCGGCCCTGTCGCAATTCGGCCTGGACCTCAGCACGCCTCAAAAGCCCGAACGCGAAATCCACCGCGTCCGTGATTGCGGCGGAACCTCCCCCTCGGGCGTCATGATCGCCTCGGGTGACCACAAGCAAGAGTGCTGAAGCTCACCGGAATCGTCCGGGCTCGCCTTTGCTCTACGCCATTGACCCGTTAGGGTTCCTGAACCGCCGGGGGGCCTTGTCTTCCGACGGGCGTAAGCCTGATGCCGTTCGAGACGAGATCGCCGCCTTATGAAGCCCCCCCGCCAACGGCCGCCGCTGAACCTGTCCGACCCCGCGCCGGAGCCCGTGGTCGACCCGACCGCGACCCCGGTCGAGGCGGAGGCCGAGGCTGAGCCGACGCCGCCGCCCGCCAAGGCCGAGCGCCCGATGTCGGAGCGCCGTCGTCGCCGTCTGGCCGAGGAACAGCGTCTGGCCGCCGAGCGCGCCGCCGCCGAGGCTGAAGCCGCCGAACGCCCCGTCATCGAACCCTTTAAACTGCCCGACCCGGCCCCCGCCGAGGTCCGCGCCGATGTTCGCGCCCTGGCCGAAAGCGTCGACGCGCCGCCCGCGCCTGTGTCGCCCCCGCCCGCCCCGGCTCCGATCACCACGACCCGGCGTCGCGAAACACCGCAGCCGTCGGGCCGTCACGCCTATCTCGTCGCCGGCGTCGCCGCGGCCCTGTGGATCGGCGGCGTCGCCGCCTGGGCCGCCTTCGAGATCGGCTCGGGCTCGGTGGACCTCGAGCCGCTGCGCATCGCCCTCTACGCCCTGATCGCCCTGGCCCCCGCCGGCCTGGCCATCATGCTGGCCCACGCCGTGCGTCAGGGCGCCGGTCTGGCCGCCGAGACCAAGCGCGCCCGCGACCTCTCCGAGGCCCTGCTGGCCCCGACCGCCCTCGCCGCCCAGCAGACCGGCGAGGTGCTGCAGACCCTGCGCATGGACATCGACCAGGCCTCTCTGGCCGCCGAACGCGCGCGCAACGACATGGCCCTCCTGCGCGAGGCTTTGGCGCAGGAGACCAGCCGCCTGAACGAGGCCGCCGAGGTCGCCAGCCGCACCGCCCGCCGCCTGACCGAGCAACTCGGCGGGGAGCGCGACCAGATGCAGACGCTGGGCGCCGCGCTGGACAAACAGGCCACCGGCGTTCTGGACGCCGTCGAGCGTCAGTCCCGCATGGTGGTGGACGCCTCCGACCTGGCCCAGACCCAGCTGCGTGAGGCCGAAGCCGCCCTGGCCGCCCGCGCCGCCGATCTGGCCGCCGCCGCCGGCGAGGCCCAGGACGCCGCCCGCGTCGCCGCCGACGACCTGGCCCGCCAGACCCTGCGTCTCGAGAACGCCGGCTCCGGCGTCGCCGAACAGATCCAGTCGGTCGAGGAAGGCCTCGGCCAGCAGCGTGCCGCCCTGGTCACCGCCGCCTACGCCCTGCGCACCGATCAGGAGGACTTCTCCGCCCAGGTCGAGAGCCAGCGCGCGCAACTCATTGAGCAACTGTCTGCCGCCCGCACCGCCGCCGGAGAACTGGGCGAGACCTCGAACCGGACGACCGAGACGGTCAAGGATCTGGTCGAGGCCGCCACCGACCAGTTCAAGGCGCTGGTCGAGATGTCCCAGCGAGAGGCAGACGGGTTCGACGCCGCCACCAAGGTAGCGCTGGACCGCTTCGAGGCGCTCGCCGCCGAAGCTCGCGACGCCCTGGTCGAGGAGACCCGCCGGGCGCTCGCCGCCCTGCAGGCCACGGCCGAGGATTCCCGCATCGCCGCCAGCGAAGCCGCCGATCAGGCCCAGTTGCGCGCCGACCGCCTGGGCGAGGCCATGTTCGAGGCCGCCCAGAAGGCCGACGCCGCCGCCGAAACCCGCATCGACAGCGCCCGCCGCATCGTGGCCGAGAGCGGCCTGCTGGTCGATCAGGCCGGCGAGCGCGCCATCGAGAAGCTGGAGCTCACCGTCGAGCGCATGGACGCCGCCCTCGCCCGCATTGACGAGGCCATCGGTGATCTGGACGACCGCGCCGGTCGCCTGCCCGAGGAGGCCCGCAAACGGGTCGAGGAGGTGCGCAACACCGTCGAGGAAGGCCTCGCCGCCCTGTCCGCCGCCTCGCAGAAGGCCGCCGCCGACACCGAGGCGCTGGACGCCGGCTTCCAGGAGCGGGTGCGCCGCAACTACGACATGCTGACCGAGGCCGTGCGCCTGATGGGCGTGGTTTCGGGCGAGACCCCGACCACCCGTCGTCGCGAGCCCGCCGCCCCGCCGCCCGAGCCGGTGCGCCAGCCGCCCCGAGCCGACGACAAGGGCTTCGGCCTGCGCGGCCGCCTGAAGCTGGAGCCGACGCCGGGAACCACGCCCCCGGCCGGCGCCCTCGACTGGTCTGATCTGGTCGATGACGGTCTGGGCGAGGCCCCGCTGGACCTCGACACCCCTGTCATGCCCACGCCGGGCGGCGCGACGGACCTGGACTCTCTCGGCCAGCGGATCGTCACCGCCATCCGCCGCATGGGCGTCGACCCCAACGCCCTGCTGCCCCGCTCGCGGGTCGAGGAAGCGGCGCACGCCCTGACTGACCGGGATCCGGACCGCGCCCGCCAGATTGTCCGCCGCGTGGCCCCGGCCGCCGTGCGCAGCGTTTCGCGTCGTGTGCTGACGGATCCCGATCTGCGCGCCGACGCCGAAGCCTATGTCCGCGCCTTCGGTCGTGATCTGGCCGCCCAGGCGGCGGGCGGCGACGGCCCGGCGGTGCTGGGGCGGCTAACCTCGGACGGCGGCCGCGCCTTCATGCTGCTGGACGCCGCCATCGGCGACCTGGCCTGACCCTCAGAGCTCACCCACCATGTCCTTCAGGTCGAAAACCGGCGTTTTCAGCTTGACGCCGAAGGCCCTATGGCGACACCGTTCCCCCGCGTCACGTAACTGTCACGAAGTAGTTCCGATCCATGGCTGAGCTTGATCAGACAATGACGGACACCCGACCGGGGATAGTGATCTGCGCGTGGGACGCCGGTGAATCCGGCTGGGACCCGGTCGAGGACCTGTCCGGCGAGCCCTGGAACCCCAACGGCGCGCGCACCGTGCCGGTGCCGTCAGCCTCGCCCGAGGCGCTGGCCTCCACCCTCTCCGCCCATCTGAGCGACCGCCGCTGCCGCGCCCTGCTGCTGGTGGGCCGCACCCGCAGCCATGAAGGCTTCCGCCTGCAGATGCGGGCCGAGAACCGCTCGCTGGACGGCGCGGCCCGTCGTGATGGCGTCGGCCCCAGTGTCGCCCGCGCCACCGCCCCCGTGGCCGAGATGGTCCGTGCACTGAAGGAGGCCGGTCTGGCCGCCGACGCGACCTCGGAAGCTGAAGACGATGCGGGCAGCTATCTGCTCTACAGCGTCCTCTCCAGCCTGCCGGACGGGGCCGACACCCCCGCCGTGGGCCTGCTTCGCGCGCCGGAGAAAGAGTCCGACGACGCCGTCCAGCGCGCCGTGAAGACCGCGGCCCAGGCCATGGCCCGGCATCTGGCGCCCCTGCCCCGCTCCCGCGCGATCTGACGGCTCAGGCCAAGCGACGCCTCAACGGCAGGGCAGCCAACAGCCCCGCCGCCGACATCACCGCCATCGCCGCATAACCGCCCGCGCCGAACCGGTCGTAGAGCGGCCCCGACGCCGCCGTGGCGATGCCGATCAGCACGCCCGCCGACAGCACCGAGCTGAGCGTCTGCGCCGCCGTCTGGCTGTCGCGCGGGGCCAGCTTCTCGACGATCTGCACCCCGGCGAGGAAGGTCGCGGCGAAGGTCAGGGCGTGCAGCGCCTGCAGGGGCCACAGCAGCCACAGCGGCGGGGCGAAGGCCATGGCGGTCCAGCGCACGATGGCCGCCGCCGCCCCGATCACCAGCAGGCTCCACGGCCCGATCCCGACCCGACGCCGCCAGGGCTCGACCAGCCACATCAGGGCCACCTCGACCACGACGCCGAAGGCCCAGAGCTGGCCGGTGACCGCCTCGCTGATCCCCTGCGCCTTCCACAGCAGGGCGGAAAAGCCGTACTGGAAGGCGTGCGCCGCCTGCACCGCGCCCACGGCGAAGATGGCGGTCATGAAGACGGGATCGCCGACCAGCCGCCCCAGTCCCCTGAACCGGTCCACCCCCTTCAGCGGGGCGCCGTCCGCCACCGGCTCGCGCGGCAGCACCAGAGCCGCCAGCGCCGCGATCCCCAGCCCCATCGCGGTGATCCAGACCACGATCACATCAACGGGCGCCCTCAGCAGCGCTGCGCCCATGGCGACATTGACCGCCACGAAGGCCGCCGAGCCGCAGCCGCGCGGCAGGGCGAAGGTGAAGCCGTCCCGCGCCGCCAGCCTCAGGGTCAGCACGTCGCTGAGCGGGATCAGGGCCGCCGCCGCTGTCGCCCCAATAAACCAGCACAGGGCCTGCAGAGCGAACAGATCGGTCAGCCCGGCCCCGCCGTAGCCCAGCGCCATGACCAGCCCCAGCAGGGCGATCGGCGCGCGCCGGGTCCGGAATCCGTCCGCCCAGACCGCCAGCAGCGGCCCCGTCACGATCCGTCCCAGCATGGGCGTCGCCAACAGCACGCCGATCTGCGCCCCTGTCAGCCCCTGCGCCCTGAACCACAGCCCGGCGAACGGCAGGCTCACGCCGCTGGCGCCGAAGAGCAACACATACTGCAGGCCCATCCGGGCGGCGGAATTCATGGCGCCAGATAGCAGACGCGACGGGTTCTGTCGGCTAGCGTGAGTACATGGCAGTGAATCGCAATCTGGCCGCCTTCGCGGCGGTGAACGGGGCAATGGCGGTGGCGCTGGGGGCGTTCGCCGCCCACGGCGCGGGTCCGCAGATCAAGACCCTTCTGACCACGGGCGCCCAGTATCAGCTGACCCACGCCCTGCTGGCCGTAGCCTGCGCCCTCTGGCCCGGATATCCGCGACTGGTGCATTTCGCGGGCTGGCTGGCATCGGTCGGCGGCCTGATCTTCTCGCTGTCGCTGGCGTTCCTGGGCTTCCTCAGCCTTCCGGCGCTGGGGATGGTCACGCCCATGGGCGGCGTCCTGATGATCGCCGCTTGGCTTTTGCTCGTCCTTGCCGCATTGCGGACCAACAGCTCAAACGCCTGATCCGGGCGCGCAGAAAGACCTGATTTCAGTATGGCCTTCCCTCAGCCCGACGCCCCGCGTCGTGACCTCTTCCCCGAGGTCGAAGCCTATGCCTCCGGCTATCTGAAGACCGACAGCATTCATGAGGTCTGGTACGAGGAATCCGGCAATCCGCAGGGTCTGCCGGTCATCGTCCTGCACGGCGGCCCCGGCGGCGCTGTGAACCCGGGCATGCGCCGCTACTTCGATCCGAAGAAGTACCGCATCGTCATGTTCGACCAGCGCGGCTGCGGCAACAGCCGCCCCCACGCCTCGCTGGAAGACAACACCACCTGGACCCTGATCGAGGACATCGAGCGCCTGCGTGAGCTGCTCGGCATCGACAAATGGGCGGTGTTCGGCGGCAGCTGGGGCTCCACCCTGTCGCTGGCCTACGCCATCACCCACCCGGAACGCTGCACCGCCCTGTTGCTGCGCGGCATCTTCCTGCTGACCAAGCCGGAGCTCCACTGGTTCTACCAGGATGGCGCCTCGCACATGTTCCCGGACGCCTGGGAGCGCTTCGTGGCCCCCATCCCGGAAGCCGAGCGCGGCGACCTCATGGGCGCCTACTACAAGCGGCTGATCGGCGACGACAAGGCCGAGCGCGAGCGCTGCGCCATCGCCTGGTCCAGCTGGGAAGGCGAGACCGTCAGCGTCCAGGGCCCCGACGCCCGCCCCGACAAGTTCGCCGAGCCCGAGTTCGCGGTCGCCTTCGCCCGCATCGAGAACTGGTACTTCACCAACGGCGGCTTCTTCCCCGAGGAAGGCTGGCTGCTGAAGAACGTCCACCGCATCCGCCACATCCCGTGCTGGATCGCCCAGGGGCGCTTCGACGTGGTGACCCCCATGACCAGCGCCTGGGCCCTGCATCGCGCCTGGCCGGAAGCCAGGCTCGACGTCATCGGCGACGCCGGCCACGCCTCGAGCGAGCCCGGCATCATCGACAGCCTGGTCCGCGCGACGGATTGGGCCGCTTCGCTCTGAGAAGGAATTAGGGCGTAGGAATTAGGGCTTGGGAAACGGGGCGATCGCCTAATTCCTAAGCCCTAAGCCCTCACTTGGGATTGGTCTTCTCCACCAGCTCCGACAGCTGGAAGCCGATCCGCTTCGCCTCGCGCTCCTCGGGCTTCTTGCGGGCGTCCAGCAGGACGTTGATCTGGGCGTAGTGCTGGATCAGGCGCACCGGCTTGCCCTCGTTGTTCCGTCCAAGAAACAGGATGAAGTCCGGCCCCCAGAAGCCGACATCCTCGATCTGCATCACCCCGTCGCCCGGCAGGCCGACGATGCGCGCGGCGATCTCCTCGTCCTTGTCGAGGCCCTTCTCATAGTCCTCGATCAGCTTGGACAGGCGGACGAAGGCCCACTCGGCCGGGTTCTCACGCATTCGCACGCCCTGGGTCAGGGCGGCGGCCTGCTCCGGCGTGGCGTTGGACAGGACGGGCTCGGGACAGGGCTTGTCGCCACAGTCCGAGAACATCGACGGCGGGGCGACGACGGGGGCGTCGGGTGTGGGCGCATCTGACATGCCCCCAATCTAGGGGCTGCCGTCCGCCTAGAACAGGCTGTTGCCCTTCGGGAGCTCCGCGTAACGGTGCACCCGCGTCGACAGGACCAGGCCGAAGCCGATCATCACCGTCATCATCGACGAGCCGCCATAGGACAGCAGCGGCATGGGCACGCCCACGACCGGCGCCATCCCCATCACCATCGCGCCGTTGATCAGCACGAACAGGGCGAAGAAGGCCGTCATACCCGCCGCCGAGATGCGGCCGAAATGGCTGTGCGCCAGCGAGGCGATGCGCAGGGCGATCAGGATCACTGCCACATAGCAGACGATCAGGGTGAAGGAGCCGAGGAAGCCGAACTCCTCGGACACGGTCGAGAAGATGAAGTCGGTGTGTCGCTCGGGCAGGAACTCCAGCTGGCTCTGACTGCCCAGCCCATAGCCCTTGCCCAGCAGGCCGCCCGAGCCCAGCGCGATCTTGGATTGGATGATGTTGTAGCCCGTGCCCGACGGGTCAGCCTCCGGATTCAGGAAGGTCAGCACCCGGTTGCGCTGATAGTCGTGCATGCCGAACATCACGAACGGCGGAATGATGGCGATCGCGGCGGCGATGCCCGCGGCGATGATCCGCCAGCTCAGCCCCGCCAGGAACATGATAACGGCCCCGGTCAGCCCGAGGATCATGGCCGAACCCAGGTCAGGCTGTTTGGCGATAAGGATGAAGGGAACGCCGATCATGCCCACCGGGAAGATCAGCTTCCACGACCAGCGCGCCTCCTGAGCGGTGTGGCTGTGGTACCAGCGGGCCAGGGCCAGCACGAGGCCGAGCTTCATGAACTCGGCGGGCTGGATGCGGGTGAAGCCCAGGTTCAGCCAGTTCTTCGCGCCCGCGCCCGCCGGTTCATAGCCCAGCGGCGTGAACTCGATCATCAGCACAAGGATCAACAGCACGCCATACATCGGGTAGGCCGCGCGGAACCACCATTTGGGGTGGACCATCGCCAGCCCCAGCATGACGACCAGAAGGCCGCCGAAGCGGATCAGGTGGTTGATCGCCCACGGGCTCCAACTGCTGCCCGCGATCGAATAGAGCATGGCGGCGCCGACGCCGGCGATCACGCAGATCAGGCCGATCAGGCGCCAGTCCAGCTCGGCGATCTTGGTCGTCAGCCGGTCGCGTTCGCCGGGACGGGTCAGGGCCGAGGCGGTCATTGGGGCGGCTCCAGCGTCTCGGGCGGCGGCGCGGTCTCGACGGGAGCGGCGGTGACATCGACCGGCGCCTCGGGCCCCTCGGCGGCGCCCAGCGCGCCCGCGTCGTGCGAGCCCGGATCCTCGGTCTCGGCGAAGCCGGCCTGTTCGATGCGCTGACGGATTTCCGGGTCCTTCAGCAGGGCGACGCGCATCACCTCACGGGCGCGCGGGGCGCCCGCCGTACCGCCGCCCATGCCGCCGTGCTGCACGATCACCGACACGGCGTAGCGGGGATTGTCGATCGGCGCATAGGCGATGAACAGGTTGTGGTCCTTCTCGGCCCACGGACGCCCTGCCCCCTTGCGCGAGCCTGAGCCGTAGTTGCGGGCCTGCGCCGTACCGGTCTTGCCGGCCATGCGCACCGCGCCCAGCCCCAGCTGGCTGTTGCGGAAGCCGGTGCCGCCGACGTCCGTCACCCGGTTCATGCCGTCACGCAGCACCGCCAGCATCGCCGGATCATACGGCAGGTCGCGCACGTCGCCGGACGGCGGCTGTTCGACCCCGCCCACGGACTTGATCAGCCGGGGCATGACCGCCTTGCGTCCGTTGGCCAGACGCGAGGTGTAGACCGCCAGTTGCAGGGCATTCACCGTCAGGGCGCCCTGACCGATGCCGTAGCTGGGCGTCTCGCCCGGATACCATTTGCCGTCCCCGCGCACCGGGTTCTCGCGTCGCCATTTCCGGTCGGGCACCAGCCCGGCCTTCTGGCCGTCGATGCCGATGTCGAAGGTCTGGCCGAAGCCCATGGTGCGAGCCACCTCAGCGATGGCGTCCGGCCCCATCTCGACCGCCAGCGTCATGAAGTAGACGTTGCAGGAGTTCTTGATCGCGTCCCGCATGTCCTGCGAGCCGTGGGTGGCGTGACAGGCGAAGCGGCGGCCCAGATAGAAGCCGCCGTTGCAGAAGATCCGGCGATCCGGATTGGCCCCGCGCATCAGCGCCGCCAGCCCCGTCACCGGCTTGAACGTCGAACCGGGCGCGAACACCCCGGTGATCGCCTTGTCCAGCAGCGGACGACGCTCATAGTCCGCCCAGGCGCGATAGATCCGCGACGGAACCCCGCCGACGAACAGGTTCGGATCGAACGACGGCGCCGAGACCATGCACAGGATGTCGCCGTTGCGGACGTCCATCACCACGCAGGAGCCCGCTTCCTCGCCGAACACCTCCAGCGCGCGGTTCTGGATGTCAGAGTCCAGCGTCAGGACCACGTCCTTGCCCGGCACCGCCGGACGCGAACCGCCGATGTCCTCGGCCACCACGCGACCGCGCGCGTCCACCTCGACCCGGTTGCCCCCGGCCTCGCCGCGCAGATCGGTGTCGAACGCCTTCTCCACGCCCTGACGCCCGATGCGGAAGCCCGGGTTGAACAGGATTTCCGGCACCTTGGCCCCAGTGTCCCGGATCGCCTTGATGTCGCGGTCGTTCGGCTTGGCCACATAGCCGACGACGTGGGCGAACGACCCGCCGAACGGGTAGTAGCGGGCCTCGTTCATGTCGGCCATCACGCCGGGCAGTTCGTTGGCGTACAGGTTGACCCGGGCGAACTCCTCCCAGCTCAGATCGCTCTTGACCGGCACCGGGCTGAAGCGGGGCGCGGCGTTGACCTCACGGATGATCTGCCGACGACGCTCCAGCGTGTCGGGCAGCAGGCGACCCAGCAGGTCCAGCGTCTGGTCCAGGTCCTTCGTCTCGTCCCGCACGACCAGCACGCGGAAGCTGGGCCGATTGCCGGCGATGACGGCGCCGTTCCGGTCGAGCACCCGGCCGCGCGGCGGCGGCACCAGACGGAAGTTGAACTGGTTCTGGCTGGCCAGGGTCGCGTACTGGTGCGCCTGGAACACCTGCAACTGGGCCAGGCGGCCGCCCAGCGCCAGCCCGCCCAGGGTGGTCAGGCCGCCCAGCACGAAGGTGCGGCGCAGGAACGAGCCCTGCCGCTCGTTCGGGTCCGAGAAGAAGATGGACGGTTCCGAGCTCACCTGAACCTCACATCACCGTCCTCGAACCGCTCGATCATGCGATCAGCGAACGGGAACAGCAGCAGGGTCGGGAACACCTGCCCCAGCAGCGACAGGATGGAGGGCGCATTGCCCGCCTTCAGGCCCACGATCAGATAGGCCAGCAGGAAGGCCACGCCGCAGCAGGCCGCGTACCAGACGAACAGCACCGCCGTCTCCTGACCGATCAGGAAGGCGCGCGAGCCCAGAACGACCGCATAGATGCCCAACAGGGACAGGGCCCAGACGCCCAGCGGACCGTACCAGAAGATGTCGAGGAACAGCCCCAGCGCCATCAGGACGACGGGGGCGATGATCGAAGGGCGGATCAGCGGCCAGGCGAAGGCCAGCACCATCGGGATCACCGGCTCGGGCAGGCTGAAGCCGAACAGTTCAACCGGGGTCGCCAGAACGATGGTGGCGGCGATCGTGATCAGCGCCGGAATGAAGATCCACTGCGTCGGCCCCACGACACGGACCGCGACGGGACGTCTCATTCGGTCCCTCCGGGCGCCGGAGCGGCGGGTTGGGCCGGCGGAGGCGCGGCGGTGGGACGGGGTTGAGCCGGGCGAGGTTGCGCCGGACGCGGCTGGGTCGGGGTCTGCGGCGCCGGGGCCGGGGCCGGCTGGGCCGCGCGCTGGGCCGCGCGCTGGGCGGCCGCGGCGGCGTCACGGCGGGCCTGCGCGTCGCGGATCGCGGCGGCCTGGGCCTCGGTCGCTTCCGGCAGGGTCGCCAGACCCGCCAGCGGCGGCGCGTTCAGGTCATTGCCCCCGACCAACTGGCCGAAGTCCTCGAACAGCAGGATCTTCACATAGTCGATGGCGCCGCGGTCGCTGAACAGCTTCACCCGCCACGACCCGTCGATGCCCTTGGCCGCCACCCCGATCGGCACGCCGCGCGGGAAGCCCCCGCCGTCGCCCGAGGTCAGGATGCGGTCGCCCGGCTGCACCGAGCCGACGCCGCGCACGAACTCCAGACGCGGATTGCCCGAGCCGTCGCCGGTCAGGATGGCGCGGGCGTCGGTGCGGTCCACCAGCACCGGGGTGCGGCTGGCCACGTCGGTCAGCAGCAGCATGCGGCTGACATTGCCCGAGGTCCCGACCACGCGGCCGACCAGACCGTGCTCATTGATCACCGGGTTGCCGATCTTCACTCCCTGCCCCACGCCGATGTCCAGCAGGCGGGCGTTGGAGAAGGGACCGCGCGAATCTGACACCGAGCGCGCCGTCTTCATCGGCACGTCGGGCTGCGGCTGCAGGCCCAGCATGGTCTCATAGCGGGCGTTGATGTTCTTCAGGGCGATGGCCTGGTCGCGCCACGGCTCCAGCTCGGCCAGCTCGCGCTTCAGGCGGCGGTTCTCGGACACGGCGAAGAAGTAGCCGCCGACATAGTCGCTGACATGACCGAACCAGCGCACCGGGGCGGCGAAGACGCCGCCGACCGGACCGGCCACCGTCTCCACGCCCGCGCGGGCGGGCTGGTAAGGCGAGGCCTGGGCCCGGCCGTCACTGACGATCAGCAGGACGGCGCCCAGAATGCACGCGCCAGCGGCGACCGCGGCCGTCCAGACCAGCGGCACCTTGATGTTCTCGAACGGTCCGTCGCGAAACGCCACGGCGCGCCTTCCTCAGAATAGGGAATCGGTGGGACGCCCCCGCCGATGTGCCGAGCCTATCGCAAAAACCGGGCCAGATGGGAACCGGCGGTATCCCTGTAATGACAGGGATTTGAGGTCATTTCCGTGACCGGCCCTTAAAGGGCCGAGTCCAGGACGCCCTTCATCCAGCGCGGATGCTCGAGCACGCGGCCGCAGCCGATGGCCACGCACGACAGCGGGTCATCGGCAACCGAGACCGGCAGGCCGGTGTGATCGCGGATTTCAGCGTCCAGACCGCGCAGCAGCGCGCCGCCGCCGGTCAGCATGATGCCCTTGTCAGCGATGTCCGCGGCCAGCTCCGGCGGCGTGGCTTCCAGCGCCACCTTCACGGCTTCCACGATCTGCGAGACCGGCTCGGCCAGGGCTTCAGCAGCCTGACGCTCCGAAATGCGAACCTCGCGCGGCACGCCCTGCATCAGGTCGCGGCCCTTCACGTCGATCGACAGGCCTTCGCCGTCGGCCGGGATACGGGCGGTGCCGATGTCCTTCTTGATGCGCTCGGCGGTCGTCTCACCGATCAGCAGATTATGGTTGCGACGCATGTAGCTGATGATGCTGTCGTCCATCTTGTCGCCGCCGACGCGGACCGAACGCGAATAGACGATGCCCGAAAGCGACAGCACGGCCACCTCGGTCGTGCCGCCGCCGATGTCGACGACCATCGAGCCGGTCGGCTCGTGGATCGGCAGGCCGGCGCCGATCGCGGCGGCCATCGGCTCGTCGATCAGGCCGACGCGGCGAGCGCCGGCGTTCAGGCAGCTGTCGTTGATCGCGCGGCGTTCTACGGCGGTGGCGCCCGACGGCACGCAGACGATGATCTTCGGGTTCACGAAGCCGCGGCGGTTATGCACCTTGCGGATGAAGTGCTTGATCATCTCCTCGGCGACTTCGAAGTCGGCGATGACGCCGTCACGCATGGGGCGGATGGCTTCCATGTGACCGGGGGTCCGCCCCAGCATCTGCTTGGCCTCGATGCCGACGGCATGGACGATCTTCCGTCCACCGACATTCCTCAGCGCGACCACGGAGGGCTCGTTCAGAACGATGCCCTTGCCCTTCATGTAGATCAGGGTGTTGGCGGTGCCGAGATCGATGGCGATGTCATTCGAGATCGAGCCGAATACGTGGGAGAACATGGGCCTGGGATACCGTTCGTTCGGGCCTGGAGGGCGTGCGTTTTAACTCGATCCGTTTCGGCGACGCCCCGGCTGCGCATATCCCCATACACGCCGCCTCCTGATCGTCTTCGCCTGACCGACCGATGGCCCGTTTGCCCGTGTGCGCGGGCGATTACAAGCCCCGTCAACGTTGCGTGGTCCCGGAACGGGGACAGGCTGTTCACGATAGTGTCAGTCAGCCCTTCCCCCGCCCGGCGTTCGCTCACGCGCGGCGTGGGTGAACGTCAGTCATCGGCGGCTCCGGCCGCCTTCTCGCGCCGCTTCACGAACTCGCGCACGGCCAGCATCAGGCCCAGCCAGACCACCGCCACCCCGGCCAGGATCAGCGAGGTCCAGACCCCGTCGCCCGACGCCGCCGACACCACCGCCCCGCCAAAGAAGGCGACCAGCGCGGTCTTGGGCAGGACGCCGAGCGCGCACCCGGCCAGATAGGTCCAGAAATTCGCCCGCGTCGCCCCGAAGGCCATGTTGACCACGATGAAGGGCGCCGACGGCACATTGCGGATCATGAAGCTGGCGTAGAAGGCGTTGCGCCCCACGAACCGCTTCAGCCGGTCCAGCGTCCGGCTGTCCATCCGGTCGATCAGCCGCGCGGTCGGCCCGCGTCCCAGCCAGTAGGTCACCCCCGCCGACGCCACGGTCGCCACCCAGCTGTACCAGAAGCCCAGCGACGGCCCGAAGGCGACCACGCAGGCGGCGATCAGAATGAACTGCGGCGCCCCGAAAAAGGCCGAGACCACGAACAGCACCACCGTCGCCGCGAAGGCCCAGGGACTGCCTGCATAGCCCTGCAGCCAGGCTTCCAGCTTGGCCTCCGTCGCCAGCCCCAACTGCGTCTTGCCCAGCGCCAGCAGCCCAAGCGTCGCCCCCAGCAACAGCACGGTCGCCAGCACCACCTTCCAGCGGCGGGCCTCCATGTTGAGGATGAAGTCTAGGATGCGGCGCATGGCAGGGAATTAGCAGGCGACTGGGGCCGGGGCGAGAGCCCTCACCCCGCTGGACACGTTCCCGACGGCGTCGCCCCTTCTCCCTGCCCCCAGTGCGTACGCTCAGCCTTGTCCGTCAGGCGCAGGTCGATCCGGCCGCCCGCCTTCAGCTGATCCCAGTCCAGCCACACACGGTCGAAGGCCTGACCGTTCCAGCGCGCGCCGGAGACGTATTGCACGCCCTCCCCGCTCGCGCCCGGCGCATTGATGCGCAGGGTGCGGCCCTCGCCCAGATCGATCTCGACCTGATCGAAGCGCGGCGTTCCGACCAGCATCTGTCCCGTGCCCGGCATCCCGGGATACAGGCCCACCGCGCCGAACAGATACCAGGCCGACATCGTCCCCAGATCATCGTTGCCGGTCACCCCGTTCGGCGCATTGGTGAACAGGGTCTGGGCCGCGCGGACCACCGCCGCCGTCCGGTCGGGCCGACCCAGCAGGGTGTAGATCCACGGCGTATGCATGGTCGGCTCGTTGTTCGGATTGTACCGATGCTGGCCGTAGTAGGCGTAGGGCCCCGCCACCCACTCAGCGCGGGCGCTCATGGGGTCGGCCGATATCTTGTCGAAGGCGAAGAAGCGATCCAGCCGGGCCAGCGCCCGTTCGCGGCCGCCCATGGCCTCGGTCAGGCCCGCCACATCCTGCGGGACCAGCCACTGGTACTGCCAGGCCGTGCCCTCGTGGAAGCCGTAGTGGGAGGTCGGGTCATAGGCGCCCGCCGGAGGCGTGAACCAGTCGCCGTCTTCCATGCGCGGACGCGGGAAGCCGGTGAAGTCGCTCTCGCCATCCGCCACGGACGCGTCCCAGACGTTTCGCCAGTACCCGCCCCGACGGCGCAGGATCGCCGCGTCCGCCGTCTGGCCCAGCGCCTCGCCCATGATGGACAAAGAACAATCCCCGAGCGCGTACTCCATCGTCGCCGACCCGGCGTGGTGCGGATCGGAATCCATCCCCTTGGACGGATGCGCCCGGTCGAACTGGATGTAACCGTCCGCCAGATAGTGCGGATTGCCCGCCCGACCGTCGTGGCGCGAGTTCAGCGGCGGATTGCCGAAGGCGTTGCGGCGCAGAGCCGCCCAGGCCTGCTGCTCCCGCCCCTCCAGCGCCCCGAACCGCCACAGGTCGACCATGAAGGGCGTCACCGGATCGCCGGTCATCACATTGGTCTCGAAACTGGCGTAGCCCCAGCGCGGCAACCAGCCGCCCTGCTCATCGATGGCCAGCACCGAGCGGGCGATGTCCCGCGCCCGTTCCGGTTTCAGTATGGCCAGCAACTGGTTCTGGGACCGGTAGGTGTCCCACAGCGAAAAATACTCGTGATAGGTCCAGCCGTCGGCGCGGTGGATGACGTCGTCATAGCCGCGATAGCGCCCGTCGGCGTCGCTGCCGGTCATCGGCTGCAGCAGGGCGTGATACAGGGCCGTGTAGAAGACGGCGCGGTCATCGACGCTCCCGCCCCGGATCCGCACCGAACCCAGTTCGCGCGCCCAGTCCGCCTCGGCCTGCGCCCGCATGGCGTCAAAGCCCAGCAGCTGCCCGTTTCGCTTGCCCTCGGCGTCCAGATTGCCCCGCGCCCCCGCCTGATCGACGTGCGAGATGGCGCTGACCGCCGTCACCGCCTGTCCGCCGGACAGATCAAACGTCACCCAGGCGCCGTTCCGGGGATCGTGCTCGCTCTCCATGCTGAAGCGCGCGCCCGCCGTCCCCCCAGCCTGCCCCCAGACGCCGAAGCCGGTGAAGGGGCGGTCGAACTCGATGCGGAACCAGGTCGAATACTGGTGACCGCCGCAGAAGCTCATGGTCGTCACCTTGCCCTCGACGGCACGGTCGCCGACGACGCGGATCTGGCTGCCGATGACGCGATGGCGCTCATTGGCCTGGCTGACATTGATCAGGACGTGGCCCTGCGTCTGGCCCGCCGCGAAGGTGTAGCGCTCGGCCGCCGCCCGGGTCAGGGCCGTGGCCTCCACGTCGATGCCGCCGTAGTCGGTCAGCCGGACGCGATAGTAGCCCGCGTGCCCCACCTCGCCCTCATGGGTGTAGCGGGCCGCATAGGCCTTGTGGTCGAAGCTGTTGGCCTTGGTGGTGTCGAAGGTCCCGCCCGGCGCGATGGAGCCGGTGACCGGCAGCACCGACACCTGCCCGCCCTGCTCCCAGCAGCCCGCGCCCGAGATGAAGGACCGGCCGAAGCCCCGGATCGTCTCATCGTCATAGCGATAGCCTGCATAGTGCGAGCCGATGGGGCTGACCTGAATCAGGCCGAAGGGGGCCGAGGCTCCGGGGAAGGTGTTCCCCTCGTCCCGCGTGCCGATGAAGGTGTTCACCGTCTGCGGCAGGGGCCGTTCCGTCCGCGCGGGCGCCGCCATCGCGGGCTGCATCAGCCCCAACCACGCCACGGCCGCCGCCACCGCCTGTCCGAACCGGACCGCGTTCCGCCACCCCATCGCTTCCTCCCCGAAGCTTGATTTGTTGGGCCAGACCCTAGGAGGACGACGCCCGCCTGTGAACCGGCAAGGAACCGTAGCGTCTCGTCATTTGATCCCCCCTTCGCATCTGCGTAATGAAGGCCGCCGTTCCTCGGGAGTCGTCATGTCCAGCCTGCAGTCCTCCGCCCTCGCCCGCGTCAAACCGTCGGCCACCCTCGCGGTGACCGCCCAGGCCCGACAGCTGAAAGCCGAGGGTCGCGATGTGATCGGCCTGGGCGCCGGCGAGCCGGACTTCGACACTCCGGACAACATCAAAAAGGCCGCCATCGACGCCATCACGCGCGGCGAGACGAAATACACCGACGCCGACGGCATGCCGCAGCTGAAGGCCGCCATCTCGGCCAAGTTCAAGCGCGAGAACGGCCTCGACTATTCGACGGCCCAGATCCACGTCGCCCCGGGCGGCAAGCCGGTCATCTTCAACGCCCTGGTCGCCACCCTGAACCCGGGCGACGAGGTCATCGTCCCCGCCCCCTACTGGGTTTCCTATCCGGACATGGTCCTGCTGGCGGGCGGCGAGCCGGTCACCATCGTCGGCGAGGAGAAGGACGGCTTCAAGCTGCGCCCCGAGGTGCTCGAGGCCGCCATCACGGCCAGGACCAGGTGGCTGATCCTCAACAGCCCGTCGAACCCGACCGGCGCCGCCTACACCCGCGCCGAGCTGGAAGGCCTCGCCGACGTCCTGCGTCGCCACCCGCAGGTCTGGGTGCTGACCGACGACATGTACGAGCATCTGGTCTACGGCGACTTCGAATACACGACCATCGCCCAGGTCGCGCCGGACCTCTACGAGCGCACCCTGACGGTCAACGGCGTGTCCAAGGCCTACGCCATGACCGGCTGGCGCATCGGCTACGCCGGCGGCCCCAGGCCGCTGATCGACCTGATGCGCAAGGTCGCCAGCCAGACCACCTCCAACCCCGCCAGCATCAGCCAGTGGGCGGCCGTCGAGGCCCTGAACGGCCCGCAGGACTTCATGGCCGAACGCCGCGCCGCCTTCGAGAAGCGCCGTGATCTGGTCGTCTCGATGCTGAACCAGACGGCGGGCGTCACCTGCGCCACGCCCGAGGGCGCCTTCTACGTCTATCCGTCCATCGCCGGCCTGATCGGCAAGACGACCGAGACCGGCGTGGTCATCGACAGCGACAGCACCTTCGCCGCCGAGCTTCTGAACGCCGAGGGCGTCGCGGTCGTCCAGGGCGAAGCCTTCGGCCTGAGCCCCTATTTCCGCATCAGCTACGCGACGAGCGAGAGCGTGCTGGAAGAAGCCTGCACCCGCATCCAGCGCTTCGCGGCGTCGCTAAAGTAGTCCCTTCTCCCCTCGGGGGAGAAGGCCGCGATATCAGATCATCGCCATGCCGCCGTTCACGTGCAGGGTCTGGCCCGTCACGTAAGCCGCTTCGTCCGACGAAAGATAAACCGCCGCCGCCGCGATCTCGTCGCCCGTGCCCAGGCGGCCCGCCGGAATATTCTTCAGGATGGTCTCGCGCTGGGCGTCGTTCAGCACGTCCGTCATCGGCGAGGCGATGAAGCCGGGGGCGATGCAGTTCACGGTGATGCCGCGCGAGCCGACTTCCTGGGCCAGCGACTTGGAGAAGCCGATCATGCCCGCCTTGGAGGCCGCATAGTTGGTCTGGCCAGGGTTGCCGGTGACGCCGACCACGGAGGTCACGCCGATGATGCGGCCCGAGCGGCGTTTCATCATCCCCTTCATCGCGGCGCGCGACAGGCGGAAATAGCTTTCCAGGTTCACCTTGATGACCTGTTCGAAGTCCTCGTCCTTCATCCGCATCAGCAGGCCGTCCTTGGTGATGCCCGCGTTGGCGATCAGGATATCCAGTGGCGAACCGGCGGCCTCCTCGGCGCGACCGATCAGGCCGTCGACCGACTCTGCGTCCGACAGGTTGGCGGCGGCCGCAAAGGCACGCTCGCCCAGTTCCTTCGCCAGGTCCTGCAGCACCGCCTCGCGGGTGCCGGACAGGATCACCGTCGCGCCTTGCGCGTGCAGGGCGCGGGCCACCGCGCCGCCGATGCCGCCGGTCGCGCCGGTCACCAGCGCCGTCTTGCCAGTCAGGTTGAACATTTTGATAGCTCCGCCATTTCGTGGGAGGGGTCTAACCGAGCCCGCGTCATATCTCCAGAAGGAACGCCCGATGGCCCAAAACCGCCTCACCACCAGCCGCCGCACCCTGCTTCTGGGCGCCGGAGCCCTGGGTTTGAGCGGTTGTGCGACGCTGGGCGGCGGCGGATCGGCCCCGACGATTCGCGGTCTGGACCGCCTGCCGCGCACCCAGACGGTGCTGAATCGCTTCGTCATCGAGCGGAAACTGCCCGGCGTGTCGGTCGGCGTGCGCACGCCCGACGGCGATGACGTCTTCCTGCAGGCGGGCGTGCTGGCCTTCAACACCTTCGACCGCGTCACCCCCGACAGCCTGTTCCGGATCTTCTCCATGACCAAGCCGGTCACGGGCGCGGCGGCGGCCCTGCTGATCGAGGACGGCAAGCTGACGCTGGACACCGCGGTGGCCGACATCGTGCCCGAGTTCGCCAATCTGAAGGTCGCGACCAACCCCGAGCGCGGCCTTGACGGTCGTCCGGCCCGCGAGGTCATGACCATCCGCCACCTGCTGACCCACACCAGCGGGCTGAGCTACTCCATCGCAGGCGACGGCCCGATCCCCCGAGCCTATCGCGAGGCCGGCCTGACGCCCGGCGCCCCCGGCGGCGACACCAATCAGGTTCGCGACCTCGACGAACTGGTCCGCAAGCTGGGCGATCTGCCCCTGACCAATGAGCCGGGCGCGGCCTATCACTACAGCCTGTCGCTCGACGTCCTCGGCCTCGTCATCCAGCGCGTCTCGGGCATGGCCTTCCCAGACTTCATCCAGCGCCGCATCCTCAATCCGGTCGGCATGAGCCACACCGTCTGGCGCCTGCGCGACGGCGACGCCGCCCGCCTGATGCAGGTCTATGGCTTCAGCCGCGACGGACGCACCCCGCCCGCGCCGATCCCGGGCCTCTCGGCGGAGGACTACGCCCGTCCGGTCACCCTGTACTCCGGCGGCGGCGGGCTGATCTCCTCGACCCGCGACTATCTCGACTTCCTGTCCATGCTGCTGAACGACGGCCGCGCGGGCCGGGTGCGGGTGATGAAGCCAGAGACCGCCCGCCTGATCCGCTCGGACATCCTCCCCGCCGACCTGACCGCCGAGGGCGGCGGCTACGGCTTCGGCGGCTGGGTCGCCCGCCCGGGCCACCCGCGTCAGGGCGAGTTCGGCTGGAGCGGCGCCGCGGGCACCCAGGGCTGGATCGACCCGGAAAAGGGCTTCGCCGCCACCCTGATGATCCAGGCCATGCCCTATCGCGTCGTCGACATCCTGTCGGAGCTTCGCCCAGCGCTGGACGCCGATCTGGGGATCACGAGAACAACTTGAGCCCGATCCTCATCCGTCACCCTCGGGCTTGACCCGAGGGCCGGATCGTCCGGTGCTCGGTCGTCAAAGACCGGGCCCGCTCCCGCCTCTGATCCTCGGGTCAAGCCCGAGGATGACGGGAACTGTGGCCGCCTCAGGCCTTCCCGAACACGCCCCACATCAGGGTCAGCATCAACGGCGCCCAAGACAGGCCCAGCAGGACCCACGCCTCGCGCGCATCGCGGCGCCAGTAGCGGTAGGCCCCGCCCGCCAAGGCCGCCAGCATGGCCAGCGCCGTCAGCGCGCCCATCAGGTCAAAGCCGCCGCGCGCCGACAGGATCAGCGTCACCCCGACATAGATCACCGGCGGGATCGCCAGCGCGACCCAGCCCGCGACCGTCAGCCAGAAGAGCGCCGCCGTCTTTGTCAAAGCGACTTGGCGAAGGCTTCCAGCTCTTCGGGCGTGTTCAGCGACAGGCTCTCGGCGTCCGGCGCGATGCGCTTGGCCATGCCGGTCAGAACCTTGCCCGAGCCGATCTCGGCGAAACGGGTCACGCCGCCTTCGGTGGCCATCCACTCCATCGACTCACGCCAGCGGACACGGCCGGTGACCTGCTCGACCAGCAGGCGGCGGATGACTTCCGGATCGCTTTCCGGGCGGGCCAGCACATTGGCCACCACCGGCACGATCGGGGCGACGATGGTCGCGGTCGCTAGGGCGGCGGCCATCTCGTCGGCGGCGGGCTGCATCAAGGGGCAGTGGAAGGGCGCCGAGACGTTCAGCGGGATCGCGCGCGCGCCCAGTTCCTTGGCCTTCTCGATGGCGCGATCCACCGCGGCCTTTTCGCCCGAGATGACGATGTTGCCGGCGTTGTTGTCATTGGCGACCACGCAGACGCCGACTTCCGAACCGGCCTTGGCGGCTTCCTCGGCCAGAGCCAGATCGGTCTTCGGACCGATCAGCGAGGCCATGGCGCCCTGCCCCACCGGCACGGCGCGCTGCATGGCCTGACCGCGCAGCTTCAGCAGGCGGGCGGTGTCGGCCAGCGAGATCGAGCCGGCGGCGCACAGGGCCGAATACTCACCCAGCGAGTGACCGGCCACGAAGGCGGCGCGGTCCACGCCGACGCAGAACTCGACCTTCAGCACGCGGGCGGCGGCGGCCGAGACGGCCATCAGGGCCGGCTGGGCGTTCTCCGTCAGGGTCAGTTGGTCTTCCGGCCCCTCGCGCATCAGCACGGACAGCTTCTGGCCCAGCGCCTCGTCCACCTCGTTGAAGACATCACGGGCCGAGGCGAAGGCCTCGGCCAGCGCCGCGCCCATGCCGACCGACTGGCTGCCTTGGCCGGGGAACAGGAGGGCGAGGGTCATGGGTGGGCTCCGAAGCCGTGAATCAAGGCCGCAGCGATAGGCCGGGCGTGACGCAGGGGCAAGCGGAAGCGGGCCTCAGCCCCAGAGGTGGATGGCGTCCGGGGCGTCCCGCGTCTCGACCGGGGCGGCCTCGCCCGCATAGCTGATCCGGCTTTCACGTCCGCCGCAGACGCAGCGGAACCGCTGCGAGGTCCCCGCCGTCGGCCAGTCCCGGGTCGTCGAGCCGAACAGCGTCCGCGCATCCAGCAGGGCCACATGCACGCAGCCCGGCGACAGGCAACGCACGACCATCCGCCCGCGCGACATATCCAACTGAGTTTCGGCCATGATTCCTCCCGGACCTCGACGCTAGCCGCATCGGTCGGTGATTCACAACGCTAAACGTTCTATCTTTGTTCTTGTATCCACAGCCATTATCGAACCGACGTGATGCGAAAAAGGGCGAAGCCATCCGGCCTCGCCCCCTTCCCGATCAGTCCTTGATCTCGGCCGTGCAGGGCCGGTCGTCCGGGCCCGCGGCGCCGTCGCAGCGACGCAGGGCCAGAAGTGTCTCTTCCGTCTCCGCCAGCCTGTTCAGCCCGTCCTCGCCCCGCGTCAGGGTGAAGGCGTCGTACAGGCGACCGGTGGCGGTGAAGGCGCGGAACGACAGGCGGTCGGCGTCCACGTCGATCAGTTGGTACAGTTCGGTATTCTCGGCCGCGCGCACCGGCTGGCTGTCGGCGCGGTCGTTCAGGCCGTACATCTTCGAGCCCGTCACCGAGACTACGTAGACGGGTCCCTGCGGACGGCCCGCGTCACTGTTGGCGCGCGAGGCCTCGGCGCCGAGCGGATCGGAGACCCGGCCGTAGCAGTGGTCATGGCCCTGCAGCACCAGATCGATGCGGCGGGCGTCAAAGATCGGCTTCCAGGCCGCCTTCAGCTCTTCAGTGTCCTCCGGCCGGGCGCAGGTGTAGAGCGGCTGGTGGAACAGGGCGATGTTCCAGCGCGCGGTGCTGGAGGCCAGAGTCTGGTCCAGCCAGCGGGTCTGGCTTTCCAGCCCGCCCAGATCGAGCGCCGCCGTCCCGTCCAGCACGATGAAGCGGACGCCCTGATAGTCGACGAAATAGCTGGTCTGCTCGACGCCCTGAGCGCCGTTCTCCGGCAGGGCGAACTGCAGCGCCCAGTGCGGCCCCAGCACGCGCGATTCCGTCCCGTCGGCCAGAATGTGGTCGACATATTCGTGGTTGCCGGACGCCGGGATCTGCGGAGCCATGGCGAAGGCGCGACCGCCCGCCTCGGTCCACTCGCCCCATTCGTCGTCATGCACCTTGGTCTCGCGCTGGGCCACCAGATCGCCGGCATGGACCACCAGCGCCGCCGGTCCGGCCTCGCGCAGGGCCGAGCGGATCACCCGCGAGCCGATGTCGAGAATGTCGTTCTGGGTGTCCCCCAGATAGATGAAGCGGAACGGCTGGAAGCTCTCGGCGGCGGTCTGGAACGGCAGCCATTCGCTCCAGCCGTCAGCGGCGCGCACGCGGTAGACATAGCGGGTCGAGGGGGTCAGGCCGTCGAAGCGCACCTGATGATACAGGGCGTCGCCGTTCTCATTAGCGATCGAGGCCGTGGTCCCCGCCACGGTGCGGGCGGTGAAGCCCAGCAGCGGGCCGTCGATCTCGACCGCGATCTGGGCCTCGGCGGTCGCCTGGCGGGTGTCGGTGCGCCAGGCCACGCCCGCGCCCCGCGCCGCGTCGGCGGCGGGCGTCAGCACGATCCGGTCGGCCCAGCCCTTGGCGGCCCAGCGGCCGTTCGGCGCATGGGCGGGCGGCGGCAACGGATCGGGATCCGGCGGCGCCGCCACCTGCGCCATCGACGGCGCGGCGGCGAACAGCAGGGCGCCCATGAGGGCGGCGGCTGACAGCTTCATTGGCGTATCCCCGACTCAATCCTGCGCCGGGGTTAGGCGTCTATTGCGACGGTTTTGTCCGGGTCCGGAGACCCTGCGACAAAACGGCTAGAACAGCACCGCCGGGTTCATGATGCGCAGCGGATCGATCGCCGCCCGCACCGCCTGCATGGTCGCGACCTCCAGCGGCGACTTGTAGCGCCGCGCCTCCTCGGTCTTCAGCCGCCCCAGTCCGTGCTCGGCCGAGATCGAGCCGTTGTAGCGGGCGACCACATCGTGGACGACCTCCGAGCCCTTCATCCAGCGTCCGATGAAGGCGGCGTGCTCCACGCCCGGCGGGCACAGGATGTCGTAGTGCATGTTTCCGTCGCCGACGTGGCCGAAGGCGCTGATCCGCGCCCCCGGTTCGAACCGCTCCACCGCCGCCGAGGCCTCGTCGAGGAAGTCGGCGATGCGCGAGACCGGCACCGAGACGTCATGCTTCCAGCCGCCGCCCTCGGGCTTCTGGGCCGCCGACTGTTCCTCGCGCACCTTCCAGAAGGCGGCGCGCTGGGCGTCGTTCTGGGCGATGGCGGCGTCGACGATCAGCCCGGCCTCGAAGGCGTCGCCCAGCAGCCGTTCCAGCGCCGCCTCCGCCGCGCCCGGCTCGCCCGAGGCCAGTTCGATCAGCACATACCAGGGCGGCGTCGAGTCCAGGGGCTCGCGCGTGTCGGGGATGTGCTTCAGGGCGAACTCGACCCCGATCCGCTTCATCAGCTCGAACGCCTCGACGCCCCCGCCCGTCTCGGCCTTGGCCCGGGCCAGCAGTTCGATGGCCGCATGGGCGCTCTCCAGCCCCACCACCGCCGTCGCCCGCGAGCGCATGATCGGGAACAGCTTCAGCGTCGCCGCCGTCACTACCCCCAGCGTCCCCTCGGCGCCGATCAGAAGCTGCTTCAGGTCATAGCCGGTGTTGTCCTTCCTGAGCCGCTTCAGCCCGTGGAAGATTTCCCCGTTCGGCATGACCGCCTCGAGGCCCAGCACCAGGTCGCGCATCATGCCGTAGCGCACCACCTGGGTGCCGCCCGCATTGGTCGAGATCACCCCGCCGATGGTCGCCGTCCCCTCGGCCGCGAGGCTCAGCGGGAAGCGCCGCCCCGCGGCTTCCGCCGCCTGTTGCGCCTCCAGCAGGGTCACGCCCGCCTCGACCGTCATGGCGTCATCCAGCGGCGTCACATCGCGCACCGCCCGCAGCTTGCGCGTCGACAGCAGCACCTCGCCGAACGGGATCTGCCCGCCCACCAGACCGGTGTCCCCGCCCTGCGGCACGATCGCCACCCGATGCTGCGCGCAGATCGTCACCAGCCGCGCGACCTCCTCGGTCGAGCGCGGCGTCAGCATCAGGGGCGTATTCCCCTTCCACCGGTTCCGCCACTCCGTCAGCCAGGGCGCGATGTCGGACGGGTCATCGGTCCACCCGCCATTACCGGCGGCGGCCTTGAGGGCGGCGAGAGCTTCAGGCGACGGGGAGGTCATGGCCTGTTGTGGCAAGGGTTGCGGGGGAGCGCCAGATCAATCCGCGTGCGTTCAGTACGTAACGACCCGGCTCATACGACCTTGATGAAACCAGATCAGGCTCGACCGTTCCGAAGCGCCCGACGGGGTCTCGCCCCCCTGTCGCCCGGTAATGAGGAAACCGTAACGGCCCGACGATGCGCACCGACCCATGATGGATTTAACTCCGTCGAACTGATCCAACTCCGCTTGTACGCGCGCACGGTCATCTGCCGAAACATCGCCGAAGGCGCCGCTGATCTCGTCGAGCGTCACAACATGCGGTCGGCCACCAGTTCGCAACCCGAAGGTATGGCGCTGATCTCCACAGTTGAAGGCATAGCGCATCTCGGTTGAACTCGGCGCCACAGGATGCGCGTCCTCGGACAGGGTTTGCACCTGCGCCAGATAGGCCTGCAGTTCATCCCCCTGCTCCGACCGGACGGTCTGCGCGGTCGGAGCGCAGGCCGCGACCAACAAGACCAAACTCGTCAGCATCAGGCCTCGGCGTCCGAGCATCTCAGGATCCTCCACAGCCCCCTCGGCAGGCGGCAAATCCTTGCCCGCCTTCATCTCATCGACGGTCAGGTTCTTGTACTTGTCGCGGTCGGCGTAGGCAAAGTCCCGAGCCCCTCCGGCGGTGTCCTCAACGGTCGGTCGACCAGTGCTCCACGCCCCAGCCCAGAGCGTGTTGATCACCGTCGTCGGCGACCAGTCGGGCCTTCAGCTCATCCGACAGCAGCCGGTCGCCCAACAGGGCGCGACTGAAGGCGAGCAGGTCTTCGGCGTTCGAATAGACCCCGCCGCCGAATAGCTCACCGTCGGATCGATGAACATCGGCCGGTCCATGGTCCCGCAAGTTAAGCTTTTGACACCTCCGCGGCCTGAAGCGGTATTGAAACCGGATGCCTTCTTCCCTCCCCGTCCCCGCCGTCGGCGTCGTCTGTCTGCGCGACGAAACCGTCCTGCTGATCCGTCGGGGCAAGCCGCCGCGCATGGGCGAGTGGAGCCTGCCCGGCGGTCGTATCGAGCCGGGCGAGCGCGCCATCGATGCGGCCCTGCGCGAACTGCTGGAAGAAACCGGCGTCACCGCCCGGATCACCGGCCTGCTGGATGTCGTGGACGGCATCTTCCCAGAAGCGGACCGCCACTATGTCCTGATCGACTACGCCGCCGACTGGGTGTCGGGCGAGCCGGTGGCGGGCGACGACGCGCTGGAGGCCCGGTTCGTGCCGCTGGATCAGGTCGAGGCCCTGATCGACTGGTCCGAGACGCGGCGGATCATCGCACTGGCGGCCTCCAAAGACCGCTGAACGGCGAAGATTACGCGGTTGTCATCCCGCCCTGTCCGGTTTCGGTGGCGCGCGCCCGATGGCCTGATACCCTGACGGGAATTGGGAGGCTTTGATGGACTTTTCCGTACTTTTCTTCGTGGCGCTGGTCGTTCTGGCGTTCGTTCTGCTGTTCAGCGTGGTCAAGATCGTGCCGCAGGGCCGTGAGTTCACGGTCGAACGCTTCGGCAAATACACCCGCACCCTGTCTCCGGGCATCAGCATCCTGACCCCGTTCGTCGAGCGCATCGGTCGCCGCATGAACATGATGGAGCAGGTGCTGGACGTCCCGACCCAGGAAGTCATCACCAAGGACAACGCCGTGGTGAAGGTCGACGGCATCGTCTTCATCCAGGTCATGGACGCCGCCCGCGCCGCCTATCGCGTGGACAACCTGCCCTACGCCATCGCCCAGCTCTGCATGACCAACCTGCGGACCGTGGTCGGCTCGATGGAACTGGACGAGGTCCTGTCCCAGCGCGACTCGATCAACACCCGCCTGCTGCAGGTGATCGACTCGGCCACCGAGCCGTGGGGCGTGAAGGCCAACCGCATCGAGATCAAGGACCTGTCGCCGCCGTCCGACATCACCAACGCCATGGCGCGTCAGATGAAGGCCGAGCGCGAGCGTCGCGCCGTCGTCACCGAGGCGGACGGCGAGAAGCAGGCCGCCATCACCCGCGCCGAGGGCGCCAAGCAGTCGGCCATTCTGGAAGCCGAAGGCCGCCGCGAAGCCGCCTTCCGCGACGCCGAGGCCCGCGAACGCGAAGCCGAGGCCGAGGCCCGCGCCACCGAGATGGTGTCCAACGCCATCGCCGCCGGCGACGTGAACGCCATCAACTACTTCGTCGCCCAGAAGTATGTCGAAGCCTTCGCCGAACTGGCCCGCAGCCCGCAGCAGAAGACGGTCATCGTCCCGTCCGAGATGGGCGCCCTGGTCGGCACCATCGCCGGCATCGGCCAGCTGGTCGGCCTGGCGCAGGATCAGCAGCAGCAGCAGGCCCGTCCGGCCCCGGCCGCCGCCCCCGCCGCGCCGCGCCCGCCCGCGCCGCCGCGCCCGCCCCGTCCCTCCGTTCCGAGGACCTGATCCATGGACACGCTGATCGAGTTCCATAGCGCCCAGCCGTTCTGGATCTGGCTGGCGCTCGGCGTGATCCTGCTGGCCATCGAGGCGGCCTTCTCGACCGAATGGCTGCTGTGGCCCGCCGTCGCCGCGGGCGTGGTGGCGGTCCTCACCGCCATCGGCCTGCCGCTCGGCTTCTGGGGCGAGGTGGCCCTGTTCGGCGTCCTGACGGGCGCCTCGACCCTGCTGTCGCGCCGCCTGATCCAGAGGGTCAACCCGTCCGACTTCCCCGACATCAACGCCCGCGAGGGTCGTCTGGTCGGTCAGCGGGCGCAGGTGGTCCAGGCCTTCGTCGACGGTCGCGGCCGGGTCTTCGTCTCGGGCGCCGAATGGTCCGCCGAGATCGACGGCGCCGCGCCCCCGGCTGGTGAAAGCGTCATCGTCCAGAGCATCGACGGGCCGCTGCTCAAGGTCCGCGCCGCGTGATCGGCGCCCTGGCGGCGCTCCTGCTGTGGTCGGCTCCGGCAGTTCCGCCGCAGGAGCCGCCGCCGTCCGTCGCCGCCGTTTCGGCCGACCAGGCTCTCCTCGCCGCCTTCGATCCACTGCACAGCCATGTCTGGCGCGGCGCCTCGATCACCGATCCCGGCGTCGTTGACGAGATCACCTTCGAACGCACCGCCGGCGGCCATGCCATCCGCAGCGTCCACACCGTCAACGGCGGCGTCTACACCGGCGAAACCCTGATCACCTTCGACCGCCCCAGCGGCCAGCTGATCAGCTTTTACGCTACCAACGGCGGCTTCTACACGACCGGGACCGTCAAGGTCCTCGGCCCCGGCCAGTTCGAGTTCCAGCAGGTGGTCCATGGCCTGGACGGCGTCACCGAGGTGCGCGCCCAGACCACCCTGACCGACGACGTCTACCGCATCCGCAGCCAGCACCTGATCAACGGCCAGTGGGTGGAGACGGGCGGCTTCGACTACCGCTCCGTCCCCTAGGAGCCTCAGGCCGAGGTCGCCCCCTGCCCGCCGTCGATGCGGTAGTAGGCGCCGGTGATGAAGCTGGCCTTGTCCGAGCTCAGGAACAGCATCAGGTCGGCGATCTCGTCCGCCGTGGCGTAGCGGTTCATCGGGACGCTGGCCTTGAACTTCTCTTCGGCCGCCGCGACGTCGTCCGGCGAGGCGTTCCTGGCGATGTCGTGCACCATGGCCGTGTCGACGCCCGACGGCGCCAAACCCCGCCCCGGATCGCCAGAAAAGAGCGCCGAAATCTCAGCGCTGGTCCATGGCCTCGGCGCACCCGCGATTCGCCAGACCGTCGGCCCGCTCGTTCAGCGCATGCCCCGCGTGGCCCTTCACCCAGTGCCATTTGACCTCATGCCGCGACCGGGCCGCGTCCAGCCGCTTCCACAGGTCGTCATTCTTGACCGGCTTCTTGTCGGCGGTCTTCCAGCCCCGCGCCTTCCAGCCCCGGATCCATTCGGTGATGCCCTGCATCACATATTTGCTGTCGGTGTGCAGATCGACGCGGCACGGGCGGTTCAGCGCTTCGAGCGCCATGATCGCCCCCATCAGCTCCATCCGGTTGTTGGTCGTGTTGAGCTCGCCGCCCCACAATTCCTTCTCGCGCCCCTCGCCCGCCTGCAGGATCGCGCCCCAGCCGCCAGGGCCCGGATTGCCCTTGCAGGCGCCGTCGGTGTGGATGATGACGTGACTCATTCGCGCGCTGTATCAGGTTCGCTTGGCGTCGCGCCACTGAACGGCCTATATGCGGCGTGAATATACACACCGGGTCGCGCATCGACCCGACTGAGGAGATGTCGCCGTGGGTTCTTTCAGCATCTGGCACTGGGCCATCGTCGCCGTCGTCGTGCTGGTTGTCTTTGGCGGTCGCGGCAAGCTGTCGGCCATCATGGGTGACGCCGCCAAGGGCGTGAAAGCCTTCCGCGACGGCCTCAAGGACACCGACGAGAACAAGCCCGCCGACGACCGCGCCGGCGCCCTGCCGCGCACCGACGCGGAAAAAGAAGACCTGAAGTCGTAATCGCGCGCTCGCGCCGGAGAGACTGACGGATGGGTGGTCTGGGCCCCGGCATCGGGGGCATGGAATATATTGTCATCGCCATCGTGGCCCTCATCGTCGTGGGGCCCGAGCGGCTGCCCGCGATGTTGAACAAGCTGGGCAAGCTGGTCGCCAAGGCCCGCAACATGGCCAATGAGTTCCGGCACAGCTTCGACGAAATGGCGCGTCAGTCCGAACTGGACGAGCTCCGCAAGGAGGTCGAGGCCCTGCGCCACGGCCAGACCAATATGATGCCCTTGGGCGCCGAGGCAGAGGCGACCTTCAAGAGCATCAGCGACGACCTGAACCGCCCGCTCGACGCCCCCTCGCCCGCCCCGGCCCTGACCGCTCCCGACGAATGGCCCGACGCCGCCCCGGTGATGGAGCCGCTCGAAGCCGAGCCGGAACCGGCGCCCGCGCCCAAGCCCCGTCGCAAGCCTGCCGCCAAGGCCGCTGACGGCGCCCCAGCCAAGACCGCTGCGCCCCGCAAGACCGCGTCGGAAGCGACCGCCAAATCCACCACCAAAGCTCCGGCCAAGCCGAAGGCGATCCGCAAGAAGGCGGTCGAGCAGTGACGCATACCGACCAGGACGAAGCCGACATCGAGGCGTCGCGCGCGCCGTTGATGGATCACCTGATCGAGTTGCGCGGGCGAATGATCGTCTGCGTGGTCGCCTTCATTCTCGCCTTCATCGGCTGTTTCTACGTCTCCGCCGATATCCAGATCTTCCTGATCAAGCCCTTCCAGGCGGCCTACGCCCTGCACGCCGCGGCCCAGGCCGCCGGCCAGCACGGCGGCAATCCGTTCGAGCTGATCGCAGTCACCGCGGGCTTCCATCACCTGCCGCCGGGCGCCCAGACCGATCTGGTGCTGCAGGCGACCGGTCCGCTGGAACAGCTCTTCACCAAGATGAAGGTCGCCGGCTTCGGCGCTGTCGTGGTCGTCTTCCCGGTTCTGGCCTGGCAGCTTTACAAATTCGTCGCCCCCGGGCTCTACCGCAACGAAAAGGGCGCCTTCCTGCCCTTCCTGTTCGTGGCTCCGCTCCTGTTCCTGGTCGGCGCCGCGCTCGTCTACTTCGTCATGCTGCCGTTCGTGATGTGGTTCTCGCTGAGCCAGCAGATCGCGGCGGACGGCATCACGGTCGAGCTGAACACCAAGATTTCCGAATACCTCAGCCTCGTCACCTCACTGATCCTCGCCTTCGGCCTCTGCTTCCAGCTTCCAGTCGTCACGACCCTTCTGGGCATGGCGGGCATCATCAGTTCGAAGATGATGGCCGAGGTCCGCCGCTACGCCATTGTCGCCGTGGTGGTGCTGGCCGCCGTCGTCACCCCGCCGGACCCCATCAGCCAGCTGATGCTCGCCGTGCCGCTGGTGCTGCTCTACGAAATCTCGATCTGGTGCGTCCGCCTGATCGAACTGCGCCGCAAGAAGGCCGACGAGGCCGAGGGCCTGCCCGCCTGATCGCACGCCGTTAGGCCGACCGTAACGCCCTGCCCCTCACCCTGCGGGTGAAACGGGAGCGTGGACGTGGGCCTTATCGACCTTTCCAACCAGATCATCGGGCGCGGCGAGGTCACCTCCGCCGACATCATGGCCCTGCGCCAGAACATCTTCGGCGACATCACGGTCACCCGCGAGGAGGCCGAGGCCCTGTTCCTCATCGATGAGGGGACCGAGCGCCGCGTCGCCGAATGGCGCGACCTCTTCCTCGAGGCCCTGACCGACTGGCTGATCCGCCAGCAGGCGCCGCGCGGCTATGTCACCGATGAACAGGCGGACTGGCTGATCGCCCGCATCGAGGCCGCCAGGCGCGCCCGCGACGGCACGGAGATCGAACTGGTCGTCCGCGTGCTCGAACAGGCCGACGCCGCCCCTGCGTCCCTCGCCGCCTTCGGCCTGCAACTGGTCACCCGGTCCGTGGTCGAGAACGACGGCGTCATCTCCGCCGCCGAGGTCGAGCGCCTGCGCCGCCTGATGTTCGCCCCCACCGGCCCGGGCCGCATGGCGATCTCGCGCGAGGAGGCCGAGGTCCTGTTCGATCTGAACGACGCCACGCGCGGCGCGGCCAACGATCCCTCATGGACCGACTTCTTCATGCGCGCCGTGGCCAACGCCGTCACCGCCGCCGCCGGCTGGGCCGCCCCGGGCCGCGAGGAGGCCCTGCGCCGCGAGCGCTGGCTGGCCGACCCCGAGGACGGCATCTCTGAGGCCTTCACGCGTGAGCACGGCCCCCTGCCTACCGGGCGGCTGGGGCTCAGCACGTGGGTCGCGCAAGCCTTCGCCTGGGCCCTGCGCGAGCCCTCCGCCGACGGCCTCTACGCCGCCCGCGTGGAAGAGAACGCCCACGCCGCCTCCACCGCCGCCCCGGTCAATGCCGAGGAAGCCCGCTGGCTGATCGACCGCATCGGCCGCGACGGCGACTTCGACGACAACGAACGCGCCCTCATCGCATTCCTGCGAGAGCTTGCTCCGTCCACGGACGAAGCGCTCCAGCCGTTGATTGATCGGCTGGCGGCGTAGGGCCAATCCGTACCGGAGAGGGCGTCAGGGGTCCGGAACGACCCTGACCGTGAAGGCGATCTGTCCCTCGCTCTCCTGACCATCAGTGAGCAGAGGTTTGATCCGTGCTTCACCCGCGGCGGCCAGGGCGTGGGGGCCAAGCTGACCGGACTGGGAACTGTCGGACAGCACTTCACATCCTTCCAGCCGCCCATCCAACGTCGTCTTGCACCTCAAGACGACACGTCCATGCACCTGTCGTGGGAGACGACTGGTGTTGACCTGCGGCGGGCGAACCCAGACGGGCGCTGGAAGAACGGGGCTAACAGACTCCGTGGTCGCCGGTGACGGAGCCGTTGCGTCCTGAAAAGCCACAGCGGCAAGGATGACCATCAGCACGCGGCGCACTCCTGAATTCGGGAGCCATGACCTAACCTGACGCCCCTCAAACGAAAAGAGCGCCCGACGATCTCTCGTCCGGCGCCCTCCTCGATCAGCCCCCGCTGTCGATCAGCAGCTGTAGTACATGTCGAATTCGACCGGGTGCGGGTGCAGTTGCAGCCGCGCGACTTCTTCCTTCTTCAGCTCGATGTAGCTGTCGATGAAGTCGTCATCCATCACGCCGCCCTTCTTCAGGAAGGCGCGGTCAGCGTCCAGGCTGTCCAGGGCTTCCTGCAGCGAGCCGCAGACTTCCGGGATGTTGCCGCGCTCTTCCGGCGGCAGGTCGTACAGGTTCTTGTCGGCGGCGGCGCCCGGATCGATCCGGTTCTCGATGCCGTCCAGGCCCGCCATCAGCAGGGCGACGAAGGTCAGATAGGGGTTGCCCATCGGATCCGGGAAGCGGGCTTCGATGCGCTTGGCCTTCGGCGAGTTGACCCACGGAATACGGATCGAGGCCGAGCGGTTGCGCGACGAATAGGCCAGCTTGACCGGGGCTTCGTAGCCGGGAACCAGACGCTTGTAGCTGTTGGTGGTCGAGTTCGAGAAGGCGTTGATGGCCTTGGCGTGCTTGATGATGCCGCCGATGTACCAGAGGCAGAGGTCCGACAGACCGGCGTATTTGTCGCCGGCGAACAGCGGCTGGCCGTCCTTCCAGATCGACTGGTGCACGTGCATGCCCGAGCCGTTGTCGCCGAAGGTCGGCTTGGCCATGAAGGTCGCCGACTTGCCGTACGAGGCGGCCACGTTGTGGATCACGTACTTATAAAGCTGCAGGCGGTCGGCCATGGTCAGCAGGTCGCTGAACTTCAGGCCCAGTTCGTGCTGCGCCGGGGCGACTTCGTGGTGGTGCTTCTCGGGCTGCATGCCCAGGTCGCGCATGACGCCCAGCATTTCGCCGCGCAGGTCCTGGGCGCTGTCGACCGGGTTCACCGGGAAGTAGCCGCCCTTGTGCGTCGGACGGTGGCCCATGTTGCCTTCCGAGTACTCGGCGCCGGTGTTAGCCGGCAGCTCGGTCGAGTCATAGGTGTAGCCGGTGTCGTGCGGGGCGGTGGACCAGCGCACGTCGTCGAAGATGAAGAACTCGGCTTCCGGGCCGAAGAACACCGTGTCGCCCACGCCCGAGGACTGAACGTAAGCCAGCGCCTTCTTGGCCATCGAGCGGCTGTCGCGGTTGTAGGCCTCGCCGGTGTCCGGGTTCAGCACGTCGCAGAACAGGAACAGGGTGGTCTGCTGGTAGAACGGGTCGATCCAGTAGCCGTTCAGGTCCGGCTTCAGCAGCATGTCGGACTCGTTGATGGCCTTCCAGCCGGCGATCGACGAGCCGTCGAACATCGTGCCTTCTTCGAGGAATTCCTCGTCGACCAGGTCGATGTCGAAGGTGACGTGTTGCATCCGACCCTTGGTGTCGGTGAAGCGGAGATCGACGTAGCGAACGTCCTTCTCCTTGATCTCTTTGAGGATCTTGCCCGCGGCGCTCATTCTTCGAGGTCCTGTTTCTTATGGGGAGGTTGGTCTGGACGACCGCATCGGGAGATACGGCCGGTAGTCCGGGTGATCAGACCGCTTGCGCGCCCGTCTCACCGGTTCGGATGCGAATGACGTCCAGGACGTCAGACACGAAAATCTTGCCGTCGCCGATCTTACCAGTGCGGGCGGCGGTCTGGATGGCCTCGATCACGGAGGGGGCCAGGTCGTCCGGCACCACCACCTCGATCTTGATCTTGGGCAGGAAGTCGATGACGTACTCGGCGCCGCGATAGAGTTCCGAATGCCCCTTCTGACGCCCATAGCCCTTGGCCTCGAGCACGGTCATCCCCTGGACGCCCGCGTCCTGCAGGGCCTCTTTCACTTCATCCAGCTTGAAGGGCTTGATGACGGCTTCAATCTTTTTCATCGGCGTTCCCGGGCGGGCCATCAGTGCCTCGCGCTCGGGCACCAAAGGGACATTGCATTGCACAATAAGGCAAGTGTTTTTCCACCGGTGTCGCCGTCCGTGAACGGAGGAGAGCCGAAGTGACCACACCCCAGTCCGCCGCCGCGCTGCCCGACTGGCGTCCCACCCTGCCCTGGCCGGGTGTCGAGGCCCACAAACACGCGCGCGGACGGCTCGGCGTCGTCTCCGGTCGGGCCACCCAGACCGGGGCCGCGCGGCTGGCCGCCCGGGCCGGTCTGCGCATCGGGGCGGGCGTGGTGCGAATCCTCTGCCCGCCCGACGCCGCCTCGGTCATCGCCCCGGCCATCGAGGCGGTCATGCTGACCGCCTTCACCTCCGACGAGGCGCTCAAAGCGCTGGCCCAGGGCATGGACGCCGTGGTCATCGGCCCCGCCGCCGGGGTCAATGACGCCACCTCCGCCAACGTCCGGGCCCTGGCCGAGACCGGCGCGGCCCTGATCGTCGACGCCGACGGCCTGACCGTGTTCGAGCCCTGGCCGGAGGAGCTGTTCGGCTTGCTGGACCGCGACGACGTCCTGACCCCGCATGAGGGCGAGTTCAAACGCCTCTTCCCCGGCCTGCTCGACAAGGGGCGCGAAGCCGCCGCGCGTGCGGCCGCGAAACGGGCGGGCGCCGTCGTTGTGCTCAAGGGGCCCGCCACCCTCATCGCCGCCCCGGACGGTCGGCTGGCGACCAACGACAACGGCGTGCCCTGGCTGGCCACCGCCGGCAGCGGCGACGTGCTGGCGGGCATGATCGGCGGCCTGATCGCCCAGCGGATGAACAGTTTCGACGCCGCCCGCGCCGCCGTCTGGATGCACGCCGAGGCCGCCCGCCTGTTCGGCCCCGGCCTGATCGCCGAGGACCTGCCCGAGCAACTGCCCGCCGTCCTGTCAGCCCTGTATGCACAGCGCAGCTGAGCCGCGACCCCGCGCCCGGTTCAAATCGTCACCGAACGGGCCTAACAGGGCGCCATGTTGATCGTCCTCTCCCCGGCCAAGCGGCTGGACTTCACCGAAGCCGACCCGGCCCTGCCCGCCTCGGAGCGCCGCTTCCTGGAGGACACCGCCTCCCTGTCGAAGACCGCGCGGGCCCGCACCGTGGCCGAGTTGCGCAGCCTGATGAGCATTTCGGACGATCTGGCCCGCCTGAACCGCGAGCGCTTCCAGGCCTTCCAGCCCGACTCGCTGGACGGGGTGCAGGCCGCCTTCGCCTTCGCCGGTGATGTCTATGAGGGGCTTCAGGCCCGCACGCTGGACGCCGCCGGTCTGGACTACGCCCAGTCGCACCTGCGCATCCTGTCGGGCCTCTACGGCCTGCTGCGCCCGCTGGACCGCATCCAGCCCTATCGTCTGGAGATGGGCACGCGGCTGAAGACCCGGCGCGGGTCCAGCCTGTACGACTTCTGGGGCGACCGCATTTCGAAATGCCTGAACGCCGACGCCGACGGGCAGGACGACCCCACCCTCGTGAACCTGGCCAGCCAGGAATATTTCGGCGCCGTCGACGCCCGCGCGCTAAAGCTGCCGGTCGTCACGCCGAACTTCTACGAGGACAAGGACGGCGACCGCCGCATCATCTCCTTCTTCGCCAAGCGCGCCCGCGGGACCATGGCCCGCTACGCCATCGACGAACGCATCGAGTCGGCCGAAGACCTCAAGAGCTTCGACCGCGACGGCTACCGTTTCGACGCCGCCGCCTCGACGGAGACCGAGTGGATATTCACCAGATCGGGAAATACTTGAGCCCCCCTGTCGCCATGTCGTAAGACCGCGGGTAGAGTCGCAAAGACCTTCCAAGGGGAAACAGCATGTTCCAGTGGCCCAAGCGCGGTGAGACGGCCTCGAAAGAGGGCGAACCCTTCCGCGACATCGGCGATCTGAAGGGTCAGGTCGCGGTGATCTCGGGCTCGACCTCGGGCATCGGTCTGGCGCTCGCGCGCGCCGTGGCCAGCCGGGGGGGCGATGTGGTCCTGAACGGTCTGGGCGACCCCGCCGAGATCGAACGCACCCGCGCCGAGATGGAGGCCTCCTGCGGCGTCCGCGTCCGCTACCACGCCGCCAACATGACACGCGGCGACGAAGTGGCCGACATGGTCGCCTTCGCCAGGCACGACCTCGGCCGCGTCGACATTCTGGTCAACAACGCCGGCATCCAGCACGTCGAGGCCGTCGAGAAATTCCCCGCCGACAAGTGGGAGCAGATCATCGCCATCAACCTGTCGTCGACCTTCTATGCGACGCGGGCGGCGATCCCGATCATGAAGGCCCAGGGTCGCGGCCGGATCGTCAACATCGCCTCGGCCCACGGTCTGGTCGCCAGCCCGTTCAAGTCGGCCTATGTCGCCGCCAAGCACGGCGTCATCGGCTTCACCAAGACCGTCGCGCTGGAGCTGGCGCAGGACAACATCACCTGCAACGCGATCTGCCCCGGCTTCGTCGAAACCCCCATCGTCTCCAAGCAGATCGACGACCAGGCCCGCACCCGCGGCATGTCCAAGGAGCAGGTGCTGAAGGATGTCATCCTCGGCTCCCAGCCGACCAAGAAGTTCGTCACCACGGACCAGTTGGCCGGCATGTTCCTCTATCTGGTTAGTGACCTGGGCGCCTCGGCCAACGGGGCCAGCTTCTCCATCGACGGCGGCTGGACCGCCCAATAGCGCCCGAAGGAGGCCGGCCCTGACCCCACGAGAGCCCGCCTCCCGCCCGACCATCTGCCTCGCCCTGCAGGGCGGCGGCGCCCACGGCGCCTTCCAGTGGGGCGTGCTCGACCGCCTGCTTGAGGACGGCCGCCTCGACGTCCGCGCCGTCACCGCCGCCTCGGCCGGGGCCATGAACGGCGCCGCCCTGATCTCGGGCCTTGAGGCCGGCGGCCCCGACGCCGCCCGCGCCCAGCTCGACAAGCTCTGGCGGGAGGTCAACCAGTCCGGCGGCCGCAACGTCTTCGGCGACAGCGCGATCTGGAGCCAGGCCCTGACGCCCGGCTGGCTGAAGGACACCGGCCTCTGGCGCACGGGCGAGAACCTCGCCCTGTCGATGAGCCCCTATCAGTTCAATCCCTTCAACCTGAATCCGCTGAAGCGGGTGCTCGACAACGCCGTCGATTTCGACGCCGTCCGCGCCTCAGGCATCCGCTTCTTCGTCTCGGCCACGGCGGTGAAACAGGGCCGCGCCCACGTCTTCCGCACGCCCGAGATCACCCCGGACGTCCTGCTGGCCTCCTCCTGCCTGCCGCACCTCTTCCAAGCGGTCGAGATCGAGGGCGAGCCGTACTGGGACGGCGGCTATCTGGCCAATCCGGCGCTCTGGCCCCTGATCCATCCCGACACGCCCGACGACATCCTGATCCTGCCGCTCAACCCCTTCGTCCGGGACGAGACGCCCCATGCCGCGGGCGAGATCATGGATCGGCTGAACGAGATCGTCTTCAACGCCCCGCTCGTCTCCGAACTGCGCGCCTTCGCCCTGCTCCAGTCCCTGATCGCCGACGGCCAGCTGAAGGCGGGCGGCCGCCACCGCGTCCAGGCCATCCGCATGCACGCCATCGAAAGCGACCGCTGGCTCGGCGACCTCTCGCTGGGCTCGAAATTCGATACGGAGTGGACCTTCCTCAACCGCCTGAAAGGCTATGGACGCGAAGCCGCCGAGGACTGGCTGTCGCAGTGTTTCGACGCGGTCGGCGAGCGGTCCAGCGTCGATGTGAAGGCGCGGTTCCTCTAACCCCCGCTATCGTCATCCCGCGGTGCGCCTCAGTTGCACCTACTTCACCGGCGCCTCGCTGGTTCGCCGGATCCATATCATCGATCACGCCCGCCGGGAGGGCGCCTACAGTTGCCGGTCCTTCATCCGGAGCGATCCCTCGAAAGCGTGAGGGACTGGGAGGACGATGGCCAGTTACCCGATATGCCCCGCCGCCCGGCTCAGCCGGTCGTTGATCGCCTCGCCCAGCCCGGTCTTCGGGATCGGGGACACCGCGATGCCCGCCGGCTTCTCCCGGTCCGCCTCCCTCAGCCGCCGGAACAGGTTCGCCGCCGCCTCGCGCAGGTCGCCGGTCGGGCTCAGGCTCCAGCGGGCGTCGCCCACGCCGGGGCCGAAACCCAGCAGCAGTTCGCCCTTGTGCAGGGTCGTCACATTGATCCTCACCGGCGCGTCCGGCGCATAGTGCAGCGTCAGCCGACCGGGCGAGCGATGCCCCTCGCCGCCCGCATGGAGCGGCCCCACCACGGCCTCCAGCTCCGCGCGCGTCACTGAGCCGGGGCGCAGCAGGCTGACCCTGCCGTCCAGCACCGAGACGACCGTGCTCTCCACCCCCACGGCGCACGGGCCGCCGTCCACGCCCTCGGCGGCGGCGAAGCCGGTCTCGTCCATGGCGTCCTGGAAGGTGGTCGGGCTGGGCCGTCCCGAGCGATTGGCCGACGGCGCCACCACCGCCCCGCCGAACAGGGCCAGCACCGCCCGCGCCTTCGCATGGCCCGGTACGCGCACGGCCACGCTGTCCAGCCCGGCCCGCGCCAGATCGCAGACCGCCTCGCGGTCCCGCACCGGCGCGACGATCGTTAGCGGCCCCGGCCAGAAGGCCTCGGCCAACTTGCGGGCGTTGTCGTCGAACAGGGCGATCCGCTCAGCCGCCGCCGCATCGGACACATGTGAAATCAGAGGGTTGAAGCGCGGCCTTCCCTTGGCTTCGAAGATCGCCGCCACGGCCTTGGCGTTCGAGGCGTCGGCGCCCAGCCCATAGACCGTCTCGGTAGGCAGCAGGATCAGCTTGCCGTCCGCCAGCGCCCGGGCGGCGGCTTCCTCGGCGCCCTTCTCCCGATCCGTCCTGCCGTCCGATCCGTCCACGCGCCTGAAACCCTCATACTGAAGTCGCGGCCATGTGCGCCTCCGGACACCGGAAGCGCAACCCTTGGACCTGAACGGCGCCGCCCTTCCCTTCCGTCGCGGCACACCGCCACAGTGTCCCCGCCCTGAGTCCCGGCCTCTTGCACAGAGGCCGTCGCCGGGGCCAGAACCACTCGTATCGTACGCCAGCCGCCCGGACCTCCGATGACCTACCGCGCCCCGATCCGCGATCTCGCCTTCGCCCTGCAAGCCGTCGCCGGCATTGACCAGGTCGCCGCCACCGGCGCCTTCCCCGACTATGACGCCGACCTGATGGGCGCCGTGCTCGAGGCCGCGGGCCAGTTCTCCGAAGAGGTGCTCGCCCCGCTCAACCGCGTCGGCGACCAGAAGGGCTCGGTCTGCAAGGACGGCAACGTCACCCCCGCACCCGGCTTCTCGGACGCCTATCGCCAGTTCGCCGCCGGCGGCTGGACCAGCCTGACCGCCCAGACGCATTCGGGCGGCCAGCAGCTGCCCAAGGCGCTGGAGCTGGCGGCCTATGAGACCGTACACGCCGCCAACATGGCCTTCGGCCTCTGCCCCATGCTGTCGCTGGCCTCCATCGAGGCGCTGGAGGCCGTCGGCACGCCGGAGCAACAGAGCAAATACCTTACCAAACTGGTCTCCGGCGAATGGACCGGGGCCATGGTCCTGACCGAGCCGGGCGCGGGTTCGGACCTCGGCGCCCTGACCGCCACCGCCGTCCCCAAAGGCGACGGGACCTACAAGCTGTCGGGCCAGAAGATCTTCATCACCTGGGGCGACCACGACGCGACGGACAACATCGTCCATCTGGTCCTCGCCCGCCTGCCCGACTCCCCGCCGGGACCGAAGGGCATCAGCCTGTTCCTGGCGTCCAAGTATCACGTAAACGCCGACGGCTCGCTGGGCGAACGCAACAGCTTCTATCCCGTCAGCGTCGAGCACAAGCTGGGCATCCACGGCTCGCCGACCTGCGTCATGGCCTATGAGGACGCCACCGCCGAACTGGTCGGCCAGCCCAATCAGGGCCTCGCCCATATGTTCGTCATGATGAACGCCGCCCGCCTCGCCGTCGGCGTCGAGGGCGTCGGCATCGCCGAGCGCGCCTACCAGCACGCCCTCGCCTACGCCCAGGAGCGCAAGCAGGGCCGCAGCGTCTGGACCGGCGTCGCCAACAGCCCCATCGTCGACCACCCCGACGTGCGCCGCACCCTGTCGGTGATGAAGGCCAAGATCGCCGCCGCCCGCGCCATCTGCCTGTCGACCGGCGTCGCCGCCGACCTGGCCCGCCACGCCGCCACCGAGGACGAGCGCCGCCAGTGGAAGGGCCGCGAGGACCTGTTCACCCCCATCGCCAAGGCCTGGTCCACCGACGTCGGCTGCGAGGTCGCCTCGCAGGGCGTTCAGGTCCACGGCGGCATGGGCTTCATCGAGGAGACCGGCGCGGCCCAATACTACCGCGACGCCCGCATCACCCCGATCTACGAGGGCACCAACGGCATCCAGGCCATGGACCTGGTCGGCCGCAAGCTGTCGCAGGACGGCGGCGCCTCGGCCAAGGCCCTGATCGCCGACTTCAAGACCACCCTGACCGCGCTGGGCAAGCTCTACACCGGCAAGCCGGTCGAGCGTTTCGCCAACGCCATCGAGGCGGTCGAGGACGCCACCCTGTGGATTCTCGACGCCAAGCAGGACCCCGCCCGCGCCGCCGACGTCCTGACCGCCGCCGACGCCTATCTGAAGCTGCTGGGCGACGTCACCGGCGGCTGGATGCTGGCCAAGGGCGCGCTGGCCGCCAAGGCCCAGCTCGACACCGGCGAGGGCGACACGGTCTGGCTGGAGGGCAAGATCGCGCTCTACGAAATCTACGCCGCCAACGTCCTCGGCCACGTCTCCAGCCGCCTCGCTGCGGTCGGTCAGGGCGGCGCCCTGCTGGAGCGGATGAGCGTGGACGTGCTGGCGGGCTGAGGCTCGAACGCTCACCTCCCCATCGCCCCTTCAAGGCGATGGGGAGGACAGATCGCGCCAGCGATCAGGAGGGGGCGGCGCAGGCGCCTGCCGTTGGCCCTCGAACACCTGTGTCCGCGCCACCTCCGGCCCCGACGGAGCCGCCTCACCTGATCGACGCTGACGCGCCGATCTGTCCTCTCCATTCGCTTGACGGCGAACGGAGAGGTGAGCGAGCCCCATACGACCAATCCTGACGTATCGACGTTCTACGCTGTCCCCATGACCCAGGGACACATGCACCGCTCCGACCCCACGTGGGACGCCGCCCGCGAGGCCTATCTCGCGGGCGAGGCCGCAGAGACCGTCTGCGAACGCTTCCACCTGAACCTCAACACCTTCCGCGCCCGCTCCCGGAAGCACAAATGGCGGCGCTGCGACCAGCCTGATCCCCAGCCGCACGAACAGGTCGCCACCGAGGACCTGCCCCTTCCCGACATGGAAGAGACCTTCCGCATCGCCTCGGCGCGCGTCACCCACGCGGTGAAACAGGGCCGCATCGAGGAGGCGCTGAAGTGGGGCCGGATCATGAACCTGGCCCTGCGCGACCGCGAGGTCCGCTCCCGGCTCGAGGTCCGCGCCGCCGAGATCGAGCGCCGCATGCAGCTGAAAGGCGCCGTCAGCGCCATGCGGGGCGTGCGCGAGACCATCTCCGACTATCACCAGACCGTCCGCGACGATCTGGACGCCCGCGAAGCCGCCATCGCCGCCCGCGAGGCCGCGCGTGTCGTCCCCGCGGAACCCAAGCCTCCGAGCACGCCGACCTTACCCGGATTACACCCTTCACACCCACTTTACGTCCCGCCCCCGCTCCCCGACGCCAGCCCCCTCTTCACCTACCGCCGCTGGCATCAGCGAGAGGGGGAAGTCCGACGATGAAGGACCTCGACGGCCCGAAAATTGCGCACGGCTCACCTCCCCATCGCCCCATCAAGGCGATGGGGAGGACAGATCGCGCAGCAATCAGGAGGGGGCGGCGCAGGTGGTCAGGGAGTGGCCGCCGACACCGGTGTTCGAGGTTCCTCCGGCCTCGACGGAGCCACCCTCTCCTGATCGACGCTCACGCGTCGATCTGTCCTCTCCATTCGCCTTCGCGAACGGAGAGGTGAACGGTGAGCTACGGCTCCACCGCATCCATCAGCGCGATCGCCTCGCGCACATATTCCGCATGGGCCACGATCCCGATCCCGACCGTCTCGCCGCCGACGCGCATCTCCTGCACCAGCACCCCGGCGATGAAGGGATGCTCCGGCTCCACCGTGCCGGGCAGCTTGCGCGCCGCCGGGGTCCAGAACACCGGCCCGCCCGAGTTGCCGGGGAAGACCGCGAAATCCAGCAGGAAGGTCGGAAAGGCCCGGATCGGGGTCAGCGGCCAGGATGCCACCCGACCGGTCCTCAGGATCGGGAACCCCGCCGTATTGGCCGAATAGCCGTGCGGATAGCCCAGGGTCATCAGTTCATCGCCCGGCCCCACCTCCCAGGCGTCCAGCGCATAGGAGTTGGCCAGCCAGCCCAGCGGGATGGCGGCCTCGGCGAACTCCGGCGGGGCGGTCACGGCCATCACCGCGATGTCCCGCTCGGGGTGTTTGGTCCACAGAGGGTCGCCGTCATCCTCGCGGATGCGCAGCGGGCGCGGCGCGAACCGCCAGCCGCCGTCCGTGGTCTCCACGCGCCAGCCGATCCGCGCCTCGGACGACGGCATGCCGTTCAGCACATGGGCGGCGGTGACCAGCACCGTGCGGGGATGTCCGTCCGGGGTCGGGGCGTCGATCAGGAAGGCCGTGCCGACCTTGCGCTCGGTCTCGTTGATCGGCTGGTCCAGCTGCACCGTCGCCCGGATCAGGCTGACCGTCAGGTCCCAGGCGGGCGCGGCCTGCACCACCTCGGCCACCGGCGGCGGGGCGGGAGCTTCGGGCGGGACCTGAAGGTCAAACATGGGGGCTCTTCAGTCTGGGACGTTTGTTCATTTGACGGCGCGGGGCCGGGGCGCACAAGGTCCGCCATCATTTCGGGGAGTCTGCCATGAATCGCCGCGACCTGCTGACCACCGCCTCCGCCGCTCTCGCCGCGAGCGCCCTCCCCACCCTGGCGAACGCCAAAACCTCCTCCGGAGCCTCGATGCCCAACGCGCCTGTCCCGCCCGTCGCCAAGAAGATCCCCGTCACCATCGAACAGCTCGGCCGCACCCGGACCGACGACTATCAGTGGATGAAGGACGACAACTGGCAGCAGGTCCTGCGCGATCCGTCGATCATCAAGGCCGATGTGAAGGATCACCTGAACGCCGAGAACGCCTATCGCGAGGCGATGATGGCCTCCACCGAGCCGCTCCAGCTGGAGCTGTTCGAGGAGATGAAGGGCCGCATCAAGGAGGATGACAGCTCCGTTCCGCTGCCCGACGGCCCGTGGGAGTATTACACCCGCTTCGAGACCGGCCAACAGCACCCGCTCTACTGCCGCCGCCCCAGGGGTCAAACGACCGGCGAGGTTGTCCTGCTCGACGCCAACGCCCTCGCCGAGGGCAAGGCCTACTCCTCGGTCGGCGAGACCGAACACAGCCGCGACCATGCGCTGTTCGCCTATTCCGAGGACGCCCAGGGCTCCGAGGTCTACCGCATCTTCATCAAGGACATCGCGTCGGGCCAGTTCCTCGGCGACCCGATTGAAAGCGCCATGGGCGGCGCCACCTTCTCGGCCGACGGTCAGTGGGTCTTCTGGATCAACCGCGACGACAACGGCCGGTCTGACAAGGTCCTGAAACGCCCGACCCGCGGCGGGGAGATCACCACCGTCTACGAGGAGCCGGACGACGGCATGTACATGGGGCTGGACCTCAGCTCGGACGACAAATTCATCCTCATCACCTCGGCCAACGGTGAGCAGTCGGAATGGCGCTATGTGCCCGCTGACCAGCCCGAAGCCACGCCCACGGTCATAGAGCCCCGCCGCGAGGCCGTGCGCTATGACGCCGACCACTGGGGCGACCGCTGGGTCATCCGCACCGACGCGGACGGCGCCGTGGACTTCAAGATCGTCACCGCCCCGACCGACGCGCCGGGCCGCGCCAACTGGACCGATCTGGTGCCCTTCACCGAAGGCCGCCTGATCGAGAGCATCCTCCCCTATTCCGGCCACCTGGCCCGGGTCGAGCGTTTCGACGCCAACACCCGCATCGTCATCCGCACCCGCGCGGGCGAAGAGCACGCCATCGCGGTCGATGAGCCCGCCTATGTGCTGGGCCTGCAGGGGACCTATGAATACGACTCGCCGATGACGCGGTATGCCTACACCTCGCCCTCCACCCCGGCGCAGGTGTTCGACTACAACATGGCCACCCGCGAGCGGACCCTGCGCAAGACGCAGGAGGTCCCGTCCGGCCACAACATCGACGACTATGTGGTCGAGCGGCTGAACGCTCCGGCCAGCGACGGCGCGCTGGTTCCCGTCACCATCCTGCGCCGCAAGTCGACTCCGGTGGACGGCTCGGCGCCGGTCCTGCTGTACGGCTACGGCTCCTATGGCATTCCGATGGGCGCGGGCTTCAACACCAACCGCCTGTCGCTGGTGGATCGCGGCTTCATCTACGCCATCGCCCACATTCGCGGCGGTTCGGACAAGGGCTGGGGCTGGTTCCTGGCCGCGCGCCGGATGACGAAGAAGAACACCTTCACCGACTTCATCGCCGCCGCCGAACACCTTATCGAGAAGAACTACGCCCGCGCGGGCAACATCGTCACCCACGGCGGCTCGGCCGGCGGCCTGCTGATGGGCGCGATCAACAACATGCGCCCGGACCTCTGGGCCGGGGTCATCGGCGACGTGCCCTTCGTGGACGTGATCAACACCATGTCCGATGTCAGCCTGCCGCTGACACCCGGCGAATGGCCTGAGTGGGGCGACCCGATCACCGATCCGGCCGCCTACGACTACATGATGAGCTACAGCCCCTACGATCAGGTCGAGCCCAAGGCCTATCCGGCGGTGCTGGCCACCGGCGGCCTGTCGGACCCGCGCGTCACCTACTGGGAGCCGGAAAAGTGGGTCGCCAAGCTGCGACCGGCCACCACCTCGGGCAAGCCGGTCCTGCTCAAGATCAACATGACCGCCGGTCACTTCAGCTCGTCGGGCCGGTTCGACTATCTGAAGGACATCGCCGTGGTCTACGCCTTCGCCATCTGGTCGATCCAGAAGGGGTGGGAGCAGGCCTGACCGGGTCCTACGGATCCAGGCTCCAGGTCCAGACCCCGGGGGACTCGGCGTGGAAGGCGCTGAAACTCCTCAGTTCCTGGTGGCTGCCGCAGGTGGACGAGCCGGTCGAATAGAAGGTGTACGGGCCCGGGTACTCGACGCACAGGGTATGACTGCCCTGCCAGTTGCGGCCCGACCCGTCGGTGGCGTCGGCGTAGAAGTAGAAGTTGGCGTTGTCGGTGGTGACCAGATCGCGGCAGGCGCCGTCGGCGACGTCGTACCAGCCCCGGTTCATGAACCGGGTCTCGCCGACCTGGACATAGGAGACGGCCACGGTCGCCGAGCGGCCGCTGCGGTTGCACACCTTCAGGTCGATGGTCGGGCGACCGCCGCTCTCGCCGGGCTTGTAGACCTGGCCGGGCTTGGACTGGGCCGAGGCGATGGACGGCGCCGTCGCCGCCATCGCGGCGGCGAGAATGAGATGGATGGCTTTCATGACGGGCTCCCCCTTCGCGACTGTCAGCCGACGCTAACAAAGAGAACCACGTTCCGTCACTGATCAAGACTGACGATGAAAACAATAACTTCCCTGCGCGACACCCGCCCCGACGACCTGCCCGCCATCACCGCCATCTATGCGGACGAGGTCCTTCACGGCACGGCGACCTTCGAGCTCGATCCGCCGGACGAGGCGGAGATGGCCTCGCGCCTGCAGGCGGTGCTGGCGCTGGACCTGCCGTGGCTGACCGCCGAAATCGACGGACAGGTCGTCGGCTACGCCTACCTCGCCCCGTTCCGCCTGCGCCCGGCCTACCGCTACTGTGTCGAGCTGTCGGTCTATATCGCGCCCGAGGCCCGGGGCCGGGGCGTCGGCCGCGCCCTCATGGAGGCCCTGATTGCTCGCGCCCGCGCCATGGGCCTGCGTCATCTCATCGGCGTCATCGGCGACAGCGCCAATGCGGGCTCCATCGCCCTGCACAAGGCCACCGGCTTCCGCGAGGCCGGGGTCTGGCGCGAGACCGGCTGGAAGTTCGAACGCTGGATTGACGTCGTCCTCATGCAACTCGACCTGACCCCGGACGGTCGCCCGCCCGAACGCGACGGCCTGCGGCTGTGACGCCGTTGCGGACCGTCCCTCAAGCGCCTAGGTCTGCCGTATGGTGATCCTGCGGACAGTGCTGATGCTGTGCGGCGCCCTCGCGGTGCTGCTGCTCGGCGCCCTGCCCGCTTCGGCGGGCCCGGCGGGTCCGCCCTGCCATGAAACCTCCGGCCAGATGCACCACGGCGACGCCCCGGCCCAGCAACAGGGACCGACCAAGGCGCTCAAGGTCATGGCCTGCTGCGTCATGTGCGTGGCCGCGCCCGCCGTCCCGCCGGTCCAGCCTTCCTCGGCGCCGACCGCCGCCGGCGACCACCATCCCCTGCCCGCCGCCCGCCTGACCGGCCGCGGCCCCGCCCCCGACCACGGCCCTCCGCGCGCCTGATCCCGCAAGACCTTGCACGCGCCGATCTCCCGGCGCCCGATCAGACACGCATTCAAGGAGCCAACCATGGCCCGCATCCTCGCGCCCCTCGCCGGCGCATCCCTGCTCGCGCTCGCCCTCCCGGCCGCCGCCCAGCAGCACGACCATCAGTCCGCCCCGGTCCCAGCCCAGGCCCGGCCCCAGACGCCGCCCCCAGCCGATCCCCACGCCGGGCACGACATGTCCGGGATGGATCACTCGGCCCTGGGCCACGTCATGACCGGAACCCTCGGTCCGTGGCCCATGACCCGCGAAGCCTCCGGCACGGCCTGGCAGCCCGACGCCGCCCGGCACGGCGGCGTCCACTGGGGCTCGGGCGACTGGAGCTTCATGGGCCATGCCCAGCTGAACCTGGTCTACGACCGCCAGAACGGCCCGCGCGGCGACTCGAAGACCTTCGTCAGCGGCATGATCATGGGCTCGGCCCGGCGCGACTTCATCGACGGCTCGACCCTCAACCTGCGAGCCATGGTCAGCCCCGACCCCTTCATGGGCAAGGAAGGCTTCCCCCTGCTCCTCGCCGCCGGCGAGACCGCCGACGGGGTCACGCCTCTGGTCGACCGCCAGCACCCGCACGAGCTGGTGATGGAGCTCTCGGCCAGCTACGCCAAGCCGCTGACCGACAAGGACACGGTCTTCGCCTACATCGGCTATCCGGGCGAACCCGCCTTCGGCCCGCCCGCTTTCATGCACCGCATGAGCGCCATGGACAGCCCCGAGGCGCCGATCACCCACCACTGGCTGGACTCGACCCACATCGTCTTCGGCGTCGCCACCCTCGGCTGGGTCCACGACCGGGTGAAGCTGGAAGCCTCCTCCTTCACCGGGCGCGAGCCGGACCAGAACCGCTACGACTTCGACCCGCCGGAGTTCGACAGCTGGGCGGTGCGCGGGACCTGGAACCCGACCGACAACTGGTCGCTGCAGGCCTCCTACGCCGACGTCACAGGGCCGGAACAGCTCGAGCCGGAAGAGAACGACCGCAAGCTCTCGGCCAGCGCCATCCATACCCGCCGCCTCGGCGCGGAAGGCTGGTGGTCCACGACCCTCGCCTGGGGTCGCAAGATCAACGACCACGACGAGAGCAAGGACGGCTGGATGCTGGAGGGCGCGATCAGCCCCGACGACCGCTGGACCGTCTTCGCCCGCGCCGAGCGGATCGAGACCGACGAACTGGTCCCCGGCGTCGGCGGCGGTCACGGCGATCTCCACACCGTCGCCAAGGCCTCGGTCGGCGCGGTCCACGACTGGCGGCTGTCAGACAACGTCCGCTTCGGCCTGGGCGCCCTCTATACGGTGAACCAGGTCCCCGGCCCGCTCGAGCCCCTCTACGGCGGCGATCCGGACGGCGGCATGCTCTTCATGCGTATGAAGGTGCAGTAGCGCTCAAGGCCTTCTCCCTCCCCGTCCGGGGGAGGGAGAGGCTGAGCTCAATGCGGCGCGATGTCGTCCGGCGGCGTCGTCAGCCACGGGGCCAGTCGGAACCGGCGCGGGGTCTCGCCGACCGTGCGGTGCAGGATGAACTGGCGGGCGAAGCCGACCACCGCCCGGATAGTCTGCTCGTCGAACGGCTTGGACACCGCGCCCAGGGCGCCGGCGAAGCCGTCGGGAATCTGTTCGGGATTGGCGGTCAGGAAGACCACGGCGGCGCCGTACTCGCCGACAATTCGCTGTGCGATCTGCGGACCGGTCATCCCGTCCAGCAGGTTGACGTCGATCAGCGCCAGGTCGGGCCGCTCGCGCTCGGCGATGGCGAAGGCGCCCGCCTTGTCCATGGCGCAGCCGATGACGTCGCAGCCGGATTCGCCCAGCACGAGCTCCAGCTCCATCGCCAGTAAAGCCTGGTCTTCTACGATCATGACCCGAAGGTCAGGCAGGTCGGACAAGCCACTTCCCCCAACGCTAACCAGACGCATTTACACTACCAATGTCCGCCAGCGGACACTCCAACGCTCCATTGGCTATTTGGTTCAGTGTGGAGTAAGAATTCCCGGCATTTTCAATCGTTGGGGGAACGATGGCCGCGGCAGCGGAAGACCGGATCGTCGAGCTTCAGAAGCGGATGCTCGGCGGATATCAGCTCCTCCAGACCCTGGTGGGGATTCGCCTGCGCAGCGTCACGGATCCCGAGAGCGTTCGCCACCTGACCTGGCTCAGCGACGTCACCGCGGCGATGGAGCTGATCAGCCGGCGTATGACCAACGACGGCCCGCTGGATTTCGCTGGCTACCTCGACGACGTCGCCGCCTTCTGGAGCCGCGCCTGCGAGGGCCGGGCCGTGCGCATCGACGTGCGCGGTCAGGCCACCCTCCTGCCCGACAGCCATCTCTTGCCCATGGCCATCATCACCCATGAGCTGATCTCCAACGCCCTCCGCCACGCCTTCCCCGGCGACCGCCGCGGCTCCATCGCCGTCGCCTTCTCGCGCGCGGTGGGCGGGGTGAGCCTGGTCGTCCGCGACTCAGGCATCGGCGCTGACGCCATCGAGCCCGGCGAAGGCCTGTCGCTGGTCCAAGGCCTGGTCGATCACCTCGGCGGCTCCATGAGCATCGAGACTGCCCCCGACGCCGGCGTCGGCGTCCGCATCCGCCTCCCGCTGGAAGCCGCGCTGGCGCATTAGGCCGTCAACGTCGTCCTGACCCGCATAAGGGCCTCGCCCAGCCAGTTGATCCCCTGCCGGTTGGCGGGATCGACGATTTGTGGATCGTCCCAGGCCAGCCCCACGCCCCAGACCGGATCATAGTGCGCGCGCTCGACCAGGGTCAGGTCACCCGTAGCCAGCAGATATGTCCGCAGGTTCTCCGCCTGGCCGAACTTGGCAAGGTTGCCGCGAAAGACGATCTCGCGGGCCTGGGGATCCCAGGCATCGGCCGCGAATCGCCAGCCCACATCCCGCAGCCGTCGGTGGCAGAAGCCCGAGCGTATCGCCCAGATAGAGGATGATCGCCCGCATCTGGGACAGGGCGAAACTCGCCGTCTCGTCCACCAGCACCGGCGGTCCCATGAAGGGGATTGGCATTGTTCCAACCGGTCCTTCCATGAGGGCGGATATCCGATCGTCGCCCGCCTCATCCCAATCCTTGTCCGCGAAGGCAAGGACGGCGCGGACGAACTCTCCCCGGAACGGCGCCGACCAGTAGTAGAGGGTGTAGGGGGAAATAAAGGGTTCCGGGGGGACTTGATTGATCAACGCGCGCCAGAAGGCGTCCGTTCAGCGGGTCAGGGCTCGGACCAGCCGGCCACCGAGACCGAGGCCGACCGGGGATCGCGGTCAAACTGCAGCCAGGCGGTCGCGCGCCCCCTGCCCGGCACATAGTCCACGGTCGCGGTCGACGGCGCTCCGGCGGCCAGTCGGCCCACGACATCCACCGACGCCGCCGTATCGGCCCCCTCGTTGAAGATCTCGACCTCCGCCCTGAAGCCGGTCGCCACCGGGGTGATATCAACAATCCGGGCGTGAAGCTCCGGCGGGCTGGCGGGCTGCAGGGCCTCCCACAGGACGACCGCGATGACGCCGAGGGTCACGAAAGCGCCCAGCCCCGCCATGACCCACTGCAGAAGCGGGCGATCAGAAGATTGGACGGCTGTCTTGCGGGTTGAATGGGGGGCCATGATCACACCAGAAGGCGGGCCGCCGCCGCGCCGATGGCGGCGGGGAAGCCCAGGACGATGACATTCTGGACCACGCCGGGGAGCCAATGACCGTCAACCCGACCGAACACGAACAGAATGAACAGACTGACCGCCAGGGCGATGGCGTAGCCCGGAAGGGTGAAGTGGAAGAACGCCCTCACCGGGTGATCCGCCTCCTCCTGCCCGGCGAAGCCCGCGCGAAACACGATGAGGTGGAGCAGGACAATCGACAGCGCGATCAAGCCGAGCGCATGCAGCGGCGTCGCCTTGTAGGCGATCAGGACCATCTCCTCGGTCGGCGCGACATTGAGACCGAGAAACAGGGCGCCGGCGGCCATGAGAAAGAGCTCGCCCACATAGGACGCCTCCTCTTCATCCGTTTCGCCACTTCCCGTTCCCGCGAGTTGGCGGCGCGCCAACAGGGCGCCCATTGCCCCCGGGATCGCCTGCAGCATCACCATGCCCACCGCCCCCTGGGGCACGGCGTCCCAGCGCGCGACCCCGAACAGGCTCAGCAGTGCAGCGGCGGTGATGAACCCGACGGCCAGGGCGACCGCCGTGTCCAGACCGTCGTTCACCAGCCCGCGCTGTCGCGAGAACCCGGCGTAATGCGCCAGGCCGAACAACAGGGGCAGGCCGGCGACAATGAAGACCAGCAGCCGCCATCGGTCCATGGAGACGCCCTGCAGCCACATCTCCATGGTCATCAAAAGAGGGATGCTGAACAGCAGGGCCCCGCCGAACGCGCGACCGAGATCGTTGAGGTAGCGGGTGCTCCCCGATCCTGTCGCCGTCGCCATCATCAACCTGACGGGGCGACCCGCCACACGGTGTTGGACAGGTCATCGGCGATCAGAAGAATCCGGCGTTGCGGATCGAAGGTCACGCCCACCGGGCGCCCCCGCGCCTTGCCGTCGGCAAGGAAGCCCGTGACAAAGTCGACCGGCCGGCCCACCGGTCGTCCGTTGCTGAAGGCGACCCAGCTGACCTTGTAGCCGGACAAATCCTGACGGTTCCAACTGCCGTGCTCGCCGATGAAGGCGCCTTGGCTGAAGCGGCCTCCGAACCCGCCGTTTGTCGCGAAACTCAGCCCCAGCGCCGCCACGTGGGAGCCCAGTGCATAGTCCGGCGCGATGGCGCGTGCGACCAGATCGGGCCGCGCCGGACGCACGCGTGGATCGACATTCCGGCCCCAGTAGCTGTAGGGCCAGCCGTAGAAGGCGCCGTCGCGAACCGAGGTCAGATAATCGGGCACCAGCTCGGGTCCGAGTTCGTCGCGCTCATTGACGACGGCCCATAGCTGACTGGAGGTCGGCTCGATGGCCAGAGCCGTCGGATTGCGGATGCCCGTCGCGATCGTGCGGCGCGCTCCGGTCCGACGGTCGATCTCCCAGACCACCGCCCGCTCCTCCTCGACCGACATGCCCCGTTCGCCGACGTTGCTGTTCGAGCCGATGCCCACATAAAGCTTCGAGCCGTCGGCGCTGGCGGTCAGGGACTTGGTCCAATGGTGGTTTACCTCGGCGGGCAGGCGCGTCAGAACCTCGCCCGGCGTGGCGATCCGGGTCTGTCCCTCCTGGTAGGGGAAGCGCAACAGGGCGTCCTGGTTGGCGACGTACAGATTGCCGTCCACGAAGGCGAGGCCGTAGGGCGCATCCAGGTTTTCGATGAAGACTGTGCGCAGCTCGGGCGTACCGTCGCCGTCAGCGTCCCTGAGCAGGGTGATGCGATTGCCGCCCTCTACCTTCGACTTGCCTCCGGCCTTGATGACCCCGGCGATCACATCCTTGGGCCGCAGCTTGGGCGCGTTACCGCCCGAACCCTCGGCGACGAGAATATCGCCATTGGGCAGAACCAGCATCTGGCGCGGGATCTTCAGATCGGTCGCCATGGCCGTGATGGTGAAGCCCTGTGGCACGGTAGGCAGCTGGCCCTCCCAGCCCGTCGGCGAGGCGATCCTCATGGGCGGGATCAGGGTCTCGTTCCGATCCGGCAGTTGCGGATTGGGACCAGTCTGGTCGAGGTCTTCGGCCGGGCGCCCGCAGGCGGCCACGGCGACCGCGAGGCTCAGGGCCGAGGTGGCGAGCAGACGGCGCATCATCGGCCTCCCTCCCGGATGGCTTGCGAGGTTCCGACCCAGGCGGCGATCAGGGCCAGCAGCGTGGCGACGATGGACATCACCAGCCCCGGCGCGCCCACCGAACTCCAGCCGTCGCGGCTGTGCTGCAGCGAGTTCAGGAAGCCGATGATGAAGGTGATCGCGAGTACACCGGCCAGAACCAGCGCCGACGTCCGCTCCGGCGTCCGCCATTGCAGGACCAGACTGACTGCGGACCCTGCCAGCAGAATACCGGTGAAGACCTCCGCCCCCGCGATCAGCCACGCCGAGAAATTGGTCCACTGGATCACTGCTGTTCGCAGATAGGCGATGTCGCTGATCATCCCTCCGAAAAACAGGGCTGCCGGGAATCCGAGCAATATGGAGCGGGTGATCTGCAGCGGCCGTGCGGCCGGTCCGGTCAGGGGCATGCGGGGGTGGGTCCTGTTCAGCCAGTGGATAGGCCAACTCGCCGGACGCCGTTTCGTTGCCACAATGCGGGACGGGTCGGGGAACCCCAGGCCGGTCCGTCCCTTCTCAACGCTGACGCTGAACGGGGACACTGCCATCATTGGATCACTGAACACGGCTGAAGGGGCCCCGACATGGTTACCCTACTGTGGCCCCGCGCCGACGCCGGGGGACTGGCGCTGGAATATGGATCCGGTGCTGCTCGCGGGACTGGTCGTCATGGGACTGGTCGTTCTCTGGCATTGCCGGGGTCGTGAGCGGGCGCTGGGCTTGACCGCGACCGCCGTGCTGGCCGTGGTCTTTGTCTCTCCCCTCTGTGCGATCAGCTCGGCCCTGTTCTCCATCCGGACGGTCCATCACGTCCTGCTGGTGGCCGTCGCGGCTCCCTTGATCGCCTGGACGATACCGTCCCGCCGCCCGGGCGCGTTGACCTTGGCGACGGCGGCGCAGGCCGTGATCCTCTGGGGCTGGCATGCACCCGTCGCCTATGGCGCCGCCCTGTCCAGCGATGCGGTCTACTGGCTGATGCAGGCCAGCCTCCTGGGGTCGTCGGTGTGGTTCTGGATGGGTGTACGGCGGGCCTCGGCGCCATCGGCGGTCGGTCATCTGCTGGTCGCCATGGTCGCCATGGGCCTGCTGGGCGCCCTGCTGACCTTCGCCGATCAGGCGCTCTACGCGCCCCACCTGATGACGACGCAGGCTTGGGGTCGCACGCCACTGGCGGACCAGCAGACGGCGGGACTGATCATGTGGGCGCCGGCGGCGGCGCTGTACCTCGCGGCGGCCCTGATCCTCCTCGGACGCTGGATCGGGCCGGACCGTCCCGTCGTCCGCGCGGACGTGTCCGCGTGATCGATCGGCTGATCGTCAATGTGCTGGAGTGGGCGGCGGGCCACCACGACGAGGGGCGCTATTCGCCCGTGGCCATCGTCTTCCACTGGACCATGGCGGCGCTGGTCAGCTTCCAGCTGTTCTGGGGCTGGTGGATGGGCCAGCTTCCGGTCGGCGGCGACAAGGTCGCGGCGCACAGTCTGCACTACGCCATCGGGGTGCTGATGCTAGTGCTGGCCATGGGGCGCGGCGGGTGGCGGCTGATGGCTCCCGGCCCGATCAATGACGCCGACAAGCCGGGCTGGGAGACCAATGCCGCCACCGTGACCCACTATCTGTTCTATACCTGCCTGTTCGGCCTGCCCCTGAGCGGCTGGGCCATGGTCTCGGCGACCGAGCGGGAGCAGGACCTGACCCTGCTGGGTCTAACCGCGTGGCCGCTGATGCCCCTCCAAGAGTTGGACAACGTCACCCGCTGGCGGATCGAGGCCGTCACCGAATGGATGCACTGGGGGCTGGTGATCACCCTGCTGCTGCTCATCCCGCTGCACATCGGCGCGGCGCTGAAGCATCAGATCATTGACCGGGACGACGTACTCCACGGGATGCTTCCGGTCGTGCCGCAGCCGAAGCGGCGGCGGACGCACTGGCAACGTCGCTATCGGGCGGTGGAGCAGCGGGTGCGCGCTCTAGCCAGGCGGCGATTTGGGCTATCTCGGCGTTCGTGAGGTTTTTGACCGCCTCGGTCATCACCCCGCGGGGGTCGTTGCGCCGCCTCCGCTCCTTCCACCGATGCAGCTGATCGACCGTATAGGCGGCGGGCTGGGCCGAGATCGCCGGGTTGCCGAAGCCTACGCCTTGCCCGTCCGCGCCATGGCAGGCGGCGCAGGAGGGCACCCCGCGACTGACGTCGCCTTGCAGATAGATCGCAGGCGCCGGTCCCGCAGGACCACGCCGCGCCGGAGGCGGCATGGCCGCGTAGAACTGCGCCACCGCGCGCCGGTCGCCGGCGTCCAGCCAGCGGGCGACCTGTTTCATCACCCCGTCCTGACGAACGTTTCCGGCATAGTCCTCCATCTGCTTCTGCAGATAGCCGGCGTCCAGACCGGCCAGTCGCGGTACGCTGACGCCGTCGCCCGCGCCGTCCAGACCATGACAGCTGAAGCAGGCGTTGGCCGGCCCGCCCTCCCCGCCGCCCATGGCGATGATCTGGCCGGTCTCGGTGAAAGCCGCCCCCGTCTCGTTAGAGGGAGGCGCGCAGGCCGCGAGCGGCAACAGCAGGATCAGCGAGGCGAAGCGCACCCGAACCGAACACCGGCCTGCCCGCACGGTTCCGCTCGCCGGGAACCTTGACCATGGGCGCGGGTTAGCTCCCGCGAGGACGAGGGGTGCGATGACGGCTTTGAACAAACCGCAGGGACCGATGTGAGGTGGAGCGTGTTGGCGCTGGCCGCCCTGCTGTGCGGCTGCGCGGACAAGAGCGAGCCGCCGCGCGCCATCATGGGCGCCGACGCGGATCGCGGGCTGGCGGTCATGGATCGGGTCGGTTGCACCGCCTGTCACGCCACGCCAGGCGTCGATTGGCCCAGGGGACTGGCGGGGCCATCCCTGCACGGGTTCGCCGACAGCCCCATGATCGCCGGCCAGTTTCCCAACCGCCCCGACGTCCTCATCCGTTTCATCAAGGACGCGCCGTCGATGGCGTCCGCGACCGCCATGCCCGCCATGCCCCTGACCGACGCCGAGGCCCGCGACGTGGCCGCCTACCTGTACACGCTTCATGACTAGAGCCGCCGCCGACGGGACCGCCGCGTGGCCGCCGCCCGCCCTCAATCCGGCCGGACCGTTCGCCGAGCCGTTGAACACCCTGTCCTGGGTGCTGTTCGCCATGGGCGGAGCCGTCCTGCTGGTCGTGGTGGTCGCGTTGGCCATCGCCCTGTTCGGGCCCCGTCGCTGGCGCGAGCAGTTGGGCGGTCAGAAACTGGTCTGGATCGGCGGGTTCGCCTTCCCGGTTGTCGTCCTGACCGCCCTGCTGATCTATGGCCTCGGCCTGACCAGTCATCTGACGCAGGAGCCCGGTCCGAACGAGATGCGTGTGCGCGTGACCGGCGAGATGTGGTGGTGGCGGGTCGCCTATCTGGACGGCCAGGGTCGCGAAGCCTTCCAGGACGCCAACGAACTGCACATCCCGACCGGTCAGCCCGTCGTGATCGAGCTGGACTCAGCCGACGTCATTCACAGCTTCTGGGTCCCACGGCTGTCAGGCAAGATCGATATGATCCCTGGCCGGCGCAATCTGATCCGCATCCAGGCCGATGAACCCGGCGCCTACGGCGGCCAGTGCGCCGAATACTGCGGCGGCCCGCACGCCCTGATGGGCTTCGTCGTCGTGGCGCATGAACCCGCCGCCTTCGAGGCCTGGCGCACCCGGCAGTCCGCGCCCTCGCCCGCTGCCCTGCAAACCACCGCCGGCTCCGCCGTCTTTGCTCGCGCAGGCTGCGGCGCCTGTCACACGGTGGCGGGGACGGCCTTCAACGGTCAGGCCGGACCGGACCTCAGCCACGTTGGATCACGCCGCACCTTGGGCGCGGGCATCCTGCCCAACAACCAGGGCACGATGGCGGGCTGGATTTCAGACAGCCAGTCGATCAAGCCCGGCAACAGCATGCCGGCCTATCCGGTGCTGACGGGCGAGGAACTGCGCGAGGTCTCCGGCTGGCTCGAGAGCCTGAAGTGAGCCGTCAGTTCGAGAAGGAAACGGGCTTCGACACCGCCCTCTACGACCGCCTCCCGACGACGGGACAACGACCGGACGGCGAGTTGGAAGAGCTGGAGCGCATCTGGTGCCGCCCGAAGGGCTGGCAGTGGATCACCGCCATCAACAACAATTTCGTCGGCGTCTATTACGTCGGCGCGGCCATGCTCTTCTTCGTCCTGGCGGGCATTCTCGCGGTCCTGATGCGGACCCAGCTGGCCGTGCCCATGGCGGGCATCCTCCCGGCCGAGACCTACAACCAGATCTTCACCGTGCACGGCACGATGATGATGTTCCTGTTTGCCGTCCCGGCCGTCGAGGCCTTGGCGGTGCTGTTGCTGCCCCAGATGCTGGGCGCGCGCGACCTGCCCTTCCCCCGTCTCAGCGCCTACGCCTTCTGGGCTTATCTGATCGGCGGCCTGGCCTTCTTCTGCTCCCTGTTCTTTGGCCTCGCGCCGAACGGCGGCTGGTTCATGTACCCGCCGCTCAGTTCGACCGCCTTCTCGCCCGGCATCAATGCCGACTTCTGGCTACTGGGCATCGGCTTCATCGAGATCTCCGCCATCGCCGGCGCTATCGAGATCATCGTCGGCGTGCTGCGCAACCGCGCGCCCGGCATGACCCTGGACAAGTTGCCGATCTTCGCCTGGGCCATGCTGATCTTCGCCGGGATGATCATCATCGCCTTCCCGTCGGTCATTCTGGCGACCACCCTGATGGAACTGGAACGGGTCTTCGGCTGGCCCTTCTTCGATCCGCTCAAGGGCGGCGACCCGATGCTGTGGCAGCACCTGTTCTGGTTCTTCGGCCACCCCGAGGTCTACATCATCTTCCTGCCCGCCGCCGGAGCCATGTCCACCATGATCCCGGCCATCGCGCGGACGCCCTTGCTGGGGCACAACGCGGTCGTGCTGGCCATGCTCGCCACCGGCTTCATCAGCTTCGGCGTGTGGGCGCACCACATGTTCACCACCGGCATGCCAACCATCTCGACCAGCTATTTCTCGGCGGCCTCCATGGCGGTGTCGGTGCCCGCAGGCGTTCAGGTCTTCGCCTGGATCGGCACCATCGCCGCGGGGAAGATGCGGTTCACCACGGCGGGTCTGTTCGTCACAGGAGCCATCGTCACCTTCGTCATGGGCGGGCTGACCGGCGTCATGGTCGCCATGGTGCCGTTCGACTGGCAGGCCCACGACAGCTACTTCATCGTCGCCCACCTGCACTATGTGCTGATCGGCGGGATGGTCTTCCCCTTCTTCGCCGCCATCTACTACTGGCTTCCCATGTCCTCGACCCGCCCGCTCAGCGAGCGGATGGGCAAATGGGTGTTCTGGCTGATGTTCACAGGCATGCACGTGACCTTCCTGCCCATGCACCTCAGCGGACTGATGGCCATGCCGCGCCGGGTCTTCACCTACCTGCCGGGGCGCGGACTGGAGCTTCCCAATCTGATTTCCAGCATCGGCACGGCGATCACCGCCATCGGCGTGCTGCTGTGGATCATCGACATGGCGCGCAACTTCCGCCCCTTCGGCGACAAGGACGCAGGAAACATCCATGATGCTGCTGGACTGGAGTGGCTGCCGACGGGCCTCTACTCGGTCCGCTCGGTGCCGGTCGTGAAGAGCCTGTATCCGTTGTGGGAACAGAAGAACCTCGCTCGTGACGTCGAGGCAGGCCGCTACTTCCTGCCCAATGCCCCCACCGGCGAACGCGAGACCCTCGTCACCTCCACCCTGAACGCCGAGCCGCAATACCTGCAGCGTATGCCGTCGCCGTCGGCGTGGCATGTCTGGGCCGCCGTGTTCACGGCGGGCCTCTTTCTTCTGCTGACCGTACAGGCCTATGTCGCCTCGGCGGTCAGCGGGGTGCTGGCGGTCTGGTGCATCATGCGCTGGTGCTGGATGCTGGACCGCCCCCGCATCACCGAGACGGTGGACATCGGCGGCGGCGTCCGCGTTCCGACCTATCTGAGCGGCCCGTCCAGCCACGGCTGGTGGGCCATGGTCATCACCCTGATCGTCGCCGGCATGATCGCCCTGCTGGCGGGCTTCAGCTACGTCTTCCTGTGGAGCCGCAATCCGCAGGACTGGATCGCACCGCCGCCCATGACCAGCCTGGTCCTGACCCTCTGCGGCAACCTCGCGGGCGCGGTGCTGGCGGGACTGTCTTGCAAGGCGCTATCCCTGGACCGGACGCGCAGTCCGCTCATCGCCACCCTGTTGATGGGGCTGGCTGCGACCGCGCTCGGCGGGGCGTGGTGGACGGACCTGACCGGCTGGATCGACGCGGGGCTGAAGGCCTCGGCCACGGGTCAGGGCGCCACGGTCTTCGCCCTGCTGTCCTGGCATGGCTTCTTCATGGGCATCGTCGCCCTGATGGCCCTCTATGCGCTGCTGCGACTGCTGTTCGGCCACGTCGAGGCGCGGCGCCCCTCGACCTTCCAGCTGATCGCCCTGTTCCTGGCCTATTCCGCCGGCCAAGGCGCGTTCTCCGCGGCCCTCACCACTCTGTTCCCCGGCCCGTCATGAAGACGTGGGTCTGGATGCTGGGTGGGCTGATCGTGTGGGCGATCCATTTCGTGGGCGTCTACCTGATCTCCAGCGTCGCGGACGTGGTCGCCACGGCCGATGACGCCCGCTGGCGGATGGCGGCGCTGGCCTTCAGCGGCCTCTGCGTCCTGGCTTCGGCCCTCGTGCTGCAGCGCGCCGTGAGACGATGCTCCAGCGCCAAAGGCGCGTCCATGTTCAAGGATCAAACGGCCGCCTTCGCCGCCGGCGTCACTATCGTGGCCATCGTCTGGCAGGCGTTGCCGACGCTGATCGGTCATTGACTCCCCAAAAGACGACCCGCCTGCAACGGGAGCGCCGCGAGGTGATTTTCAGTCTCCTTTCCAGTGGGACCGGACGCGCCGGGACGCCTTCTCCATCACGCAGTTCGCCGTCCCCCCAAAGTCCCGCTTCTCGCGCCGGACTTCGCCATGGCGGTTGCAGGTTAAACTTCCTACAGGCTGGAACAGCCCCCCCGAACGTGTGCATCGGTCGTTTGCACGTTAAAGTGATAGAGCCGTAAGCCACGGAGATCGCCGTTACCCGGAACAGCGTTAGTTGCGATTTCCCAGTGACTTGCGACGCAGGCCAACTGCTCTGTGAATTTTTCGCGTAAGGCGGGAACCCGCGTCCACACCACATCTCCAGCGCGGGTTTGGTTGACGCGTTTCAAGGCCTGATGCTCGCTACCTCTTCGCTGGCTGTGAGCCTAGGGAGGATGCGATGCGGGAACTGAGCGAAGACGCGATGCGCCAGGTCGCGGGCGGTTGGCAGAGCTGGTACGATCCCAGCGAGCCGACCACCCTGCCTGGGATCACCGTGACCGGAAATCGTGGGTACTGGAGCTCAAGCTGGGCCCAGTTGGTCTATTTCTACGGCTATGGCGGCACGCCGACCAACGGCCAGGTTTCGGGGGGCGGCGGCTGGTCGCCGCCGGGGGTCCCGACCCCGCCCGACTGTCAGCAAACCCAGACCGAATACGACGCCGCCGCGACGGCTGACCCGGCCGCCCAGGCGATCGCGGACACATTCGCCGATGCGATCGAGGAGCATTCGGACCGGATGCGTGCGATCCCGGACGGCCTTCAGCTGCTCATTCCGGGCACCAACACCGTCCTGACCACGGGCGCGGAACTGAAGTCGCTGTGGTCGCGTGTGGACTTCACGGTCCTCGGCGGCACCCCGCCGCCGGGATACGGCGGTTTCACCCAGGCGAACGGCGGCAACCCGCAGTTCGAAGTCTTCCTCGGCCCGCTGCAGGGCTATATGGCCAATAACGCGAGCCAGGCTTGGTACTTCTTCCATGAACTGATCCACGCCACTCCGGCGGGTCAGGCCGTCGCCCAGGAAGCCTTCAACCAGTACAATGCCCGCGTCGCCAGCGATCCCACCTACACGAGTTCATGGGAGAACTCGGAGTATTTCCATCTCAATGAGCTGAACGCCAACACCATGGCGGCGGACCTGGCGATGCTCTTCGGCATTGATCTGCGCAGCGGCTATCCGGACATCAACGGCTATCTGCAGACGCCCTTCACCATCACCGGCGTTCCCGGCAACCAGCTGACGCCGGATACGGCGGGCGGCGGGCCCGGCGGGACCTGCTCCGCCTGATGCGCAGGGGCACGCACCCGATGCGACGTCTCGCCGCCGGATGCGGCGCAGCCCTGCTCGTGACGGCTCTCACAGCCTGCACCGGGGCGGCGTCCGCGAAGGCGCAAGGGCATCCCCCGACGAGTCCACAACAGGACCCGGTCCGGTTCGCCGCGCCTGCGCTCCACACCTCGGAGCCCATCACGCCGGAATGGGGCGTCGCGTCCGGTCGGGAGGTTCCGTTCGCCGAGGTCGAAACGCTTTGGGGAGACCTGCGCCTCGCCCGCCTGAAGGACGGACGTTATCTCGCCTGGGACTACACCTTCGAGCCAGGGGCGGCCGGACGCACATCGGCCATCACGGGCTTGCGGGATGTCCGTCTCGGCTCCTCAACCGCCGAGGTTGGTCTCGAGATCACCCCGGCGTCGCCCCGCTCTCCGGGCGTGTCGCTGGGGACCTGCGATGTGGCCGATGTCGCCCCCTTGGCCACGCCCGGCGTCGCAGGCCGGTTCATCGCCCTTTGTCGACGGCCGCCCGGCGAGGGGACGGACATCAAGGTGTTCGCGCCCGGAGGCGGCGCAGGGACCTTGATCGCGAGATCTCCGCAGGCGCTCGCCCGCATCAGCACCGGATCGGACCTTCATGGAACGGTCGGCTTCCTCTATCTGCTCTCGGAACCCGGAACCCACGGCGAGATCACCCTGACGCGCTACCTGTGGCGGGCGCGGTGAAAGACGGAACAGGTCGACGCAATCCATGATCCCGGCCGCCCCGTCGGGCGTCAGCGCGTCCGGGGCGCCCGCCCGCCGTCACCTTCTGGCCCTTGAACTCTCGACGTTCGCCATCGCGGGCCCTGCGGCGCTCACGGTGCTTGCGGGATCGCCAGGGCGCCTCGTGTTCGCCCTGGCGCTCTTCCTGGCGCTGCCGGTGACCCTTCTTCAGGTCTTGCGCGAGGTTCACGCCTATTTCGCTCGCCCACGGTCTCTTCCCGAAGCGACCGGGAAGGGTCCGACCTGTGTCGTCTGTGTTCCGGTGATCCTGAGGACTCCACCCGACGCTGACAGTCTCTCCGCATTTATCCAGCGCAACGCGGAGGCGCTCCGCCGGGCCGCATCGCCGCTGGTGTTCCTGGTCGACGGCCCTCCGTCGTCACAACGCGACCATCTCCTTGATCCGGCCATCCAGGCGCGCGTCCTCGCACGCATCGGGGATCCGCAAGAGGCGTCGGTCAGGCCCACGGTGCTGTGGCGAAACCGGCAACGCACGGCGAGCGGAGACGAGTGGGCCGGGTGGGAGCGCAAGCGCGGCAAGGTGCATCGCTTTCTGGAGATGAACGCGGGCCAGGCCGTGGCGGACTTCATCCGTCTGGGCGCACCCGCCACCCCGATCGCCACGCCCTATGTCTTCGTCGCGGACATCGACACCACCCTTCTCCCCGGAGCGCTTGAGCGGCTTGTCGCCAAGGCCCGTCATCCGGAGAACGACGCGGCCATTCTGACCCCGCGGATCCTGACCCCGCTTGCTGAGCGACGCGGCCGGTTCACCGCGATGATGGGCGGGAGGCTGGCCGCCGACGAAGGCCCCATGCCGCAAGCGTCCTTAAGACAGGATCGGCTGGGCTCGGACCTGTTCTTTGGAAAAGGCCTGATCCACGGTCCCCGTTTCCTAGAGCGCCTCGGGGACCGCCTCCCGGACGGGATCATCCTGAGCCACGACCACATCGAGGGCATGATGGCGGGTTCCGCCCTTGCGTCGGACGTCGCCGTACTGGAATCCCAACCTCAGACAATGAGCGCATGGCTTCACCGCCAGCACCGGTGGATCCGAGGCGACGCGCAGAATCTCGCCTTCGTCCTTCCGCGGGTCTGGCAGGCGCGGCCCCCGCGTGGCGCGGGCCTGGATGCGCTGGACCGGCTGGAACTGGTCTTCAACTGCCTTGGGCATTTCAAGCCCGCTGCGGTGCTCCTGATGATCGCGGACCTCGTCTGGACTGCGCCGACCGCGCCGGTGATCTGGTCCGCACCCCTTCTGCTCCTGTGGTCCGGTCTGGCGATCACGGTGCTGGATCTCGCGCGGCCACGACCGCCCCGGCGCTCCCGCACCCTGGCTCTGGACGTCGCTTTCCAGCAGCTGCGAGCCGCGCTCGGCCAGTTGAGCTTCCTGCCTCAGTCCGCCGTTGTGGCGGTCCACGGCCTGATCATCGGCCTCTGGCGACTGCTGAGCGCCACCGACCGCGGCCTGGAATGGCCGGCCGGGGGCGGACGGCGCACAGGCCGGTGGTCGGCCGTCGGCCTCCTGGTCGGCGCAGCGATACTCGCCGGCGCCGTGAGCCGACAGGGCGAGGTCGCGACGGCCACGGGGCTTCTCGCGATCTGGACGCTTTCACCGTTCATCTGGGACCCTCCTCCCCCTCCCCCAGCGCAAGAGGAACCGCGATGCCGGACCTGAATTTTCGGCGCGAGGCCATTGAGGCGGCCCAGTGGAGACGCGGTTATCCGGTGGACGTCGTGGGCGTACCCGGTCTCGTGCTGAGCGCCTTCCTGGTGTTCGTGCTGGTCGCGACCGGAGTGTTCCTCGGCGCCATGACCTATTCCCGCAAGGAAACGGTGCCCGGCTTTCTCGCGCCGCCTGAGGGCTCCGCGCGCATCGTCGCGCCCCGCCCGGGCTATGTGCACGCGGCACATGTGAAGGACGGAGACGCCGTCGAGGCCGACCAACTCCTGTTCACGATCATTTCCGAGCAGCCCACCCCGGATGGCGGGACCGTCGCCGCCCGGCTCAATGACGCCAACATCACCCAGTTGCGGGCGGCCGAGGAGGCGCTCCGGCTTCGACAGAGCGCGGCTCTCAACAGTCAGCGCGACGCAATCTTCCGGCGGGACGGTCTGCGAGCGGAGATCCGCCGACTGCGGTCCGACCTGCGTCTCCAGGAGGAGCGGGTCGCCCTTTCGGCGGAATCCGAGGCGGCGGCGGCGGCTCTGAATGAGCGCGGTCTCATGTCGGCGGTGGCGTATCGCCAACGGCAGGAAGCCACGCTCGCCGCCCGGCAGACCCTGTCGAGCATTCAGCAGCAGATCGAAACCACAGAGGTGCGCCTATCGCAGATCGCGGTGGAGGTTGAACAGACGCGCCTGGGCGCGGCGCAGGCGGAGGCGGATACGGCGGCCGAACGGGGACGCCTGCTGGAGCGCACAACCTCGATTGACGCGGAACGGGCGGGTCTGATCGCGGCGACCCGGGCCGGGCGGGTCGTGGCCACGCAGGCCAGGCTGGGGGATGCCGTGACCGCCGGTCAGACGCTCGCCGTCATCGTTCCACGGGACAGGGGTCTTGAGGTGGTGTTGTGGGCTCCGTCGCGCGCCGTCGGCTTTATCCGGCCCGGGGCGCCGGTTCGGCTCATGTATGACGCCTTCCCCTACCAACGGTTCGGCGCCGCGGGTGGACGCGTCATCAGTATCGACGCCTATCCCAGCGAGCCCCCCGCCAGCTTCGGCGGGGCCGCTTCGCCCGAGCCGCTCTACCGCATCCGCGTGCGCCCCGACGCCCAGTCTGTGACCGCCTATGGGCGGCGATGGCTCATCCCGGCGGGCGGACGCGTTCAGGCCGATCTCGTTCTGGAGCAGCGATCCCTGATCGGCTGGCTGCTGGAGCCGATCACTGCGACGGCGGCGCGACGTTGACCCGTGTCGTTCTGCAAACCGAGGCGTCTGAATGCGGCCTCGCCTGCCTTGTCGCGGCCGCAGGCCGTCATGGCCATGCCCTGACCCTGGCCGAGGCTCGCGCCCGTTATCCGGTCTCGTCGCGTGGCATGACCCTGGCCCAGATCCGCGATGTGGGGGCCAGTCTGGGACTCGTCGGCCGGGCGGTGGAGTGTGACATCGATGAACTCCAGCGGCTGACCCGGCCGAGCATCCTGCATTGGGGGTTCAACCACTTCGTCGTGCTGGACCGGGTGTCCCGACGCGGCGTCACGGTCATGGATCCCGCCGTCGGATTGATCCGGTTGAGCATGGCGGAGGTCTCGCGGCGCTTCACCGGCATGGCCCTTGAGTTGCGCGCGGCGCCGGACTTCAAACGCCGCAAGGAACGCAGTCCGCTACGGTTGAGCAGCCTCTTCCGGGTGACGCCCGCCTTCATCGGCGGAATCGGGCAGGCGCTCGCCCTGAGCCTTCTGATGCAGGTCTTTGTCCTGGCGAGCCCGCTCTACATGCAGACGGCGATCGACCAGGCGGCGCTCAAGGGCGATATCGGATTGCTCGGTGTGCTGGCGCTCGGCTTCGGTCTGTTCGCCGTGTTCAATGTGGTCGCCGAGGCGCTTCGCGGGCTCGCCTTCCAGAAGCTCACGGCCATCCTCGGATGGGATATGACCAGCCGGCTCTACCGCCATCTGCTGCGGCTGCCGCTGCCCTGGTTCCAGCGTCGCCGCGTCGCCGACACCTTCACCCGCTTCGAGTCGATCGCCCCGGTCCGGCAACTTCTGGCGAACGGGCTGGCGGCGTCCCTCATCGACGGCCTGCTGGCGCTGGTCACGCTCTGCATGATGTTGCTGTTCGCGCCCGTCCTGGCCGGGGTCGTCGTCGCCGGCTTCGTCGTCTACGCTCTCGTCAGACTCGCCAGCATTCCCCTGAGCATGCGTTTGGGCGCCGAGGCGTTGATGGCGGACGTGGCCGAACAGGGCAAGCGGCTGGAGACGATACGCGCGATCCAGACCATCAAGGTGATGGGCGGCGAACCTGAGCGCGAGGGGGACTGGTCGAACCTTTACGCCGAGACCGTCAAACGCAACCAGGCGGCGGCGCATGCGTCCATCGGCTTCCGCAGCCTCCAGTCCCTGACAGACGCGATCGTCAATGTCGTGGTGATCTATCTGGGGGTCACCGCCATCATCCAGGGCCGGATGACGATTGGCGTCCTGTACGCCTTCATGGCGTATCGGGGCAGCTTCACATCCAGCATCACCCAGGCCTTTGAACTTCTGGTTCAATGGAAGATGCTGGACCTGCACAGTGAACGCATCGCCGACATCGCGCTCACCGACCGCGAAGCCGGGATCGACCGGGCGGTCGAGGGACTGCCTCCGGTCGAGGGGCGAGTAGAGCTGCGCAATGTCTCGTTCGCCTACTCCCCCCACGATCCGCCTGTGCTTCAGAATGTCGGGCTCGTGGTCGAGCCGGGAGAGTTTGTCGCCATCATAGGCCCATCAGGCGGCGGCAAATCGACCCTGCTCAAGCTCGTGACCGGGCTCTATCCCGTGTCCTACGGCGATATCCTTCTCGATGGTCGGTCTCTCGAGACGTGGGGCCCCCGGGCCGTTCGGCGCGCGCTCGGCGTCGTCATGCAGGATGACGAACTTCTCTCCGGCTCGATCAGCCAGAATGTCTCCTTCTTCGACGAGCAGGTCGATGTGCCGCGCATCTGGGAAACCCTGCGGATCGCCGGCATCGAGGAAGAGGTCGCTCGCATGCCGATGGGTCTGGACACCTTCGTCGGCGACGCCGGGCGCATGTTGAGCGGGGGCCAGAAACAGCGCGTGCTCCTCGCGCGCGCCCTCTACCGCCGACCGAAGATCCTCGTCCTCGACGAGGCGACCAGCCACCTCGACGTCCATCGCGAGAAGTCGGTGACAGAGGCGCTCAAGGGCCTGGCCATGACCCGGATCATCGTCGCCCATCGCCCGGAAACCGTCGCCGGCGCTGATCGGGTGCTTTCCCTCGTCAACGGCCGCCTGGTCCCCGCGAATGTCAAAGGCCTGACCCCTCATGTCTGACACCCTCAATGAGGCATCCACGCCGACCCCCGCGGCGGAACTGGGCGACGCGGTGATGCTGCTGGCCGCGACGGATCGCCGACGGCTCAGCCTCGGATCGGTCATGGTCTGGGTCTGGCCCGCCATCCGCTTGCGCCAGATCCATTTCCTGCGCGACGCCGAGGGCCGCGTTCTCGGCTATTGCACCTGGGCTTTCCTGCGCCCTGAAACCGCCGACCTCCTGTTCGGCGAAGCTGGCGAGGCGCCGGACCTGGACGACTGGAACGCCGGACCGGACCTCTGGCTGATCGACGTAGTCGCGCCTTTCGGACAGGTGCGGTCGCTTCTGCGCGACGCCCGGCTGCGGCTGGTCGCGACCGCTTCCAGCGTGCATGCCCGACGCGGCGCGCGCCGCTTCCACCGTACCCTGGGAGCGCCCCGATGACGAACACCGCTGTCCAGCGCCTGCTGACCGTGCTCGGCGCGTCGGCCGCGCCCCTGACCCGGATCGCGCCGAGCGTCGCAGCGCCTTTTCCCGTTCGAACCTGGAGGGCGCCGGAGGTCGTCTGGCTCAACCGGCGATGGCTCGCCGAGAAGGGGGTTCTGGACGGCGCAGAGGATGAGGGGGCGCTGAAGATCTGGTTGGCGGACCGCTATGCGGTCACGGTGATGGGCGGCGTCGAACCAGAGACCTGCTTCAGCCCCGCGCCCGCGCGCGTGATGTGGGCGGACCGCTACGGCGACACGTGGGGTTCATCGCACGGCGGCAGCGGCCGCTGCGGCATGCTGCATGACGGCTTGAATGCGAAGGGGGTCGGTCGGACGCCGCTCGTGGCGCCCGATGTCGACTGGTACCACTCCCATGGGTTCATGTGGCTGGAGGAGGCCATCCGCGAGGCCATCTGCTCGGAGGTCGTCGATCAGACCTTCCCATTCGGCGCCACGCCGACCCTCGCCGTGATCGACACTGGGGACCGGATCCACTGGGGCGATGGCAACCTCGGCGAACGGCGCGCCGTGCTGGTGCGGCCCAACGCCTTCCGCCTGGGCCATTTGCTGCGCAGCGTGTTTTTCGGCGGAGGCGGCCAAGGAAGTCCCCAGCTTGTTGATGAAGCCCGCGTCCGGGCGCTGGTCGCCCACCTGGACGGCGGCACGCCGGACGGGCTGTCGGGCTTGCTCGTTCTCTCGGCGCGCCATTTGGGAACCCAGATCGGTTTCGCCGCGGCCAGCCGCCTGTGGCCAGGACCGGTCCACGCTTCCAACCTCACCCTCTCGGGCGCCATCCTGGATTTTGGATCATTCCGCAGCCTGCCGGACTGGTCTGATGCGAGGGCGACAGAGAAGGAGCCTTCCAGCCGGCAGGATATGGAGCAACTTCGTCTGGCCCTGTCCGCCGCAGCCCGCGCCGCGACCAAGCGCGGCGTGGTGGTGCGCCCGGAAGACCTCCACGCCCCGGCGAGCCTCGGCTTTGAAGCCGGTTTCGAGCGCTATTTCCGCGACCGTCTGGATCCGAAAGGTCTCTCGAACCGCCCCGTCTGGAGCGATCTGATGACCGCCCTGCGCCGCGCCTATGAAGGCTTCCGCTCCGCGCTCGCGCACGATCTCTCTGATCAGAATGGGCCCGTGGCGGCGCTTGGCCTGAGCCCGAATGCCGACCTCGACAAGCGTTTCAGCGTGCTCGCTGCGTCCCTCGGCGACACGGACGCGCGACATCTGATCCGGCTTGGCCAGCGTCTCCAGTCCCCCGCCCTGCTCGTCCGCGAAAGCCTGCTCGCCGAGACCCAGGCCCTGCTGGAGACCCAACCGAACAAGGCGATCGGCGCCTTCATCGACGACCGCGTTCGGACTGCACTCCCGCTCCCCGATCTCACCTTCTCGCCGGCGGTCTGAAGCGCCGGTCGCTCCGCCGACCTTCACCACCATGGACGAGGCCCGGGCGTGGTTCGCGCCCTTGATGGACACCATCTTCGACAAGATCGATGCGGCCACCGCCTTTCTGCCCGACCTGACTTACGTCGGAACCCGCGATGGCGGACGCAGGACGCCGAATCCAAACGTCTTGATGGAGCATGGATGGGCGCTGAAGTCGTTGATATGGAGGGCGATGATGCCGGTCATGAACACCGCCTTCGGCCATCCCGATGAGCATCCGCTCCCGTTCGATCCGCAGCATCTCGCGCGCGCTATCCTGCTCCACTGCCCTGCCGACGCAGACAAGGAGACGAAAGCCAGGATCAGGGACGAGCTTGCCAACAGCCCGCGTCTGGCGCTTCGCGATATCCTGAACGACGAGACGCTCAAGGCGGCGCACCGACCGCCGGCACCTGCCGAACCTCATCCTGACGACCTGGCGCTGGTCGCCAGATTTCGGGTCCTGCTCCCGCCGCCGCTTCGCCCCGAGAGCTTCCAAGGGCTTCTCGCCGACGCCTTGCCCGATCGCTACGGCAACACCCTGATCAACGCCTAGCTTGCGACACAGGGCCGGACACCCGAGAGTTTCAACGCCGTGGAGCGTCTCCGCTCCACGGGCGCCCGAGGCATGGGCGCCCTGGAGTTCACGCCGTCGCGCGGACCGCAGGCCAGGACCTCTCAGAGGATCCAGATCGAACGGCTCGTCGCCCTCGCCTACGAGGTATTGACGCACCAGAACGATCTGGACTCGTCGTTCGTCAGAAATCACCGATGCGGTCCGTGAGGTTCCCGACTCTCTGGAGCGCGGCGACTGCCCCCGGTTCTTGCGACTTCGGACGGTGAGCCCTGGACGCCTCCAGGTCGCGGCTTGGACAGTGGTGTCCAGCGCGCTCGCGACGATGCTGAGAAAGCCGCTCGCCAGAGCGGCGGCGCGGGGGCGACAGCGGGTCTGGAGGGTCTACGCTTCCATGACCTGCGCGGCACGGCGGCGACCAACTACATCTCGGCCGGCGTGACGCTCGACGATGTTGCCACCATCCTCGGCTGGGAGCTCCAGCGCGTGAAGGAGGTCTCACGCCGCTACGTCACCGGCGAAGCGATCGGACTGGGCATGATCGCGCGGCTTCAGGAGACCCAGAACAGAACGCCAACTGTAAAACCCAGTGTAAAACCCACCACCGTGAGGCGGGGTCGAAAGGGCTCAAATGCAGTGAGGGCGGTGGCTGGGGAACTAGGACTCGAACCTAGAATGACGGTACCAAAAACCGTAGTGTTACCATTACACCATTCCCCAGCAAGGTCCGGCGCGCCCCGCCCTGCGGCGAGGAGGCGGTCAGATACGCCGGGGCGAAGCGGGACGCAAGAGGCTTTTCGCAGCTTATTTCACAGCCCTTTTCAGAGGCGTTCCGAGCGAGCGGCGGTCGGCGATCAGCGGGTCGCAAACTATTTTCCAGGAGGCGTTTTCTGCGCTTGCGGGCGCAAAAACGCGTCGCTATAAGCCCCCTCCTCAAGTCGGAGTGTGGCTCAGCCTGGTAGAGCACTGCGTTCGGGACGCAGGGGTCGGAGGTTCGAATCCTCTCACTCCGACCATTCTTTCCAAGGGTTTCCCGAGACCCTGGAAGCGAGCGAAAGAGCCTCCCTCGGGGGGCTCTTTTCGTTTCAGCCCCCCGCTTTCGCAGCCACCGCCGCCAGATGCGCGCCGACGCCTTCGATAGTGCGTTCGCCCAGGGCCTTGCGCCGGGCCAGCAATTCCGGGGAGCCGGCGTCGTAGTCGGCCATCAGCTTTCGCACGAAGGCGCCCGACTGCACTTCATCCAGCACCTCATCCATCGCCGCCCTCGAGGCGTCGCCGATGATGCGCGGCCCGGTCAGATAGGCGCCGTATTCGGCCGTGTTGGAGATTCGCCCGAACGCTCCGGCGATTCCCTTCTCGAACATCAAATCAGTAACCAGCTTCAGCTCGTAGAAGCATTCGAACCACGCCACCTCGGGCGGATAGCCCGCGTTGACCAGCTTCATGAAGGCCCCATCGACCAGTTCGGCCACGCCGCCGCACAACACGACCTGCTCGCCGAACAGGTCGCTTTCGCACTCGTCCTTCATCGTGGTCTCGAGAATGCCCTTGCGGCCGCAGCCCAGCGCCGCCGCATAGGACAGTCCCAGGGCGTGGGCGCCGCCGGTGAAGTCCTGCTGCACCCCGAACAGGCAGAAGACCCCCTCCCCGGCCTCGTACAGGTCGCGGATGCGCGGCCCGATCCCCTTGGGCGAGGCCAGAATCACATCGAGGTCGGCGCGCGGCTTCACCAGCTCGAACCGCACCGACAGGCCGTGGGCGAAGATCAGGGCCGCGCCGGGCCGGATATTGGGCTCCAGCTCATCGCGCCACAGATCGCGGTGGGCCTCGTCCGAGACCATGACGGCGACCACACCGGCCCCCGCTGTAGCCTCGCCCGCCGTCAGGACGGTGAAGCCGTCCGCCTCGGCCTTCACCCGCGTCGCCGAAGTCGCCTTCAGCCCGATGACGATGTCCGCCACCCCCGAGTCGCGCAGGTTCAGCGCATGGGTCCGCCCCTGACTGCCGTAGCCGATGACGGCGACGCGCTTGCCGCGGATGATCGAAAGGTCGCAGTCGGCGTCGTGGTAGGCGGGAAGCGGATTGGGTAGGGTCTGGGTCATGAGCACAGACCTACAGCCTTCCGACGTCATCGGCTTCTGGAAAGAGGCCGGCCCGAGCAAGTGGTTCGCCAAGGATGACGCCTTCGACGACGTCTTCCGCCAGCGCTTCGCCCACGGCCACATGATGGCGGCGCGGCGTGAGCTGGATCACTGGGCTGAGACGCCGGAGGGTTCGCTGGCCCTGCTGATCCTGCTGGATCAGTTCCCGCGCAACACCTTCCGCGGCACGGCGCACCAGTTCGCCACCGATCCGCTGGCCCGCCATTTCGCCGAACAGGCGGTCGCGCGCGGCCATCATCTGGCGTTCGAGACCGATCTGCGGAACTTCCTCCTGCTGCCGTTCGAGCATTCGGAGCGGCTGGAGGATCAGGACCGGTATCTAGCGCTGATCGGCGACGACGCGGACCTGATCAAATGGGGCCACATCCACCGCGACATCATTGTGCGCTTCGGCCGCTTCCCGCACCGGAATGCGTGCCTGGGGCGCGAGACGACGGCGGAGGAGCGGGCGTTCCTGGATGGGGGCGGGTTCGGGGGGTAACCACCCTCTCCCGATGGGAGAGGGCTTGAGCGCACGGCGGCGCAGCCGTCGTCCTTGCGCGAAAGGGTGAGGGTCGACTTTCAGCATTCGGGCGATGAGCCGCGTCCCTATCCCGCGCGGCGGCTCACGCCGACTGACACAGCCGACCCTCATCCGACGGGGCTCCGCCCCGCCACCTTCTCCCATCGGGAGAAGGACAAGGCTCCACAGCCCGCACATCAAAGTGTCCACCGGACGCGTTGGGGATTCGCGAATCAGCGTCCACCTTCTCCCCCCATGAGCGCCGCCTTTGACCTGATCGATGTACCCGCCGCCCCGGCCGATCACCCGGAGCATCAGTACCTCAACCTGCTGCGCGACATTCTCGAGAACGGCGCGCGTCGGGATGACCGCACCGGCACCGGGACGCTGGGCGTGTTCGGCCGCCAGATGCGGTTCGACCTGTCGAAGGGCTTCCCGGTTCTGACGACCAAGAAGCTGCACCTGCGTTCGATCATCGTCGAGCTGCTGTGGTTCCTGCGCGGCGAGACCAATATCGGCTGGCTGAAGGAAAACGGCGTCAGCATCTGGGACGAATGGGCCAACGCCGAGGGCGAGCTGGGCCCGGTCTACGGCAAGCAGTGGCGTTCGTGGGCCGCCCCGGACGGTCGCGTCATCGACCAGATCGAGAAACTGGTCCACGGCCTGAAGACCAATCCGAACGGCCGCCGCCACATCGTTTCGGCCTGGAACCCCGCCGACGTCGACGACATGGCGCTTCCGCCCTGTCACTGCCTGTTCCAGTTCTTCGTCGCCGACGGCAAGCTGAGCTGCCAGCTCTACCAGCGCTCGGCCGACGTTTTCCTGGGCGTCCCGTTCAACATCGCCAGCTATGCCCTGCTGACGATCATGATGGCGCAGGTCTGCGGGCTGGAGCCGGGCGAGTTCGTCCACACCTTCGGCGACGCCCACCTGTATCTGAACCACATTGAACAGGCTCACCTCCAGCTCAGCCGCGAGCCCCTGCCCCTGCCGACCATGACCGTCACGCCCCGGGACGACCTGTTCGCCTACCGGCTGGAGGACTTCGTGCTGGACGGCTACCAGCCCTGGCCGCACATCAAGGCGCCGGTCGCGGTTTGAGCATAATTTTTAATGACGTCGACGCACTTGCTGATTGGTTGAGAACGCGCCGTGCTTGCGGGCATGTGCTGATTGATGGCCTGACCGGGGCTGGCAAAAGCTGGCTTACAAAAGCTCTCGCCCAGCGACTTCAAATCAATACCCTAGAGGTCGATGAACTCGTTCAGCGGCCCCTCGGAGAGAGTTCTCGATATATCGACCTAATCGATTTTGTAGCTTTGGGAGCCGCTCTTAAAACCGAAGGGCCGAAAATCATTGACGCCATTACTGGGCTTGATGTCGCGGAGGCTATCCCGATCAGTGTGACCACGCATATCTACGTCCAACGCCATGATCGACATGGAGAATGGATTGATGGAGAGGTCGGGCTGGGCAACGAGTTAGCAGCGCTGACCCCTTCCAGCGCTCTTCAGCACTGCTTGGCAAATTATCATCAGCGCCGTCTGCCTCATGAAATCTGTGACGCCGTGTTCGTGCGTCGGGACGAACAATGAATCTCTCTGATCTTTCCGCCTCCGTCCTGCGCATCTCCGACATCTACGCCCGCGAGCACGGCATCGACCGGGACAAGGCGGCGTCCGGCGACTGGGCGCTACTGAAGGTGCAGGAGGAGCTGGGAGAACTGGTCGCCGAGCACCTGCGGACCACTGGCCGCGCGCGGGGCGCCGCCGACGCCGAAAAGCTGGGCGACGAGGCGGCGGACGTGCTGGGCATGCTGTTGATCTACTGCCGGGCCGCGAACATCGACATCGAGGCGGCGATGCAGCGCAAGTGGCTGCACTGGCTTGAAGCGCGCTAGGTCCAATCGACATTCAGGGGATTCACTTGCGGCCTGATGCGTGATTCATGGGTCTCCGCTTTGGCGGAGGTCTGCGATGGGCGTGAAGCGTTACGAACTGGACGAGGCGCAGTGGGCGCGGA
>Ga0233380_1000049_pt1 | contig 84328 bp, 75 predicted proteins | sample ElkDunMinimDraft_9_FD_191541 | JGI IMG/M metagenome (GOLD analysis project Ga0233380, IMG submission 191541) | Fecal eukaryotic communites from dung pellets of Tule Elk in California, USA - Elk Dung F36 | ecosystem: Host-associated > Mammals > Digestive system > Large intestine > Fecal | place... | reverse complement strand
GCGAGCGTCTGGGCAACCAGCCGCGCCGGTATTCGCGGCCCAAGCCAGGAATGCCAATCAGCATCCACCTGTGCGAGGATCCGGAAGCCGGTTGGCAGGCGCTGGAACGCCACGCCGTTCACGTCATCACCGAATATGCAAAATGGGCCGAACAGGAAGGCAATGCCTCCAACTCGCCGTTCAAGGGAATGACCGACCCTGCCGTGCTGCGTCAGGCTGGCCTGTTCGCTGCCTGGACACCAGAACAACTGCTCACCAAGATCGCGGACATGGGCGACAACACCAGCGTCGGCTTCCAGCCCCTGCTGGGCGGAATGTCACCCGATGAAGGCTGGAAGAGCCTGAAGCTGCTTGAGCAGGTGATGCCGCATATTCGGACCAAGATCGCAGAAACGGCCTGATGCAGGCTGCCTACATCCAGAACGGCGAAGTCCGGGTCGGCACTATGCCCGACCCGGCACCAGCCAAGGGCCAGGCGCTGGTCCGCACGCACAGTTGCGGACTGTGCGCATCCGACCAGCATTTTCTCACGGCAGGGCAGAACATCATTGATCTGTCGCGCCGGCTGGGTGGCCCGTATGCCGCGCTCGATTTGGCGCGACCATTCGTGCCGGGCCATGAGTATGTGGGCGAAGTGCTTGATTATGGGCCCGGTAGCCGCCGCACGGTGAAGACTGGTCGCCGCGTTACGTCCGTGCCGATCATGCGGCAGGGCGGCAGCCATGCGATGGTGGGCTTCAGCCATGAATGCCCGGGTGGCTTCGGCGAACTGATGCTGCTGGATGAGGATTTCCTGCTGGAAATTCCCGAAGGCGTCCCGGACGATCAGGCCGCCCTGATCGAACCACTAGCCGTCGGGCTGGAACATGCCAGACGCGGCCGTCCGACCAAGGACGACGCGGCGCTGGTTGTCGGCTGCGGGGCTATCGGCCTTGGTGTGATCGCGGGACTGAAGCTGATGGGCATTGCACCCATCATCGCCGCAGACTTCGATTCTGGGCGGCGGGATATTGCCATCGCGATGGGCGCGCACATTGCCTTTGACCCCCGCGAGACCGATCCATACGCCCCCGTTCCCGATCTTGGGGGACGAAAAGCAAACGTCATCTATGAATGCGTGGGCAGGCCCGGAATGCTGCAGAAGATCACCGAGGCAGCCCCCTTTGACGGCCGCATCGTCATGGGCGGCTATTGCATGGAAGAAGAGCAGATGTTCGTCTTCGCCGCACAGAACAAGCGGCTCAATATCCAGTTCGCGGGCGGCGAAGAACCGCAGGACATGGACCTTGCCATGCGCTCGATCGCCGATGGCAGCATCGACGTGCGTCCCTGGCTGGGTGAGAGGATGGGGCTGAACGGCGTGGCGAAAGCGATCGCCGGGATGGCTGCTCCGGGGGCACCTGTCCGAACCGTTGTGGACCCTCGCAGACTTTAGAAATCGTTTCGGCAATGCGCTCACTTACGATGAGCGCATTGCCTTTGCGCCGTTAAGCAGGAAATCGACATCCTTGCTGGCAAGCAGCACATCATAGCCCGCATCGAACATATCTCTGCTGGTTTTGCCAGGATGCACAGTTGATGCAAGATACTTGCCGGACGCCCGAACGCGCTCGGCAACATGCGCTACAAGATTCCAGATCTCCGGGTCATCGAAACGATCCAGCAATCCCATTGTCGCTGACAGGTCCCGCGGGCCGAGCAGCAGCATGTCCACGCCCGGAACACTGCAGATAGCATCGATATTCTCTACCGCGCGGACGGATTCGATCTGGACAACAATTAACAGGTGGTCGGTCGCCTGCTGCCCATAATAACTTGGGTTCAGACCGTATTTTGCGGCACGGATGCCCCCACCCGCACCGCGCACCCCGTGGGGCGGATAGCGGCAGGCCTTCACGGCAGCCTCCGCCTCCTGCGCTGTATCGATGGCGGGGAACACAATCGAATTACAGCCGGCATCAAGAATGCGCTGGGCATAGGCATAATCGCCGTGCGGCACGCGAACCATGGCCTGCGTGCGGCTGGCCTGAATCGCCCGCTCCTGCGCGACGTAATCCTGCAGGCTTCCGGAACCGTGTTCGTGATCAATCATCACCAAATCCACGCCGGCGCAGGCGATGATCTCGGCAACGTCGGGCGAAGGCAGCATCACAATGCAGCCAAGCTGCTTCTCACCCCTGGCGAGGCGTGCCTTCAGCACATTCTCGGTCAAACCGGCATCTCCCTAAATTCCCGATCAGTCTGGAAGCGCTCAAACTGGTTCAAAGCGCCGTAGTTGCCTGTCTCCGCACACTTCCAGACACTTCATTCGGCAGGAGAACCCGGTGTAATGCTTAGCCGCATAAGGGCGCGTCACGCAGTTTTCAAGAATTGCGATAGCGCCGTCCGCCCGATCAGCAAGGCACCCCTCCGCCCAGCGAACACCGTTACGCCTAGCTGGGCGAATTACCGCCACCCAACCCGTAGCTACCCCGCCGTCACACCTGCATCAATGTTGATACATGCGCCGTGGTATCCGCGCGCCGCGTCCGTCGCCAGAAAGGCAATGCATTCCGCAACGTCCTCGATCTCGCACATGCCCTTAACCGAGCCGATCCGTTCAATCAGGTCGCGGTCGCAGTCCTTCAAACGGTACATACCCTGCACCAACCCTGTCATCATCCCGCCCGGGGCCACGGCATTCACCCGGATCGGCTGGTTGGTAAACTCCATCGCCAGCGCCTTCGTCATGTTGGTAAGGCCCGACTTGGTCGCGCAATAGGCCGCGAAATAGGCTTGCCCCTGAAACGCGGCACAGGACGTGACGTTGACGATAGCACCCTTGGCCTCCAGCAGATGCGGGATTGCTGCGCGGATCAGGAAGAACGGAGCCTCGAGGTTCACCGCCATGGTGAGATCCCATTCCTCGTCCGTCACGTCGACGGTCGGGCCGGGTAACATCACCCCGGCAATGTTGCACAGCGCATCAAGACGCCCCAACGCCTGCACCGTACCGTCCACCGCCAGACGGCAATTCGGCCTGTCCGACAGGTCCATCGGCATAACCAGCGTCTTTCGGCCCAATCCCTCGATGGCCTGTGCCGTGGCAGCAAGACCCGGCTCGGAAATATCGACCAGCGCAACATCCGCGCCCACTTCGGCAAGGCGGATTGCCGTTGCCTGTCCCAATCCCGCAGCCGCGCCAGTTACCAGCGCGACGCGGCCAGTCATGTCTGAAGGTGTCATCATTGTCGTTCTTCCAGTTTCATTCAGACGGCAGCCTGAGGCGTCACGCGCGCTCTCAGCGTCCGATCCGCACCCAGCGGGTCGCTCTCCACCCGTGCGGTATTCGCAAGGATCATCGTGTCGCGGGTTTCTACGGTGTACGGCGGCCATGCAGCAAGGCCCGTTGCCGCTGGCTCGCCGGTTTTCGCAAAGGTGGCCCAGGCCGTGCTGGCCTGTCGGGCAAGCGCCTGCGCATCCGCAAACCCGCGCGTAATTTCAAGGCCTTCGGTATTGTTGAAGTAGAACCCTCCATCAATGCCGTGGGCAGCCCCCAAATGCGGCAGCACCGGGCTCTCCCATTCAAACTGATACATATACGCCGGGCCGCTGCGCGAATTCACATAGGCTTCCGCAAGCTCAATTGCCCCCATGCGCATCGTGTCTGTCATCGCCCGCACCAGAATATCACCCGCGGTATAGGTGGGATGGTTGGCCCGATAACCGGCGACAAGTGCGGCTCCCTTACCCGGAAACATCGCGTCCATCCGTGAATTGAGCAGGGCGTCGTCTACCTTGCGCGGATCGACACCCGCGCCCATCAACATCAGCGCCATCTCATGCTTGGTTGTTCCAAGTAGGATCGGCACGCTGGCCGCGCCATTGGCGATGGCCTCAAGCGGCTCAAGCGGCAGGTCAGGCGTGCCGGCAGTCGGTACGAATCCACGCCGCAGCCCCGGCGGATTGCGTTTTTCCAGAACTGCTTGCGCGGCGATGATTTGTTCCCACGGCACATCACGAATCTTGCGGAATTCAGCGCGCGGGATATTCAGTTCCCGCAGCAACAGCAGCATCTGTTCAGTTGCCTGATCGCGCGTCGGCACCCGGTTTGCCGTGCCGCTCTGCATGATGGCGCGGTGAAACAGCCCAGCCGCCCGCGGCATTGCCAACAACGTACAGACCTTGCCGCCGCCGCCCGATTCCCCCTGAATCGTGACCTGTTCCGGGTCTCCACCGAATTTCTCGATATTGGCGTTCACCCACTGCAATGCCATCATAAGATCGACTTGCCCGGCGTTGCCGCTGCGCTCAAACTCCGGGTCAAGCCCGCCCAGAAAGCCATAACCCAACGCGCCAAGCCGATGGTTCACAGACACGCAAACCACATCCTGCTGCGTCGCCAGATTGGTGCCATCAGTGCGCGGACCGGCGCCGGTACCCATGCTGAAGCCCCCACCGTGAATCCAGACCATCACAGGCCGTTTGCGCCCGTCCTTAATCCCGGGGGTGAAAACGTTCAGAACCAGGCAATCCTCGCTCATCGGCGTCACAGTGCCCGGGGCGGTGCCGAAGAACTTGGCCATATCGGCGCCCATTCCCCGCGTCGGGTCGACTACGGAGCCACCCTGCGGCGCCATCGGCCCCCAGCTTACCGTCTCGCGCACGCCCTTCCAGGCTTGGGGTGCAGTTGCCGGAAGGAAGCGAATTTTACCGCCCGTGGGGCCGCCATAAGGGATGCCCTTGAAAGAATAGACGCCATCGGCATACGCACCTCGAACCTTGCCATAGACGGTTTCGACCACTGGATTTGGGCGGCGACGGGCAAATGCCGTTCCCGGCACTGCCACTGTAGATACCGCCGCAGAGGCAATCGTCATCTTCGCAAAATCGCGCCGGCTCGTTCCCATGGCCTTCTCCCCTTTTTGCCCCATTATCAGGCTTAAGTGCCGAGAATGGCATGAAGTCAGAATTTGGCAACGGCATTTGCCGACGCGTGCTTCGCGCCCTGCAAAAACCAATCGTTTGGGCGCGATCCGCCGATTGACCACCGCCTCCTCCGTCGCTAACATTCCGACGAATAAGAATAATGGGAGGACAGATATGAGCAATTCAGGAAGACTTGAAGGCAAGGTTGCGATCGTTACCGGCGGCGGCCAGGGCATCGGCGAGGCTATCGCGATCGGCTATGCAAACGAAGGCTGCAAGGTTCTGGTCACCGGCCGCACTCTCAGCAAGATTGAGGACGTTGTCGCAAAGATCACCGCTGCCGGCGGTACGGCGTTGGCGCTGGATGCCGAAGCCGGTGACAAGGAGCAGTCCGAACAGACGGTGCAAAAAGCTCTGTCGGCATGGGGCCGCATCGACACTCTGGTGAACAATGCGCATTCGTTCACAGACTATCTGCCACTTGCCGATCCAAAGATGGAAGAGAACTGCAAGGTCGATTTCCAGTCCGCCTTCTTCGGCTCACTCCAGCTGATGCAACTTTGCTACCCGCATATGGTCAAGCAAGGCGGCGGATCGATCATCAACATGGGGTCCAGCTATGGCATCCGGTGTGAACCCGGCTTTCTCGCCTATGCCGCCAGCAAGGAAGCAATCCGTGCACTGACCAAAACCGCTGCGCGCGAATGGGGCAAGGACAAGATCCGCGTAAACACGATCCTGCCTTCCGCCCTGTCGCCCAAGGCGCTGTGGTATCTGGAGGATAGCGGCACCTACGATCTGGAGCTTTCGAAAGTTGCCATGGGCCGGTTCGGCGCACCTGAAGACATCGCCCCGACCGCCATCTTCCTTGCCAGCGACGATTCCGACTTCGTGACCGGTCAGACGATCGGTGTCGAAGGCGGCGCGGTAATGCTCTGACCAGCCAGCCAATACCAAGAATAGAGGAGAGACGCAGACATGAAGAAGTTCATCAACCACGTTGATCACGTCGCATGGATCTCGCGGCCCGAAAATCTTGAGGCCAACGTTGCCCAGCTGGAAAAGCTGACCGGTGCCACCCTCACCCGCTTCGACCGAAAGGACATGGGCTTTTCCATGTGCATCAGCTGGGAGGCGGGTCTGGAGGTTGTTGCGCCGATGGAAGAGCGCACCGATTTCAACCAGTGGCTGTGGGGCGAGCTGGAGGCCAAGGGCGAAGGCGTGACGTCGGTAGTCTTCGGGGTCAAGAACCTCGACGCGCACAAGGCTCGCCTCGAAAAGATGGGCTTTGCGGTTGGCCCGCTGATGGACGACCATCCGGATTCGCCATGGCACGACAAACTCGTGTTGTGGGAGCGCATGGCTGGTGATGTGATGAACACCAACATCATCCTTGGCGACATCGACTATGCCGACGGCATCATCCCCTTCGTCGATTCCGGGAACGCCTGACCATGGCCATACCCGACGTTTCAAACCGTACGATCGCGGAACTCGTATCGCTGAAAGGCCGGACCGCGGTTGTTACCGGGGGCGCGCAAGGGTTGGGCAAGGCCATGGCCCGCCGGTTGGCAGAAGCCGGCGCCAATGTGCTGATCGGCGACCTAAAGCTTGCCGGGGCAGAAGCCGCCGCTGCGGAACTGCGCCAGCGTTACGGGGGCAAGGTGATCGCCGCACAGCTTGACGTTACCGACAGCGCCTCAATCCGAGCGGCAGCGGACCTGGCCACTAGCGAACTCGGCGGCCTCGACATCTGGGTCAACAATGCCGGGCTTTACCCCAATGTCCTGCTGACTGACATGACCGACGCCGTGTGGGACCAGACAATGGCCGTAAACCTGCGCGGCGTATTCGTAGGCTGCCAGGAGGCCGCGCGCCGGATGATTGAGGCTGGCACCAAGGGCGTGCTGATCAATGTTGTCTCGACGGCTGGCTTCAGAGGCGTTGCTCCGGGCATGGCTGCCTATGTCGCGTCCAAGCACGGCGTGCGCGGCCTGAATAAGCAACTCGCCATAGAGCTTGCTCCACATGACATTCGTGTTCTGGGCGTCGCACCAACCTTTTGCGAAACCGAAGGCAACATGGCGGCGCTGAGTGAACTTCCCGAGCGCGTCCGCACTGAAATTTCCGCGACGCTCACCTCCGCGCTAGGCCGCGTGGGTGTACCGGATGACATTGCCCGCGCAGTACTGTTCTGTGCGTCTGACATGTCGCTGTTCATGACCGGCAGCACGCTATTGGTCGACGCCGGCGAGACGGCCTGAACGCGTCATCTCGTACCAAACCGATAGGGACAGCCCGCCCCGCCTTGGACCGGGCTGTCCCTTTCAACTCAGGCTGGATCGAACTCTATGTAAAGATCCGCCAAACTACGGAAGGAATAGGTCGGCTCAAAATTGTAGCTGCGATTTTCAGCCGGACCATGATGCGCCTCGGATATCCGGATGTCCGACGTTCGGGCCAGAATGCGTTCAATGGCGATGCGCGCTTCCATGCGCCCCAGCGGTGCTCCAAGGCACCCATGCACCCCGCGGCTGAAACCCATGTGGTCCCGAACGTGGGGTCGCTCCATGTCGAAAACCTCCGGGTTCTCAAACTTTACCGGATCGTTGCTGGCAGCCATCAGCGCAACTGCAACAATGGTGCCAGCCGGAACATCGACATTGCCCACACGCGTGTCCTCTAGGGCCAGCCTGTATGAGACTTTTACAGGCGCTTCAAAACGCAGGCACTCCTCGATGAAATCCTTGATCTTCGCGGGCTGGCCGCGCAGCTTCGCCTGAAGGTCCGGCTGTTCTGCCAGTATGAGAATCCCCATCGCGATCAACCGCGAGGTGGTGTCCTGCCCCGCCCCAAACAAAAACCGTGCAAGGCCGGACAGGACTTCAAATTCCGGATCAGACCCGTCCTTGAGCTTGGTGCGAACAAGTTCGGACATCAGATCTCCATGATGGGTCTGCTGCCGTTCATGCAGGTAGCCGTCGAACAGTTCCTTCATGCCCACCAGCGGGTCAGCGCCGACCTTCATGGCAGCGTCGCCATCAATCTGGCTAGGCGGCGCGCCGATCTGCTGAAGCAGAAGTGCACGGTCAGCCAAAGGAATGCCCATCAGGTCAGAGATCGCATAGACCGTAGTCGCGTGCCCATAATCCGACACAGCGTTGATTGCGCCTTTTTCGATGAAGCCATCGATAAGCCGGTCCACCAGCCCATAGAGGTATTCTTCGTTCTGTTTTAGGCGCTTGAAGGTTAGAAGCCCCCCCAGAAGTGCGCGATATTCAGTGTGCTTGGGACCGTCGAACGCAACCAGATGATCGGCCCAGGGCATCTCGCTGCGATGGGCATCCAGCTGCTCACGGATGTCTGAACCCTCAGGCTCAAAAGGCAGGCCGGGTATCGGTCCAACCACCGAGGCGGCATTCGAGAAAACGCAGTCCTTGTCGTTCAGTACGGCCAACGCCTCATCAAATCCCGTGACGATCAGAGTGCCGTGGTATGGCTCCCACTCCACCGGCGACCGTGATCGTATCCATTCGAAATAGGCTTTGGGATTCTGGATCACCTCAGCGTCGTGGTAAAAGTCAGGTGCTGCCGTGTTCATGACACACTCCGTCTGCGCATTCTCGCGCTTGTTCGTCAGAATGTTAGACAAGGTTCCGATGCGGGTCAATCACCGGCCGGCTGGTCGGCAATTTACTGGGGACGGCCGATATCTGTCCGCCAATAACCTACCATACTGATGCCTTTACGGAACGTTCGGTTCAGAGCCATTAGCCGCAACGATGACCTCTGCTGCCGCCGTTGCTTCCGCGATCAGCAAGCGCAGGGCTTTCGCAGTGTCATCCAGGAGACGTGCGCTAACCGGCAGATCGCCGTTGATGAAGCGCCGGATCGCCCGTTCGTCTATCTCGAGACGCCGCGATGAGGCAGTGACCCCTCCAAGAACCTGGACGCAATGGGCAAAGTGGTCACGCGAATCCTGTGTTGTGAAAGGCGCGGTCATGGTTTCTCTTTCGTCTCGGTAGGCGATAAAATGGTCACTCGCGCCTGAGGCAATACGGGCACGCTCGTCAATTCCCCAATTGCCGCTCAAGTCGCGTCGGCCCCCTTGGCGATTGAATTCTGACGAACGGTACCCGGAAAATGCGCCCCCAGGACCGTTTCGCGGATAAAGCCCTGCACCGTCCGTTACCCGCGCGCCGGCAGACAATGTCCTGCACGCAGCCTTCAAGCGATATTCGCCTCACGAATATCGCCGAGCATTGAATTGTGCAGCTACCAACGATCCTAGACCTTTGCGGCATCGCTTTCGGCAAGGAATTGTCGACGCTGTGCGCAGGAGTTTGGACGCAATGCCGTTAAACCGAACGGTCGGATCCTATACGATGTATCCCCTTGGCAGCCCCACCGATAGGCTGAGCTGGGAAGACTTCATCGTCACCCGGAACCCCGACCAAAGCCGCACAGCACAGACCATGTCACGCTTTCCCGGCTGTTCAGTCGTTCGGCACGTGACGCAGACCGTCAGCAAGGATTTCACACCGATCGACGGCCACGTCCGGCTCTACGTCGACAACAAGTTGATGGGTGTCGTCGTCCGTCATGTGGTCGGTGACACGGTCACGTCGATCGTGTTCCCGCCCGATGGCGGCCCCATCGACCAGTCGATCATTCAACTGGACGTCCCGGACATGGTTTTGGGCTATCACCCCACCACTGCGGAGGGCTGGAAGCTTCAGAAGCTGGACCGCACACACTCCGATCCGCAGACGCTGCATCTCCTGACCGTCTCTCTCACGTGGAACGGCGGCACCCTTGGCCATGGCCGCAAGGTCGAGATGCCCGTTCGTTACCTTGGCGAAGAAGTGATCACCGTGGCTGCCGGTACCTTCCCCTGCCACCATTACTTCTGGGACACGGGCGACATCGACGGCCAGCTCGACATCTGGACAACGGGTGAGGACGAGATCGTCGCAAGGATGTACGGCCCGGCCAAGGGCTTCGGCTATGAGCTTGCCCGCTACGAGACGACCGAGTTCGGCGACACATGTGAGTTCGAATATTGACCCGGCTTATCGCCAGCATTCTTTCCCTTGGATTTTGATTGATGAACGTGATGACTGACAGTCCAGAACTCTCCCGCATGGGAGAGCTACGGCGTGGCTGGCGACCGCTGGTTGCTTCCTGCTTTGGCATCGCCCTTGGGCTGTCCCCGCATTCGGCCTACACCATAGGCATCATGGCCAGCGCCATGAATGCAGACCTTGCCTGGTCTCGCGGCGACATCCTTGGGGCGACCATGATCGGGACGCTGGCCGTGATCCTGCTCGGCTCCACCATTGGGCGCGCAGTGGACCGTCTGGGCGCCCGGCGGGTGGCCATCGCCTCCACCATAGGCGTCTCACTTGGCCTGTTCCTGCTGTCCACCGTCGCGACGAATATCTACATATTCTATATTCTGTGGGGACTGCTTACAGTGTTGGGGCTCGGCACCTTGCCGATGACCTATGCAAATATCGTGGGTCAATGGTTCAATCGCGCGCGCGGCATGGCTCTGGGCATCGCTTTGGCCAGCACCGGTATCGCCGGAGCCATTTACCCATTCTTTCTCGACTTCCTGATCGACGGCAGCAACTGGCGCAGCGGCTTCCTGGGCCTTGCCAGTCTGCCGCTGCTGATTTCGCTGCCCATCCAGTTGCTCTGGCTGAGAGAACCCGGAAAAACCCGCGAAGGGACAGCTACAGTAGAAGTTACCGGCCTGACGCTTAAGGAAGCCATTTACCGATACCGCTTTTGGGCCAGCGCATTCGCTGCGATGCTGCTGAACTTCGCCTCTGGCGGGCTGCTTCCTAACTTCCTGCCGTTGTTAACCGAAGGCGGCCTGACCGTGGCTGACGCAACGCGTGCGCTGGCGGTGATGGCCCTCAGCATCACGGCCGGACGTTTGCTGTGCGGCTTCATGCTGGACCGAATGTGGGCGCCAAACGTCGGGTTGATCCTAATCCTTCCGGCTGTGCTGGGCGCCTTGGCGCTGACGACGCAGGACATGACGTTCAGCATGGCCTTCGCCGCCGTCGCCCTGATCGGTCTGGCCACAGGCGCAGAGTACGACATGCTGGCCTACATCACAGGACGCTATTTCGGCCGCCGCCACTTCAGCGAATTGTTCGGCTTCCAGTTTGCAATCTTCGCAATCGGGTCTGGGTTCGCTCCGGGGTTCTACGGCACGATGCGCGACCGGCTGGGCAGCTATGAGCCGCTTTTGTACCTGTCGATCGTCGCAATGCTGGGCTCGATTGCGCTGCTCTACACGCTCGGCCGCTATCCCAAGGAATACGCCGACGGACATTGATCGGCGGCATCGTTCGGCGCCCTACGTCTATCCCGCTTCCATGAAAAAGGGCAGGCACTCCATCCCGGAATGCCTGCCCTTTTTCGTTCAATCCTTCCGGAGGTATTACGCGCCCAGGCGGCGGATCGCGGTATCTTCCAGCGGGATCGACGTCGTCTTTGCTTCAGTGAAGAAGTCGGCGCTGTGGCGGGCGCCATCACGGCCGACACCGGATTCGCGATAGCCACCAAACGGCGCGCGCAGTTCGCGCATCATTGGCGTATTGACCCAGATCGTGCCGGCCCGGATCCTGCGGCTGCAGGCCATGGCGGTGGAGAGATCGCGGGTCCAGACATACGACACCAAACCGAAAGCGGAATCGTTGGCGATGGCGATCGCTTCATCCAGGTCTGAATAGATCAGGAATGTCGCGAAGGGACCAAAAATTTCTTCCTGGCAGACCCGCGTGCGATTGTTTGGCGCAAGTGCGACGATAGGTTCAACATACCAACCCTTGTCCAGCCCGGCGGGCCGTTCACCGCCACACAAGACTTCCACACCTTCACGGCGTGCTACGTCAATGTAGGACAGGATGTGATCCCGGTGCCCCTGGAACGCCAGAGGACCGAATTCGGTTTGGGGGTCGAGAGGGTTGCCGATGCGTATCTTGCGAGCGCGCGCCACAAATTCGGCAATAAACCGATCCGCTATCGACTTGTGCACCAGAATACGCGAACCGCCGAGGCACTGTTGGCCGTTGCTGGCATAGATCGCCAGCAACGTACCGTCGATTGCCCGATCCAGATCCGCATCGGGCGCAACGATAGCGGCCGACTTTCCGCCCAATTCAAGAATGGCCGGTTTCAGGGCCGCGCCCGCTGCCGCCATGATCCGCTTCCCCGTAGTTGTCCCTCCGGTAAAGCCAATCATGTCGATGTCTGCATGGGTCGTCAGCGCCTCACCCGTAACCGAGCCGCGCCCGTTCACAATGTTCACGACCCCTTCCGGCAAGCCAGCCTCATGCATCAGCTCGACCATGCGAACCGTCGATTCCGGTGTCTGCTCGGATGGCTTGAGCACGCATGTATTGCCAAAGGCAATGCAGGTTGCCAGCCGCATGGACCCCAATGCCAGCGGCGCGTTCCATGGCGCGATCAGCGCGCCAACGCCCTTTGCCTCGCGCGTGGTGTATGTAAGGAACTGCGCGTTCTGGGTGTAGGTCTCGCCGCTCACCGTGCTGGCGACCTCGGCGAAACGCCGGAAATTCTCGGCAGCGCGGTCCATCAGCGGACGGATGCCCGCGATCGGCAGGCCGGTGGTGCGGGCTTCCAATTCGGCCAGTTCATCACCGTGCGCGCGCAGATGGCTGTCGATGGCGTAAAGGATGTCGTTGCGGCGATCGGTGGACATGTTTGACCAGCCATCGAAGGCCTTCCGGGCCGCAGAAACGGCAGCGTCCACCTCTGCCGCATCGGCCTCGCGCAGGACCCCTGTCACAGCCTCGCTGGCCGGATCCACCACCGGCAACTGGTGGCCGCCATCGGCCGCCACCCGGCGGCCATTGATCAGACTGGTGACAATCTCGCTCATGCCTATCTTCCTGATTGCGCGGCGACCCGAAAGCCGCCGCGCAGTTTTATTACTTGGCCCACTTCTCTTCGAAGGCCCAAACGTCGTCGAACCCGATCAGTCCGCAGAAGGTCTTGAAGTCGAACAGGCCCTCAGGCTCGCCGATGCCCTTCTCCTTCAGGTCGATCAGCGCCTTCTCCATCGCGCTCGCAGCGACCAGGCTGGTGAGCGATGGGTAGATGGAATAGGCATAGCCGATTTCCTTGAGCACGCTGGCGTTCGGTACGGGGGTCAGACCGCCATTGGCCATGTTCGCCATGACCGGCTTATCCAGTTCCGCGCAAGCCTTGGCCATTTCCTCTTCGCTGGTCAGCGCTTCGGGGAACAGCACATGGGCACCGGCCTTTGAATAGGCCTCCATGCGGCGCATCACGCCGTCCATGCCTTCGCTCTGGCGCGCATCAGTGCGCGCGATGACAAGAAAATCTTCGCTGATGCGGGCATCGAGCGCGACTTTGAGCTTCTCGACCATATCCTCGATTGGGATCAGTCGCTTGAAGGGCGTGTGGCCGCACTTCTTGGGAAATTCCTGATCTTCAAGCTGGATCGCAGTAACACCGGCCGCTTCATAGCCGCGTACCGTGTGGTGCACGTTAAGCAAGCCGCCATAGCCCGTGTCGCCATCAGCGATGACCGCGCCATTGCTGGTGCGAACAAGCGTTTCCATACGATTGCGCATCTCGGTGAACGTCGCGATTCCGGCGTCGGGCAGGCCCCAGGCCGAGGCGGTCAGCCAGTAGCCGGTGCCATAGACCATCTCGAACCCAACCCGGTTCGCGATCGCCGCGGTGATCATGTCCTGAATTCCGGGAATGACGAAGAACTCGCCGCGGGCCAGCTTCTCTCTGAAAATGGGATTAGCCATGATATTATCCTGTCCGGGCGTCGAACGCCCTTGGTTGTCTGAGGGGATGAAAAGGGTCCGTCACTCGGCCGCGATGGCGAAGGCTGGCCCCCATGAGGGTTTACGAGGCGCCGGAAGGCCCGTCTCGGCTAGGCAATTGGCGCGCAGGGTTTCGATGTCCGGTCCGAAGTCAAACGGGCTATCGGAGGGCTTGCGCGCGGCGCGCATTTCGGCCCGCAACGTGGCCGTCGCTGCTTCGTCCAGCGCCCCGGCGGTCACAACGACGCCGTAACCAAGCGCACCGTCTGCAGTGACCAGGCCCTGGCCGATCTCCTTCACGACCAATGCCGGATCACGATCAAGGGCATCGCCCCAACCGCCGCCGCCCCAGGTGATGAAATGGAGCCGGTCCCCGGCCTCGACCGGGTAGTCCTCAATCTTGTTGCCAACGACGATCTCAGTGCCGTCCGCCTTGATCAGAACCTTGCGCGCGCGCTTGCCAGGCAGACCGCCGTTAACGCCCCACGGCGGCACGAACCAGCGATCGTCATGGATGGCGATCACGCCGGGTTCCAGGAAGCAATAGACCATGTCGATGCCATTGCCGCCGCGGTGCAGGCCCGCTCCGCCGGAATCAGGGACCGTTTCGTAACGTTCGATGCGCAGCGGGAAATAGCGCTCAAGGAACTCGTTCGGTACGTTGGTGAAGCCGGGGAACAGCGAATGCCCGTCTGGACCATCACCCAGCGGACGACCCGGAATTCCGCCAAATCCAATCTGGAAGAGCTGGAACCACTTTCCGGCCTTGTCAGTGCCCGCATAGAACAGATGCGGTGACGAGGAAAATCCGGCAGCGTTGAGGAACTCGGGCGTCTTTTGCCCCAGCAACCCGCCCAGAATGTCGAACAACCGGCCCAGCACGTGCGTGCGGCCCGAAAGCGCGGCAGGGAACTTCGGCTTTAGCAGCGAACCTTCCGGAATTCGTACGTCGATCAGCGGATAGTACCCGTCGTTGAACAGGATCTGCGGATCGAAAACCATGATCATGTAGATGCCGAAGAACATCCGCATCATGTTCTCGTTGAGGAACATGTTGATCGAAGCCTGCGACTGCGGATCGGTGCCGTCAAAGTCCAGAACCACACGGCCGTTCTCACGCCACATCGTGCACTTAATCTTGTACGGGCCGTAACCCATACCGTCATCGCAGATGTAGTCCTCGAACGTCACCTTGTCTTCGCCGATCGAACTCTCGATCAGCTGCTGCATTGCGCGGTAGTTGCGATCCAGCAGCATGTCAGTGGCCGAAACAAAGACGTCGTCGCCAAAGCGCTCAGCCATCTCTACCACGCGGTGCGCAGCGACACGGCACGAAGCGATCAGCGCATTAAGATCCGCCTTGCACCACGCTGGGGTACGCGACTGGTGCATGACCAGCTTGACCAGGTCTTCGTTGTATTCACCCTTCTTCCAGATCTTGACGGGCGGGATACGCACGCCTTCCTGAAAGATTTCGGTCGCATGAATTGGCATCGATCCGGGAACCATGCCGCCGATGTCGGACTGGTGGCCGAACATCGAGGTATAGGCGATCAGCCGTCCGCTCTTGAATACGGGCAGCAGGACCAACCAGTCGTTGCAGTGGCTGATCGCGCCGCCGACTGAATAGGGGTCCGACAGGAAGATCATGTCGCCGTCTTCGACTGTGCCTTCATAGCCTTCCAGGAATGGGCCGATGTAGCTGCCGAACTGGCCTACGATCATGCGGCCCTTATGGTCGGCGATCAGCGGAAACGCATCACCCTGTTCGCGGATGCCCGGCGACATCGCCGTGCGTACCAGCGTTGCGTCCATTTCGGTACGCGCGTTGCGCAGCGCGTTCTCGATCACTTCCAGAGTGACCGGATCGATCTCAACCGTGTTGAAGGGGCTCTCGTTGGCCTGAATGATCCGTGCGGGCATTGTGTCCTCCTTCGCTCAGGCCAGGTTGATAAGAATGTTGCCGACGGCGTCGACGACACCGATGCAGCCCGCTTCGATAAGCGTCGTGGAATCCATCTCGATTACGATCGCCGGCCCGGGCAGGATGTCCCCTGCTCGCAGTCGATCTCGGTCATAGATGACCGCAGCCTGCATTCGGCCGTCGGCCCACAATTCGTGGTCACGAATCTTCGCCGCCGATGGATCGCCGTTACCGCGTGGTAGTTCTGGCGCGGCTAGTGCCAGCTTCGGCCCTTGCGCCACTGCGCGCAGGTTCACCAGCTCGTGCGGGCTGTCCATGTTGAAGGTGAACAAGCGCATGTGCTCGCTATCGAAGCGATCGGTAATGCCCTTAAGCCCATCGCTCCGCAGCGTCTCGGCGTCGATCGTCAACGGAACTTCGAAAGCCTGGCCTTCGTAGCGCACGTCGATCTCGAACAGGCTGGTGATGTCTGCGGCGGCCACACCGTCGTCCGCCAGTTGTGCGCGAACCTGGCTCTCCATCTCGTCGAGGATAGCCAGAACTTCGGCCTCGCTGGTTTCGGCAAAGCGCTTGGAAAAGCTGCGCGCGGTTTCGGTGCGCGTGCGGGTAGTGGCGTCACCAAGGGCGCAAAGCACACCGGGGGATACCGGCGATACCGCCGGCCAGCTTCCCATCAGGCGGGCAACTGCGTTGACATGCAGCGGCCCGGCTCCACCAAAGCCCATCAACGCAAAGTCACGGGGATCGTAACCCTGCTGCACGGAAATCATCCGCAGCGCGCCAAACATATTTTCGTTGACGATGTCGATGATACCGCGCGCGGCGGCGTAAAGATCAATGCCCAGGGCATCGGCAATCGTCTGGACAGCCTTGATCGAACCAGCTCGGTCCAGTTTGAACGTGCCGCCCAACAGAGCTTCGGGAAGATAGCCCAGCACAACATTCGCGTCGGTTACGGTCGGCAGCGCTCCGCCCTTGCCATACGCTACCGGGCCCGGCACCGCGCCAGCCGATTGCGGGCCCACCCGCAGCGCTCCGGTGAGTTCGGGAACATAGGCAATCGAACCACCGCCCGCGCCCACCGTCTTGACGTCCAGCGCCGAAGCACGAACGGCGAGGTGGCCAACTTCCGTCGTCCGCACGCGGCGAGCTTCGAGGTTCTCGATCAGGGCAACATCGGTGGACGTACCACCAACATCGAGGGTGAGGATGTTCTTGAGCCCGGCGTTCTTCGCCACCCAAAGAGCCCCGGTAACACCGCCGGCCGGCCCTGACATCAACAGCGATACCGGGCGCTGTTCGGACATTTCCGAAGACATCAGCCCGCCATCGGAACGCAGCAACGAGAGTTTGCCCGCCATGCCGCATTCCCGCAGCTTTTCGCGCAGGCTACGCACATAGCGGCCAACCACTGGCCGTACCGACGCGTTGGCCACGGTCGTGAGTGTTCGCTCGTACTCCTGCATTTCAGGCAGAACCTGATGGCTCAGCGAAATCGGCACATCAGGCATGATTTCGGCGGCAAGCTCGGCCACACGCAATTCGTGCGCGCCATTGAGATAGGCGTTTACCAGACTGACGGTCAGCGCTTCGACGCCCTGTGCCTTCAGTGCCTCCAGCGCCTGCCGGATCGAGGTGTCGTCAATCGGACGTACCTCTTCGCCCCGCGCGCCCATCCGGCCAGCAATCTCGAAAGTGTCTTCAAGCGCGGCAAGCGGCTGCGGCTTCGGCCATACGATCCAGCCAGCGAGCCCGCCCGGAACAAAGCTGCGGGCGATCTGCATGATCTGCCGGTAGCCTTCCGTCACCACGAGGCCGACGCGCGCGCCCTTGCCTTCAAGGACGGCGTTCGTCGCCACTGTCGTGCCGTGGAGAAATGTTTCGATGTCGGCCGGCCTGATTCCGGCCTTTTCACAGATAGCCGTGACCCCGTTTAGAATACCGATAGAACTGTCGGCAGGAGTGGACGGGGTTTTATGACGCCAAAAGGAACCCGTTTCCTGCCCGAGCAGCAGCAAATCGGTGAATGTTCCCCCGACGTCTACACCTAGACGATAGGACATATGTGTGGCTCCGTCTGAAGAAGGGGCGTTTTCAGGCGCTTGGGGCGGTAAGGCTGGCGAGATAGGCAATCGTCTCAGCTTCGGAGACGACGTCCGCGTACTTGGCTTCCATGTCGAACAGGTTCGCTCGGTGCGGATCGGGGTGCCGATCACCGCAGCCTTCCTCGACGAGCATGGTGCGGAAGCCGTGCGACATTGCATCGATGCAGGTCGCACGGATGCAGCCGCTCGTGGTCACGCCGGTCAGCAAGACACTATCGACGCCAAGCGAGGTCAGTGTTGACGCAAGCGAAGTGCCGAAGAAAGCGCTGGGATATTGCTTTGAGATGACCAATTCTTCGTCGCGCGGCGACAGGCCCGCAGGCCACGCACCCATCGGATTACCTTCTATGAAATAACGCAGCGGCTTGGACTTCTCGAAGAAACGCCCGCCGTTGATCGCGGACGGGTGGTACACCACATTCGTGAGAACAACCGGGATGCCCGCTGCGGAAGCAGCTTCGCGGACGCGAAGTGCCGCGGCCAAATTCTCTTCCACACCGGCATAGAGATCGCATTCGGGATCGAAATAGCCCTGTACGAAATCCACAAGGATCAGGGCTGGTCGCATGCCGAAGCCGACGCGGCGGCCATAGGCCTTCTTATAGTTGTCGGTAAGGTCGTCGCTCATGTCACGTCCTCGTATAGCCAGGGCTGGAGCCGCCGCTGGTCAGCCTCGAAGGCCTTGATGCCCTCTCGGTCGTTGCTCAGAATGGTGTCGATCTCGTCCAGGCCGCTCAGCAGCCGCTGGCGCGTGGCGGACGGTATGCGGACCGGAATGGTGAACCCGGAACAGATTATTTCCTGCGCTTCGATGTCGACTGTGGCCGATTCAACCGCAGCGATCCGTTCAATGTCAGCGCGCGGCAGGGGCAGTGCCAGCATGCCGTTGCGCACGGCGTTCGCTGCGAAGATTTCGCCGAACGATACAGCGATCACGCACTGTATCCCGTAATCGGCCAGCGCCCAGACGGCTTGTTCCCGGCTCGATCCGGTGCCGAAATCTTCTCCGGCAAGGAGGATCTGTGCGCCCGTGCGGCGGGTGTCGTCGAAGACGGAGCCGGGGATGGACTCCCCTGTCGCGGTGAAACGCCGGTCGCGAAACAGGCAATCCCGCAGCCCCTCACGCTGCATCAGCAGCAGGAAACGTGCCGGAAAGATGATGTCGGTGTCGATCCGATCTTCCATCAATGGAAGTATCGGCGAGGTAACCCGCACAAGAGGTTTCATCGCGCAAACTCCCGCACGTCGGTCAGATGGCCGGTAACTGCAGCTGCCGCTGCCATGGCAGGACTCATCAGATGTGTTCGTCCGCCCTGCCCCTGGCGCCCTTCAAAATTGCGGTTCGTGGTCGCGGCGCAGCGCTCACCCGGCTTGAGAACGTCGCCGTTCATCGCCACGCACATCGAGCATCCTGCCTCGCGCCATTCAAAGCCGGCATCGCGGAATATCCGGTCCAGTCCCTCGGCCTCGGCCGCGCGCCGAACCGCAGTGGATCCGGGCACGACGATCGCCCGCACCCCATCGGCAACACGCCGTCCCAAGACCACGCCAGCAGCATCACGAAGGTCTTCGAGACGGCCGTTCGTGCAGGATCCGATGAACACATGATCGATTGCGACGTCACGCAGTGCCATTCCCGGCTCAAGGCCCATGTAGTCCAGGGCACGAGCCCAACGCAGCCGCTCGCCCTCACTGGGTGCCAACTCCGGATCGGGCACTCTGCCATCAATAGGCAGCGCATCCTGCGGGCTGGTGCCCCACGTCACTTGCGGGACAAGATCGCTCACGTCGAAGGCGATAGTCCTGTCGAAAACCGCATCCGGATCGCTTGGCAACGTCCGCCAGTACTGAACCGCAGCGGCAAAGGACGCACCCTTGGGCGCCCGTGCGCAATTCTCGAGCCACGCGAAGGTGACATCGTCGGGCGACACCAGACCGATGCGGGCGCCCGCCTCGATTGTCATATTGCAGAGCGTCATGCGCGCCGGCATCGTCATCCGCGCTATCGCTTCACCGCGGTATTCCACAGCGTAGCCCACGGCAAATCCGGTACCGAACCGCCCGATAAGCGCCAGGGCAACATCCTTTGCGCCCACCCCGGCGGGGAGTTGGCCATCCAGTCGCACTTCCAGGGTGCGCGCACGGGACTGCACGATGCACTGGGTAGCAAGGACTGTGGCGCAATCGCTGGCACCAATGCCAAAGGCCAGAGTGCCGAAAGCACCATGGGTTGACGTGTGGCTGTCGCCGCAGACCAGCGTAGTCCCCGGCAGAGTGAAACCCTGTTCGGGCCCGATGACATGGACGATACCCTGCCCGTCGTCGGCCAGATCAATATGCTCGATCTTGAAATCGCGCGCGTTGACGCGCAGCGCCTCGACCTGCGCCGCCGCTTCGACCGTCGCGACCGAAAGGTCGCGACCGACGGTTGGCACTGCGTGATCCGGCACAGCAAGGTTGGTATCCCGTCGCCACGCCGTGCGCCCGGTCTGACGCAGGGCGGCAAACGACTGGTGCGTGCTCGTCTCGTGCAGCAAATGCCGATCCACATAGATCAGCGCCGTGCCATCGCCATGATCGCGAACAACATGCGAATCCCACAGCTTATCGTAGAGCGTGCGCCCAGCCGTCATTGCAGCATCGTCCCTCAGAATTCGCTCATCAGGCGGCCCACGCCCATCAGCCTGTCGTTGATGCCGTTGGCCCGGAGCGCGTGCCAGTAGGTCGCGGTGTTGATCGCGATAACCGGCTTGCCGAGCCACAGCTCGGCCGCCGCAGCGACGCGAACGGCCGACACGTTGGTTCCCATCTGGATGATGGCATCTACGTCATCGCCGTCGAGCGCCTTGAACGTGTCAACGATGCGGCGTTCTTCCACTTCGGCGATCGATGTCCATGAAGGGCACTGCAACGGGATGTCGCGCACAGTCTCGTAGCCGTAGTCGGACAGGAAGTTCCGCACCTCGGCATTCGCCGCGGGGTAGTAGGGCGAGAAGAACGCAACCTTGCGAATGTTGCCATAGGCGGCCAGCGCCGCTGCAGTTGCCTCCGAACCCGTGCTGACCCCCAGGCCAGAAACCTGCTCGATGTTCTCGCGCCACTTCTTGGCGCCCTCGGCACCGCCAAAGAAGGTAACCGCAGACATGCCCATCACGAGGTAATCAGGCCGGCAGGTCAACACGCCGTTAACCGCCGCAACGGTGTTGTGGCTGATTTCCCATGCGCCAGCCATGAAGGTTTCGTTCGAAACGGCCTTCGCATCGTCCACGACGATACGGCTGTAATGGTTCGTCACGCCCGGAACACGCAGGTCGTCGAAGTCAGGCTGAACGCTGGTGTTGGTTGAAGGGCCCAACACACCGAACTTCATGCGGTAACCGAGCTGGTCGCGGTTGCGGCGCCCTGGGACGGTATCAATGCTCATACAATTGCCTCCGCATCAGCCAGACTCTGGAACATGGCCTGCTTCAAAAGATATTGGCGGCGGCTGCCTTCATCCGCCGCTGCCGCGCGCATGCGGTTCATCCGCTCCTGATGAGCATCGCCCGCTGCGTATTCCATGAAAGCCTTGTTCTCGATCGACTGGGCCTGGATGAAGGCCCGCGTCGTTTCGCGGCGCTGCCGGTCGAACAGGCCCAAGAGTTCGGAATCGCCGTCCTTGCGGAGGATCTTCCAGAGCTTGTCGGCCAGGTTCCAGACATCATGGATGCCGCTGTTCATACCGAACCCACCAAGCGGGTTGTTCAAGTGAGCAGCGTCGCCCACCAGCATCGAACGGCCCTTCACAAACGTGTGCGCGACGCGCTGATGAACCCGATAAATCGTGCGGTGTGTCGCCTCGATCGACTGACCGGGCAGTATGCGGCCAAACACGCTGGCGACGCTTTCTTCGGACAGCAGTTCTTCATCGCTTATGCCCGCGCTGGCAGGCACAAGGATGCGCCACAGTTCCGGCACACGCAGCAGCACCAGCCACTCTTCGGGGTCAGCCAGGTAATTTACATAAGCGAGATCAGTGATCGACTGCTCGATCGGGTGCGGCGTCGAGATGCTCAGAAACTTCTCGTCGTAGGTGAAGCCCTCGAATTCGATCCCCATCGCCTTGCGCACGGCTGACCGCGAGCCATCAGCCCCGATCAGGAATTTGGCACTCAGTTCCTCGCGGCGGCCATTGCTTTCGACCGTGACGACGACTCTGTCGCTTTCATTCCGCGCATCCACGACGCGGCTGTTGAAGCGCATTTCGGCATTAGCGGTAGAGGGGAGGCGCGCGGTAAGCAGCTGCGCCATATGATATTGCGGGCACTGCAGCCGGTACGGAAACGGCGTCATGTCGCCGATTTCGCTGAGATCGAATTCAACGTAATCGCCTGAACGGCGGTCCCGCCACTGATAGACTGGCGCCTTCAGCCCTCGGTCGATCAGCGGCTGAGCTGCATCGACTTCGTGGAGCATTTCCAGCGTGGCGGCGTGGAAGGTCGAAGCACGAAGATCGTTCGCGCAGGCTTCCGTCTCCTCGCATACGATCACGTTGATGCCCATACTGGCCAAACGGGCCGCGCCGATAGAACCAACCGGGCCCGCGCCCGCTATAATGACTTCTGTCTGTAGCACTTTTCCGTCCATTCGGTGGCAACGTCACGTCGCGTCTTCGATCGGACATTGCGGCGCATCATGAGGCGGAGCTATGTGCGGAACCCCGATTGTCCGTATTACGAACATCGCTGGTCGCACGTGCTGGTGATCCACGTGCCAAGAGTTCATATGGCGAACATTAACGCCAAGAGACGGACCGCTACATGAGCAGTGACCCATCCATCCGGGTAATTTCCAGAGCACTCGACGTTTTACGCGTTATCAATAGGCTAGGCTCTCCAAGCATGGTGGAAATCGCGAATGCCGTAGAGCTTCCCTACCCCACGACTCTGCGAATCGTCCGTGCGCTGGTCGAGGAAGGCGTCATCGAACGGGAGACCACCCGCAAACGCTACCGCGCCACCCCCCTGATCCTGGGGCTATCCTACGGCTTTCAAAGCCATGACGCGCTGGTGGTTACAGCGCGCCCGCATATCGTCGCGCTGACCGAACAGGTGCACTGGCCCATCAGCATCGTCACGCGCCTTGGTCGATTTATGGTGGTGCGCGATTCAACCAGCACGCAAACAGCCATGACGTTCAGCCACTATTTTCCGGGGTGGCAGGTGCCGCTTGTTCAATCGGCATCAGGCAGGGCGTATCTTGCCCACACCACACCCGAAACAAGCCAGCAGCTGATCGCGCATGTGGAAGCGTCAGGTACCGAAGGTGAAATCCGCATGCTGCGCGTATTCGGCAACACCGGACAGGCCGAGAAAATTCGTCGCCAAGGTTATGCGTCAGTGGCTCGGACCGAATATTCAGCGAACCCGGGCCGCACATCGTCCTTTGCGGTACCGATCCACCAAGGGGACGAGCTGATCGGCACGCTGACGCTCGTGTTTTTCGCAAATGCCATGTCCATCGATGATGCAATTGAGCGCTATTTGCCTGCCGTTCGGAAAACAGCCGAAGTGATAGGCTACGAAATGGCAAAACAGGGTTAACCTCGCTGCGCGCCGCGCGTTATTCGCCCCGCGAATTTCGGGCGGGGCCGCTCTTCTTTTTAGCGGGGCACCCGGCCATCGCTTTCGTTCATTCAACGGACGAAGGATTTCGGGCTCATGGCACAGTGGCTAAAGCGCGGCGCGAGCGCGGCAGCGAAAGCAGATACGGATCGTCAGGTCCGGGACACAGTCGAAGCGGCGCTTGCCGACATCGAGAAGCGCGGCGATGCAGCCGTCCGCGACATGTCCATCCGCTTCGATAAATGGGACAGGGACGACTACCGCCTGTCGTCCGAAGAAATCCAAGCTTGTGTCGATAGCCTCACGCCTCAGGAGCGCAAGGACATCAAGTTCGCGCAGGACCAAGTGCGGAACTTTGCACAGATCCAGCGCGACAGCCTTGCCGACGTTGAAGTGGAAACCCTGCCCGGCGTGATACTCGGCCACCGCAACATCCCGCTCAATTCGGCGGGCTGCTATGTTCCCGGCGGAAAGTATCCTTTGCTCGCGTCCGCTCATATGAGCGTGATCACTGCCAAGGTTGCCGGCGTAAAGCGCATCGTGACCTGCGCACCGCCATTCGGCGGAAAGCCGGCCCGCGCAATCGTTGCCGCACAGGCGCTGGCCGGTGCTGACGAAATCTATGCGCTCGGCGGGATCCAGGCGATCGGCGCAATGGCCATCGGCACCCAGTCGATCGATCCGGTCGATATCCTCGTCGGCCCCGGAAACGCCTTCGTCGCCGAGGCCAAGCGCCAATTGTTCGGCCGCGTCGGTATCGATCTCTTTGCGGGCCCGACCGAAACCCTGGTCATCGCCGACGAAGCCGGCTGCGATCCCGAAATGGCCGCGACCGACATTCTGGGCCAAGTTGAGCATGGCCCTGACAGCCCCGGCGTGCTGCTGACCAATTCGGAACGCTTTGCCCGCGAAACAATGGCAGAGATCGAGCGCCTGCTGACGATACTCCCCACCGCCGAACACGCCCGCAAGGCATGGGAAGCCTTCGGCGAGGTCATCGTCGCCGATAGCTATGAGGAAATGGTCCAGATCGCCGACCAGCTTGCGTCAGAGCATGTCCAAGTCATGACTGCCGACCCTGACTATTTCCTGCAGAACATGACCAACTACGGCGCGCTCTTTCTTGGCAGCCGGACAAACGTGTCGTTCGGCGACAAGGTCATCGGCACCAACCACACGCTGCCCACCAAGAAGGCCGCCCGCTATACCGGCGGACTGTGGGTCGGAAAGTTCCTGAAGACCTGCACCTATCAGCGGATTCTTACCGACGAGGCGAGCGCGCTTATCGGTGAATACTGCAGCCGTCTTTGCGCAATGGAAGGCTTTGCCGGACACGGCGAACAGGCGAACATCCGCGTTCGCCGCTTCGGCAACCGCACTGTGCCTTATGCGGGTCAGGCCGAACCGACACCGGAAACCGCAGCCTGACCCATCGGGTAATGTAATGTAAAAGAGGTCGTCTGCCTGAGCACTCAGCCCGGGCGGACGACCTGCCGGATGACCCGTCCCGACTGCAGTTGGTCAAACAGATCATTGATCTCGGACATCGGGCTAACCGAAGTCAGCAGACGCTCGACCGGCAAGAGCCCCGCACGCCACATATCAATGAAGCGCGGGATGTCGCGCGAAGGCACGCAGGACCCCAGGTAAGAGCCGATCAGCGTTTTCGCTTCTGCCACCAGCGTTATGGCCGGCAGATCCAGCATTTGGTCAGGGTGCGGCAAGCCGACAGTTACGATCCGTCCCCCACGACGCGCCGACGCGATGGCTGAGCGCAGGACTGCGGAATTGCCGACTGTCTCAATGACCAGATCCGCGCCGCCCTCATGGAATTGCTCAGCGATAACCGCCGCGGCATCTGCCGGACTGCAGGCCACTGCGCCAAGTTCCGTCGCCAGCGCCCGCTTTTCATCAGACGGATCGATCGCAATAATTCGGGAAGCCCCGCCCGCCCGCGCACCGAGCAATGCCGACAGCCCTACTCCGCCCAGCCCGTAAATCACCACGCCCTCACCCGGACGCAGGTCGCCGGAATTGATCACTGCGCCGACCCCGGTCAGGACCGCGCAGCCAAAGAGTGCGGCGATTTCAGCCGGGATGTCGTTGTCCACACGCACGGCAGAACGGGCATCCACGACAGCATGCGTCGCAAAGGCCGAGACCCCCAGGTGATGGTGGATATCACCATGATCGTCATGCAGGCGGCAGTCTCCACGCAGCAGGCTTCCCGCTCCGTTTGCTGCGGCCCCGTTGCTGCACAGCCATGTCTCGCCAGCGCGGCAACGTGGGCACGATCCGCACGCTGGCAAGAACACCAACACCACGCGATCGCCAACGGCGATGCCATTGCCCTCGTCCCCGCCAATCGCCTCGACCACGCCGGTCGCCTCGTGCCCCAGTGCCATCGGCATCGGTCGCACCCGGTCTCCGTTTATAACCGACAGATCTGAATGGCACAGACCTGCCGCGTCGATCCGGACGAGCAATTCGCCGGGCCGTGGCGCGTCGAGTGTAATCTCGCGCACTGTCAGGGGCTTCGTATCCGAATAGGGCAGCGAATGCCCGCCGGTTTGCTGGAGAACAGCGGCAGTAATTTTCATTTTCACCCTCGACTGACAGCGGATTTCGCAAGATCAGGCGCGCCTTCAGAGGCAATGCGCCTATGGATGCATGCTGCGTCCCTGAGCGGCGGCGTGGGCGCAAGGAATGGGTCCGTGATGTTCGCATCATGAGCAACTACCCCGCGCGAAGCTGCCCAATCCACATCAACGACAAAAAAAGGCTCCACTCGACGGACGCGAGTGGAGCCTTTCCCGGTGTGCCCGAAGGCAGAAAATTAGAGCATCAGGCGGCGTTGGAGAGCGTGTTGACCAGCGGAGCCAGTATCTGCTCGACAAGCCTTTCCCGTTCCGCCCGGCGCAGCGCATCCTGCTCGGGCGTGAAGCTGAGGGACTCGATATCCCGCGACACGTTTCCTTCCTGACCGCCAAGGACCAGTTCCAGCGAATGCAGTCGTTCCCGGGTTGCTGATAACTCCATCGTCAGCGTGACAACGGCGCGCAGCAGGTGGTCGACGATCGGATCCTGCAGGAAAGTGACATCGCGCGGCGCGGGAGGTGGCCCTGCCGGAAATTCCTGTTCGGAAGCAGCGGTAGCGGATGGGGGTGTCATGGCTTTCGGCCTCCGAAGAAGAAGTAGGTCGCAGGGCCAGCAGACTCATAGTCGGCGAAGGCGGTTTCCGCGCTAAAGCCTGCGGCCTGCAGTTCGCCGAGGATGTCGAGATCAACAAACCCGGTCCAGAAAGGCTCGCCGTTATAGCGAACCTGCCAGTCGTTGGTGACCTGCTTGATCAAGGGAATCCTGTGCGCATGATAGGGCACGTCAAGATGCAGCATCAGGCCGCCGGGGCGAAGCAGGCGATGGCATTCCTTGAAAATCCGAGCGACCTGCGCTGCCGTTGTTTCGTGGAACATGATAATCGACGTGATGAAATCAAAGCTTTCATCGGGGAAGCCCGTCTCGGCCGCGTCTTTCTCATGGAATTCGATGGCGAGACCGGCACTTTCGGCAACCCCGTGGCCGTAGCGAACCAAAGGCCTTGCGCAGTCGAGTGCTACGACCCGCGCATCGGGGTACAGCCGCTTGTATGCATGGGTCTGTTCGCCGGTTCCGCATCCGAGGTCCAGAATTGCCGTCGGCTTCAGATCGGGCGCGCGCCGCCTGGCGACTTCCGCGACAAAGCGGCCCAATGAATCCATCTCATTCTGCGCGCCGGCGGACATGCCTTTCGCGCCCCGATAAAGTTCCACGGTACCAGAATAGTTCAGGCCCTGCTCGATGTCATCGCGGCGCTGTTCACGCCAATAGCCGCCCGGCTGGCGATGGATTTCGGTGGTCTTGACCGGTGCACGCACCACCAGCTCGTCGCTCAGGTGGAGACTTCCGCCACTTGTCGCGGTGTCGCGCAATTCACGAAAGGCGTCCACGCGATCATCGATGATCCGGTCCGTGGTCTGCTGCACAGTGTCCCACATCAGGTTCTGACTATGGTAGGTCAGAGTAGCCCAGAGCTGGAACATCGGATCGCTCGTCACGATCGCACTAGCCTGCTTCCGATTGGCCGGTGGCGCACCATGCTCGCTGACGTAGTCGGGCAAGATGGCTTTTTCGAAGCGATGCCGCAGTGCGTCCTCGACGTTGAAGTTGATAAACTTCTTCAGGCTCCCGACGAAACCCTGCCGGGCGGCTTCATCATGATTGGGCGTAAAAGCGAGGCGATTGGCCGGATGTGGGGTGTCTTCCATCGTCGCGAAGATCGTTAACACCGGACCGAATGCAATGGAACACGTGGGTTCCTTCACAGGACGAACAAAATCTGACGCCTACTGCGCGGTCCAGCCGCCATCCACCAACAGGCTATGCCCTGTGACCATTCCGGCACCCGGTGAGGCAAGGTAAAGAACCGCCGCGGCAACGTCCTCCACCCGCCCCATCTTACCCATTGGAATGCTGCGCTGTACAAAGGCCGCGAATTCGGGGTCGTTCAGCATCGGCAGCGTCAGCGGTGTTTCGATGAAAGTCGGTGCGACCGAATTGACCCGGATTCCAGCGGGCGCAAGCTCCACGGCCAGAGCTTTGGTCAACCCCTCGATCGCGTGCTTGGTCATGCAGTAAACCGTTCGATTGGGTGACCCGACATGCCCCATCTGCGAGGTTATGTTGATGATCGCACCTTGGCTGCCCTCGCCGCCCGACATGGCCCGCACGCCCGCCTGGCTAGTGAGGAACACCGACCGGACATTCAGCGCCATCAAACGATCAAGCGTGGATTCATCAACGTCAACGAAAGGCATCGGAGCATTGGTGCCTGCATTGTTGACCAGAACGTCCAGACGATTGAGGCCTTCGACACGGCGGTGGAAAGCCGTGTCCTCAACATCGTAGCGCCACGTTTCAACGCTAGCGCCCAATTCTGCCTGGAGATCGTCGAGATCGGACTGTGTGCGGGAAACCGCGATCACATGCGCACCCGCCTGCGCAAGGGCGACCGCACAAGCCCGGCCAATACCTTTGCCCGCGCCCGTGACAAGGGCGGTTCGGCCCATTAGCGAATGATCCAGGAGCATCGACGCTGTTCCCTCATTTTTCCGACAACTCATCCTGATGAGCCGTAACACTACCGCCCCCAGCCCTCCTTCTTTCCCCCATCAATGTTCGGCGCACGAATATTCAGAACCGCTCGCTCGCACCCCCGCATTTCCCGGGCGTAGTTGCTGGACAGACCGGCTGGTTCGCTTTCAGGAAGATCACATGCAGCATTCATTTGATGTCATTGTAGTTGGAGCCGGCACGGCCGGTGTGCCCGCCGCGCTTGCCGCTGCCGAGCGAGGATTAAACGTCGCCCTTATTGAGGCTGCCGACGACATTGGCGGTACCCTGCTCCTGTCGGGCGGCTCGATCAGCGCGGCCGGAACCCCAATGCAGCGCGCGGCCGGGATCGAGGATAGCCCCGAAGACCATTTCGCCGACGCTCTGCGAATCAACCACGGCACTGGCGACCACGTCCTGCTGCGCGACTGGATCAATCGGGCGCCCGAAACAATCGAATGGCTGCTGTCCATCGGCTGGACCTGCACGCCGTTTGAGCCAGTCTTCGCACCAGAGCACGAGCTTTACACGACCCCGCGCACCTACCGCAGCACCGAACAGGGCTTCACCTATATCAAGGCTTATCGCAGCGCGCTTGACCAGGCCATCGCCAAGGGCAACCTCAGCCTGTTCCTTGGGGCCCGCGTCACCGAAGTCGTGCAAGTAGCCGGCGTCGCGCAGGGTGTGATCTTCGATCAGGGCGGAACGACGAACCAGATTGACGCGCAGGCAGTGATCCTGACTGCGGGCGGGTTCAGCGGAAGCGCCAGGCACTGGCAGGACATTCACGGCGTTGTGCCGCTCCGCTACCATATCGACACAGTTGTGGGCGACAGCATGGACTTGGCCAGCGCGGCCGGCGGCGGCACGTGGTTCCAGGACTACCTGCTCCCCTCGTTCGGCGGCACCCGCGATCTCGGCGCGCCGGCAGCGGCATGGGTTCACACGGTCATCGTTCCTTCAGTGCGTCCGCCCTGGGAAATCTACGTGAACGAGCAGGGCGAGCGCTTCATGCCCGAGGACGAACCCGTCATGGACGCGCGGGAACGCGCCATCATGCGCCAGCCAAACTGGTCGTTCTGGGTGCTCTACGACGAAGCGATCCGCCGTGAATCGCCCGCATTGTTCAAGTGGGAACCCGAAAAGCTGGAAGAACTCTTCGCGGGCTTTGACGAAGACTACGTGAAGGCGGACAGCATCGACGAGCTGGCAAAGCGGTGCCGCCTGCCCGTGGCAAAGCTTACCGAAACAATCGACCTGTACAATCGCGGGCAGGCCGTGGGCAGCGACATGCTGAAGCGCAAGCACCTTCCCTCGCCGATCGGCGAAGGCCCGTTCTATGCCGTAAAGCACTACGGCTATTCGATCTGCTGCTATCCCGGCGTGCGGGTCGATCACGACCTGCGCGTGCTGGGTGACGACGGTACCGTGGTTCAGGGCCTCTATGCTGCTGGCGAGGCCATCGGCATCGGCTTCTTGGGCCACGGCTTTCTGAGCGGCGGAATCGTGTCCTCTGCCGTCACCTTCGGACGGCGGCTCGGCCAGGAAGTTCTGTCTTGAATCTGCGCCCCCGCCGTTCGTACGTGGACGGACCCTATGGCCAGATCCACCTTCGCCGTTTGGGTGCGGGCCGTCCCCTCGTCCTGCTCCATCAGGCAGCTATGGACAGTCGCCAGTTCGACGCTGTTTACCCGCTGCTGGCAGACCGTGGCTTCGAGGCTATCGGCATTGATCTTCCCGGTTTCGGTAATTCCGACGGAACATCATTCGTCCCGGCCGTAGCGGATCTGGCCGTCGCTGTAGTGGCGGCCATTCGCGCCCTGGAACTGGACTCCGTCCGGATGGTGGGGCACCACACTGGATCAATGGTCGCAACCGAAGTGGCGCTAAGCGCCCCTGAAATCGTTTCCCGGCTCGTGCTCAACGGTCCGATGCCACTGACTGACGAAGAGCGCAGCGCGTTCTTCGCGGACAAGCATCTGCGCGAAAAGGACATGGTGCCAAAGCCCGGCGCCCATCACTTCACGGACTTCGCCGCCATACGCGAACGGCACACTGCAGGCAGCGTCTCTCCTGACAGGATCAGCGATTATGTGATCCAATGCTTCGGCGGGGATGCGCCGTTCTGGTACGGTCATAACGCCGGCTTCAACTATCGTCACGAAGACAGCCTGCCAAAGCTGACCTGCCCGACGCTGATCCTGACCAACACCGGCGACCAGATCTATGAGCACGCCTTGCGCGCCCGCGCGCTGCGGCCGGACATGAGCTTCGTCGCGCTTCAGGGTGGCGGCGTCGATATCGTGGATCAGGAACCGCAAGCGTGGACGGAAGCCGTCGCCGCGTTCCTGAGCTGATGGCAAGGTCGGCGGCCAGAACGGGTTCGGGGATCGACCGGCGCGATTTCATCGTGCTGGCCTCCTCTGGGCTGGCGCTGGGATTTGCGGCGCAACAGGCCGAAGCGAAGGCCATGAAATCGGCAGCCGAGACTGGCCTGTCCCAGCGGTTTCTCTCGATCGACGGCCAAGGCCGCGTTACCGTCTACGCCAAACATCTGGACATGGGCCAAGGCATCTGGAGCGGGCTTGCGTCGATAGTCGCGGAAGAACTTGATGCCGATTGGGCTACGGTCCACGTGGAAGGAGCTCCCGCCCGCGTGCCCGACTACGCCCATACGACCTATGGCGCGCAGACCACCGGCGGCTCCACGTCAATCGCCAACAGCTGGGACCAGTTGCGCCAGGCAGGCGCGGTCGCACGCCGGATGCTCGTTCAGGCCGCTGCGGCGGCGTGGCGCGTGCCGGAAAACGCGATTTCGATCCGCCACGGTATCCTTGAATCAGGCAACCGCAAGGCCGGTTTCGGAGATTTTGCACCCGCGGCAGGACGCCTGCCCTTGCCCAAGGCCACACCAAAACCGCGGTCAGAATACCGGCTTCTTGGGAAACAGCATCTGCGCCAGTTGGACGCGGCCGCCAAATCCACCGGGCGTCAACGCTTTGCCATCGATGGCGGCTGGCCCGACCTCAAGGTAGCACTCATCGCTCGCTCTCCGCGCATCGGCGGCACGCTGGCCGGATTCGATAAGCAGGCAGCGCTGGCCATCCCCGGCGTGCGCGAAGTCGCCGTCGTCCCAGCCGGCGTGGCGGTGATCGCCGACACGACCTGGCAAGCGCTGAAAGCCCGCGAAGCGCTGAACGTGCAGTGGGACAATCGCAAAGCCAGCCTGTCGGACTCGAACGAGATGATGGCCGAACTCTCGCGCATGATGTCGGAAGCCGAACCCGACCACCGCGAAGATCGTGGCGATCCCGACGCAGCATTCGCGGGCGCTCACACCATTGTCGAAGCCAACTTCGAATTTCCCTTCCTTGCCCACGCGCCAATGGAACCGCTGTGCGTCATGGGCCGGATAGAAAATGGGCGTTGCTTCCTGCGCGGCGGCTTCCAGTCCCAGACAGCCAACCAACAGGCGGTCGCCGACATCCTCTCAATGCCGACAGACCATGTCATGCTCGAGACGATCCCGGCTGGCGGCAGCTTTGGCCGCCGGGCTTCGGCAGATTCGGACTGGGTCGCGGAACTGGCCCATGTGCTCCGCGCGACGATGGGCCGCTGGGCGATCAAGCTGATGCACACGCGCGAGGACGATATGGCCGCGCTGCATTATCGTCCGCAAGCCCGCCACCACCTGCGGGGGGCACTTGATACGAAGGGGAAGCTGGTCGCGCTCGACCACGCGATCGCCGGAGAGGGCGTTTTCCCGCACCTGCTTGCGGCCCTGCCCGACCTCCACCGGTCCAGCGTGACGCACGGCAACGCTTTCGAACAATATTACTGCGCCGACGCCCGCGTATCGTGGTGGCGTCCGGCCATCGATGTCTCCGTCGAAACCTATCGCGGTATCAGCAATAACCACACCTGCGTCGCCAAGGAGGTTTTCATCGATCGCCTGGCCCGCGCTGCGCAAATAGACCCGGTCGCCTTCCGTCTGGGCCTGCTGGAAAAAAAACCACGCCTGCGGAACGTCCTGACAATGGCCGCCAAGGCCATCGACTGGGATGTACCTGCCCCAGCAGGCCGCACGCGCGGATTGGCCGTTCACGAAGCCGATTCCAGCTTCGTCGCCCAAATCGTGGAAGTGTCCGGCACAGCCGAAGTCTACCGGATAGAACGCGTAGTATGCGTCATCGACGTCGGCCTTCCCCTCAATCCGGACATCTTGCGCGCGCAGGTGGAAGGCGGCATTGGCTTCGCCCTATCCACCACAATGTATAGCAGCATAACCATAACCGACGGCGCGCCGGTCGAGAGCAATTTCGACACCTACCGGATACTGCGCATCAACGAGATGCCCCGCAGCATCGAGGTTCATATCGTCGACAGTAACCAGCCCCCGACGGGCATTGGCGAACCCGCCTCCGTCCTTGCCGCAGCAGCGACCATCAACGCCCTTGAACGCATCGGCGCCCGCCAGATAACCCGGTTTCCATTCGCCCAGTGAACATTTTCACACTGGTGAATCGACGCTAGGGCGCGCGGCCCTAAACCCGAACATGTCTCAGAAGGACGACACATCCGCAGTCATCGCTGCGATGTGTCGAAAGTAAATATACTATTCAGTTATGTCCTATGAAATAGGGGTGATTGAACAAAAATATAATGACTTTGAAATAAAGTTACAATCAGTCGCGCGAAACTCCGTTGCTCGTAGGAGGGCCACGTTAATGGAGAACTTCATGAAGTTTATTAAACTTTCCGTCGCGAGTACTATTTGCCTCGCGATGACCAGCCCCGCTGTACTAGCACAGACCGCTGAAACCGAAGCAGTCGAGGCGGCGCAATCGTCAGCCACCGTCGCTGACATCGTCGTTACCGCGCAGCGCCGCCAGGAATCCGCCCAGACCGTACCTATTGCGATCAGCGCCTTCAGCGGCGCGCAGCTGGATAGCCTTGGCCTCAACGAAGCTTCCTCGCTTGGCAACATTGTTCCCGGCCTGGTCGTCAACCACAATACCGGCCTGGGCTCGGCCAACGCGTACTACATGCGCGGCTTGGGCAACGCTGAGTCAATTGCGACCTTTGACCCGCCGGTCGGCAGCTATATCGACGACGTCTACATCTCCCGCCAGAACGCGAACAACTTCAACCTGTTTGACGTTCAGCGCATCGAAGTGCTGCGCGGTCCGCAGGGCACGCTGTTCGGCCGGAATACCACCGGCGGCGCGGTTAACATCATCATGCAGGAGCCTGCCACAGATTTCGGCGGCTATGTAGAAGCCGGGATCGGCGCCTACGACCAGACCGAATTTAGGGCATCGGTCGATCTTCCGATCACCGACACGTTCCGCACCAAGGTTTCCGCTTACAAGCTCGACGGCGGCGATTATGCGAAGAACACCACCACGGGCCAGCGGGCGAATGGCAACAGCGGCTGGGGCGCACGCCTTGGCACAGTCTGGGAAATCGCCCCTAACGTCAAATGGACGGGTTCGTACACGCACCTCTTTGTAGACTCGGAATACCTGCCGAACTTCAAATGCGATCCGAACAACCCCAGCGACTGCGACGGCCGTTTTGTCAGCACAGGCCTCATCCTGGGCGGAACGGCCAAGACCGAGCAATATCCGGACTATGGTGTCACGGGACGGAAAGCCCGCTTCATGGGCGGTGCACGTTCGGATTCAGACCTGATCACGTCGAACCTCGCGATCGACCTGAACAGCGACACCACGCTGAATCTGATTACCGGGTACAGCAGGCTGAACCAGCGCTTCGCGCTCGACTATACGGACGGCCGCAACAGTGCCAGCCTGAATACGCCCAGCACCGTGCCCCAGGGTTACAGCCCCGGCGGCTTCGCCCTGCTGAATGACGCGACGACCAAGCAGTTCAGCCAGGAAGCCAAGGTCAGCGGCAACCTCGGTGACGGCCTGTTCGATTACGTCACCGGCCTTTACTACATGAACGAAAAGTCCTCGACGGACTTTGCGGATCTGCTGGGCATCTTCGCGACGCCTGATCTGGCCGGTTCGGCAGTGACACCGCTTCTTCTGGCTGACCGCCTCATGAAGAACGACACGGAAACCGTTGCTGCCTATTTCCAGGGCGACCTTAACGTCACCTCGCAGCTCAAGCTAACCGCAGGCATCCGCTACACAGACGAGAAAAAGACATTCTCGATCTATGACAACCGCGCATCGTGCAACAATGGACCGCTCGACCTCACCTGCTTGTCGAACGACACCTTCATTGCAGCCAACGGCACGCCTATCCCACGGGAAATGAATGCCGGCGTCTGGACCCCGCGTTTCGCGGTCAACTTCCAGGCCAATCGCAATCTGTTGGTTTACGCATCGGCCACGCGCGGCTTCAAGTCGGGTGGCTGGAACGCCCGCGGCACCACGTCCTCCAATCTTCTTCCATTCGGCCGGGAAACGATCTGGAGCTACGAAACTGGCTTCAAGTCGGAGTTCTTCGACCGTCGCGTTCGGTTGAACGTCACTGCGTTCTATCTGAACAACAAGGACCTGCAGACACCTGCCGGTCTGGTCGCAGATGATGGCTCGCTCGTTTCGTTCACGCGCAATTTCTCGGATTATGTGAACCGGGGCATTGAGGCCGAACTGACAGTGGTGCCGACCGCAGGTCTTAACCTCTACGCGAACGCCAGCTTCTCGCGGGATAAGTACAAGCTGCCCAAGGGCGCCCCGGACGTGGACGAATATGGTGTACGTTCGGTAAGCGCTCAGTTGGCTGCCTGCCAGGCAGACCTTGCTGCAAACGTGGTGCCAACCGGCACTGGTGCTTGCGGCACGGGCATCGTCACCGCCGATGGGAAAATTGCGACGCCCCAGCGTACGCCAACCTTCACGCTCTCGGCCGGTGGCAGCTACGAGTTCCCAATCGGTACTGACGGCCTGACGCTGACGCCCGCCGCCAACGCGTATTACCGTTCCGGCCTCGAGGTCATCACGTCGAACCTGAACTTCTATACGGGTGCCATCTCGGGTTCGAACGGCGACTTTGCCTATAACCCATTCGGTGGCCGCATCGTGTCGGGTTCGCACTCGGACGCGGTCTGGCTGTTCAGCGCAAACGTGACGCTGCGCGGGGCTGACGACAAGTGGTCTCTGGCCCTGTCGTGTGACAACTGCACCAACCAGACCCGCACGGTGGCGTCGCTGGTCAACCTCGACTACTTCAACGCACCGCGCACGTGGACGCTGAAGGGCCGTGTAAACTTCTGATGGATTGGCGCGGCCTTAGTGCCGCGCCAGCCTGTTACAAAGAAAAGGGCGCTTCATCCTTACCGATGAAGCGCCCTTTCTTCTGCCTGCAAAACCCGAACATGGACCGGCATGCTCGACGGGTCGTGGTTTAGTCGTCGGGGCAGTGCCCACCGGTTTTCGCCCAAGCGGCTATCAACTTTCCGAAGCCTTCCTGACTCCCAGGAGCAGGCGTACGATCCCCGCCCGGCTTCCATGCCCAACCGACAAGCGGATCATCACCCATGTGCCGAACCAACCCGGCCATATCCAAGCCGCCGTTTCGCGTTGGGTCCTTGATCTGCCGGCAAATCTGCCCGAGTGATTTGCCCTGCCAACCCATTACAGCTGGCGCCAGGTGCCATTTCGGGCTGCCCGGAACGCCAGAGACATCGTAGTTTTCAGCCTGATGGCAATTGCTGCAGCGCATACCGCCCCTGCCGAAACCGTCTGGGCCGCGTGTCACGACCGGCTGGTGAGGAATCGCGCCGTCGGTCTGCGTTGGGCGTGCCGTTACCGGATGACAGTTCAGGCACCGGGGACTTTCGATGACTTTGCCAGCTTCAACAAACAGGGCGAGCGAACGTTCTCGCCGGTCGCGGATCGCTGCAAAGGCCTGAACATCCTGAAGAGTTTGGCCCGTGGCAGCCGCAGCAGGCCTCGAATCCCCATCAGCGCCGACAGCACTCGTGTTGGCAATCAGGGAAGTGGATAGGCAGGCGCTGGCAAAAACCAGCCATTTCATGCTGCCTTCCCGGCGCCCAGCATCCGGGCCGCTTCGCGGATCGCTGCGTGAATTCGAAAATAAGTGCAGCAGCGGCAAAGATTTCCGCTCATCGCCGCCTCGATGTCATCATCCGAGGGCGACGCGTTTTCCCTAAGCAGGGCGACCGCGGACATGATTTGCCCGGACTGGCAGTAACCGCATTGGGGAACGTTTCCGGCGATCCAGGCTGCCGTAACCGCATCAGCCTCGGCGCCTGTCAGCGCCTCAATGGTCGTGACATCAGCCTCACCCATGGCTCCGACCGGAACCGTACACGATCGCACCGGCTGCCCGTCGATATGCACGGTACAGGCGCCACATTGCGCAACGCCGCAACCGTACTTCGTGCCTGTAAGGCCCAGGTTATCGCGAATAACCCAAAGCAGCGGGCATTCGGGATCAACGTCGAGGGTATGAACGTCCGTGTTGACGCGAAGATCGATCGACATGCCAATGGGCTATTACTCACTCATCGTCGAGGTCAAGCCCTGCCGCCGTCTTGACCGCCATACGAACAGCGGGACTGCGCAAGGGGCGGCCGAGCGCGTTGCTACGGCTCCAACTCGGTCAGGAAGCGGTTGACCTTGAGCAACTGGCGGTCGCGCCATTGCTGCCGCTCGGCAATGGCACTGACCGGCGTGGTGGCAGCCATCGCGGCATGTGCAGCATCGATGACTTGCACAGTCGGGGGATAGTCGCAGCGCAGGGTGCCCTGCACACGTGCGATGGCCTCGCTTAACACGTCGAAATACCCCTCAACGCCTTTGCTCGCATTAAGGTGCGCCACCGCGAACGGGCCGATGAATGACCAGCGACGGGCAAGACCATCGGTGAGAACACGATCAATGTCCTGCGGAGAGCATATGCCCTCACCAACAAGATGCATCGCTTCGCCCAGCAGCGCCCATTGCAGACGGTTAAGCAGAAAACCTTCAATTTCCCGGTTTAGACGCACTGGTGCCTGGCCCAGGCTCGTGAGAAAATCGGCCGCTCTCTCGATCACTGGTTCAGCGGTTTCGGCCGTGCCACAAAGCTCCACCAACGGAATTAAATGAGGCGGGTTCACGGGGTGCGCAACCAGGCACCGCGCCGAACCCGTCAAGCCTACCATGAACTGCGACCCGGGAATGGCTGACGTAGAACTCGCCAGTATGGCATCCCGCGGGGCAATCGCATCCATGCGGGCGAACAACTGCTGCTTGGCCTCAAGTTGCTCTGCCGCACTTTCCTGTACCCAGTGCGCTGGCGCAACGGCATCCTCAAGCTCCGCCACAACATGCACGCGCGCAAAGGCCTCATCGGGGTCGGCAAGTGCGCCTGCCTCCGCAAGATCACGCAACCCTTGCTCAATCGCACGCAGTGCCCTGTCACATGCGGCCGGATCGGCATCCCAAAGTGTCACGCGGCATCCGGCCCGAGCGAAGACGATTGCCCAGGATCGGCCAACATTACCGACGCCGACACAAGCTACTGCTGTGGATTTCATTCCGGTACCTTCCGCTGCAGCCTGGCGGCGTGAAGTGGTCACGACTGGCCAGATTCTGCGCCCACGATTTCGCCAAACGATGCGCCGCCTCGCATCGCCGCACTAGGCGCAATTCAAGCTTTGATCGTGCGGCGACCTGCCATTGTTGCGCCGCCTGACCTGCTCCGCTTTTGACGTGTCACCACTCTGCGCCCATCGGTAACCGAGGCGTTCGAAGAATTATTCAAGCAGAAAGCTTTGCGAACGAGCTTGATCAGCCAGCTATCAGGTGAACGAGTTTTAAAAAGTCGCCGCGTCAGACAACTCCTGTGATCCAACGATCAACCTGCGCCTCAAGCACCGGCAACGTTAGCGATCCGCGGCCCAGCACACATTCATGAAACATCCGCTGGTCATAGCGGTCGCCAAGCGCCGCCCGTGCTTTTTCGCGCAGCGCGAGGATGTGCTGCATGCCGACCTTGTACGACGTCGCCTGCCCCGGCATCACGAAATAACGGCGGATTTCAGAGCGGATCTTCTCGATGGGCTGCGGTGAATTGGCGGTATAGTACGCCAATGCCTGCTCCTCGCTCCACCCTTTGGCATGAATTCCGGTATCGACAACCAGCCGGATGCGCGCCAGATTTCTCGGCCAAGCCGGCCAAAATCGCTGTAGGGATCGGTGTAGAAACCCATCTCCTTCGCCAGTCGCTCTACGTAAAGCGCCCACCCCTCGACATAGGCGCCGTAAAAGTAATCCTTCCGAAATTCGGGCGTACCCTTCATTTCCTGTGCAAGCGCCAACTGCATGTGATGGCCGGGGTGCCCTTCATGATAAACGGTGCCCTCTATCTCATAGGTCGGTGTCGCGCGGGTGTCGGCCAGATGGACATAGAAGATGCCGGGGCGCGAACCGTCGAGCGCCGCGGACGAATAATGCGCAGCGCCGCCGGGCTCTTCGCGGAAGGCCTCGACCCGCTTGACGATGAGATCCGCCTTGGGAAGCCGCGCAAACTGTTCAGGCAAGCGCGCGTACATACCAGCGAGATAGGTTTCGGCGAGCTTGAGATAAGCGGCGCGGCCCATGTCGTCGTTGGCGACATAGAAGGCGTCGTCGCCGCGCAGAAATACGAAGAACTCTTCGAGCGTACCCTCAAACCCGATGCTCGCCTTCAGCACAGCCATCTCGTCGCGGATGCGCGCAACTTCGGACAGGCCCAGATCGTGGATTTCGCCAGCCGTCATTGCGGTAGTCGTCTGCAACCGCAGCATTGCCTCATAATAGGCCACCCCATCGGGAAGCGCCCCCGCCCCGTGCGCATTAATGGCGGCTTCGGCGCGGTCTGACACCAACCAGGCGTTTAAGCGGCCATACGCCGGCTTCATCGACCCAGTCATCGCATTGGCGACGCGGAGCGTGAACGCATCAGCTGTCGCAGAATCGATCTGCCCCACAGCGACAAGACCTGCCGCCTTTGCCTTGGCATCGGCGTATAACGCATTGTCCGCGCCATCGCCGAACGGTGCCCCGCTAGTGAGCCGCCCGACCATTTCGATTGACTGGTCATAGGCGAAGCGCGGCATGCGGATACCTTTCGCCGCCGATGCCTTCGCGCGTTCGAGATAGGCGTCGAGCGTCGGACCAAGCGTGGTTACACGCGCAACATAGGCTTCCATGTCAGCCTGCGTGTCGACACGGTGCTGATTGATCAGGAAATTCGGCAAGCCGGTATGCGGGCCGTTGCGATCGAAGACATAGCCGTGGCTGCGCCATTTCATCGATGTCTCTGCACGTTCGAGTTCAAGCGCCCACATGTCGTACGAAACCCGCGCATCGTCGCCAAGCAACGCACGATCGAAACGCCTCTTCATTTCGGCGACATTTTCACGGCGCCACGCAAGACGCCCCGCTGAGGCCTCGTCGCTGGGATCGGTGAACCGGTCCTGCTGTTCCTTGCGCCCAAGGCCCGTAAGCCGTTCTGGGTCGAGCGCGAGTTCGGCCTCGAACGCCGCATTCAGAAAGGCAGTAAGCGCTACGTCAGCGACACCATTCTTGCCGGCAGCGTACGCCGCCGGCGCGACAAACACACTGGTTGCCAGCGCCAGCGAAAATTCCCGTCGTGAGAGCCCCATCAACTACCTTCTTCGTCTTTGAAGATCAGGCGTATCGCGATTGCCCCTGTCAGGCCAAGATCAAAATTCGCCAGCTTTCCCCGAAACCATCCGCATGTTCACCCGGTGGTTTTTGACGGCCTTGCGCCCGGTTGCACACGGACGGGTTGTGATCACGCTTCTGCTTAAGTCACCATCGTCAGAAGACGGCCCTTGAACGTGACGCTCATAACCAATGCAGTTTGGCATTAAGCTTTGAACGAAGGTGGATCGCCCCCATCAAGGCCAGGCACAGGGCGATCACAGTTGAACCAAACACTGAAACCGCAGCGTTGATCCCCCAATGATCGGCAAGCCACCCCAGAACGACAATGGCCAGCACTGTTCCGCAGTATCCGACAACCCAATAGGTTGACGTCAGCGATGAAAGATTTTGCGGCGAAGCTAGGCTATTAAGCTGCTTCATACTGCCCAAAATCGATGTGCCATGTCCTATGGCGGTCAGCGCCACTCCGGCTACGAACAGGGGCGCGGAATTCAGATGCAGGTTCAGCATCAAAGCCGCATTGCTAAGTGCCAGTGCCACAAATCCGATCTGTACCAAGTGCTGATGCCGCAACTGCTTCGTCAGCACTTGCGTAAGCGCAGACACCAATAGGATCGCCATAATGCTGACGCCACTGATCAAGGGTCCTTCAAGATGCAGGATCGCCTCGATAAAAAGCGGCGCCATCGCTGCGTACAACCCAAAAACGCAGAAGGCGATCAGCGGCGATCCGCATGTCAAAAAGAAATCGAGCCGCTTGCTGGCTTCCGGCGTTGTCAGCTTGGGAATCAAATCACGAGCGTTAAAATACGTGCGGGCACGGACGGGGAAACGCTCCCTGACGGTGCAGCAAAAGCCGATCATGACGATCGCTCCGCAGACCATGGTGGGCAGATAGGCTGAAAATAGCGGGCGGCTGGCAAACTGCCCGTAAAGTCCGCCGATCAATGGCCCCATGCCGAACCCCAGTGCCACAAGCAGGCTGGATATGAGAGGAAGCTTGGGCCTGAGATGCTCAGGCACATGGTCATGCAGCGCGGCAAGGCCTGCGGAAGTGGTGATGCTTGAGGCGATGCCCACCAGAAACCGCCCGACCAACAGCGTCGTGAGGCCCTGCGCAACCATGCTCAACAGCGTGCCAAGCAATGTCAAAATGATCGAGGCGAGCAATAATTTCCGATAGCCGATCTTATCGGGCAATCTTCCTAATGCCACCAGTCCGAGCAACGCCCCGAATATATACACGACGTAGGTGCGGGTAATATCGCTTGGCAATAAATCCCATTCAGTCCGATAGATTCCGTAGAGTGGGCTAATAAGCGCCGTCCCCATCATGCCAATAAGCATGGCACAGCACACCCACAACATAGGTGTGAACAAGGATTTCATCGCTATACTTCTTTCAAAAGGGATGGTTAGCGCGCCGCTTTAGGCGGCCGCACTGCAAGTAAATGGAATTATTCTAAAGAACCTGACGTGCAGCCTCGATCTCTTCGTCCGTAAGTTTGGTTAGCCGAAGCGCACCCCGGCAGGAGAATGATCTTTGGATTTGCCGTGCATACGCCGCAATTATTACCCTGCCTGGGCGCGGTCAATGGCCCAATACGCCATGGCGGATGCAGCGTCCGCCCGCACCCCTCCCTCATTATGATGTAAAAGTCCCGCTTAGGAAAAGGCACTCAGAGCGGAGCGTGATCAAAGGAAAATGACGGCCAGCGTTATTCAAAGAACCGCTGCACGTCATCCTTTGAAAATATCGCATGCTGCCCTGGCTCGTGGCGCCTTCAATGGCAGCGCTGCGCCCGCTTAAAGTTTAAGAATGAGCGATTCACTATGAAAAACATACGGCTATTCTCGAAATCGCTCTCGAATTGATACGCTAGCCTCATCTAATTGGATGTCCTCATGATTCGCTCTCCTCGCCGATTGGCGGCGACGGAGGTGCATGTTGGGGGACATATGGGTAAATTAATCTTCTTCCCGTTTTTGGGCGTGACCGCACTCGCGCAGACGATCTGCTCCTCCACCGGCGCCCGTGCCGCTGCGGCCACCTAGGAAGGAACATCCCATGCAGGACCTGCTCTGGATAGCAATCGTGTTCGGACTGCTGGCGATGACCCTCGCCTACGTTCGGCTGTGCGACAATGCGTGAGGTGACGCCATGACTCTCGATCTCTGGCTCGCTGCTCTGACCGCGCTTGGTCTTCTCATCTATCTCGTGGCGGTGCTGATCCGTCCCGAACGCTTCTAGGAAGGAGCGCTCCCATGACCATTCAGGGCTGGATCCTGATCCTTGCCTTCACAGGCATTCTCCTCGCGCTGACCAAACCGGTCGGCCTATGGCTCTTCGCCCTCTACGAGGGCCGGCGAACACCACTTCATGTGATCCTTGGCCCGGTGGAGACGGGGTTTTACAAGCTCGCCGGTATCGATCCGAACGCCGAGCAAAGCTGGCGCCGGTATGCGGTGCATATGGTGATGTTCAACTTTGCACTGCTTGTGTTCACCTATTTAGTGCTGCGGTTGCAGGGCGTACTTCCTGGCAATCCGCAAGGCCTTCCCGGCGTTAGCGAACATTTGTCGTTCAACACCGCGATCAGCTTTACCACCAACACGAACTGGCAGAGCTATGGCGGTGAATCGACTATGTCGAACCTCAGCCAGATGCTGGGCCTTACCATTCATAATTTCCTGTCGGCAGCGACCGGGATCGCGCTCGCCTTTGCCTTCTTTCGCGGTTTCGCCCGACGTTCAGCGGCGACAATCGGCAATTTCTGGGCGGACGCAACCCGCGTGACGCTGTACCTTCTTTTGCCTTTGTGCGTTGGAATCACGATGTTCTACATCGCCAGCGGCGTGCCCCAAACGATGGCCGGCGCGGTGGATGTGGCAACTCTTGAAGGCATCAAGCAATCGATACTGCTCGGCCCGGTAGCCAGTCAGGAAGCGATCAAGCTTCTGGGCACCAACGGCGGCGGCTTCTTCAACACAAATAGCGCCCATCCGTTCGAAAATCCGACTGCGCTCACCAACTTTGTGCAGATGCTGTCGATCTTCGCGATCGGTGCCGGCCTCACCTGGACCTTTGGCAAGGCGGGTGGGCGATACTTTCGGCCATGCTGATCCTGTTCCTGGCAGGCGTGACGATCACCTATTGGCAGGAAGCGGCAGGCAATCCGATCCTTCAGCAGATGGGCGTCGCGGGCGGCAACATGGAAGGCAAGGAGGTTCGCTTCGGTCTTGCGGCTTCTGCTCTCTTCTCCGTCGTCACCACCGCCGCGTCTTGCGGCGCGGTCAATGCGATGCACGACAGCTTCACCGCACTGGGCGGAATGATCCCGCTGTTCAACATGCAACTCGGCGAAGTTGTCGTCGGCGGCGTCGGCGCGGGCATCTATGGGTTCTTGCTGTTCGCCATCCTCGCGGTCTTCGTCGCGGGCTTGATGGTTGGTCGTACGCCTGAATATGTCGGCAAGAAGATCGAAGCGAAGGAAGTGAAGCTTGCCGTGCTGGCGATTGCCGTGCTGCCGCTCATCATCCTGGGCTTTACCTCGCTGTCGGCTGTCACGGAAAGCGGGCTTGCCGGTCCGCTCAACAAGGGCCCGCATGGCTTCTCCGAGATCCTGTATGCATTCACGTCGGCAGCAGCCAACAATGGTTCGGCGTTTGCTGGCCTGACTGCCAACACGCCTTGGTATAATGCGCTGCTTGGCGTCGCCATGTGGTTTGGCCGCTTTTTCATCATCGTGCCGATGCTGGCCATTGCGGGCAGCCTCGCGGCGAAAAAGTACACGCCTGAAAGCGCCGGGTCGTTTCCAACTACTGGCGGCCTTTGGGTCGGCCTGCTCGTCGGGATAATTCTGATCCTGGGCGGCCTGACTTTCCTGCCGAGCCTAGCGCTCGGTCCCATCGCCGATCATCTTGCGATGATCCGCGGCCAACTCTTTTAAGCGGGGGGCCGATCATGGCGCGCGCGAACTCCAAATCATTGTTCACAGCCGAGCTGATCGCACCCGCGATCGGCGACGCTTTCCGCAAACTCCATCCCAAGGAACTGATCCGCAATCCGGTGATGTTCACAACCGCCGTCGTTGCAGCGTTGATGACTGTTCTTCTCGTTATCGGACAGGACCAACTCGCGCTGGAATTCAAGCTGCAGCTGGTCATCTGGCTCTGGCTGACTGTCCTGTTTGGCACTTTCGCCGAAGCTCTGGCCGAAGGGAGAGGCAAGGCACAGGCCGCATCCCTTCGTGCCACCAAGGCGGAACTCACGGCCAAGCGGCTTAAAGGCGAGGGACCTGAATTCGAGACTGTCTCGGCGAGCGCCCTGAAGGTCGGCGATATCGTGCTGGTCGAAACCGGTGACCTTATCCCCTCGGACGGGGATGTCGTCGCAGGTGTGGCATCCGTGAATGAGGCGGCGATCACAGGCGAATCCGCGCCGGTTATCCGCGAAGCCGGGGGCGACCGTTCTGCAGTGACGGCAGGCACACGCGTTATCTCAGACGAGATCCGTGTGCGCGTGACGGTTAACCCGGGTCAGGGTTTTCTGGATCGGATGATTGCCCTGGTCGAAGGCGCAGAGCGCCAGAAGACACCAAATGAGATCGCGCTGACACTCCTGCTCGTCGGCCTTACCGTGATCTTCCTGATAGCGGTTGCGACGATCCCCGGCTTTGCCTCCTACGCGGGAGGAACAATCCCAATCTCGATCCTAGCGGCGCTGCTGATCACTCTGATCCCGACGACCATTGCCGCACTTCTTTCCGCGATTGGCATTGCCGGCATGGACCGTCTGGTGCGCTTCAATGTGCTGGCTAAATCGGGGCGTGCAGTCGAAGCTGCTGGCGACATTGATGTACTGCTCCTCGACAAGACGGGCACGATCACCATCGGTGACCGTCAAGCCAGCGCGTTTCAGGCTATCGGCGGTGTTCCGGTCGGAGAACTGGCCGAGGCGGCGCTGCTTGCCAGCCTGGCCGATGAAACGCCTGAAGGGCGCTCCATTGTCACGCTGGCGCAGGACGGCTTCAAGCTCTCCACGACAGCACTGCCTTCGAACGCTGAAGTTATCCCCTTTACCGCCCAAACGCGCATTTCCGGGGTTAAGATCGGCTCATCCATCATTCAAAAGGGAGCGGTCGATTCTATCTTCAAAGCCAACCCCGGCTTGGGTGAAACCGCTGCCGCCACAGAGCTACGCCGCATCACCGACGAGATCGCGCGTAGCGGGGGCACGCCGCTGGCTGTTGCAGTCGATGGCAAGCTGCTGGGCGCGATTTTCCTTAAGGATATCGTGAAGGCTGGCATTCGCGAGCGCTTCATTGAACTTCGCCAGATGGGCATCCGTACGGTGATGATCACCGGCGACAACCCACTGACCGCCGCCGCTATTGCGGCCGAGGCGGGCGTGGATGATTTCCTCGCCCAGGCGACGCCGGAAGACAAGCTGGAGCTGATCCGCAAGGAGCAGCAGGGGGGCCGCCTTGTCGCGATGTGCGGCGATGGCACCAACGATGCACCAGCGCTGGCTCAGGCCGATGTCGGCGTGGCCATGAACACCGGGACACAGGCTGCGCGCGAAGCCGGCAACATGGTCGATCTTGATAGTGATCCAACCAAGCTGATCGAGATTGTTGGCATCGGCAAGCAACTCCTGATGACGCGGGGCGCGCTTACCACTTTCTCTGTAGCGAATGACGTGGCGAAGTATTTCGCGATTATCCCGGCGATGTTCGTCATACTCTATCCTGATCTGGGCGTGCTCAACGTGATGGGACTGGCTTCGTCCGAAAGCGCGATCCTCTCGGCCATCATCTTCAATGCGCTCATCATCCCTCTGCTTGTGCCGCTGGCGCTGAAAGGCGTGGCATACAAACCGATGGGGGCAGGCCCACTGCTTGCGCGCAACCTTGCCGTTTACGGCCTGGGCGGGCTTATCGCACCGTTCATAGGCATCAAACTGATCGACTTGGCCGTTGGCGGCCTTGGTCTCGTCTGAGGAACATTTGTCATGAGCAACGACTTTACATCCTCGCTGCGGCCCGCGATCGTCATGACGATCCTGTTCGCCATTCTGCTCGGTATCCTCTATCCTTTGGCGATGACTGGTATCGGACAGACTATCTTTCCCAGCCAGGCTAATGGCAGCCTCGTCCGCGATGCGCACGGTGTCGTGATCGGCTCGACCGTCATCGGTCAGGCGTTCACCTCGGACCGCTATTTCCAGACCAGGCCCTCCGCTGCCGGCACGGGCTATGATGGACTTGCTTCGTCCGGCTCCAATCTTGGGCCTACGTCGCAAGCGCTCGTCACACGCGTCCAGCTTGATATCGACAGGCACCGTGCTGAGGGTGTGGCAGGGCCGCTCCCGGCCGATCTCGTTACGGCCAGTGGATCCGGTCTCGACCCGGACCTTACCCCCGAAGCCGCGCTGGTACAGGTTGAACGGATTGCCAGCGTTCGCCAGTTGCGCGCCGAGAGCCTGCGAGATCTGGTCAAGGCCCAAACAAGCTATCCGTTTATGGGTATTTTCGGCGAGGAGCGTGTCAATGTCCTGGCACTGAACCAGGCCCTTGATCGCCTCGGTGCTGGCAAGGTGCCGTGAGGCCAAGCAAAGACGACAGACCCGATCCAGAAGCCCTCCTGCGGCAAGCGTCGCAGGAGGGTCGCGGTCGGCTGAAGATATTCCTCGGCGCCGCTCCCGGTGTGGGCAAGACCTACGAGATGCTTGTGGACGGCGCATCCCGGCGGCGCGACGGTGTTGATGTGGTGATTGGTGTCGTAGAGACGCATGGCAGGGCAGAGACGCAGGCACTGCTTAAAGGCTACGAAACAGTCGCCCTTCGACCAGTCCCCTACGAAGGCCGTGTTCTTCATGAAATGGACATCGATGCCATTCTCACACGTGCGCCCCGGCTGGTGTTGGTCGATGAATTGGCCCACACGAATGCGCCAGGATCGCGCCATCCCAAACGGTATCAGGATGTCCAGGAACTGCTCGCAGCTGGCATCGACGTCTATTCGACAGTCAACATCCAGCACATAGAGAGCCTGAATGATGTCGTCGCGTCGTTCACCCATGTGCGCGTGCGCGAAACCGTGCCGGACAGCATACTTGAACTTGCGGACGTCGAAGTGGTCGACATCCTCCCGGATGAACTCATCGACCGCCTGAAAGCGGGCAAGGTCTATCTACCTCATGAGGCGACCCGGGCCCTTTCCCACTTCTTTTCCAAATCGAACCTTTCAGCCCTTCGCGAGCTGGCACTGCGCCGCGCAGCACAGGCGGTGGATGCGCAGATGCTGGACCACGTCCGGGCGCTTGGTGTCGGCGGCACATGGGCTGGAAGCGAGCGGATCGTCGTCGCGGTAAACGAGCTGCCGAATTCCGAAAATCTCGTAAGAGCCGCAAAGCGGATTGCCGATGCGCTGCATGCCCCTTGGACGGCAGTCTATATCGAGACCGCGCGCGGACAAACTTTCGGCGATATCGAGCATCGCAATATCGCTTCCGTCATGAATCTCGCAAACCAGCTTGGAGGTGTTGTGGCGACGGTTCCTGCGGCCTCAATTGTCGAGGGATTGAAGGCGTTCCTGATTGAAGCGCGTGCAACCCAGTTGATCGTTGGCAAGTCGCAACGCTCACGCCTGTTCGAGCTTTGCCATGGATCGATCGTGGATCGCCTCGTTCGCGAAACGCCGGGCGTGGCCGTGCACGTCCTTCCGTTCGCAATGACGCGCGCCGCTTCCGTGCGGCCGCGCCGCAGAACCGGGCGATGGGGATCGCGCAGCGGCTATTTGTGGACTACGGCCATGGTGGCGGCAGTGACTGCGGCCGCAAGCGCCCTTTTCCACATTCTCGATCTCGGTAACGTCGCGCTGCTGTACCTTCTTCCCGTTATGGTCGCGGCGACACTGTTCGGGCTGCGGACGGGGCTGTTTGCAGGCCTGGCCTCCAGTCTCGCCTACAACTTTTTCTTCCTGCCACCGACGGGCACGTTAACCGTCAACAACCCTGAAAATGTCATTTCCATTCTCGTCTTGCTCGGCGTCGCATTTGTGACCAGCCAGTTGACTGCGCGCGTGCGTGTCCAGGCGGACATGGCCGCAGCAAGCGCCCGCACCAATGCGGCGCTCGCGGGTTTCCTGCGCCGCCTTGCGCCACTGGGTGATCCTGTGGAACTTGCCCGAACGATCTGTGAAGACATTGCGCGCCTATTCGATGCGCGCGCTGTGCTCCTTGTCCCCAACGGAACAGGGCTGGTCATCCAGGCGGCCAGCGATCCCCAGTACAACCTTGAAACCATGGAGATGGCGGCAGCGAAATGGGCGTTCGACACCGGGCTTCCGGCCGGCAAGGGTTCTGGTACGCTTACCGCTTCCGACTGGTATTTTCATCCCGTGCAGGCCGGTGACAAGACGCAGGCGGTGCTTGGGCTGGCGAATGAAAACGGTAGTGATCCGTTGCGTGCCGACCAGTTGCCGTTGCTAACAGGCCTTATCGATCAAGCGGCCCTTGCCCTTGAACGGCTCCGCCTTGAAGGTGAAATGCGCGATGTCGATGTCGTACGGACCCGGGACCGGCTGCGCGCTGCCTTGCTGTCGTCTGTAAGCCATGATCTTCGAACACCCTTGACCGCAGTGATGGCGGCGGCAGCGGAACTGCACCATGGCGCGACCCCCGAACTGGTCTCGACAATCGAGTCTGAGGCAGCGCGGCTCAATCGGTTCGTTGCCAATCTCCTCGACATGGCCCGCGTCGAAGCGGGCGCCCTCAACCTTAAAATGGAAGCTGTAGATCTGGCCGACGCCGTCGCGGGCGCGGCCCAAGACGCCCGCCGTGCGCTGGAAGGACACGCGATCAAGCTCGACGTGCCGCCCGATTTACCCTTCGTTCTCGCTGACCAGCAGCTTCTTCACCACTGCCTTTTGAATTTGCTCGATAATGCTGGCCGCTATGCCGATCCCGGTACACCGATCATCATTGAGGGCGTTCACCAGTATGGAACTCTCAAGCTGTCGGTTCTCGATCAGGGGCCGGGCCTCCCTCCGGGCCGCGAAGCCGAAGTCTTCGAGACGTTCCGCCGTCTGGAGGGTTCAGATCGCGCGATTGGCGGGACTGGGCTGGGCCTTGCCATCGTCAAAGCCTTTTCTGAAGCCATGGGCATGACTGTCGAGGCCGCAAATCGTCCCGATGGGACCGGCGCGCGCTTCAGCCTGTGCTTTCCCCTCTCGCTCATTGTCCGCAGCACGCCCCAAGGAACAGAATTCTGATGTCTGCCAAGATTCTTATAGTCGATGATGAGCAGGCTATACGTCGCCTCTTGCGCAATACGCTTGAGCGCGCTGGCCATCAGGTTGTGGAGGCCCGCGACGGTGCAGGCGCACTTGCCATGGCAGCGTCTGAAAAACCCAATGCGGTCTTGCTCGACCTTGGTCTTCCTGACCGCGACGGCCTCGAACTGGTGCCGCTAATCAAAAAGCTGGGCGAGACAATCATACTGGTCGTGTCGGCCCGCGACGCGACTGACCAAAAGGTAGCTGCGCTGGATCTTGGCGCCGAGGATTATGTGACGAAGCCTTTTGATGGCGAAGAACTTCTCGCGCGTTTGCGTGTTGCTTTACGCCATCGCGGCATCTCGGAGACTGCACCTAAAATTTACCGCAAAGGTAAGCTGGAAGTCGATCTCGACCAGCGGATTACCCGCCGAAATGGTACAGAATCGCATCTCACCCGCAAGGAGCATGATGTTCTCGCAGTGCTTGCGGCGAATATCGGGCGGGTAGTTACCCACCAGCGCATCCTTACAACCGTTTGGGGAGGCGGAGAGGATACACGCGTCGAATATCTGCGCATTGTGATCCGCAATCTGCGTCAAAAACTTGAAGAACCCGGCGCCGTTGGAAGCGTCATCGCAAACGAGCTAGGGGTTGGCTATCGACTGCTCCCGGATAGCGAAGCACAGCAGACGTAACTTGAAAGTGCCGTTGCAACTGGGCCCGGAAATACGAAGGCGTTGCATATGAACGCATAGACAAAATCTATGAGATACATAGCAAAGTGGCATCTGGCGTGATGTGATGCTTTTGCGATGCTGAACCCAATATAGCGCTCCATGGACTACGGACCTCGTCCTCGCCGCTGGGGCGTGCCGGGCAAACCCGCAGAAAATGGGCGATCAATACGAGGTCGGCATGGGTGGAGTTCGCGTAGGTAATCGGGTCATCGGTGCCCAGGCGCCGGTAACAGTCGGCTGGGAGAACGTCCCTAGGGTAGAGGGCGGCCCAGTGAAGCAGTTTGTCTTCACATGGTTCCAACCCACTGTGCTTTTTGCGCTGATAGCCTTCTGGTACTACGCGCCCAATTCGATCGCCACCGCATCGACTGCCATCGGCATCGGTATCGGCTTCAGAATGCTGCTGCTGGCACTGGAATGGGTGAACCCGCGCCACGATAGCTGGCGCCTCACCTGGAAAGAACTGGTCGTCGACCTGTTCTACGTCAGCCTTGGCTACACCTTCCTCGGCATGATCGAAAGCTACATCGGCGGCGGAGCCATGATCAAGGCCATCCAGGGAAGCTTCGACTGGGACAAGTTGGCTTGGTTCACGGGTATGCCGCTGCTGTTGCAGGCACTCCTGATCTCATTCATCTTCGATTTCGGGCAGTACTGGATGCACCGCGGAATGCACAACTGGTATCCCCTGTGGCTGACTCACGCGCCGCATCACTACATCACCCAGCTCAATATCAATAAAGGCGCGGTCGGTAACCCGGTCGAACTTTTCCTGATCGGACTGGGTATCGGCGGATTCTTTGACTTTCTACCGCGCGCGGCCCTGCTCGCCGGCACCTTGGGGCTGGCGGTCGGCACCTACCAGCACATCAACGTCCGCTTCAACACACCGCGCTGGTGGCGCTTCCTGTTCAACACCACAGAGCATCACAGCGTGCACCACTCGCAGGATTACGAAGCCACCCGAAGCAACTATTCCAGCACCTGGATCGTCATCGACCGCCTGTTTGGCACCGCTGTCGACGGCGAAGCGGAACTGCTGGGCATGGAGGGTGGTCGTCGCATGTCGATCCCGGAAATGATGGTCTATCCCTTCACCGAGGGCTGGAAGACTTTCAGAGAGCGTTTCAGCAAAGGCCAGCTTCCGCCGACGGCGGTGCCCGCAGAGTGACAGACCGCCCCGCACCCTCGCCGGCATTTAGCTTTCCCAAACCAGATCGTTCGAACGGAAACCGTGTGACCTCGCGCGTCTTCGACTGGATCTGGCACGTCAGAGGCAGCGTTGCGCTGGCTCCCGGGCAATCGCGCGATGATGCCTTCGACAGGCTCGATCCCCTGTTCGATCAGACCGGCACTAGCCGTGCACGGTTTGATGACACGCTGGAGTTTCGCAAGCGAGCCCAGGCGGCGCAGGACAAAATGGCGATTTTCGACGGCGGCACGCTCAAAATCGAACACGGCGCCGCTGGCCCTGTACTGCGCTATAACCTGACCAGCCGAGCCCTGCTGTTCTGTTTTCTGGCCCCTTTGCTGTTCCTGGCTTTCGCCCAGTTCTCCATCGCCTTGAGCAAATACGATAAACCGTCGGCCGCCGAAGCTGCAGTAGAAAAAAAGAAGGCGGAGGAGGTGGAGAAGAAGAACGCAGAGCGTCCACTGCACCCTATCGACACATTTCTAGGCGCGCCAGCGCCAGAAAAGCCCAAGAAGGACGACAAGTCCAAGAAGGACAAAGAGGACGACAAGGGCAAGCATTCGCCCACCCCCGCCTATGTCTTCGCAGCACTGTTCGCCGTTCTCTATGTTGCTGGACGAATCCTTGAAGACAGGCTGATCAAGTCGCTGTTCAAAAAGAGGCTGCTGGGCCTGTAATTCGGATCCACTCGCTTCACCGGCGCAAGAAGCGCGCGGGAACGCTGACGATTAATACCCGTTGCGATTAAACCTCAGCGGTATCGAGAGCGCTTCCTCAATGCCTTGGCATCAGGCGGCCATAAATTCGGTCCCGTCATTCGTTCCATTGGCGCGCGATCCTGCCGAACGCGGGCCATTCGCCCTGTCAGAACAACTTCATCGTCAATCGGCGCGCGGGGGCACCGGAACAATAATGAAGTGGTCGTGGACCTGCGGCTGATTAGGTAGGTCGAGCCACGTCTTCAAGCCGGATTGCAGTTCGCCGATGGTCTGCACGGGCAGTTCCAGCGGATGCTCATCGGGATGGGTCGACGCTTCGGGCGGATAGTCCCGGCCTGGCGCGCGCGTCATCTCGATGTGCGCGCCCAGCACCGCGCGGATGGGATGATTGGTGGCGAAGGACGCGAGCCGATCAACGCTAGCGCGGGCATCGGCCAGGAAGTTGACAGGCAGATAGAGGCGGCCCGGATACAGCGTATCGCCCGAAAGCAGTATCTTCAGTCGGGGATCGTAGACCATGATCGCGGCCTTCTGGTGGCCGGGTGTGGGAATGATGCTCAGCGCGCGGCCGCCTAGGTCGAACCGAACGATCTGGTCCGGCCACGCGGCGATGCCGAAGAAGCTGGCGACGTCATCAGCCTTCAGCCCAATGACTGTCGTGTCGGGCCGGTCGCGGAACGCAGCATCGCCGGCAACATGGTCGCCGTGGCTGTGGCTGTGAGCGACGACCAGCGGGATCGACGTGCGTTTGTTCTTCGCTAACCAGTCCGCCACCAGCCGGTCGACTACCAGCCTGATCCGCCCGCCCTCGGCCCCAGTATCTACCAGCAGCGCCTTGTCGTTTCCGAACAGAAGGTAGAGGAACGGCGCCTCGAAGTTGGTTTTGACCGACTGGCGGATGACGAACGTGTCACCGTCGAGCGCCTGCACTTGAGATTCCGGCTCCTGCGGCAGTGTACCGTCGATCCAGCGTTCGGGGAAAAGACTGGGCAGCGGCGCTTCCGCTGCACTGGCGGGCCAAGCGAGCAGCGACGTAATCGCCAGACAGGTCAATCGGCAGGCTCTCGCGCCGGAAATCATCGCAGCAGAACTCTCTTCAAAAAGGGGGGACCGCCCGCAGACGGCCCCCCAGTTAACCGACCCGCAGGTGGATCAGTATTTGACGCGGGCTTCGAAGCCGAAGGTGCGCGGATTAATCACCGTCTGCTCAAGATAGCGCAGCCGCACACCGTCGTTCAGGCCGACACGCGAACGATCCTGCGAAACCGAAGCCACGGCATATTTGTCGAAGATGTTGCTGGCGAAGATGCCGAAGCTGTACTTTTCCATTTCATAGAACAGCGACGCGCGGTGCAGCACATAGCTGGGCAGCTTGTCGCCGAATGCGCGATCCCAGCCCAGCCGCGTCACGACATTGCCGCGATATGTCGCGGTCCAGTCAGCGACAATGTTTCCGTCACCCGCAGGGTAGGTATAGGTCGCGCCAAGGCTGCCGCTATTCTTCGCCGAACCGGGAAGCCTGTCGCCCGAAAGGGCGTCAAGCTGGATGGCTTCGCTGGGATAAATCCCCGCCGGGCTGTTAACCGCGATGATGCCGGGCACATCTTCGGTCAGCCTTGCATCGACGTAAGAGTAGGTTCCCTGGATCGACAGGCCATCGACCGGCCGAAGCTGGAACGACATTTCAGCGCCTTCCGATTTGGCGCTGCCGCCATTCACGGTGATGCCGACGATGCCGTTCAGCGTCGCGGAGTTAACCTGGATACCCGACCACTTGATCTGGAAAACGTTGAAGTTGAACGTCAGCTTGCGATCGAGCAACTGAGCGCGAAGGCCGATCTCCGCATTTTTGGTTGTGTCCGGGCCATATTGGATTTCGTTCGGCAGCGCGCAGACATTCTGCCCGGGAGGCAGCGGCAGGACGCATGGCGCAACAGTGTTCGGACCGCCAATGCGATAGCCCTTGCTGTAGGTTGCATAGAGCATAAGATCGGGCGTGAAGTTATATGAGCTGTTGAACTTCCACACCCAACCGTTCTTCTTCGCGCTGCCGCCTGCCGCAGGGCGATCGTACGGGCTAACGGGCTGACCGAGCAGCGGAAGCGTGGAAGTCCCCTTGATCGTTGAGTTATAGCCGAAATAACGCGCACCGGCGGTAACCTGCCACTCCGGCGTCGCTCTAATCGTGCCTTCGCCGAATATCGCCTTTTCCGTTACTTTCGACGTCGTATAAGAAGCATATTCGACTTCCTCGGGATTAGTTTCGAGATCGACCCAAGGATGGTTGGGTACGATTTCACGCCCGTCCGACTGCAGCTTCTGCTCATTGTAAAAACCGCCGACTACCCAGGTGAACGGGCCGCCGTGGCTTGAGACCAGCCGAAGTTCCTGGTTGAATTGCTTACGCGTGTTGTCGTTCTCATTGTAGCTTGAGAAGGCTGGAAACTCTTCGTATCCATAATCGAGGTCAAGCAGAAGGTCGGTGTTGTCGCCCTGCGACCTGTTCCTCACATTCGTATAGGCGGTGGTCGCGACAAGATCCGCGATGTTCGCGACGTTCGCATTGATTTCCATGGCAGCCAGGTGCGCGCGGCGGTTCGCCGGCTCACGAAAGCGGCTGGCGTTCTGGTACTTGCCCGTACCCATCACGCCATCGCTGTTGGACTGGCTGCCCGCGGTCTTGGTCTGCTGGTAAGCGTAGGTGAAGTTGACCTTCAGATCCTCGCTCGCCTGGAGAAGCAGCTGATTACGCGTGGAGAACGTCTTTTCGTAGTTCAAATCCTTGTAATAGGTAAAATGTTCTGCCCGATCGACATCGCTCACGTCGTCGGGGCCGCTCGGCTGGGGTAGCGAAACGCCGGGTGTCTGAAGCACCAGCGGATAGTCGATGAAGCCGGGATCGTAGAAATAGCCCGTGGCGGAACGGAACGCGATATGGTCCGTCATGATCGGGATGTTGAGCACCGCGTCGACCGCATAGCCGATCTTGCTGCCGTGCTCCTTGGTGTAAAGGCGGCCGCGCCCTTCCCCTTCAAACGCGTTGGGGTTCGGGCGATTGGGAATGTTGCGAATGGCGCCCGCCAGCGTTCCAAGGCCGTAGAGCGTGCCCTGCGGCCCGAGCAGCGTTTCAACGCGCGCGATGTCGAGCAGCTTGAAGTCGTAGTAGAGCGGAACTTCGCCCAAATAAACGCCGAGCGCGTCGTCATAGGCAGCGCCGGTAGCGTCAGTGTCCGAGGCATTGAGACCGCGCAGCACGATCGATCCTGTTGAACGCGGGCCCGTGTCCGAAATCGTCACGCCGGGCGTGAAGTCCGCGATGTCGCGGATGTCGTCGATCCGCTGCCGGGCGAGCTGTTCCGAACCGACCGCACTAATGTTGATTGGCACGTCCTGTAGCGATGTCGCGCGACGGGTTGCCGTCACCACGATATCGCCAGCGTCTCCGGATCCGCCTCCCTCTGGCGGCGCCTCCTGCGCGAAAGTCGGAGTGGCCCCGACGCCCATCAAAATGGTCGCCCCTAGCAGCGTGTTGCGAAACAATTTCATCGTCACTTCGACCCCTTACCGTTGAGCCTTCAAGTGACACCCTTCCCCCCTTGACGTTCTGCCCCCTCTGGCAGGCGCCTTGTCAGCCGGTTTGCGGCCGATCGAATTCGATATTCATGACTTCATTCGTGGCTTTGCCGCCCTGCACGGAAAACCTGTGGCGGCCGCCGATAACATGATCAACAAGCTGAAGATTGAATGGCGGATCGAACAAGTCCCTGCACCACGCATTGCGGAAGACGGACGTCACATCGCCCGACTGATCAGCACTGCAGGCCATCTTTCGATCCATGAGCCCTCACTTTTATTCCGGCATTACACCGGCGGTACTACCCTTGCTTTTCGTCGCTTCAAACGGCGACGCCCCATACGGTATGGATATTACGCAATGCGTCAAGCGTAATAATTCCGCACTTGCTCAGTATGACGCGAAATCATGTTGCGACGCACAAATTGGCGGATTTCCTGACTTTCCCTGACGCGCTCTGAAAAGTACTCAGTTCCTGTTGGGGGCATTGGCGTTCCATCCAATGGCCGCAAGGCGCGAATCACAAATCGATGATTCGTCACGGACGGATGCCGTAAAGAATGACCATTGATCCCAATGGCATACGGTAATCGCCCGATGCTTTCCTGGTTCAGGACAACGGATACAGCGATCATCGCAGCAGCCTCTCCCGTGGTATTACATAATTTTCTAAAGGTAATATTTTAGGGTGGACAACAGCGTCCACCTTCGCAATGCTGCACTGCGAAAAGGGGATAGAATCATGGTGGGGTCTTTCGTCAAGCGCAGCAGGATCGCACTCATGGCGGGAGCGCTTTTGACGGTATCTTGCTCCCCTGCGCAGAACGCCGAACCGCTACCCAAAACAGAGTTCAATATCGGCTGGTCGATCTACGCTGGATGGATGCCTTGGCCTTATGCCCAGCAGGCCGGGATCGTGAAGAAGTGGGCCGACAAGTACGGGATCAAAATCAACGTCGTCCAAGTGAACGACTATGTCGAATCAATTAACCAGTACACCACTGGCAAGTTCGACGGAGTGACCGTCACCAATATGGACGCGCTCACCATCCCGGCCGCTGGCGGCAAAGACACCAGCGCCATCATCGTTGGTGACTATTCGAACGGCAACGACGGGATCCTGATCAAGGGCGGCGACGGGCTGAGCGCGATCAAGGGCCGGCAAGTCTATCTAGTTGAACTGTCGGTATCGCACTATCTGCTCGCGCGCGGGCTGGAAAAGTCCGGAATGAAGCCGGCCGACGTCAGGACAATCAACACATCGGACGCAGACATCGTCGGCGCCTTCGGCAGCCCGGACGCCCAGGCCGCAGTCGCTTGGAACCCGCAGCTTTCGGTGATGCAGGGCCAGGCCGGAGCGAAGCAGGTGTTCAGCTCGGCCGAGATCCCCGGCGAGATCCTCGATCTTATGGTGGTAGACACCGCGACGCTGAAAGCCAATCCGAACCTCGGCAAGGCGCTGGCCGGCATCTGGTACGAAACGGTGGCGCTGATGCAGCGCCAGGATGCGCAGGGGAAAGCGGCCCGCGCAACCATGGCCAAGCTAGCCGGCACCAAGCCAGCGGAATTCGACAGCCAACTAGCGACCACGTTCCTCTACGCCGATCCCAAGGCCGCCGTAGCAGCGACACAAGCCCCGCAGCTTGTCACAACGATGACGCTTGTGCGCGATTTCAGCTTCAACCAGGGGCTGTTCAAGGGCGCCAACTCTGCCGACGCAGTCGGCATGGCCTTCCCCGGCGGAAAGACGATCGGCGATCCGGCCCGGGTGACGCTGCGCTTCGACGAAAGCTTCATGAAGCTGGCGGCGGAAGGAAAGCTCTAACGCCATGCGCTGGGTCAACCGTCAGGTCAATCGGCGCGGGCGCATCCTGCTGGGCGCGTTGCCAATCCTGTTGCTGGTGCTGCTCTACCTGTTCCTCGCGGTGCAGCGGCACGCCGCCAATCCAATGGAAAAGATTCTGCCGCTGCCCAGCGGCATGGCCGAGGCCATGGCCGCGCTGCTGTTTCAGGCTGACCAACTCACCGGACATGTTGTGTTCTGGGCAGACACTCTGGCAAGCCTGCAACGGCTTGGCCTAGGTCTTGGCATCGCGACGTTGGCGGCGCTCGCAGTCGGGCTGGTTCTGGGCGTCCTGCCGCCGTTGCGCGCTACATTCGGCCCATTGGTGACTGGTATTGCTGTAATCCCGCCGATTGCCCTGCTGCCCATCCTGTTCATCGCGCTGGGCTTGGGCGAGACGGCCAAAGTCGCGCTCATCGTCATCGGCATTGCCCCTGTCATGGTGCGCGACATCGTTGCCCACGTCGCGGCCCTGCCGCGCGAGCAGATCGTCAAGGCGCAAACCCTAGGCGCAAGCTCCTGGCAGATCATGATCCGCGTCGCCTTGCCCCAGGCCATGCCCCGACTGCTGCACGCGATGCGCCTGTCGCTCGGTCCGGCTTGGGTATTCCTGATTTCGGCCGAGGCGATCGCAGCGGACGTCGGCCTCGGCTACCGCATCTTTCTGGTCCGCCGCTATCTGTCGATGGACGTCATCATTCCCTACGTCGCGTGGATAGCCGCGCTGGCGATCGTGATGGACATGGCGCTCACCCTCACCAGCCGCCGACTTTACCCATGGGCACATGGAGCTGGTCATTGAGCGCGCTCCTTTCCCTGCGCGACATCTGGGTCGAATACGGCGACAAGATCGTGCTCGAGAGGGTAAACCTCGATATCGAGGCTGGATCCTTCGTCTCGATCATCGGTCCATCGGGCGCTGGCAAGAGCAGCCTGCTGCGCATCGTGCTGGGGCAGGAAGTGCCAACCCGAGGGACTATCCTGCTCGACGGTACGCCGCTCACGCCCGAATGTGGGCCCGATCGCGGCGTCGTGTTCCAGCGCTATTCGGTGTTCCCGCACCTGTCCGCGCTGCGCAACACGGTATTTGGCCTCGAATGCGCAAGGGCGCCCCTGTTAGCGCGGCTGTTTGGTGCGGAGCGCCGGGCAGCCACGGCCGAGGCGGCTGACATGTTGAACGCCGTCGGCCTCGGGGATTCGATGCACCTGTATCCCGCGCAGATGTCGGGCGGCATGCAGCAAAGGCTGGCAATCGCCCAGGCATTGATCAAACGTCCGCGCATACTTCTGCTGGATGAGCCGTTCGGCGCTCTCGATCCGGGTATCCGTGCGGACATGCACACGCTGATCACTCAGCTGTGGCGCGACTATTCGCTGACGATCATCATGGTGACCCACGACATCCGGGAAGCCTTCACGCTGGGCACGCGCGTCCTGGCGCTCGACAAGCGCCGCCACGATCCGCACGCCCCGCACCGCTTCGGCGCGACGGCCGTCTACGATCTGCCCTTGCGGAACCGGATGGACCGGGAGGCCGGCGAGGATCTCTTGGCCGCAGTGGCAAGTCAGCAAAGCAACGAGAAGAGAATTGGACATGGGTAGCGAATCCACGAGCCTTGCCAGGTTGAGCATGAGCCTTCCCGGCGACCTGTTCCGGCAGCTCGACATGATGGTCGATGAGCGCGGCCTGCCTTCGCGATCACAGCTGATTGCGGAGTTGATCCGTCACGCCCTGGCCGAGCACGAGGCCTTCACCCGCCCGGACGAGATGCTCGCCGGCACGATCACGCTCGTCTACCGCGGCGACCGAGGCCGGGTGCGGCACCAGCTCGCTCAAACTCAGGCAGACTATCTCAAAGAGGTTATCTCCTCGCAGCATGTCTTCCTTGAGGACGACCAGTCGCTCGAGGTGCTGCTCGTCCAGGGGCCGGCCGTCCTGCTCAAGGAACTGTGCGACGCGCTACGCCGGGTGCGCGGGGTACAGCAACTCCAGCTTGTCACCACCACCGCCCTTCTGCCGCCGCTTTACGAGCCGGACGGAAGCAATGGAGACGCCGCTTGACCGAAGTCCTCGCCAGCCCATCTGCCGCCCGTGATCATGCTCGCAGCATGGCAAATACCGTGGTCGAAGCCATGCCGGTGCTGCCGCCGGTCGCCGACGACCTGCCGACCGGCATCGCCGCAAACGACCTGCTGTGGGAAGAGACAGTCGCGGCAGGCGGATATGCCACCCGGCGGATTACGCGCGGCGCGCGGCTACGGCTGATCGATCTCAAGGGCGACGCCTGCGCATCACTGCTGGTGTTCAACGCCGAGATGCCTACGGAACGGCTCAACGTCGCTGATACGGTGAAGGTGCAGTGGAACGCCTACCTCGGCGTGGGCAAGCTCCTGCTATCCGACATGGGCCGCGTGCTGATGTCCTTTTTGGACGACGACGCCGGCACCCACGACACCTTCTGCGGCACCTCTAACTCCGCGACCAACGAGGCCAAATACGGCAATGGCGCCAACAGTGGCCCCTACCCCAACGGCCGTGACCGCTTCCTGCTAGGCGCGGCCAAGCATGGCCTGCAGCGCCGCGACGTTCACCCTTGCGTCAACCTGTTCAAGGGCGCCCGGATTGAGGGCGACGGCACGATCACACCGCAGGTTGGGCCTTTCGCGCCGGGCCGCAAGCTGGTGCTCCGCGCCGAAATGGACCTGATCGTGGTAATCGCGAACTGCCCCCACGTGCTCGACCCGCGCGAGAACTGGACCGTGACGCCACTGCGCGCGACCGCCTGGCGCGGGCCCGCCACTCCTGCCGACGACCCCCTCCGCAATGCGACGCCCGAAGGTCTGCGCGCCTTCGAGAACGTAGAAGACTATTTCCGTCGTTGAAAAGGAACAGGCTCGCATGAGCGTCGACCCCCATCTGTCCAGCCTTTCCGGCACCGTCGTCCATGACGTGGTCGTGCCCGCCCGCGCGCCGTGGCTGCACCATATCGCCGCTGGCCAGACGCTGCGTATTGTCGATCTGGAAGGCAATCAGGCCGTCGATTTCCTGCTCTATTCCGCAGCCGACGATGCGGAACGTTACAGCGCGCAGGATACCGTAGCAGCGCAGGGCAACCTGTTCCTGCGCCAGGGCACGGTACTGCGATCGAACGAAGGGCGGCCGATGATGACCATCGCCGCCACTTCGGTCGACTACCACGACACCATCGGCGGCGCCTGCTCCTGCGAGTCAAACACGCTACGCTATGGCCATCATACCAAGGCCGAGCACGCCTGCGTTGAAAACTTCCTGGAAGCGAACCTGCTGGAAGGCCGCGGCAAGCGAGACATCGTCTCCAACATCAATTTCTTTATGAACGTGCCGGTGGAGGACGACGGGGCACTCGGCATCGTTGACGGCATATCCGCCCCGGGACTGACCGTAGACCTGCACGCCGAGATGGACGTGATTGTCGTCGTCTCCAACTGCCCTCAGATCAACAACCCCTGCAATGGCTTCAACCCCACTCCAGTCAGGATGATTGTCACCGCATGACCTTCAACACCGTCCTGATCGCAAACCGCGGCGCGATCGCCACTCGGATTATCCGCACGCTACGGCGGATGGGGTTGCGCTCAGTGGCGGTCTATTCGGAAGCCGACGAAGGCTCGCTCCACGTTTCGGAGGCCGACGAGGCCGTCTGCATCGGCTCGGCGCGCGCGTCGGACAGCTACCTCAATGTCGAGGCCATTCTGGCGGCCGCGCGGGCGACGGGCGCGGGGGCGATCCATCCCGGCTACGGTTTCCTGGCCGAAAACGTCGATTTTGCCAACGCCTGCGCCGAGGCGGGAATCGTGTTCATCGGCCCGACGCCAGACAACATCCGCACTTTTGGCCTCAAGCACAGCGCACGCGCGCTGGCCGCCGCGCACGACGTACCGCTGGCACCCGGCACCGATCTGCTGACCGACGAGGATGAGGCCGCGGCAGCCGCGAACGCCATCGGCTTCCCGGTGATCCTGAAGGCGACCGCCGGCGGTGGCGGCATCGGCATGCGCGTCTGCGAGGACGAAGCAGCGGTCCGCGAAGGCTTCACCGCCGTCGCACGCCAGGGACAAAGCAATTTCGGCGATGCTGGCATCTTCCTCGAACGCTACATCCGCCGAGCACGGCATATCGAGGTGCAGGTATTCGGCGATGGCCGGGGCCGGGTCGTCGCGTTGGGTGAGCGCGACTGCTCGCTTCAGCGCCGCAATCAAAAGGTGGTCGAGGAAGCCCCAGCGCCGCTGTTGCCACAGGGCGTGCGCGCGAAACTGATCGCCGCCGCCATCCGTTTGGGTCAAGCCGCGCACTATCGGTCGGCAGGAACGGTCGAATTCCTATACGACGCCGAGCGCGAGGAATTCTTCTTCCTCGAGATGAACACCCGCCTTCAGGTTGAGCACGGCGTAACCGAGGAGGTGATGGGCATTGACCTGGTCGAATGGATGATCCGCGGCGGTGGCGGCGACTTCACCTTCCTTGATGCCGAGCTGCCCCAGCCGCACGGCCATTCAGTGCAGGTCCGGCTTTATGCAGAGGATCCAGCGCTCGACTATCGCCCAACCTCTGGGACCCTGACCGCGGTAGAGTTCCCCGCCAACATCCGCACCGAGACGTGGGTCATGGCAGGCTCCACTGTAAGCATCTGGTACGATCCGATGCTCGCCAAGCTGATCGTCCACGCACCCACCCGCGCGGAAGCGATCGCCGCGATGCAGGTCGCGCTCGACAACAGCCGGGTCGACGGCATCGAGACTAACCTGCGCTGGCTGCGCGAGGTGGTGCGCTGTGAGGAGTTTGTCAGCGGCGAGGTTTCCACCCGCGTGCTCGACGGTATCGCATTCCATCCCCGCAGTGTCCGCGTGATCAGCGGCGGCACGGCAACCACCGTGCAGGACTGGCCGGGACGACAGAAATTCTGGGCGGTTGGCGTGCCCCCTTCCGGCCCGATGGACGACCAGTCGTTCCGCCTTGGCAACCGGTTGGTCGGCAATCCCGAGGGCACGGCGGGGCTAGAAGTGACCGTCACCGGCCCCACGCTTGTTTTCACGGCACCGACACGTATCTGCCTGACCGGCGCCGATTTCAGTGCGACGCTCGACGGAATCCCTGCCGCTCGGGGCGTCGCTATCGATGTCGCGGCGGGGCAGACGCTGGCCCTCGGCCGCCCGTCCGGTGGTGGCCTGCGGGGCTACATCCTGTTCGCTGGCGGGCTCGACGTCGCCCCTTACCTCGGCAGCCGCAGCACGTTCGAGCTCGGTCAATTCGGGGGCCATGCTGCGCGCCGTTTGCTGGCGGGCGATACCTTGCACCTGGCCGGCGACCCAACCGAAGCGGCGCTATCCGAACTCGCCTTGCCCGCGCTCTCGACCGAATGGACCCTGCGCGTACTCTACGGCCCGCACGGCGCACCCGAATTCTTCACCGAGGGCGACATTACGGCCATCGCCGCAACGGAATGGCAGGTCCATTACAACAGCAACCGCACCGGCGTGCGGCTGATCGGACCAAAGCCTGAATGGGCGCGCGCTGATGGCGGCGAGGCGGGCCTTCACCCCTCCAACATTCACGACAATCCCTATGCCATCGGCTCCGTAGACTTTACCGGCGACATGCCGATCATCCTTGGCCCCGACGGTCCTTCGTTAGGCGGCTTCGTCTGCCCCTTCGTGGTGATCGCCGCCGATCGCTGGAAGATCGGCCAGCTTGCACCCGGAGACACGCTCCGCTTTGCGCCGGTCACGATTGATGATGCGACCACCGCGAACCTTCTGCAGCAAAAGCTGGTCGCGACCGGTACAATGCCGGAATTAGGCCCTGTCCGATCAATGGAAACGCTGTCGCCGATCCTCGCCGAGATAGCCGAGCACAACGGCCGACCACGCACAGTTTATCGCCAGCAGGGCGACCGCAACATCCTGGTCGAATACGGACCGATCGTGCTTGATATCGAGCTGCGCATCCGCGTCCACGCGCTGATGATCGAACTGGAGCGGCTCGCTTTGCCCGGCGTCGTCGATATCGTACCTGGCATCCGTTCGTTGCAGGTTCACTTTGATGGCGACCTGATGACCCAGTGCGGCGCGCTGGCGATTCTAATCGCCGCCGAAGAACGGCTGGGTAACCTCGCGGATTTCACCATCCCGTCGCGCATCGTCCATCTGCCGCTGAGCTGGCGCGATCCGGCAACGATCGAGACCATCCAGAAATATATGGGCGCGGTACGCGACGACGCGCCATGGTGCCCCGACAATATAGAATTCATTCGTCGTATCAATGGGTTGCCTGATACGGCGGCGGTAGAGAACCTGATCTTCGATACCAACTACCTCGTGCTCGGCCTGGGCGACGTTTATCTCGGCGCTCCGGTTGCAACCCCCATCGACCCACGGCAACGGCTGGTTACGACCAAGTATAACCCGGCGCGGACGTGGACCCCGCCTAACGTCGTGGGCATCGGTGGTGCCTATATGTGCATTTATGGCATGGAGGGGCCAGGCGGCTATCAGCTCTTCGGCCGCACGATCCAGATGTGGAACACGCACCGGCAGACTGACGCCTTCACCGAAGGTAAGCCCTGGCTGTTACGCTTCTTCGACCAGATCCGCTTCTATCCGATCAGTGCCGAGGAACTGACCGAATGGCGGCGGGACTTCCCCAGTGGCCGGCGCTCGATCAAGATTGAGCCGTCAGAATTCCGCTTAGCCGACTACCGGGCCTTCCTGGCTGAGAACGCCCAGTCGATCGCCGAATTCGAGGCCCGCCGGCATGCCGCGTTCGATGAGGAGCGCGCCGAATGGCAGCGGCGCGGCGAGTTCGACCGCGTCACCGATCTTACCGAATCCACCCCGAAATCCAGCGCGCTGGATATCCCTGATGGCGCCGACCTCATCGAGATGCCCTTTGGCGGAAGTGTCTGGAAGCTGTTGGTCGCCTTGGGGGATGAGGTGAAGGCTGGCGACACAATTGCAATCATCGAGGCCATGAAGATGGAATGCAAAGTAGAAAGTCCCGGCACGGGAACGATATCCGCCCTCTACGTCCAGGAACGGCAGTCGCTGCAACCCGGTGCGCCGATACTCGCACTGAAGAGGAGCGTATGACCATGCTGGACCGCCGCAGTGCATCCGCGATCGCCGCTGCCGTGAATGAGGGGCAGACGAGTGCCATCGCCGTGGCACAGGAGACGATCGCGCGGCTCACCTATTATGACAGCATCCAGCCGCAAATCTGGATCAGCCGGGCGACGCCAGAGGCCATCGTCGCGGCGGCCCGCGCCGTCGATGCGCGCGTGGCAGCCGGAGAGATACTGCCGCTGGCTGGCGTGCCGTTTGCCGCGAAGGACAATATCGATGTGGCGGGGCTTGAAACCACTGCCGCCTGCCCGGCCTTTGCCTATCGTCCCGATGCGTCCGCCACGGTTATCGAACGTCTGACAAAGGCGGGCGCGATCTGTGTCGGCAAGACCAACCTCGACCAGTTCGCTACAGGTCTCAACGGCACGCGGAGCCCCTATGGCAGTCCCCGCAATGCTTACAACTTGGCCTATGTTAGCGGAGGCTCAAGCTCCGGCTCGTCAGTAGCGGTGGCGGCAGGGCTGGTCGCCTTTGCACTGGGCACCGATACAGCAGGTTCAGGCCGTGTCCCGGCCGCGTTCCAGCACCTGATCGGCTTCAAACCCAGCAAGGGCCGCTGGAGCAACCACGGCCTCGTACCGGCCTGTCGCTCGCTCGACTGCATCACCGTCTTCACGGACGACACCATCGACGCGCGATTGGTAGATGAAGTGATCGCGGGCTTCGATGCAGCCGATCCTTGGTCGAAACCGTTGGCCGACCGCACGCTCGCGCGCAGGACGATCGGGGTACCGCGGCGCGCGCAGCGCGTGTGGTTCGGTGATGCGGAGTCCGAATTCCTTTATGATCGCGCGCTGGAAAAGCTTGGCACAATTGCCGACGTGGTCGAGATAGACCTCGCCCCGCTGCTGGAAGCAGCGCTGTTGCTATACGGTGGCCCATGGGTGGCCGAGCGCACCGCCGCCATGGCTGGCATTCTGGCAGACAATCCGGATGCGATCGACCCGACCGTGCGCGAAGTGATCGAGCCCGGTCTGGCGACGAGCGCAGTCGAGCTGTTCGAAGGCATCTACCGCCTGGCTGAACTGAAGCGCCACGCTGACACGCTGTGGGAAGGCATTGACATGCTCGCCTTCCCGACCACCGGCACGACCTACCGCGTCGCCGAACTCAAGGCCGCGCCGGTCGCGCTCAACAGCGCCTTCGGGCTCTACACCAATTTTGTGAACCTACTCGACATGGCCGCCGTCGCCGTGCCAGCCGGAACCCGCAACAACGCCACCGGCTTCGGCATTACTCTGATCGGCCCCGCCGACACTGATCGTGCCCTCCTCGACGCCGCTGACGTGTGGCTCGCAGCAGCCGATCTCCCGCCACCACCACCGCTCGACCTGGAGGGCAAAATGCAGACCGTGAAACTGGCCGTCGTCGGCGCGCATCTGAAAGGCATGCCGCTGCACTGGCAGCTCACCTCGCGCGACGCGGCGTTCGTCGGCGCGTTCGAGACGGCACCCGCCTACCGGCTCTACGCCATGGCCGACAGCGTGCCTCCCAAGCCAGCGCTGGTGCACAGCGAGGACGGCGCACCAATCAAGGTCGAAGTCTATGAGCTGGGCGTCGCCGAATTCGGCAGCTTCGTGGCCGACGTGCCGGCGCCGCTCGCTATCGGCACAGTGACCATGTCCGACGGCAGCAGCGTCAAGGGCTTCGTGGCCGAACCGCGCGCCATCACCGGTGCCGACGACATTACCGCCCTGGGCGGCTGGCGCGCCTACATCGCACAGCGCGGCTGACGGGCAATTCATCAAGCGAAAGGACAAACGATGCAGAAGCTCAGGACCATGGCCGCGATATTAACGGCAGGCTGTTCCTCTATCGCGTCCGCCGCGACCGAGGAACAGGTCATCCCGGTGCCGGGCTTCGCCGACTTCCTTGCGGTCGACGGCGACAGCGTCTGGGCAACCAACGACGGGCGTGTCGAACGCTGGTCGCGCCAAGGCAAGATAGCCAGCGTGCCGATGTCCCGCCCCTGCGGCGCGATGGCGATACTGGATGGCGCCCTGTGGGTGGCAGACTGCAAGGAAGGGGCGCTCGTCCGAATCGACACAGCCGATGCGCAGAAGACAGCGACAGTCCCCACCGGCATCGCCAACCCCAAAGGTGAGCTCAATGTCGTCGCCGGAGCAGGATCCATCTGGGTCGCCAGCGACCAGAAGGGTGTCGTCTCACGCGTGGACCCTGCGACCAATCAGGTGACGGCCACGATCCCGGTCAGCGTCGGCAGCCACTACCTCACTTTCGGCTTCGGCTCAGTCTGGGTCGTCAGCAGCGAAAGCAAGACGCTCCAGCAGATCGATCCTGCGAAAAATGCCGTTGTGAAAACAACGGTTCTGGGCAGCGATCCGGCATTCCTTGTTGCGGGCGAAGGCGCTGTCTGGGTTCAGGAACAGGGGGACGGCACAGTCGCACGCATCGATCCCGCGACGGGCGATGTCGATGGCCGCGTTACGGTCGGCAAGGTGCTGAAATACGGCGATATCGATACGGGTAGCGGGAAGGTTTGGCTGCGCACGACCGAAGACCAGACCTTTGTGGTGATCGATCCACAGGCGATGACAGTGCACAGACGCGTCGGCAGTGCAGAAGGCAGTGGCGCGCTACGCCACACGGATGGCGGCCTGTGGACTTCGGCGCACGATCTGCACACGCTGACGTGGTGGCCTGACCCGGCGAAGATCGCCGAGTGACCGTCACGCAGCCCAGTTCCCAGGCCGCGGGACGGTCAGTAGGAATTTAACGGAGCGAGGCGAGGCGAGCTGGCGATGCGCTCGGCGCTGCGGCCAGGCGCGCCTCGATCTGCCCGCGGACATCAGCCGCGACGGCCGCACGGCATTCCTGCGCCTTCGCTTCAAGAGCGAGGTGGATGTTCGACAGACGGTCGCCGCAGACGGCGCGCGCAGCGTTGTCTACCCGAATGGCGAGGCGCTGCTGGCCGCTGGCGGTCGAAAGGTCGATACCTTTAAGGTTCAGGATTGCCTGATCCTGAGCGAAAGGATTCTCGCTGGGTGTAGCGGCCGAAGCCGAGGTCGCGAAAGCGATAGTGGCGAGTGCCACGAGGCCAATCTTCATCGTCATCTCCTGTGCGTCGAGCAAGCGCCGCTCTTCGGCGACTATGGATCACATAGCGTCAGGAAATGAATATTTCAATACAGTCGTTACAATTGTGGTTTTATTACTTTATTGGTCTCGGTTATTACTTCACCCGGACGACCAGCGTCGTGAGTTCCTTTGAATGGCCGAGCAGCCCGATCGGGAGGCGGGCCTCTTCCGTATCGTCGGCGACCGAAACCGTAATCGTCCGCGCATAGGGAGCCGACCATTTCGCCACGGACTCAACCGGCACGCGGGCACGCCATTTGCGTGAACCTGTGACCGCGACTGCGTGGCCGTTGATGCGGACGGGCGACCGCGCATCTTCGCGGCGGCCAGAGATCAACAGGCAGGAGCCGGACCGACATTCCACCAGCCGCGTGGTCGGCTCGGACGCGGCCATGGCGGGCGCAGCAATAGCTGCAAGGGCCGCGCCCAGCGCAAGTGTGTGGAATGCTGGCATATCGGTTCCTTTCATTCGATGGCGATGCCGGCGTCCGCGAAGAAGCGGCGCACGGGTTCAAGAATCTCGGGGTGCTGCTTCCACCGCGCGACCGAATCGGGGTAGATCGGCCGGCGCACCTGCGCGGCACTAGGGGTCGATACCGGAGCGGCGTTGGTGTGGAATTCAAGGCAGCCATCGGGCCAGTCGAGCCCGCAATGCGAGAGCATCCGCTGCGTCTCGCCCTTCTGATCGGCGACCAGATCCTCGTAGTGCACCTCGATCAGCCGTCCGTGCAGCGCATCGCGCCACTGGCCCATGAGGCGGTCGAAGCGCGCATAGTAGGCGGCGATGTCAAGCAAGTCGTAACTGTAGTCGTAGTAACTCGAACTAACGGCGAAGAGATTTCGGAAGTTACTTAGTACCGTATCCATTGGGTTACGACGCAAACAAACAATCCGGGCTGCCGGCCGCGCCTGCGCTATAAAACCCGCGTAGAAGAAGTTGCCCGGAAACTTATCTATGAAGCGCAGCAGTGGATCGCGCCGATGATGGCTCGCCCTTTGCAAAAAATCGCGTCCGATCTCACCCATGTCGCCGCGCGCGGCTGCCGCGATCGTTTCCGGGTCCATGACCGTGGGCGTGCGCGTGCCGGAAGCCCTCTTCACGGCGAGCGGCAGCGCCTGCAATTCGCCCGCACTTTCAACCTGCGGATGCGACGAAAGGATACGGTCGACCAGCGTCGTGCCAGTGCGCGGCATGCCAATGACGAAAATAGGGGCTTCGGCGGACGGTTCGCTCGTCATCGGAAGCTGCCACGCCGCCGATACCGCATCAAACACCGCAGCGTCACGTGCAGGGTCGTAGTTCAGCGTCCGGCGGTGTCCAGCATTTACCGCGCAGAGCCTTTCCAAAGCCGCATCCTGCTGGCCGATATCCTCAAGCTCCTTCGCCAGAGCATAGCCCACGAGCAGCCTGCTGCGATTATCGTTCGCACCGACAAGGGCTTGGGTCAGACGCTCGACGTGATTGCGGATCGGCGTCTGCTGGCGGAGTTTAGCAAGGAGATGGTGGGCACGCGCGCCGCCGGGAGCCAAGGCAATCAATGCTTCTAACGCGGCCTCGGCCTCATCTGTCCGGCCCAGGAAATTGAGGGTCGTCGCCTGGTTGTACCGATATGCGGTGTTTCGCGGTTGCAGCCGCACCGCCTCGTCGAAATGGACAAGCCCGGCGGCGTGGTCTCCCAATCGGGCATAAACGCAGCCCATCGTGTCGCGGCTAAGCGCGTCGGCGGGCGGGAACTGCTCAGCGTCGCGCAAGGTCGCAGCGGCGTCACCATCCCGGCGAACCATAGTGAACAATTTGGCAAGTTGCGCGCGGTATTCACCTTGCGGATCAAGTGCCACCGCTTGGCCCAGATGCTTAATTCCTGCCCCGATGCGGCCGACGCTCGATTCCGCGATGCCAAGGAGGAAGTGGCCTTCGGCATCTGTGGGATTTTCGGCCACCAGGGTTGCAGCAATCTGACGGGTCGCCGCGAGGTCACCCTGGAACAAGGCGCTGCGCCCAGCGCTGACCTGTCTCGCACGCGCCGCCATCATGCCGTCGCTGTACCTCCGGCGGTTTCCCGGACAGCAGCGTCTGGACGCACATGACCATTGCTGATGCTCTCGCCGCTGGCCTTCGATGCTTCCTTACGCGCCTTGTAGCTGTCGATCAGCGGCCGGAAGGGGAACACGGTCTGCTCCCAGATCGATAGGCGCCGACGGTCGTCCTGGCCGACCAGAGACGCTTCGCCCTCACGGTAGGTACCGAAAATGCGGTCGAGGAGGATCAGCGAATTGCCGTAGTTACTGCGAGTGCTGTCGTATTCCGTCGAATGGTGCAGGCTGTGGTGGCGGATCGTCGTGAAAAAGAACGAATACCAGATCGGCGGATCCGCGCGCACATTGGCGTGAGCAAAGGTGGAGATAACCCCCAAGGTGTTGATAGCTGCGAAAATGGCGGTTTTCTCAAGATCAAACAGCGCAACGATGCTCAGGCTGATCAAGACCAGTTCGATGGGATTGCCCACCGCACCCTTGGCCGCATTCAACTGGGTTATGTGATGATGCGGGGCGTGGGTCAGCCAGAACGGCGTGGAATTATGCATCAGCCGGTGCATCCAGTACTGGCCGAATTCGATCAGGAGGATCACCAGGGCAACCTGCAGCAGCCACGGCATCTGCATTGCCCATTCCGTGGTAATGCCGAGCGAGGCCTTCGCTGTTTTCAGTGGGTCTTTAGCAACTGTATCCGAAACCCACGCGATCACGGTCGCGCTGAGTACGACGTAGAACATGTCGGTGAGAAACTCCCGCCTGTTCATCCTCCAGCCGGCATGGCGTTCGTTGACCCATTCGAGGAAGAGTACCGTGGCAACGATGAGGGCGGACACCGCGCCGAACGTCCACGGACTGCCCAGTAATGCCACGGGACCGAAGGCCCAGAAACATAGGACTACCGCGATCATCGCCGGTGGTATGTAGTTGAAGACCCTGTCTTTCATGGTGACCCTAGCTTCTTGACCACACCGATGGGCGTCGATCAGCGATTCCGCCTCACCGGTTGCGGCGCAATGACGGCCTGAGCCCGTGCGGAGACCCCGCCGAGGATCAGGCGGAGCGACGTTTTACTGATACCGATGAAGTTGTCGGCGAGAATGCGCCGGTCATCTCGCGAGTAAACGGACCATTTTTTGGTTTGCATACCGCAGCTCCATCCAATGTTTTCACATTGTGCTGCAGTGCGTCATTAGGGGAGGTGAAAAGTTTTTATGAAAGACATAGATTTAATCTATACCCTGCTCTTGGCACGTATCCTTCGGATCACTTCATCCCAGAAAAGCTGGGTAGCCGTGTCCCTCGCCGGCTCCGAGCGTGCCAGGAGAAAGATATCGTAGAAAGGTTCTAGATCGGCGTAGAGAATCGGCCAAAGCCTCCCTCTGGCCACGTCATTTTCGGCAGCGAGGACAGGTAAGAAACCGATCCCGACCCCCTGAACGATAAGCCGCCTGGCTTCATTGATATCCTCCGCCTGCCCGGTGACATTGCCGCCCAATCGATAGCGGCGGCGCAGATGGGTGATCAGTTCGATCTCGTCGTCCCCGGTTAGCACAAACCCTTCGTCCTTGAGCTCGTGAAGGCGGTTCATGCGGTGACCGAAATACGGATTGTCGCGGGAACAGTAGAGTTGCTGCCGCTCCACTAGCAGCGGCTCGTACATCAGGCTTCCGCGGACGCCGCTGTCATAGCCTACCCCAACCTCGACTTCTCCCCGCTCAAGCGCATCCAACACCTGGCGCCATGGTGACACGCGGATCTCGATGTGGATCGCAGGATTGCGCCGGTGGAAGCTCGCTATGGCTTCATCAAGTTCCGGCGACACGAGGCCCGACACTATCTGGATTCTGACGATGCCTTCGACCCGCTTGGTCGCCTGGGCTATCTGGTGCGGCATCATCCGCGCCGATTCGAGCATGTCCTCGCAGAGCGCCATCATGGCTTTACCGGCCGTTGTCATCTCCACGCCCGTCGCTGTGCGGTGAAGCAGCGTGGCGCCAACATGCTCCTCAAGCCGTTTGAGCGCAGCGCTGATGCTTGGCTGCTGGCGGTTGAGCTGCCGCGCCGCAGCACCAATGCCTCCGGCACGGACGATGTCAACGAACGTGCGCATCAGGTTCCAATCGACGCGGCTTGCGAATTTCTGGTCGATTAACGGCGTCTTGTCACTCATCTGCCCCGCGCTCCTCTGCAGCCATAAGATGGCCAAGTCATAGATGAAATCAATGGAAATCATTGAATCAGCACATCTACCGCTATGACCTGCGGCGCTTAACTTTGCGGGATGGCCGCCCTCCCCCTCGTCGATATCTCCAGACTTTTAAGTGAGCGTCGCGAAGACAGGCTCGCCGTGGCTCGGAAACTTGATCGCGCCTGCACAGAAGCAGGCTTTCTCTACATCACGGGCACTCAGTTGGACTACGCGGTGCTCCGCCGCCTCCTCGCTCGGGCCGAAGCCTATTTCGCGCTCGATCACGACGCCAAGATGGCGAGCTACATCGGGCTTTCGAAGAACCACAGCGGTTACGTCCCCATTGGCGAGGAGCAGTTCGCCGGTGGCACCAGCGACCTAAAGGAAACCTACGACGTCAACTATGATTACCTGTCCGACGAGGGGCGCCGCCCGTTGCTAGGCCCCAACACTTGGCCCGCGATGCCGGGCTTTCACGCAGACGTGACAGCATACTACCGGCATCTGACCGACATTGGCCGTCAACTCTTCCGCGCATTTGCCCTGGTCTTGGGTCTTGATGAGGATCACTTCGGTGCACACCTGCAACATCCGCCGAGCCAACTTCGCCTGATCCACTACCCCCTCGACGCGAGCGCCGAGGATCAACCCGGCATTGGCGCGCACACCGACTACGAATGTTTTACTTTGCTCTTCGCCACCGCGCCGGGGCTGCAAATTGCTGATAAAGCCGGAGCATGGGTGGATGTCCCCCTACTCGACAACGCGATAATCATGAATATCGGCGATATGATGGAGATCATGTCCAACGGCCGATACCTCGCGACGAAACACCGCGTAAAAAAGGTCTCGCAGGAGCGCTATTCCTTCCCCCTCTTCCAGGCATGTGATTATGACTACGTCATCGCCCCGGTAGTGCGCGGCGAAGCGCCGCGTTACGCACCACTCAAAAGCGGCGAGCACCTATTCAACCAGACCGCACAGACCTTCGCCTATCTGAAACGCCGGATCGCGGAGGGAACGTTAGTCCTGACCGACGCCATGCCATTGGGCTCCTTCGGGCAGCCGAAAGTAGCGGCGGACGCCTGATACTGGCTGAGTTGGCCATCAAAAGCCGGATGACAGCCGCGCAAGCGAGAAGGCGACGACGGTAGCCCAATGCCACGCATCGCTTGCATTTCAGGCGTTCCCGAAACATTCTGTCTTGCCCGAAACCGGTTGCCAATTGGTGGCTGCGGCGTTGTTTGAAGCGGGCCTGCCTAACGTGATCGACCGCGACACAGCAAAGTCTATCGGCCAATGCGGCGAAACAGATCACGATCATCACCAACAGCTTAAGGGGATATCGCATGCCGTATGTGACTACCGGGGATGGTGTTGAAATCTTTTACAAGGATTGGGGGACAAAGGATGCCCAGCCGATCATGTTTCACCATGGCTGGCCGCTCAGTTCAGACGATTGGGACGCACAGCTTCTGTTTTTCGCGGCGCAGGGCTATCGCGTGGTAGCCCATGACCGGCGTGGCCACGGACGATCCACACAGGTGGCCATCGACCACGACATGGACCATTATGCCGCCGATGTCGCCGCCGTGGTCAATGCGCTCGACCTCACGGATGTCATCCATGTCGGACACTCAACGGGAGGTGGGGAAGTAACCCGCTATGCCGCCCGCGCAGAATCCGGCCGCGTTGCTAAAGCCGTGCTCATCGGCGCGGTGCCGCCGATCATGGTCAAGACAACCAATCACCCGAACGGCCTGCCAATCGAGGTGTTCGACGGATTTCGTGCGTCGCTCGCAGCCGACCGAGCGAGCTTCTATCGGGCCGTTGCCGCAGGTCCGTTTTATGGCTTCAACCGCCCGGGAGTAGAGACGCTACCAGCCGTAGTCGACAATTGGTGGCGTCAAGGGATGATGGGCGGCGCCAACGCCCACTATGACGGGATCAAGGCCTTTTCCGAGACCGACTTCACCGAGGATCTCAAGGCAATCAGCTTCCCGACATTGATCCTCCATGGCGAAGACGACCAGATCGTCCCAATCCACAACAGCGCACACCTCGCCATCAAATTGCTACGGAATGGGCAGATCAAGACCTACGCGGGGCTATCGCACGGCCTGGCAACCATCAACGCCGATATGATAAACCTCGACCTGCTTGGCTTCATAAATAGCGGACAGGTGTGAGCCACGAAGCCGCACGCAGGTGATGCAGACGGACCGGATCAGCAATGGCAGGTGATCCGGTCCAAGAGCTTCTGTCCGCTCGATGCCGGCCTTCCTCTGCCGCCGCCTTGCATTACTAAATCGCGCAACAAAACCTTATTTACTTATCTCATGCTTTCGCAATCGGGTCGCATCCCGGCAGGAATTTTCGACGCTCTGCAACCGCAGCCATTCCAGTCTTATCGCAAATTTTATCGTCCCTTTTTCTTTCCAGAGCATGCCGCGGCCCTTCAACGTGAAGGCCAGGAAACCGGACACATCCGCGCAGGCTTTAAGCAGGACTTGTGTTTGCACAGCGCGCGCTCTAGGTCGCGCGTGTCATCTGGGGAGTAGCCAGTCGCCTACTAAGGCGGGCCTTCGCGTCAACATACTCGGTCGAGAGGCCGTGGTGCGAAGGAAGCGGGATACCGCTTGGGCGAGACCAATGGCATCGCATCTCCGCTCGGGTTGGGCGGCGAGAGCGATGTCCGTTGGATCTTTATCGCCGCCCGACCCTAGAGATTTTGCATGGAAGCCTTGCTCACCTCAACTGCAGTCGTGGCGCTTGCCGAGATTGGCGACAAAACGCAGCTGCTTGCCATCCTGCTGGCAACGCGCTTCCGAAAACCACTGCCTGTTATTCTGGGAATTTTTGCAGCTACAATCGCCAATCATTTCCTGGCGGCGTTGCTCGGGTCGCAAGTGTCGGCGATACTTGACGGCCACTGGTTTCGTTACCTGATTGCCACCTCGTTTATCGCCATGGGAATTTGGACGTTAATCCCCGATAAGATTGATGAACTGGACGACAAGCCTGCGCGGTTCGGTGCGTTTGTCACAACGCTGATTGCCTTCTTCCTCGTTGAAATGGGCGACAAGACGCAAATTGCCACCATCGCCTTAGGCGCAAACTTCCACGATGTCGTACTTGTTACCATAGGTACGACCATCGGCATGATGCTGGCCAACGTACCAGCAGTGTTTGCCGGACATAAGTTGCTTGACCACGTCCCGCTTCACGTCGTTCGCATGATTGCGGCATCCCTGTTCATCGTCATAGGCATCTGGGTGGTTCTTGAAACCGCCAGGGTTATTTGAACCGAATATATATGTGCGTGTGTGTGTGTGTGTGTGTGTGTGTCGGGAATTACGCTCCCGGCACACACCGCGGAGTTTGGGAACCCCAACGGCCGATTTGTGGCGTGTCCGGAACGGTAACTCTTATCCGCTTTGAGCGCTAGGCGGCGTGGACAAAATACATCACAGAACGAATGTCTGCTTTCGGAGGCGACGATCGCAGGCCGCAATGTCAGGAATGTTGGGGGAAGCGGACACGACCTCCGCTCCACGAAATCAATCGAAATTTACTTGCGGGGAAGCTTCACTCAGCCAGATCGGAGGAAGAACTTTCGATATAGGTAGTGGCAAGCATAACCGACCAATAGCGCCACCGCGAAGGTCACTATAACACTAGGTGTCCACACAACGGGGAAGTTAGCGGGGTCAACTTCATTGTGAATGACCATATAGTTTATGCGAGAGAGATTAATTTCAAATTGCAGAAGAGTGAAAAGGGCAAGCGCCGCGCCGAAAAACTTGGCTCGGTACATGACCCAGCCTGTCAGCGCCGGAATGATCAAGCATCCAACGATTTCTAGCGTCATACCGACCGGGAGGCTCAATGGCCCTAGGATGAACTCGGTGGGCGGGTGCGCAAAACTAAGTCGCAACTGCAAGTCACCACTTAACCCCATCCAGAAAGCTCCTGTAATATTTGCCAAGAATTCGTTCTGAACTCCTTCTACAGTTAGGGCCCGGCAGAGCACCAGCGTCAACTTTCAGGCCAATTATGTCGATCTCCTGACGTCCGCTAAGTTGGCGGGTCCGGAATGGCAGCTTTCAGGTTGAAAACCTCGATAGCGGACACTGAAACTTCAAACCCAATTTGTCCACGCCACCTAGGGTAGTGGAATTTCAACTGTCCGATGGCGCAATTCATGCCCAGACGCCAATCGGCCCGGCGTAGCGGTGGATCGCCGCAATTCAGTGTCGCTCAGGTCGGGGCTGGCGACGTGCGTCTCGATAATCTGGTCAACCAGCCCATTCACTGCGCCGTGCACCGCTGCCGAAACGATGCTCCGCGCGCCGCAACTTGCCCTAGATATCAGGCGGCCCCTTTATAAAAGGGCGTGATGGGTGGAAAGGTAAGACATACCCCCCTTCCCCCAATGCGTAAGTCTATCAAAATGCAACGGCTATGACCATTTGCGGCACTCGCCGCGACGGCACAAAATTGGTCGGCGGGGGATGTGCTATTTCTTCGGCGGCACAGGCTTAACTAGAGATTGCATCGCCTGCGCGGCATTCGCAAACCGCGCAGAACATCCACTCATTTCAGTTGGCGCAGTCTTTGGGTCGATTTTTGAACTTTGCATTGCGTTTCTGACCGCTTGCGGATCCCCGCGCGCATCCAGCCGCCCAAGGTAAAAGATCAATGCACGAGACGCCGCCTCTCGCGCCTGCTCATCGGCCGCGCTTTTCGCAAACGCATTGCTGAGCGCCAAGCAACGCACATCGTCTGGAATACTTTGTGCAGCCGTCGGAATAGCTATCCCCGCTATGAACAAGCCCCCCACAATCTGGATGATTTTCATGTTCCCTCCAAAAGTTGCGCGAAATTCAAATGCCGCCAGTTCAGCCAGCGGTGCGTCACGCCAGCGATGTCGCAATCGACGCTTTGCTAGACAACATCTGCTCTGCCAATAAAATAGCGTTTGGGCGGGGTTGAGGTCTGTGTCGGACGCTTCGATTGTATGCGCTATCCGCAGGCGACGCCACAAATGAGCGTCCTGGGCACCGCAATCCCAAGGCGGATAAGGGCGTACGCCCCGAACCATCGCCGCTCCAGAAAAAGAGCAGTCTGGAATCCGAAGCGAGGCCGTTTGGCGCACCGAAGATCTGCAGGAGGCGACGACAGCCCGCCTAACCTTCAACACCTCACTCCCCCTTGCCTCCTTCCGCACAGGTGCGCGAAGGCAGATTACAGGGACGCCATTTACAGCCCGCCTGGCAAAGTCGCGCTGACGCTGGCCGCCGCCCCATGGTGCCGTAGTGACGCGCGAAGGCTGCTTCGCGACGGTGAGCCCACGCTCAAAATCCGCCGTACTCTCTTCAAGCGGCCGACCGGCCCCCGTGAACGGCTTGAACATCTGACTCGGTTCCAACGGCGGGAAGCCGCACAAACGGCCGCCACAACAGATCTTCAGCACAGCATGGCCGCACTGCACGCGCTACAGATGCGCGAGGAGGACCTGAGGAATGAGTGTGAGGCGCTACGAGCTGAACTCGCCGCGGGTGCGACGCGCGCTGCCAGGCTGATGGCGGAGGCCAAAGCAGAAATCGCCGAATTAAGCGCGCAGCGTGACTTGGCGTTGGCAGAAACCCATGCCCTGCAGACATCAAAGTCATGGCGGCTGACACGGCCATTGCGCTGGCTCAGGGCCCCAAATGGGCTGTCGACTTAGGGTCGCTTCAGTGCCTGCGGTAGCCGCTTCTGGCGCGATTGACACCCTAGGGCCATGCTCATCGTTACGGCCTTAGTCTCAGCTATTGATAATGGGTTGCAATAGTAACTGAGTGCAGTTAGGCGGGCCGGGAATTTTCGGGGGTCCGTGATGCGACATGTTTTTCTCACCAGTTCTGCACTTGCGCTCGGTGCCACCTTTTCGGCATCGGCCTTTGCTGAGGACATCCCGGACGGCCCCGAAAGCGAAATCGTTGTTAGCGCAGCGCGCAGCGAACTGCCGATCAACGCGCTACCGCTGACCATCGATGTCATCACCAGTGACATCCTTGACCAGCAGGTGACGATCTCAGGTTCGGTCACCGATGCGGTTGCCGCCCTGACGCCCTCGTTTTCACCGACACGCCAGAAGCTGTCGGGCGCGGGCGAGACGCTACGCGGCCGTTCGCCGCTTTACGCCATCAACGGCATTCCCCAGTCGACACCAATGCGCGATGGAAGCCGCGACGGCTTCACCATCGACAGCTTTTTCATTGATCGGGTTGAGGTGATCTTCGGCTCGAACGCACTGCAAGGCATCGGCGGCACCGGCGGCATCGTCAATCAGGTCACAATCAGCCCCCCCAAGGAGGAGGGGATATCCGGACGTGCCTTGCTGCAGGGTACGGCCGGCGACGAGTTTCACAGCGACGGCTTTGGTTGGAAGGCCGGTGGCCTCTTCCAGTATAAGGCTGGCGATTTTGACGCGACGATCGGTGCCACCCACGAAAAACGCGGCGTGTACTACGACGGTCAAGGACAGCGCGCTGGGCTCAACTTGACGCAGGGCGAGACGCAGGATTCGAAGGCGGCCAACTTTTTTGCGCGGCTTGGCTATGCGGTCTCGCCCTCGGGTCGTTTCGACCTCATCGCCAGTCGCTTCGAGATCAAGAGCGATGGCGATTTCATCGCTTCGCCGGGTGTGCGACGGCCATTGAACAGCCCGCTCCGCGACGTTCCGACCACCTCCGTGCCAGGCACGCCTCCAGGCAAAGCGGCGGCGAGCCGTACCGAAAGTGTGGCCTTATCCTACACCGACGGCAATCTATGGGGCGGCAACTTCGTCGGGCAGGTCTTCTACAATCGCACGCGCGACACCTTCGGCGGCGAAGTCGCAACGCAGGCGACGTTTCAGGATCCGACGATCGCACCAATCGGTACACTGTTCGATCAGTCACAGAACCGCTCGCGCAAGCATGGTGCCAAGTTAAGCTATGAGCGCACTTTATTCGGCGCGTTGAACACGGTAATCGGGTTTGACGGGCTATGGGACAAAACCGAGCAGGCGCTGATTGCCACGGGCCGGGTCTGGGTGCCGCCTAGCGACTTCCAGAGCCTGGCGCCATTCGCCCAGATCAACCTCAAACTGTTGGACGGCAAGGTCCGTCTCGCCGGTGGCGGCCGCTGGGAAAATGTCACGATCAAGATCGACGATTTCCACACACTGGCTTCGACTACCGCGGTCGGCATTAATCCGGCAACCTTCGGCGGCGTTGCCGTGTCCGGCGGCAAGCCCAAGTTCGACGACCTGCTGCTCAACGGCGGCATGATTGTTGAGATGTGGGACGGTATCCGTGCCTATGCGAGCTACGCAGAGGGCTTCACCATGCCCGACATCGGCCGCATCACCCGCGCAATCAATGTGCCCGGGATCAAAATCGACAACTACCTCGACATCGAGCCGATCGTGTCAAACAACCGGGAAATCGGCGTGGAAGTGACCCGCGGACCGCTCGATGCCTCGGTCGCCTATTTCTGGTCGTCAAGCGACAAGGGCCAGCTTCTGATACAAGGGGCAGACCGCAATTTCGACGTCCAGCGCCAACGCGTGGAAATCCAGGGCCTTGAAATCAATATGCGCACCGAAACCCCCATCGCGGGACTTAAGGTCGGCGTCGGCTACGCACATATCAATGGCCGCTTTGACAGCGATGCAACGCGCAATGCACCTGATGGGATCGTCGATACTGATCTGGATGGCGTCAATATCTCACCCGATCGCGTTAACCTGTCGGCTACATTCAATCGCGGCCCAGTGTCTGCACTGATCCTGTCGCAATTCTACCTGTCGCGCACGTTTCAGGCCGACGCTGGCAAGCCGCAGCCTGATCAGCGGAACAATTTTGGCGGATACAACGTCACCGACGCCAGCATCCGCTACCAGATGGCCATTGGCGCAGTGACGTTCAGCGTCGCGAATTTGTTCGACAAGTTTTACATCGACTATTCGAGCGACACCCGCCTACCGGCCGACCCGTTCGCAATCTTCGCCGGTCGCGGCCGGACTTTCACGCTAAGCTGGGACTATCGTTTCTGAGAAGGCTCGGCGCTTCTGAGAAGGCTCGGCGCTATTAGGAAGGACTGGCGCTTCTGAAGACTCTCGATCTACTGCACCGATGGACCGGCGGCCTGATTGGGCTCCTGCTGGCCATGCTCGGTCTGTCCGGCGCGATCCTGGTCCATCGGGACGCTTGGGTGAGCCTGCCGCATTCGTCCGATGTGCAAGTCACCGATACGGCTTCCGTTGCCGCCGCGGTGACGCGGATCATGGAGACGCCTGCCGCCCGCCCGGAAGGCATCATCTTCGCCAGCGAGAATTTCGGCCTGCACCGGCTGAGCTACAAAGGGGATGCCGGTGCCTACGCCGACCAGGCCGGGACAATCGTTGCGCAGTGGCAGAGTCAATGGGATCGGCCCGAGCTCTGGCTGTTCGACTTCCATCACCACCTCTTTGCCGGAGACTACGGAGAGACCGTGATCGGCGTTGCCGGCTTATGCGGACTGTTCTTTGTGGTGAGCGGCGCGATCCTGTGGTGGCGCACTCGCAAGACCTTCGCCTTCCGCCTCTGGCCCAAACGCATGACTCGATCGGCCATCCTGCGCCAACATCGCGATCTCGGAATCGTTCTAGCGCCGCTGCTGCTATTGTCGCTTTATACGGGCGTGACGATGGTTTTCCAGTCGACGACGGCACTACTGCTCGGCCCCTCGGCGCCTGCCACAATTGCCAGTGCGATGAAACCGCCAAAGGCGATCAAGGCGACGCTGGCAGAAGACCTAGACTGGACGGCGATGATCCAAACCGCACGCGAGAAGTTTCCTGACGCCGAATTCCGCGTGCTCGCAATGCCGCGCAAAGATAGCGGCCTCATCGCGCTGCGCATGAAACAGCCTGCGGAATGGCTGCCGAACGGCCGCACCACGCTATACTTCGCGGCGGATACGGGTCGTATCATCGACGTGCGCGACGCGCTGGCTCTGCCGACACAGGTACGCGGATACAATCTGCTTTATCCGCTGCACGCAGCAAAGGTCGGCGGATTAGCCTATCGACTGGTCATGACAGTATCTGGCTTGGCGCTTGCACTCCTTGGCTGCCTGACGGTGTGGAGCTTCTGGTTTCGACGCCGGGCCACGCCTGTGGCCTCTATCCCACCGCTATCCACGGCACTTGGGAAGCTTTAGCTGGCATGTGCCAGCGATCACAGCCTCGGCATCCTAACTGCCAGAGTTCCGCAATTCCGCAAGTATTGGCTCACGTATGATCGATTGACCACCGTCGCGGAAGACTGGACGATCGACCTCGCTCTGAAAGCCACAAGGGGTGGACGGCCAATGTCATGCCGTTTGAGCCGCCGAGCTATGCACCGAGTTTAGACCAAGATCGGAATACCGGCGGAGAAAGGTGTCAGGAATCGGCTGACAGTAGAACCGTGTCGCCGCATATTGTTCTGATGCGGACCAGGACATCGGCTTTTGGCCTTGCCAGAGACTCCTTGTTAAACTGTGGCCGCTAGGGGGTCGTTTATGCCGCACAGAATGGTTGGTTATGGCTGGGTATAGGGACCGCTGGTTCGCGCGCGCCTCGTGGTTGCTAGACAGCCCCGCGACGGTTCCCGAGACAATGGCTACACAACTGAAGAACGGTCTGTTCTCATCGGTGCCGATCTTTCTTGGGGGCGTGTTAAACACAAGCGCGGTCGCGGCAGTTGCCGCAGTGCGCCACCCTACCTGGCCGTTCATCACGTGGCTGGTATTCGAGATTGTGCTCGGTGCCATTCGTCTGGCTGTGCTGATATCCGGAAGGCGTGCGATAGAGGCCGGACGCACTCCGCCCAGAATATTGGCTGCGGTTTTATCCTGCATATGGGCAGCCTCAGTTGGCGCCGGCACCTTCATCTGCATAACTAGTGGTGACTGGGTTCTTGCCGCGATTGCGTGCTTGTCGGCCGCCGCCATGATTTGCGGCATGTGTCTTCGCAATTTCGGCACCCCTCGACTTGCGGCAGCGATGATCCTGGCAGCTATTATACCCTGCGCGGTCGCTGGCTTGTTCACGAGCGAGCCGATCATGGTGATCATCAGTGTACAGTTGCCGATTTTTCTGATGACGATCCTGTCGGCGTCATTCGGTCTACATCACATGATGGTTTCCCGAATGACTGCCTTAAGTGAACTCGAACGCAGCAAATCGCTAAATGAAACGATTTTGCGGTCCAGCCCGGATCACATGCTGATCCTGGACCAGGATCATCGGATCGTTTTCTGTAAGCGACCTGGGGACGAGGCTACCGACGAGGATTCGCTCTTGGACCGGGATTGGCTTTCCCTACTTTCGCCTGGGGATGTCTCGGTGGGTAGAGATGCCCTCAAGCGCGCTGCTTCGGGCCATTCCGTGAGTATCGTCACGAGCCATTTCCCGGTCGGCGGAGAAAAGCGTTGGTTCGACAACATCATCAACCGCATTTCCGATACACCGGGCGATGCGTCAGAACGGCTGATTGTTGTCTCGCGTGATGTCACGCACCAGAAAAATTCCGAGCAGGATGCGATCTGGATGGCGCGCCATGATCCCCTGACCGGCCTCCCTAACCGAGCGCTCCTGCAGGAACGGCTCGATATCCTGCTTGACGAGGGCGGCCGAGGGGTACCGACAGCCTTGCTCATCGTCGACGTCGATAACTTCAAGACGATCAACGATACGTTCGGTCACGATGCGGGTGATGCTGTTCTGTGCACGGTCGCTAAGCGCTTGTCAGACGCAGTTGATCATAGCGACTTCGTGTCGCGGACCGGTGGGGATGAGTTCGCGCTTCTGGTAAAAGCCCATTGCGATCAGGACGTAATGGATATCGCCGAGCGAATTTTCGACCATCTCCATATCCCGATCAGCCATTGGAGCCGCCAGCTTGATTGCGGCGCAAGCATCGGCGCAAGCTTCATTCAGCGCGATGGCATAGATCGCTCGGAAGTCATGAAGGCTGCCGACATGGCTCTTTACGCGGCCAAGTCAGGTGGCCGGGGAAGAATGCGCATCTTCGAACCAACGATGATGTTTGAGGTCGAGCGGCATCAAGCCATGATAGCTGCCGCCCGATGTGCGCTGCAGCGAGACGCGGTGGAGCCGTACTACCAGCCCAAAGTGTCTCTTCGCAGTACAGAGATTGTGGGCTTCGAGGCGCTGCTGAGGTGGCGCGATCTCGACGGAAGCCTGCGTACCCCCGAAGGGATCGAAGCCGCCTTTGAAGACCCGGCATTGAGCGCTCTTCTAAGCGAACGATGTTTATAAAGGTACTGGACCACATCCAGGCGTGGAAGGATGCAGGTATTCCGTTCGGACATGTGGCAATCAACGTGACCGGTTCTGATTTCAGGCGAGGCGACTTTGTTGAAACAGTCTTTTCACATCTTGATGAGCGTGGCCTGCCACCGTCGTGCCTTCAGATCGAAGTTACAGAGAACGTCTTCCTCGGGCGCGGAGCCGACGGGCTTGAGCATTCGTTAAGGAGGCTCAGTGAACATGGGGTCCGGATAGGTCTTGATGATTTCGGAACGGGTTACGCCTCACTATCCCACTTGAATAAGTTCCCTGTCGACGTGCTGAAGATCGATCGCTCGTTCATCCGGCGCCTCGGACAGGATATTGACGCCAATGCTATCTCGGCAACCGTGATAAACCTCGGACGTTCCTTGGGTATGGAAGTGGTGGCTGAAGGCATCGAGACCGCTGCCCAAGAGGCTCAGCTCCTTACGATGGGGTGTGAATTCGGTCAGGGCTTCTTCTATTGCAAGCCACTTCCAGCAGCTGAAGTCGTCGGCACGTTGGCGCGTAAGGATAAGGTAGAGCCAAGGTGGCAACGTGCTTGATCGTGCCAGTTGCTGATAATCACTGATTGAGGGGGCTTCGAGCTGCGATCGATAAATACGCAACTTAGCCAAATCCCTTACTGCCCTCCTCATCGGACCCAAATCAGCATTCAGATTGCTCCCGAAATTACCAAGGGAGCGGTAATGGCGGTTTGATCCTGCGAACCTGCCGGCATCGATTACAATGTGATAGACAACGATCGAAAATGGCTTGATCGCCAGCGCCGCAAAGTCCGCGACCTTCCGGTCGAGACGAACCCCATCTTCGAATGCGAGAGGCATCGTCATCATTGGGTCCTGTGGCAGTCCATAGTCTGCGTGCAGTCGGTTCCAAGGCTCCCCTACGAAGTTCCGACCTCGCCAGCATCCCTCACGCGATAACGAGCCATGGCCTG
>Ga0233380_1000045_pt1 | contig 87952 bp, 61 predicted proteins | sample ElkDunMinimDraft_9_FD_191541 | JGI IMG/M metagenome (GOLD analysis project Ga0233380, IMG submission 191541) | Fecal eukaryotic communites from dung pellets of Tule Elk in California, USA - Elk Dung F36 | ecosystem: Host-associated > Mammals > Digestive system > Large intestine > Fecal | place... | reverse complement strand
TCGGCGGCGCGGGCGGCGGCGGCGGTAACGCGGGCACGGTGGACGCCACATCGGTGGGCATCCGCACCGAAGGCGAACAGTCGGGCGGCTTCCTGGCCCAGTCGGTCGGCGGCGGCGGCGGCTCGGGCGGCTTCAATGTGGCCGGGAACATCGTCGGCTCGGGCGGCGGCGGCATCGGCCTGTCGGTCGGTCTGGGCGGCGCGGGCGGCACCGGCGGCAATGGTCTGCGGGTGACCGCGACCGTCAACGGCGACGTCACGACCCTGGGCGACCAGTCCGACGCCATCGTGGCCCAGTCGCTGGGCGGCGGGGGCGGCAACGGCGCCTTCAACATCTCGGGCGGCATTTCGGCCAACGCACAGGTCTCGGGCTCGGTCAACGTCGGCATCGGCGGCGCGGGCGGCGGCGGCGGCGCCGCCGGTCACACCACCCTGAACGTCACGGGCGCGACCTTCACCAGCGGGACAGAGAGCGACGGCATCGTGGCTCAGTCGGTCGGCGGCGGCGGCGGCAACGGCGGCTTCAACGTCTCGGCGGGCATCGCCGTGGCGGCGAACGGCGCGGGCACGGTCGGCGTCGGTGTCGGCGGGCAGGGCGGCGCCGGCAATAACGGCGGCGCGGTGACGCTGAACGTCAACGCCGGCGTACTCGATCCGGACGATGACCTGATCGCGGTCGTGACCCTGGGCGATTTCGCGCGCGGCATCACCGCCCAGTCACTGGGCGGCGGTGGCGGCAACGGCGGCTTCAACATCACCGGCGGGATCGGCGTGGCCAAGGACGGCGCCGGGAACATCGGCGTCGGCGTGGGCGGCGGCGGCGGCGACGGCGGCGACGCCGAGACCGTGATCGCCACCATCAACGGCGATATCGAGACGCAAGGCCATGACGCCTCGGCCTTGCTGGTCCAGTCGGTGGGCGGCGGCGGCGGCACGGGCGGCTTCAACATCACCGGCGGCATCGCCGGGTCGAAGACCGTGGCCGGGAACCTGCTGGTTGGCGTGGGCGGCTTCGGCGGCGGCGGCGGCTTCGCGGGAACCGTGACCACCACCTTCACCGGCGACATCCTGACCTTTGGCGACCGGTCGTTCGGGGCCAGCATCCAGAGCATCGGCGGCGGCGGCGGCGCGGGCGGCTTCAACATCACCGGCGGGGTCAGCCTGTCGATCGACAGCGGCGGCGGCGCGGGCGTGCTGGGCGTCGGCGTGGGCGGCTTCGGCGGCGACGGCGGCTATGCGGGCACGGTCACCGCGACCCTGACCGGCGACATCACCACCGCCGGGGACGAGGCGCACGGCGCCCTGATCCAGTCCGTCGGCGGCGGCGGCGGCGCGGGCGGGATGAACATCACCGGCGGCTTCAGCGCCAGCCAGGGCGTCAACGGCGTGATCGGCGTCGGTCTGGGCGGCTTCGGCGGTCTGGGCGGCTATTCCGGCGTGGTGACGGCTGACCTGACGGGCGACGTCCACACCCTGGGCCGGGGCTCGTACGGCGCCCTGATCCAGTCGGTCGGCGGCGGCGGCGGCTCGGGCGGCCTGAACATCACCGGCCAGGTGGCGATCAGCGCGGGCAACAACGCCGCGGTGGCCGCGGGCTTCGGCCTGGGCGGCTTCGGCGGCTCGGGCGGCTATAGCGACGTTGTCACGGCCACGGTGATCGGCGACTACCAGACCCAGGGCGATGACGCGGACGGCGTGACCGTCCAGTCGCTGGGCGGCGGCGGCGGCGCGGGCGGCCTGAACGTCAACGGCTCCATCGCTCTGGGCCTCGGCACGGCGGGCACGGTCGGGATCGGCATCGGCGGCTTCGGCGGCGGCGGCGGGGACGCCCAGACCGCGACCCTGACCCGTACGGGCGACACCTTCACCCACGGGGCCAACTCGGACGGGATCATCGTCCAGAGCGTCGCGGGCGGCGGCGGCGCCGGCGGCCTCAACATCACCGGCGGCATCTCCGGGACGACCCAGGGCAATGCGGGCGGCTTCGGCTTCGGCCTGGGGGGCTTCGGCGGCAACGGCGGCACGGCGCAGCGCGTCGAGGCCACCATCACCGGCAATGTCATCGCCAACGGCGTCGGCACGGATGTGGTCCACCCCGAGGTGGTCCTGACCGGCCTGTTCCTGGGGCTGACCTACACCATCCCGGAATACCGCGAGCGGTCGAACGGCTCGCACGGCGTTCTGGCCCAGTCGATCGGCGGCGGCGGCGGCGCCGGCGGCTTGAACGTGACCGGCCAGATCAGCCTGACCGCCCCGAGCGGCTCGACCAGCAGCCGCACGGCGGCCATCGGCATCGGCGGTTTCGGCGGTCTGGGCGGCGACGCCGGCGAGGTCGATCTGACCATCCGCGCGCCGGGCACGGACCGGGTGCAGGTGGTCTCGGTCGGCGACGACCGGATCGCGGTGGGCGCCCAGTCCATCGGCGGCGGCGGCGGCGCGGGCGGGATCAACATCTCGGGCGGCGTCTCCATGGACGGCCAGCTGGTCGCCGGGATCGGTGGCTTCGGCGGCGGCGGCGGCTTCGCCATGCGCGTGGACGCGGACATCGACGCCGACGTCTTCGCCAGCGGCGTGAACGCGCGCGGCATCCTGGCCCAGTCGGTCGGCGGCGGCGGCGGCGCGGGCGGCATCAACATCTCGGGCGGCTTCACCTCCGATCCGACGACCACCGAGCCCTCGCTGGTCTTCGGCCTGGGCGGCTTCGGCGGCGCGGGCAACATCAGCGGCGACGTCGATGTCATCCAGAACGGCCAAGTCATGGTCGAGGGGACCAATTCGACCGGCATCCTGGTGCAGAGCGTGGCCGGCGGCGGCGGCGCGGGCGGCCTGAACGTGGCGGCCAACATCTCGCTGGCGGGCGGCGAGAGCCGGACCAACGGCTTCGCCTTCGCGGCGGGCATGGGCGGCAACGGCGGCGCGGGCGCTGACGCGGGCCACGTGGACCTGAACTCGAACGGCGATGTGCTGGTCAATGCGCGGGTCGAAACGGATCCGCTGACCGGTCTGAACCGGTTCGTGGCGGTGGACTACGCCGGGGGCTCGATGGGCATCGTGGCCCAGTCCATTGGCGGCGGCGGCGGCATGGGCGGCATCAACGCCACCGGCGTCATCGCCCCGAACGGCCAGCCGGTCTCGGTCGGCATCGGCGGCTCGGGAGGCGCGGGCGGCCACGGCGGCGATGTCACCGTGATCCGCGGCTATGACGGCGCGGCGGCGACGCCCCACCTGATCCGCACCTTCGGCGACGGCTCGACGGGTCTGTTGGCCCAGTCGGTCGGCGGCGGCGGCGGCGCGGCCCAGATCAACATGGCGCTGGCCCTGACAGTGCGCACCCCGACCCAGAACGCGGCGACCGCGGCGACCATCGCCATCGGCGGCAACGGCGGCGATGCGGGCGACGGCGGCATCGTCGGCGTCACCCACGCAGGCAATATCTTCACCACCGGCGCCGGGGCCGACGGCCTGCACGCCCAGTCGCTGGGCGGCGGGGGCGGCAGCTCCTTCCTGAACCTCAGCCTCGGCCTGATGCGCAACGCCAACTCGGTCAGCTTCGCCCTCGGCGGGCGCGGCGGGGCGGCGGGGATCGGTCAGGCGGTCACCGTCGACCACGTCGGCGACATCGGCACCGAGGGCGACAACGCGTCCGGCATCCGGGCCCAGTCGATCGGCGGCGGCGGCGGCAACGCCTCGTTCGACCTGGCGATGGGGCCGATGTCGCGCAACAACGTCAACCTGGTGCTCGGCCGTCTGGGCGGCACGGGCGGCGAGGGCGGGGACGTCACCGTCACCGCTGACGGCGCCATCGAGACCAACGGCGCCATGTCGTCGGGCATCCTGGCCCAGTCCATCGGCGGCGGCGGCGGTTCGAGCGGCTCGTTCACGACCGGCTTCTCGCACACGGGCGGGACCGGCCAGGACGCTGAAACCTACAGCGCGGGCCTGTCGGTCGGTCTGGAAGGCGGCTCCGGCGCGACCGGCGGCGCGGTCAATGTGTTCAACCACAGCCAGATCGTCACCCGCAGGGAGGACTCCCGCGGGATCCTGGCGCAGTCCATCGGCGGCGGCGGCGGGGTCGGCGGCACGGGCGCCAACGCCATCGTGCGCGCGGCGGGCGCGGCCAGTGTCGCCGTCGGCGGCTCAGGCGGCACAGGCGGTGAGGCCGGCGTCGTCACCGTCACCAATGACGACCGCATCGCTACCTTCGGCGCCAATTCGGACGGCATCCTGGCGCAGGCCATCGGCGGCGGCGGCGGCGTGGGCGGTCACGCCCGCACCCTGGCTTTCCAACTGGGCGGTTCGCCCGGCGCGTCGACCAGCAACACCATGTCGGTCAATGTCGGCGGCAGCGGCGGCACGGGCGGCTACGGCGGCGTCGTGGACGTCACCAACACCGGCGTCATCACCACCGAGGGCGTGAACGCCTTCGGCATCCGCGCCCAGTCCATCGGCGGCGGCGGCGGCATCGGCGGCGCGACCATCACCACCCGGCTGCAGAGCCCGCGCAACAACAATGACCTGACGATCGCCGTCGGCGGCACCGGCGGCGCCGGCGGCTACGGCGGCTCGGTCGATGTGCTGAACGAGGGCACGATCTGGACGACCGGTCGCGACGCGGCGGGCATCAGCGCCAACAGCATTGGCGGCGGCGGCGGCGACGGCGGGCTGGTGCTCGACGTGGTGGCCGGCCAGACCACGACCGAGCAGGTCTCGCACCGGATCGCCGTCCTGATCGGCGGCACGGGCGGTACGGGCGGCACGGGCGGCGATGTGACCGTGATCAACCGTCCGACCTCGTCGGCCAACAGCGGCATGATCATCACCGAGGGCGACGGCGCCTACGGTATCTTCGCCCAGTCGCTGGGCGGCGGCGGCGGCAACGGCTCGTCCGTCCTGTCCCTGACCGGCATGCGCTCGGGCGCGGACAGCGGCGCCTTCACCTTCAGCTACGGCGGCACGGGCGGCTCCGGCAACTCGGCCGGGACGGTCATCGTCGACAACGCGGGCGTCATCGACACCGCCGGCGATAGCGCTCACGGCATCTTCGCCCAGTCGCTGGGCGGTGGCGGCGGCAACGGCGGCCTGGCCATCGCCGCCAACATGATCATCGGCGCCTCGGGCAATACGCCCCTGATCACCATCGGCGGCTTCGGCGGTTCGGGCGGCGACGGCGGCCCGGTCACCGTGACCAACAGCGGCTCGATCACCACCCGCGGCGCGGGCGCCCACGGCATTCAGGCCCAGTCGATCGGCGGGGGCGGCGGCAACGCCAATCTCGGCTTCTCGCTGACCGCCGAGCCGGGCAGCCTGGTCATCGGCAACGCCCTGTCGGCCCTGATCGGCGGCGTCTTCGGCGGCGGGGCGGGCGGCGTCGGCGGCTCGGTCACCGTCAACCACACGGGCGACATCACCGTGCTGGGCGCGGGCTCCATGGCCATCAACGCCGAGAGCATCAACGGCGGCGGCGGTACGCTGGCGCTGGACTTCTCGGGCGTCACCGGCCTGCCGGGCGTGCCCTTCGTCGGCGGCGGCACGCCTCCGCCCCCGGCGGACGCCCTGGTCGCGGCCCGCGCGGGCGCGGACGGCGCCAGCGGCATGAACGCGGGCCTCGTCACCGTGAACACCAGCGGCGCCTTCGGGGTCGGCGGGGATCACGGTGTCGGCGCCTTCATGCAGTCGGTCGGCGGCGGCGGCGGCACGGTCAATCTGTCGGCCACGCTGGCGGCGCTGAATGACCCGACGGTCATCCTGCCCGCGGCGCCGCTGGCCTTCCGCATCGATCTGGGCGGCGTTGACGGCGACGACAACGAAGGCGGCGACCTGCTGGGCGGCCACACCGGCAGCCTGACCAGCCTCGGCGACGGGGCTCCCGGCGTCCTGTTCCAGAGCATCGGCGGCGGCGGTGGTCGCGGCATCATCGACGTGACTGCCCCGGCGGGGACACTGCTGGGCGATGTCGGCGTCACCCTCGGCGCGATCAACAGCCAGACCTCGGACGGCGGCGACATCCTGCGCAGCCAGACGGGCCGTATCGCCACCGCGGGCGACCTGTCGGCGGGCGCCATCCTGCAGACCATCGGCGGCGGCGGCGGCTTCGCCACCATCACCGTCAGCGGCTCCGGCTCGGCCAACAGCGCTCCGGCGCTTCCGGCGCCGAACGTCATGCCGCGGCTGTCGGACAAGGACGATGTCCTGACCCCGATGGTCCAGCCGGTGATCTTCGATCCGCTGGCCGCGCCGGGCGATACGGTCGCCACCGTCAGCCTGGGCGCCGCGGGCGGCCTGGGCAACGACGGCGGCGTGGTCAACTCCGGCTTCAGCGGCGGCTTCGTCAGCCAGGGCGATCACTCGCCCATGCTGGTGGTGCAGTCGATCGGCGGCGGCGGCGGCGGCCTGTTCATGAGCGGCGTCAATGCGCCAATCGTGAACCTGGGCGGGACCCTTGGGGCGAGCGGCAACGGGGGCTCCATCACCCTGACCAACAGCGGCGACCTGCGCTCGACCGGCCTCGGCTCGCACGGCCTGCTGTTGCAGTCCATCGGCGGCGGCGGCGGCGCGGTGTTCGGGACGTTCGACAATGCGACGGTGAACCTGAGCGCGGCCAACAGCGGCTCGGGCGGCTCCATCGGGCTGGACCACACCGGCTCGATCATCGTCACCGGCGACGTAGCCCATGGCGTCATCGCCCAGAGCCTGGGCGGCGGCGGCGGTTGGGTCGACGGCATCTTCGCCGGTACGGCGGGCGGCGCGGGCGCGGGCGGCGCGATCACCCTGGATGTCTCCGGGGTGGTCTTCGCCCCGGGCGAGGACTCGATCGGCATCTTCGCCCAGAGCATGGGCGGGACCGGCGCGGGCAATATCAGTGTCCTGTCCGACAACATGGTCCGCGGCGGCGCGGGCGCCGGTGTCGGTATCCGCCTGTCGGGCGGCGCGTCGAACCTGATCAACACCTCGGGCTCGGTCTCGGCCGTCTCGGGTCTGGCCATCGACACCGGCGCGGGCAATGACCGCGTCGAGAACACCGGCGAGATCTTCGGCAACATCGATCTGGGGTCGGGCGTCAACGCCCTGCTGAACGGGGTGGGCGGGACCTTCCTGGCCTTCAACACGATTGACCTTCAGGACGGTCCGGGCAGCACCGGCGCCTTCACCAATGCGGGCGATTTCCTGATGGGGCTCAGCGCCTCGCGCACCCCGATTGATCTGCTGAACGGCGAGACCTTCGGCAATCTGGACGCCGAGGGCGATCCGACCAGCAACCTCTACTACGGCGCGCGGGTCATCAACACGGTCGCCCTGGACGGCGACTACATCCAGACCGGCGCGGGGCATCTGGGCTTCGACGTGGCCTATGGCCCCTATGCGTCGGACCGGGTGAACGTGACCGGCGACGCCACGGTCGACGGCACGGGCGAGGTCATCCTGACCTGGCTCGAGAACTCCAACCGCGTCACCCTGTTCGCCACCGGCGGCGTGGGCGTCGACAACGGTCTGGAGATCGAAGACACGCTGGCGATGGACTACCGGATCGAGGCGGACGCCGACGGCGTGCACCTGGCCTTCAGCACCCACTTCGGCCAACCCTTCCTGAACCGGAACGGCCAGTATCTGGGCCTGCATATGGACTCGGCCATCGCTTACGGCGGGTCGTCGGGCATCGGCCAGCTGATGGCCCTGATCGGCAACCTGCAGGTCGGCGATGAGGACCTGTACAGCTACATCTTCAATGAGTTGAACCCCGAACCTCTGCTGTCGTCTTCGGTGATGCAGCTGACGGCGGCGCGTGATTTCGCCGACCAGATGTTCAACTGCGGCTCGGATCTGGTTCCCGCCGGCGACCGCTGCGTCTGGGCCCAGGTCGAGGACCATCAGTTCGAACGGGAAGGCGACAGCGAGTATTTCGGGATCAAGGCTGACTCGGTCGCTCGCTTCCGCGCCGGGTTCGAGCAGCCCATCAATCTGGCCGGCGGCGGCTGGATGCTGGGCGGCGCCTTCGGCTACGACGACCTTGGTCTGAACGCTGTCGACGGCGTGCGGGCCAGCTTCCAGGGCGATGGCTTCCACGGCGGCCTGGGTCTGCGTCGGACGGCTCCGGACGGCGGCCAGATGGGCGTCTCCATCAGCGGCGGCTGGCAGGATGTCGTGACGACGCGCTTCAGCAACGTCTTCACGACCCTGGTCGGCAAGTCGAACAACGACAGCGGCTATCTGCGGATGGACGCCGAGGTGGCGCGCATCTTCGGGGCGGGCGGCTTCTATGTTCGTCCGGCCCTGCGCGGCTCGGTGACCGCCCTCTATCTCGACGGCTTCTCCGAGGAGGGGATGGCCGGTCTGGGCGTCGAGGCCTACGAAAACACCGACGTGTTCGGCACGCTGAATCCGGAGGTGACCTTCGGCTTCCACTCCGACCTCCGCGAGGGCTCCAGCGCCACGGCGGCAATCACCATCGGCGGCGTTTTCCAGTCGGATGACGAGCTGGTTTCGCCGATGCGCCTGCTGGGCTCGAACCCGAACGCGGCGCCCGCCTTCATCACCACGCCCATCGACGACGAAGCCTGGCGAGTGGGGGCCGACATCCGGTTCGAGACCGATCAGGGCATGTCGCTGCGCCTGCAGTACGTCGGGGAGTACGGCGAGAAGATGGAAAGCCACACCGCGGGCGTGAACTTCCGCCTGAAGTTCTAAAGCCGGGTCGGCGCGCCTGTCCGTCATTGACGGGCGCGCCGGACTTGCGGACCAATGGGGGATGACTTCCCCGTCCTATGTCAGCACCCGTGGCCGTTCTCCGCTCGTCGATTTCGCCGGGACCGTGATCAACGGCATCGCGCCGGACGGCGGCCTGTTCGCGCCGTCCGTCTGGCCGCGTCTGTCGCTGGACGATCTGATCGCGGGCGGAGCGGATTATGCGACCCTGGCCGAGCGGCTGTTGACCCCCTTCGTGGGCGAGGGCTTGCCCGAAGGCGCGCTGGCGGCGGCGACGCGACGGGTGCAGGACCGCTTCTCGCATCCGGACGTGGTCCCTTTGGTCGAGCTGAAGCCCGGCCTGCATGTGTTGGAGCTGTTCCATGGCCCGACGGCGGCGTTCAAGGATCTGGCCATGCAGCTGGTGGCCGGGATGGCCGAGAGCCTGCTGGCGGAGACGGGCGAGCGGCTGCTGCTGCTGACCGCGACCAGCGGCGACACGGGCGCGGCGGCGGTGAAGGCCTTCGCGGGGGCGGAGCGGATTGATCTGGTGGTGTTGCACCCGCTGGGCCGGGTCTCGCCGATGCAACGGCTGCAGATGACCACGACCGGCGCGTCCAATGTGCTGAACCTCGCGGTGCGGGGCGATTTCGACGACTGCCAGCGGCTGGTGAAGGCCCTGCTGGGCGTGGAGGCGCTGAAAGCGAACCGACGGGTCAGTTCGGTCAACTCGATCAACTGGGCTCGGCTGTCCGGGCAGGCGCCCTATTACGCCGCGACGGCGGCGAAGCTGGCCGATCCGGCGACCTATGTGGTCCCGACCGGAAACTTCGGCGACGCCTTCGCGGGCTGGGTCGCGCGGCAGTGCGGCCTGCCCATCGGCGATCTGGTGGCGGCGACCAACCGCAACGATGCCCTGGTGCGGGCGCTGCACACGGGCGTCTATGAGCGGACGCAGGCTGAGCCGACGGCCAGCGTCAGCATGGACGTACAGGCGCCCTCGAACTTCGAGCGACTGGTGTTCGAGGCCACGGGCCGGGACGCGGATCTGACGCGTGGCCTGTTCGAGGACTTCAACAAGGCGGGACGGGTGACCCTGCCGGACGAGGTGCTGACGGCGCTGCGGCGCGAAGTGTCGGCGGTGTCGGTCAGCGAGGCCGAGACGGTCGCGGAGATGCAGCGGACCTGGCGCGAGAACGGACGGGTGATCTGCCCACACACGGCGGTGGCCTTGCATGCGGCGCGGCGGATTGAGCGGACGGGCGCGATGGTCGCCCTGTCGACGGCGCATCCGGCGAAATTCCCCGACAGTGTGGAGGCCGCGTTGGGCTTCGCGCCCGAACGGCCGCCGCAGCTACAAGGGCTGGAGGGCAAGACCGAGCGGTTCGAGATCGTGGATGCGACGCTGGAAGCGGTGCTGGCGACGATCGGCTAGGCCGCCAGCGCGGCCTGCTCTGTCCACCAATCCAGTCGCCTCAGGAAGGGCGCGGGATCCTTGGGGGTGACCAACCGGGTCGGGTCGTGGAACAGCCGGTCGTGCAGCCGGGTCAGGGTGAAGCGCACCGCCGCGACGGCGCCCAGCGCCGGCAGGGCGGCGGACTCAGCGGGCGCCAGGGGGCGGACGGACTCATAGCCCGCGCGGAAGGCCGCCAGCGCAGCCGGTAGCGGCTGGCCCTCGGCGTCGAAGCCCCAGGCCGACAGAGCGATGGCGAGGTCATAGGCGAAGGCGTCTGTGCAACCGAAATAGAAGTCGATCAGCCCGCTGGGGGCGTCGCCCTCGAACAGCAGATTGTCGGGGAAGTAGTCGGCGTGGATCGGGCCGCGCGACAGGCCGGCGCCCGGATCGGCGCAGGGGCCAGTGACCCACGGGGCCATGCGGTCCAGCAGGGCGTGTGTGGCGGCGTCGGCGCGGGTCAGGCAGCGGTCGAACAGGGCGCGGCGGGCGGCGGGGCCGACCGGATTGGCGCGCTCCAGCGGGAAGTCGGCGCCGGCCAGATGCAGTCGGGCCAGCAGGGCGCCGGCGGCGTGTTGATGCTCCAGAGACGGTTCGCGCTTCCACGCGCCGGGCAGCCATTCGAGGATGGCGGCGGGGCGGCCATTCAGCGTGCCGACCGCCTGACCGTCAGCGGCGATCATGGCGCGGGCGCAGGGCAGGCCCCTGTCGGCGGCATGGGCGGTCAGGCCCAGGCAGAAGGGCAGGGCGTCGGCGTCGGTGCGGCCCTCGAACAGTGTCAGGACGAAGCGGCCCTGACCCGTGTCGAGGCGATAGTTGGTGTTCTCCACCCCTTCGGCGATGGGCGTGAGCGCGCCGAGACCCAGGCCGTAGCGACTAATGAAGGGCTCGGCGTCGGCCTCCTCGACGGGGGTGAAGACGGCCATGGTCAGGCGACCTTCGACAGGCGGGCGGCGGCGAGGTCGGACAGGTCGGCCAGCAGGCTCTCGGCCGTGGCCCAGCGCCCGGCGCCGCGACCGCGACGGCGCACGACCGATCCATCCAGCGAGACCACCTTCAAGGCGTTGCCCTCTCCCTTCAGCTCCGCGAACAGCGGATCGAGCTGGCCCGAGACCAGCCGCACGGCGGCGACCAGCTTGCCCTCTTTCAGCTCGCAGCGACAGAGCTGGCGCGAGCCGGCGGGCGGCAGGGCGGCGGGATTCAGCACGTCGCGGGGGATGTCGGCTTCCTCGGGCATGACTCCGAAGGCCTCGAAGGCCAGAAGGCGGACCTTGGCGAGGGCGTCGAGGCCCTCAAGGTCGGACGACGGGTTTTCCTCGGCGAAACCGGCGGCGCGGGCCTCGGCCAAGGCCTGATCGAAGGAGGCGCCTTCGCCGAGCCGGGCCAGCATGAAGTTGACCGTGCCGTTCAGCACCGCTTCGAAGGCGGCGACCGGGGCGTCGGCACGGGCGGCGCGAACGGCCTCGACCATGGGCACGCCGCCGCCGACGGAGGCCGACCACAGCAGGCGGGCGCCGTTCTGTTCCGCCAGGGACAGCAGGCCGACGGGATCGACGCTGACCGCCTGTTTGTTGGCCGTGGCGACATCGACGCCGCGCGATAGGGCGGCGCGGATGACGGCGTGACCGGCGGCGGCCTCGGACAGGGCCTCCAGCACGATGTCGGGCTGACGCTCCAGAAGGGCGTCGGGACTGGAGACCAGCAGGGGCGCCAGTTGCGCGTCTGAGGCGCCGGGCACATCGCGCGGCTTTGACGGATCGCGGACCAGGACGCCGACCACTTCGACGCGGGGATCGACCAGCAGGCGGGCCAAGGCGCCGCCGCCGACCACGCCGCAGCCGGCGACGGCTACGCGCAGGCGGCGGTGGGCGGGCGCGGGTTTTGGCGGGGCGCCGACCGGGCCGACGACCGTGCGGTGGCCGTCGAGATAGTTGCGCACCTCGACCTTCAGCTGGCGGGCCTCGGCCAGATCGAGCGCGTCCGGCTGGACCAGGCCGCCGCCCAGCGCCTTGGCCTCGGCCCAGCTGGCCTGATCATAGCGGCGGGCGTCGGGGTGGACGTTGGGATCGCGGTCGTAGAGGCCGTCCACGTCCTTCACCAGCTGGACGCTGTCCAACTCCAGCTCGGCCGCGAGGACGAGGGCCGTCAGGTCCGAGCCGCCGCGGCCCAGAAGGACGACCTGCCCCTCGGGCGAGACGGCGCCGAAGCCGGGCACCACGACGACCTCATGCCTGAGCAGGGCGCGGTCCAGCGCGGCGCGATCCAGCGACAGCGGACGGGCGTGCTCGCACGGGCCCTCGGCGACGAGGCCCAGTTCACGAACCGTCAGGGTGGCGGCGCTGAGGCCGACGCGGTCGCAGGCCAGGGCCACGAGGGCGGCGGACCGCTCCTCGCCCTGAACGACGTAGGCGGGGAGGATGCTGTTGTCGTGGGCGAGGCCGAGGGCGCGGGCCTCGGCCAGCAGACGGTCGGTCTCTCCGGCGAGGGCCGAGACGACCGCGACCACCCGACGGCCCCGGCGGACCTCGGCGTAGATGTCGGAGGCGACCTTGGGCGCATCGGCGGGATCGACCAGCACGGAGCTGCCGAACTTCATCACCACCACCTCGGGCGAGGCGGCGGAGAGGGCGGGGGCGGCGGGGCGTTCGAGGAGGGCGAGATTGGAGGACATGAGGTGGGTCTTTCGGAGAGTTCGGGAAAAGAAAAACCCCGCCCGGGGCGATCCGGGCGGGGTTGGGTTTTTGCGTTCCTGAGCTTCGGTGCGCGCTAACCTGTCCCCGCCAGAGGCGTGGTGGTGGTGCCGGTGGTCATACCAATGACGCGCGCGGTCGCGCCGCCGCACGAGGCGGTCGAGGCGATGGCGATGCGGGCGTCGAGGCGGCTCACGGCGGACCTGCTCAGTTGAAGTTCGGGAGGGAGGCTGACGGACAAACCGGGGGTCCGTCAACCCGCTAGGTCGAAAATTGCGCCCTGATCATCGATCTGTTGAGGTCAGGGCATGGTTCTTTCGTCAGGCCCAGTGCATCTGCACGCGATGGGCGGCGGCCCAGTGGATGGCGCGGATGCCGTCGATGACCGCGTTGGCGGCCTCGCGGGTGCCCAGCTTGCCTCCCAGGTCCTGGGTCACCGCGCCGGCGGACAGGACGGCGGCGCAGGCGGCTTCGATGGAGGCGGCTTCGTCCTCCAGTCCCAGACTGTGGCGCAGCAGCAGGGCGGCGGACAGGATGGTCCCGACCGGGTTGGCCTTGTCCTGACCGGCGATGTCGGGCGCCGAACCGTGGATCGGCTCGAACAGGCCCGGGCCGCTGGAGCCCAGCGAGGCGGAGGGCAGCAGGCCGATGGAGCCGCCCAGCACAGAGATCTCGTCCGACAGGATGTCGCCGAACATGTTCTCGGTCAGGATGACGTCGTACTCGCGCGGCTTGCGGATCAGGTGCATGGCCATGGAGTCGACCAGGGCGTGCTCCAGCTCGATGCGTGGGAATTCCTCGGCGTGGACGCGGCTGACCACCTCGCGCCACAGGCGGCTGGTCTCCATGACGTTGGCCTTGTCGACCGAGGTGACCTTGCCGCGCCGCTGCTGGGCGGTCTGGAAGGCGGCGCGGGCAACGCGCTCGATCTCCGGAACCGTGTATTCGCACAGGTCGGTGGCGCGGTCGGCGGTGCGGGTCTTTTCGCCGAAATAGATGCCGCCGGTCAGCTCACGGAAGACGATCAGGTCGACGCCCTCGACGATCTCCTTCTTCAGCGGCGAGCGGTGGGCCAGCACCGGCGAGACCTGCAGCGGGCGCAGGTTGGCGTACAGGCCCATGGCCTTGCGCAGGCCCAGCAGGCCTTCCTCGGGGCGACGCTTGCCGCCGTCCCACTTCGGCCCGCCCACGGCGCCCAGCAGGACCGCGTCGGCGGCCAGACAGGCGTCGGCGGTCTCCTGCGGCAGGGGATCGCCGGTGGCGTCGATGGCCGCGCCGCCGATCAGGTGTTCGCTGAAGTTGAAGGTGTGGCCGTAGAAGTCGCCGATCACCGTCAGAACCGACCGGGCCGCATGGGTCACTTCGGGGCCGACGCCGTCACCGGGCAGGACGACGATATTGTAGGTCTTCGGGGCGGACATCAGACGGTTTCTTTCTGGCGTTCAAAGGCTTCGATGGCGGGCAGGCGGGCTTGCAGCCAGCCGAGGGTGTCGACCCCGTCGAGCAGGCACTGGCGGGCGAAACTCTCCACAGCGAAGGCGACGGGCTCGGCGTTGCCGCGCTGGATGGTGGAGGTTTCGAGGTCGATGGTGATCGGCTGGTCGGCGTGGGCGGCCAAGTCGTCCCAGGTCGCCTGATCCACCACGATGGGCAGGAAGCCATTCTTCAGGGCGTTGGAGGTGAAGATGTCGGCGATCCCGGTCGAGACGACGGCGCGGAAGCCGTAGTCCATCAGGGCCCAGGGGGCGTGCTCGCGCGAGGAGCCGCAGGCGAAATTCTTCCCGGCCAGCAGGATGCGGCGCTCGCTCGGGTCGATGCGGTTGAGGATGGCTTCGGGCTTGGGCGAGCCGTCGGCCTCATAGCGCCAGTCGTAGAAGGCCCAGGCGCCCAGACCCTCGCGGCTGGTGGTGCTCAGGAAGCGGCCGGGGATGATCTGGTCGGTGTCGATGTTGGACTGCGACAGGACCACGGCCTGTGAGGTCAGGGATTTGAAGGGCTCAGGCATCGACCTTCTCCATCAGAAACACGCGCGGGTCGGTCAGGACGCCGGTGATGGCGGTCGCGGCCGCCGTGGCCGGGCTGGCCAAGATGGTGCGCGAGCCGGGTCCTTGTCGGCCCTCGAAATTGCGGTTGGAGGTCGAGACGGCCAGTTGGCCCGGAGCCACCATGTCGCCGTTCATGGCCAGGCACATGGAGCAGCCCGGAATGCGCCATTCGGCCCCGGCCTCGGTGAAGACGGTGTGCAGGCCCTCGGCCTCCGCGTCGCGGCGAACGGCTTCGGAGCCGGGCACGACCAGCATGCGCAGGCCCTGTTTGACCTTGCGGCCGCGCAGTACCTCGGCGGCGGCGCGCAGGTCGGGCAGGCGGCCGTTGGTGCAACTGCCGATGAAGACGACGTCAACCGCATGGCCGGTGGTCGCCTCGCCGGGGGTGAAACCCATATAGGCCAGCGCCTTCTGGCCCGAGGCGTCGCGCGGGGCGGGGACAGGCTCGCCGATGGCGGAGCCCGCGTCCGGCGTCGTGCCCCAGGTGGCCATCGGGCGGATGGCGGCGCCGTCGATCTCGATTTCGGCATCGTAGGTCGCGCCCGGATCCGAAGCCAGCGACAGCCAGTCGGCGACGGTCCGGTCCCAGGCGGCGGCGTCGGGCGCGTGCTTGCGGCCCTTCAGCCAGTCCACGGTGGTCTGGTCCGGGGCGATCATGCCCGCGCGGGCGCCGGCCTCGATCGACATGTTGCAGACGGTCATCCGCCCTTCCATGTCCAGCGAGCGGATGGCCTCGCCGGCGTATTCGACGACGAAGCCGGTGCCGCCGCCGAAGCCCAGACGGGCGATGACGGCCAGGGCTACGTCCTTGCCGGAGACGCCGGGTTGCAGCTGTCCGTCGACGGTGACGCGCATGGTCTTCGGCTTGCGTTGCAGCAGACACTGGGTGGCCAGCACATGGCCGACCTCGGACGTGCCGATGCCGAAGGCCAGGGCCCCGAAAGCGCCGTGGGTGGCGGTGTGGCTGTCGCCGCAAACGACGGTCATGCCGGGCTGGGTCAGGCCCAGCTCCGGCCCCATGACGTGCACCACGCCGCGATCCGCCGAGTCCCAGCCCGCCAGCGACACGCCGTGGCGCGCGCAGTTGGCCTCCAGCGTCTCGACCTGGGCCTTCGACGCCGCCGTGTAGTAGGGCCGCTCGCCGTTCGCATCGGCGGGCAGGGTGGGGGTGGAGTGGTCCAGCGTGGCGAAGGTGCGGTCGGGGCGACGCACCTTCAGCCCCCGGCTCTCGATCTCGGAGAAGGCCTGCGGGCTGGTGACCTCATGGACCAGATGCAGGTCGATGTAGAGCACCGCCGGGACGTCAGGCGTTTCCGCCTGCACCACGTGCCGGTTCCAGACCTTTTCAAACAGCGTCTCAGGCATACTCGGCCTCGCGCTGCGTGGCAGGCGCCGGAGCGTTGATCGGCTCCAGCCAGTTGTGGCGGTCCGGCGTGGCGCCGGAGAACAGGCCGCGGAAGGCGGCGTTGACGGCCTTGGTCACCGGACCCGGCCCGGCGGCGCGGGTGGTGATGCCGTCCACCGAGCGGACGGGCGTGATCTCGGCGGCCGTGCCGGTCATGAAGATCTCATCGGCGACATACAGAGCCTCGCGCGGCAGGATCTGCTCGCGGGTCTCATAGCCCAGGCCGCGGGCCAGCTTCAGCACGCTGTCGCGGGTGATGCCCATCAGGATGGAGGCGGCGGCGGGCGGGGTGATGATCTCGCCGTCCTTGACGATGAACAGGTTCTCGCCGGCGCCTTCGGACAGGCGGCCGTCGGTGCCCAGGGCGATGCCTTCACCGAAGCCGCCGACGCGGGCTTCGCGCCCGATCAGGTAGGAGGACAAATAGTTGCCGCCCGCCTTGGCGCCCGAGGGCACGGTATTGGGGGCGATGCGCGACCAGCTGGCGACGCAGGCGTCGACGCCTTTCTCCAGCGCCTCCTCGCCCAGATAGGCGCCCCACGGGAAGGCGGCGATGGCGACATCGACGTGCATGTTCTCGGGAGAGGGCGTCACCCCCATGCCGCACGCGCCCAGGAAGGCGATGGGGCGGATGTAGGCCGACTTCAGACCGGTCGCGCGCACGGTGGCGCGGCAGGCCTCGACCAGTTCGTCTACCGTGTAGGGCAGCTCGAAATGGTACATGCGGGCGCTGTCGAACAGGCGGCGCACGTGGTCGGTCAGGCGGAAGCCGCAGGGGCCGTTGGGGGTGTCATAGACGCGGACGCCCTCGAACACCGAGGTGCCGTAGTGCAGGGCATGGCTCATCACGTGAACCTTGGCGTCGGCCCAGGGCGTCAGGTCTCCATTGACCCAGATATGTTCAGCCAGCGGCCGCATACGCGTACTCCTGTCGGGGGGCGGCGTCCGGGCGCGAGGCCTCGATGATCGCCAGCAATTCGTGGTCGTTGATTTCGCCGATCTCATCGGCGCGGCGTTTGAAGCCGGCGAAGGCGGCGGCCAGATGGGCGCCGGATACGGGCTGGCCCAGCGCCTCGGCGCGCTTGGCCACGGCGTGGCGGCCCGAGTGCTTGCCCAGCACGAACCAGGTGCCTTCGAAGCCGACGTCCTGCGGGCGCATGATCTCGTAGGTCGAGGGATCGGCCATCATGCCGTGCTGGTGGATGCCCGCTTCGTGGGCGAAGGCGTTCAGGCCGACGATGGCCTTGTTGCGCACGACCGGGGTGTGGGTGATCTCGCTCAGCAGACGGCTGGCGCGGACCAGATGGGTGGTGTCCACGCCGGTGTGCAGGCCGTAGCGGTCCGACCGGGTGCGGATGGCCATGACCATCTCCTCGATGGAGGCGTTGCCCGCCCGCTCGCCGATGCCGTTGATGGCGCCCTCGACCTGACGCGCCCCGGCCTCGACGGCGGCCAGCGAGTTGGCGACGGCCATGCCCAGGTCGTCGTGACAGTGGGCCGAGAAGACCACATGCGGGTGGCGCACGCGGACTGCGGCGATCAGGTTGCGATAGATCTCGGCGATCTCGCCCGGGGTCGAATAGCCGACGGTGTCGGGGATGTTCAGCGTCGTGGCGCCCGCCGCCGCGGCGACCTCGCACACCTCGGCCAGGAATTCCGGCTCGGTGCGGATGGCGTCCTCGGGGCTGAACTCCACGTCCTCGAAGCGGGTGCGGGCATAGCCGACCGCGCGCTCGACGGCGGCCAGAACCTCGGCCGTGGACATCTTCAGCTTGGCCGAGCGGTGGATCGGGCTGGCGCCCAGGAAGATATGGCAGCGACGCTCCTCTGTCCCGCGCAGGGCGCGGTAGGCGGCGTCGATGTCAGCCTCGTTGGAACGGGCCAGCGAGCAGAAGACGGGGCCTTCGACCTCGCCGACGACGCGGCGCACGCACTCCTCGTCGCCGGGCGAGGCGGCGGCGAAACCGGCCTCGACCACATCGACCTTCATCTCCGCCAGGACGCGGGCCATGCGGACCTTGTCTTCCGGTCCCATTGAGAAGCCGGGCGCCTGTTCGCCGTCGCGCAGGGTGGTGTCGAAGACGACGACCTTGTTGGGGTCAGCGGCGACAGCGGTTTGAACCTTGGTCATGCCGCTACCTCGGGATGGAAGGTGGAGGCGGCGTTCGCGCGGGTGACGCCGAACAGCTTGTCGATCTGGCGGCCCAGGGTCTGGGTGCAGCGGCCATCGTCGCGGCCACGAACGGCCATCTCGATCCGGCGCGCGGCGCCTTCCTCGCGCATGGTGATGCCGTCGATGTGGAAGCCACGGCGCTCCACCAGACCGATCAGGCGCTGGAGCGAGCCGTCGGCGCGATCAATGTTCAGGTGCAGGGTTTCGGTGCTCATGGCTCAGGCGCCTTCCATCATTTCGGCATTGCTCTTTCCGGGCGGGACCAGCGGCCACACGTTCTCCCGGGGATCGATGATGACGTGTGCGAGGCAGGGGCCTTCGGCGGCCAGCAGGCGGGCGATCCCGGCCTGAACCTCCTCGCGTCGGCTAATTCGGAAGGCTTCGATCCCGAACGCCTCGGCGACCTTCACGAAGTCCGGATTGTCGGACAGGTCGATCTCCGAGTAGTTGCCGTCGAAGAACAGCTCCTGCCACTGGCGGACCAGGCCCAGAGAGCTGTTGTCCAGCAGCAGGACCTTCACCGCGACGCCGTAGCGCCGCAGGGTGGCCAGCTCTTGCACATTCATCATGAAGCCGCCGTCGCCGGCGATGACGACGACCGTGGCGTCCGGATCGGACAGCTTGGCGCCGATGCCGGCGGGCAGGCCGAAGCCCATGGCGCCCAGCCCGCCCGAGGTGATGTGGGCTTCCGGCTTCGAGAACCGACAGTGCTGGGCGGCCCACATCTGGTGTTGGCCGACGTCGCAGGCGGCGACGAAGTCGTCCCCGGCGGCTTCCGAAATCGCCTTCAGCAGGGCCGGGGCGTAGACGCCCTCGCCCGGGGCGTCATAGCGGAAGGCGGTGCGCTGGGCGCGGCTGGCGCAGTGGATCATCCACGGATCGATAGCTGGACCACGGCCCGCCAGACGGGCGGTCAGGGCGGCGACGCCCTCGGCCAGTTCACCCTGAACCGGGATCCAGGTCTCGCGCAGCTTGCCGATCTCCGACGCGTCGATGTCGAAATGGATGACGCGGGCGTGGGGGGCGAACTCGGTCAGCTTGCCGGTGGCGCGGTCGTCGAAACGGGCGCCGAAGACGATCAGCAGATCGGCTTCCTGCACCGCCTCATTGGCCGCGCGCGTGCCGTGCATGCCCAGCATGCCCTGGAAGCCGGGCGCGTCCGTGGGGATGGTCCCCAGCGCGTTCAGGGTGGCGACCGACGGGATGCCGGTGGACTCGGCGAAGGCGCGGACCTGCTCCGTGGCGCCGCCGATCTTCACCCCGCCGCCGACGTAGATCAGCGGGCGCTGTGCAGCCCGGATGGCCTCGGCCGCCGCGGCGATGGCGTCGTGGTCGGTCGGGACGGTCTCGTTCGGATAGTGGAAGCCGAAATCCTCGGTGGTCTGGGCGACCTGAACGTCCTTCGGCAGATCGACCAGCACCGGGCCGGGGCGGCCCGAGGCGGCGATGTGGAAGGCTTCTTCGATGGCCGCCGGGATGTCTGCGGGATCGCGGACCAGGATCGAGTGCTTCACGATGGGCAGGGTGACGCCCAGGATGTCGATCTCCTGGAAGGCGTCAGTGCCCATGACGCCCTGGGCGACATTACCGGTGATGCAGACGACCGGGATGGAATCCATCATCGCATTGGCGATGCCGGTGATCAGGTTGGTGGCGCCGGGGCCGGAGGTGGCCATGCAGACCCCGACCTTGCCGCTGCGGCGGGCCCAGGCGTCGGCGGCGAAGGCAGCGGCCTGTTCGTGGCGGACCAGAATGTGGCGCAGGTTCGATCCGGCCAAGGCGTCATAGACGGGCATGATCGCGCCGCCCGGATAGCCGAACACGACCTCCACCCCCAGCCGCTCCAGGGTGGAGACGAGCAGGCGGGCGCCGCTTTTCGGGGCGGCGGCGGGTTCAGACATACGGGCGGCGGAGGCGGTCATGATTCAGGCGGCTTCCGATTTGGGGGCGTGCAGCCAGGCCATGCGCTCGCGCAGCTTCGCGCCGGTCCGTTCGATGGGCTGTTCGCCGTCAGCCTCGACCCAGGCGTCGTAGCGCGGCTTGCCCGCCTCGTTTTCGGCGATCCATTCGCTGGCGAACTGACCCGACTGGATCTCGTCCAGAATGGTCTTCATGCGGGCGCGGGTTTCGTCGGTGATGACGCGCGGGCCGGACTTGACCGAGCCCCACTTGGCCGTCTCCGAAATGAACTCGTTCATCCTGGTGATGCCGCCCTCGTAGAACAGGTCCACGATGAGCTTCAGCTCGTGCATGCACTCGAAGTAGGCGATCTCGGGCTGGTAGCCGGCCTCGACCAGGGTGTTGAAGCCGGACATGACCAGCTCCTTGGCGCCGCCGCACAGGACCGCCTGTTCGCCGAACAGGTCGGTCTCGGTCTCTTCGCGGAAGGTGGTCTCCAGCAGACCGCCGGTCGCGCCGCCGTTGCCCCTGGCGTAGCCCATGGCGCGGTCGCGGGCCTTGCCGGTCGCGTCCTTTTCGATGGCGAACAGGGAGGGGACGCCGCGCCCACGCTGGTACTCGCGGCGGACCAGATCGCCCGGCCCCTTGGGGGCGACCAGGATGACGTCCATGTCCTCGCGCGGCGTGATGCGGCCGTAGATGATCGAGAAGCCGTGGGCGAACAGGATGGCGGCGCCCTGTTTGGCGTTCGGCTCGATGATGTCGCGATAGACCTCGGCCTGGATCATGTCCGGGGTCAGGATGGCGATGATGTCGGCGCCCTTGACCGCCTCGGCGGGATCGGCGGTCGGGACGCCGTCGGCGGTGGCGTTGCGCCAGCCCTTGCCGCCATGGCGGACGCCCGCGACCACGTCGTGGCCCGAGTCCTTCAGGTTCTGGGCGTGGGCCCGGCCCTGCGAGCCATAGCCGATGATGGCGATACGCTGGCCGGCGATGGCGCCGGGGCGAATATCGTCATTGGTGTAGATGGTGATGGCCATGGGTCAGGCGTCCTCTCGGGCGGATTGGGTTTCGGTCTCGGCGGGACGCTGGACCGCAGGCGGGTTGGGAATGGTCACGGCGCCCTGGGCGGCGGAGGCCACCGCGGCGCGGTATTTGGCGAAGACCCCGTGCGCCGGGCGGATCGATCGGGGGGCGAAGTCCGCCCGGCGCTTCGCCAGATCGACGCCGATGACGTCGATGCGGCGGTTGGTGACGTCTATGGCGATGCGGTCGCCGTCGCGGATCAGGGCGATGGGGCCGCCGACAGCGGCTTCGGGCGAGACGTGGCCGGCGACGAAGCCGTAGCTGGCGCCGGAAAAGCGGCCATCCGTGATCAGGGCGACGTTGTGGACGCCACGGCCCTTCAGGGCGGCGGTGACCTGCAGCATCTCGCGCATGCCGGGGCCGCCCTTGGGGCCCTCGTAGCGGATGATGATGACGTCGCCTTCGCCGACCGAGCCGTCCTGAACGGCGTGGAAGGCGTCCTCCTCGCTGTCGAAGACGCAGGCGGGGCCTTCGAAGCGATCGACCTTGTGGCCAGTCAGCTTGATGACCGCGCCATCCGGGGCGACGTCGCCGTAGATCACGGCGAAGCTGCCGCGGTCCATGACCGGGGCGTCGAAGGTGGTGACGACCTGCTGGCCCGGCGTCTCCTCGGCCTCGGCGGCCTCAGTAAACAGGCTGCGGCCCGAGACGGTGGGGGCGTTCACGATCTTGCCCGCCTCGGCCATTCGCTGGGTGACCAGACGGGTGCCGCCGGCGGCGAACAGGTGCGAGGCCAGGAAGCGGCCTCCGGGCTTCAGGTCGCAGATGACCGGGGCGTCGACGCACGCCTGGTGGCAGTCCTCGACGCCGAACTCGACTCCCGCCTCGGCGGCGATGGCGGTCAGGTGCATGACGGCGTTGGTCGAGCCACCCGAGGCCGAGACGGCGACGGCGGCGTTCCGCAAGGAGGCGCGGGTGATGTACTTCCGGGCGCTGTCGCCGGCGAAGACGCGCTCGACGATCAGACGGCCGCAGCGCTCGCCCTCGGCGGCCTTGGCCGGATCGACGGCGGGGACGTCGTTCGCTCCCATGGGGGACAACCCCATGACCGACAGGGCCATGGCCATGGTGTTGGCGGTGAACTGGCCGCCGCAGGCGCCGGCGCCGGGGCAGACCGCCGTCTCGACCGCCTTCAGGCCAGCGTCGTCCAAGGCTCCGGCGGCGTGGGCGCCGATGGCCTCGAAGATCTCCTGAACCGAGACTTCCTTCTGGCCGATGGTCCCCGGCATGATCGTGCCGCCGTAGTAGACCAGTCCGGGGATATCCATGCGGGCCAGCGCCATGGCGGCGGCCGGGATGGTCTTGTCGCAGCCGACGATGCAGACGACGCCGTCCAGCTGGTGGCCTTCGACGGCCAGTTCGATACTGTCGGCGACGACCTCGCGGCTGATCAGCGAGGCCTTCATGCCGGGGGTGCCCATCGAGATGCCGTCGGTGACGACGATGGTGTTGAAATCGACCGGATAGCCGCCCGCGGCGATGATCCCGGCGCGCACATCGGCGGCCAGACGGTCCAGGTGCATGTTGCACGGGGTGACCGATGACCAGGTGTTGACCACCGCGATCATCGGCTTGTCGAAATCGGCGTCCTGCATGCCCGCCGCGCGCAGATAGCTGCGGGCCGCGGCGCGGTTCGGACCGGCCGTGACAACACGGCTGCGCGCGTTCGGCGGCCGGTCGGTCGGGGTGAAATCTTGCGTCATTGGCGAAGTCGGTTCCGGTAGGCTCCGGATCGCGCACAACAAAAAACCCGCTTCCTGGGTGGAAGCGGGTGGCTGCGTGCGATCCTGATGTTGCGTTAGGTCAGGTCGCGTGCGTCCACGCCGCTCCGGTAAGGAGGACGAGAATTACCGCGAGAATAAGGGTGTTCAGGGCCAGCTCGACCGACGGCGCGCGCACGACCGCAATCGCCTTGGCGGCGATCTTGCGGTCAGCGATGTGGGCGCGGTGGCTCACGGGTGGCTCCAGTTGAACGGCCTCAGGAAACCATGGCCTGCTGCGTCGCACAAGACTGTTAAGCAAAATTATTGCGTGACGGAGCGTTTGGGAGGCGGCGAGGGCAGGAATTTGCCGCGTTAAAATCCGGCCTGTCAGGAGCGGATCTGGTCGTTCCTGAGAACCGGCGCGGCGGCCAGGATCGCCTGGCTTCTGTTGTTCACTTTCAGCTTCTTCAGAATGGCGGAAACGTGTTGTTTCACAGTGCCTTCCGTCAGGTTCATGTCGCCCGCGATCTGCTTGTTCAGCTTGCCGTCCACGAGGGCGCGCATGATCCTCAGCTGGGCTCCCGACAGCGTGGCGATACGGCGATGGAAATCGACCGACTCCGGGTCGGGATCGACATTCTCCGGAAACACGGTTTCGCCCCGCAAGATGGCGCCGACGGCGTTCACCAGGGTCTCGACCGGCTCGCATTTCGACAGCCAGGCGTCGACGCCGAACGCCCTGGCCATGGACAGGGTGTGCTGATCAGTGCGCGAGGAGACCATGGCGATCTTGCCGTCCGGTAAGAGCTGCTGGAGGCGGAGCAGGGCGCTGAACCCCTCGGCGTCGGGAAGCATCAGATCCAGCATGATCAGCTTCACGCGAGGGCCGTGCAGACGGACATAGGCATCGGCTTCGGTGGCCGAGGTCACCCGGCCGACATCCAGATGCGGATAGGCGGCCTGGATGGAAAGCTCGAAAGCCTGACCGACCAGGGGATGGTCATCAACGATCAGCACGATCCAGCGCACCGCCGAACCTCCCGAATCCGACCTTGGCTATACCAAGGGTTGCACGACCACATTGCAAGCCTGTTTCCTAACAACAGGTTTTCTGTACGGCAGGCGAAAAGTTAGGGGGCGAAGTTGTTTTGACATGCAACCTATAACTTTGGTTCGATTTGCACCTTTTTAGCGGGCCGGGTTGTGGACCTGGCCGCCGATCGGGATGAATTGGACGCCAACGAGACGCAACCCCCACGTCGTTGGAGACTAGAAATGATCAAGTTGATTGCCGCCGCCGCCCTCCTGACGGTCGCCATCGCCGCCCCCGCCATGGCTCAGTCGGCCTCCACCACCGGTTCGGGCTCCATCACCGTCATCCGCCCGCTGACCATCACCAAGAACGCCGACCTGAAGTTCGGCACCGTCGTCCGCCCGGCCACCGGTTCGGGCACGGTCACGGTCAGCGCCGCCGGCGCGCGCTCGGTTGCGGGCGGCGTGGTTGGCCTGAGCTCGGGCGACACCCCGCAAGCCGCCCAGTTCACCGTCGACGGTGAAGGCGGCCAGTCGATCTCGGTCACCATCCCGGGCACCTTCTCGATCGCCAACGGCACCGACACCCTGACTGTCACGACCTCGAACAACCTGTCTGGTTCAGCCGCGTCGCAGACCCTGAGCAACGCCCTGGGTTCGGCGGGCTCGCTGGTCTTCAAGGTTGGCGGCAGCGTTCCGGTGCTCTCGACCTCGCCGACGGGCGTCTACACCGGCACCTTCACCGTCTCGGCCGCCTATAACTGATCGGACGCGCTGTGTTTCCGCTGCAGGAGATACGAGCCGCTCACCCTGTCGTTAACGCATCGGTTGTGCGTCACGGCTATGTTCACGCTGGGGATGGGTTCAGGAGGGTGATCGCGGTGGCGATGCGTCTGTTTCTGTCGGCTTTTTTCCTGTTGCTGATTGCCGGACCCGCCGCGGCCCAGGTTGGCGCCGATCTGAACATCTCGCCCAAACGGGTGGTGTTCGAGCCGGGCGAGCGCAGCGCCACCGTCTACATCTTCAACCAGGGTGACCAGGCGGCCACCTATTCGGTCGAACTGGTCGACCGGACCATGTTGCCGGACGGCCAGATCGTGGCGGCCGCCGACCAGCCGGGCGCGACGGTCGATTCCGCCGCTGACCTGGTCCAGTACACCCCGCGCCGCATCACGCTGCAGCCGCGGGAGAGCCAGGCAATCCGCGTCCGCGCCCGTCCGGGCGCCGGGGGCGAGCATCGCACCCACCTGACCGTCACCGCCCTGCCGTCCGAGACGGCGGGCTTCACCGTCGAGCAGGCGGTCCAGCCCGGCGCCGATGAGGTGGCCGTGCAGGTCATCGCCCTGTTCAGCGTCAGTGTGCCGGTGATCGTCCGCGACGGCCCCGCCGATGCACGGGCGGCGGTCGAGAACCTCGCGATCCTGCAAGGCGAGACGGGGCCGGTGCTGTCGCTCGACCTAGTCCGCCAAGGCGCCAGTTCGGTCTATGGGGATGTCGAGATCCGGCTGGGGGAGGGCGCTGACGCCCCCTTGGCCACCGCCGTGCGCGGCGTGGCCGTCTATCCCGAGATCGACCGCCGCACGGTCGTGACCCCGCTGCCGGCGCCGCTGACCCCAGGTCAGACGGTGACGGTGATCTACCGCGACGATGACGCCCGGCCGGGCGAGGTCCTGGCGACGGCGACCCTCGTCGCGCCGTGAGGCCGGTCTTGCCGGTCAGTCTGGCCGCTTTGGCCCTGGCCGCCTTGCCGGAACCGGCGCAGGGGCAGGAACTGGTGCGCAACCTGATGATCGCCGCCGATCCCCAGCCGTTCAGCCCCGACGACCTGCTGTGGATGGAGGTCCGCTCGGGCGATGTGCAGCTGACCGATTCCCTGAACGTCTATTCGTCCCGCTCGGGTGTCTTCGTGCCGCTGGGCGAGTTCTCGCGGGTGCTGGACCTCGCCGTGGGTGTCTTCCCGGCGCAGCGCCGGGCCGAGGGCTGGGTCATCTCGCCGGAGCGCAAGCTGACCGTCGACCTGGCCACGGGCGAGGCGCGGCTGGCGGGGCGGTCCATCCGATTCAGTCCGGACCAGGCCGCCATCTATGACGACGACCTCTATGTGCGGCTGGACCTGCTGCAGCAGATTCTGCCGGTGCGGCTGAGCGCCGATACGGCCGCGCAGGTGATGGACCTGACCGCCACCGAGCCCCTGCCGTTCCAGCAACAGGCGGACCGGTTGCGGCGGCAGGCGACGCTCGGCGCGACGCCGTCGGAACCGCAGGCCCTGCATGTCGCGACGCCCTATCAGCTGTTCACGCCCCCCGCCTTCGATGTGAACCTGGGCGGTATGCTGGCCCGGGACGGTGTGGATCAGGCCAGCCGCTATGACGTGCGCGCCGCTTCGGACCTGCTGTGGGCCGGCTTCGAAGGCTATGTCGGGTCGGACGAAGACGGGCACGTCAACGACGTTCGCGTCCTGCTGAGCCGCAAGGACCCCGGTGGGCGGGCGCTGGGGCCGCTGGGCGGCACCCGGGCCGGGCTGGGCGACGTGTTCACGCCCTCAATGCCCATTGGCGCGGCGGGCTATGCCGGGCGCGGGATCTTTTACACCTCCGCGCCGCTGGAGAATCTCGATCTGGCCACGCCACTCGACCTGCGCGGCGAACTGGCGCTGGGCGAGGAGGTCGAGCTCTACGTCAATGAGGTGCTGCAGGCGGCCCAGACCTCGCCGGCGCAGGGGCGGTATGAATTCCTCGACGTGCCGCTGGCCTTCGGCCTGAACACCCTGCGCCTAGTCTTCTACGGATCGCAGGGGCAGAAGCGAGAGGTCGTCCGTCGGATCAATTTCGGCGCCGGACAGGTCGAGGCCGGGCGACTGGTCTTCCGCTTCGGCGCGATCGAGCAGGGGGCGACGGTCTTTGACGTGGGCGACCGCGCGGTCACCGCCGCGACGGGCGAGACCCGGTTCAGCGTCATGGCCGATTACGGCCTGTCCTCGGGCCTGACGGTCAGCGCGGGCGCGGCGCGGTTCACCCCCGAAGGCGCCGAGGCTCGCTCGCTGGGCGCGCTGGGCCTGCGCAGTTCGCTGGGCCCCGTGGCGGCCCAGATCGACATGGCCTTCGACGATGTCGGCGGACGCGGGGCGACCGTCGGCGTGGCGGCCCGCCCGTTCGGCGTCTCGGTGGTGGCGCGGCATTCCGAATACCGTGGCGGTTTCATCGATGAGACCCGTCAACTCGGCGTGCTGGATCTCGCGCCGCTGCGCAGCGCTACGGACCTAAGGCTCGATGGTCAGGTGTCGGGGTCGCGCGGCCTGTCCGTGCCGGTGTCGTTCAACCTGCGCCAGCTGCGCCGCACCAACGGCGACCGGCTGACCAATGCCGAACTGCGCGCCTCGGCCCCGGTCGGGCGCTATTACGCCTCCAGCAGCGTGGTCTATGAGAATGATCAGAGCACGGGCCTGAACCGCCCCCGCTGGCTGGGTTCGACCGATGTCGCCACCCTTGTTTCGTCGCGCCTGCAACTGCGCGGCGGCCTGGCCTATGAGTTGTCGCCCAACCCGGAGATCGAGACCGCCTACGCGACGCTGGACTGGCAGATCACCGAGGCGAACGCCCTGCGTCTGGGCATCGTGCGGGCGCGGGGGACGACCTCGGAGACCAGTCTTCAGGTGTCGAACCTGTGGCGGGCGGACCGGTTCGATCTGGCCGTGAACGCCTCCTACGAGACCGAGTCCCGCGAGTGGCGGATCGGGCTGCAGATGGGCTTCGGCTTCGGCTATGACCCGTTCGCGCAGCGCTATCGGATGACCCGGCCCGGAGTTGCGACGGGGGGCTCGGTCGCGGTCAACGCCTGGGTGGACGAGAACGCGGACGGCCTGCGTCAGGCGGGCGAGCCTGGGGCGCCAGGGCTGGTCGTCGATACGCCCGTGGGGGCGGTCAACACCGGGGCGGATGGGCAGGTGGTGGCGGTGGGGCTGGGCGACGGCGCCTCGGCGCGGATCCGTCTGGACGCCGAGGGGGTGGACGATCCCTTCCTGATGGCCGGCCCGCCCTTGCTGGAGTTCACCCCGCGTCCGGGCCGGACGGCGGTGATCAACTATCCGATGCGACGCAGCGCCGAACTGGAGCTGTCGGCCCGCCTGCGCCGGGCGGACGGCACGTTGCGTCCGCTGGCGGCGCTGAACGTCGAACTGGTCTCGGCGGATGGTCAGACCATCGTCGCCGGGCGTAGCGACCACGCGGGCGTCATCTTCTTCGAGGGCGTCGGCCCCGGCGTCTGGACCGTGCGTCTGGAGGAGGCCCAGTCCCGCCAGTTGAACCTGCGGCAGGTCGCGCCGCTGCAGGTGACCATCCCCGCGACCGGCGGCTTCGTGCGGGGCGGGGCGGTTCTGATCGACGCCGGACAGCAGGAGGCCGCCCAATGAAACGTCTTGTCGCCGCCTTCAGCGCCGGACTGATGCTGTTCTCAGCCAGTCAGGCCCAGGCCGATCCAACCGTGACCCGCTCGCCCGCGACGGCGCCCGCGCTGGGCACGGTCATCCGGGGCAGCGCCACCACCTTCTCGGTCTCGACCGCGGGGGCGGTGACCCGCACCTCCGGCACGGCCATCCGGCTGACATCCAGCACGGTCACCACCCCGACCATCACCATCAACTGCGGCCTGCTGAACCTGAACAGCCTGTGCGCCCTGCGCTATATCCGGGTAACGATCACGCCGGTCACGGGCTCTGGCCCGGCGACGATCACCCGCCTGCGGGTGGGCTCAATGACCGGCGGCGTCTATCGCAGCGGCTCGGCCCCGGCTGAGGGTGCGAGTCTGACCTTCGATCTCAATCCGCTGGGCCTGCTCACCACCGCGACCTTCAAGCTGGGCATGGATGTGCAGCTTGCCGCCGGGGCGACCACAGGCAATACGACCTTCGACTACCTTGTCACGGTACAGTTCACGACATGATCCAGTTTCGCGTTCTTCTGCTGGTCGGCCTGATCGCCGCGACCCCCGCCGTGGCGGCGGCGCAATCGGAGACGGGCTCGGCGACCCTGACTGTCCAGCGCGGCCTGAGCATCGCCACCGTCAGCCCCATGCGGCTGCAGCCGTCGGACCCTGAGGCCGCCCTGTCGGTGACCGGCTCCAATCTGGTCGACGCTCCGGCGATGATCCGGATCAGTGGCGATCCGGGGCGGGTCTACCGGATCCGCCTGCCGCAGGACGACGTCGAGCAGCAGGGCGTGCCGGTGATCTATGATCTGAAAATCTGGAGCGCGACCTCGGGCGACATCTCCGAGACCCGCGTGGCTCGGCTGGATCTGCAGGGGCATGACCTGCTGCGGGTCTCCGGACGCCTGCGCACCGGGACGAACGAGGAGGGCGAGCCGGTGGCCGCCCTGCCGCTGAGCATCGACTACGAATAGGCCGCCGTGTCGCGCCGGATGGCGGTGATCAGGGCCTCGACCTCTGCACGACCGGGCGTCTCGCCCTCCGCGAACTTGCCGTCGATCCGCTTGGCCAGACCGCCCATGTCGGTGAAGCCGAACAGGCCCGCGGCCCCCGCCAGCCCATGCGCGAGCGCCTCGATCCGCACGTGATCGGTCTCGGCCAGGGCGGCCTCCAGCGCATCGGCGTCGCCGCGCGCCCGCTCGCAGAAGCGGGGCCTCAGGGGGGCGAGAGGATCGGGGCTCAAGCCTGTCCCTCCGCCAGCAGGGCGCGGACCTGGGCGGCCAGCGTCATCGGATCGAACGGCTTGACGATCACCCCGATGGCTCCCAGCGCCAGATAGCGGTCCTGCTCGCTGGCCTGCACCCGCGCGGTCATGAAGATGACCGGCGTGGTCTCCAGCCCCGGCAGGGTGCGCAACTGGGCCAGTGTTCCGGGACCGTCCAACCGGGGCATCATGACGTCCAGCAGGATGACATCGGGGCGCATCCCGCCCTGAAGAAGCTCCAGCGCCGTTTCGCCGGATTCCGCCGTGGTCAGGGTGATGCCCGGATCAAGCTCCAGCGAGAAGGCGGCCACCTCCCGGATGTCGGGCTCGTCGTCCACGTGAAGGATCGCGAGGGTCATTGTCGGCCTCCCTTGCCCGTCAGACGGCGCACCGTCCGCACCAGTCCCGCCAGCGAGGTTCGGGACTTCACCAGCACCGCCTCGACCCGATGGCCGAGGGCGGCGTCCATTTCCTGCGCCGAGTAGACGATGACCGGGACCGGCTGGCCCTCGCCGTCATCAAGGTCCGCCAGCAGCTCCAGCCCGGAGCCGTCGGGCAGGCCGAGGTCCAGGATCACCAGATCGGGCAATCGGCCCCTCAGCACCTCGCGCGCCTCGGATAGCGAAGGGGCGGGCAGAACCTCGGCCACGCCCACCAGGGCCGAGGCTGTCACGGTCAGGATGTCGGGGTCGTCGTCGACATGCAGGACGACCGGGCGGCGTTTCTCCAGCCGCTCCAGAATGCCGGCCACGGCGCTGCGCAGGCGGGTCTGGTCGAACGGCTTCTCGAGCCAGTCGATCACCTCCAGCGAGCGGCCCCGCGCGCGGCCCCGCGCGATGTCCGCCGAGACGACCACCACGGGCAGGTCGCGCGTCCTGGGATCGGAGCGCAGGGTGCGGATCAGGCCCACCCCGTCGGCGTCGGGCAGCTGCAGATCAACCAGAACCGCCGCATAGGCCTCGGTGCGGACGGCCACCAGGGCTTCCCGCGCGGTGGCGGCGATGTCGGCGCTGAAGCCGTCCTGGGCCAGCATGGTGCGCAGCACCTGTGCCGCGTCCGGATCGTCCTCGACGATCAGCAGGTGCGGGCCGTCGCCCTCGCTGATGTCGCTGTCCTGCAGGTCGAGCGGCAGGTCCATGTGGAAGGTGGCGCCTTCGCCCGGCGCGGATTCGAACCACAGCCGCCCGCCGTGGCGCTCGGCGATCTCGCGGGCGATGGCCAGCCCCAGCCCGGTGCCGCCCTTGGCGCGGGTGTCGGAGGAGTCCGCCTGGGCGAATTTCGAGAAGATGCGGGCGCGAAATTCATCAGGGATTCCGGGGCCATAGTCGCGGACGCTGAGGCGGGCGATGCGGGTTTCTGGCTCCACCGTGACCACTACTTCGCTGCCTGCGGGCGAGAATTTCGCGGCGTTGGACAGCAGGTTCACCACCACCTGGATCAACCGGTCCTGATCGCCGCGCACCGGGGCGCTCGGGCCATCGACCAGCTTCAGCGTCACCTCCAGATCGTCGGCGAGGCCGTGGACATTGTCGATCGAGCGCAGGGCGATGTCGCGCAGGTCCAGCGGCGCGATCTCCAGCACCATTTGGCCGGACTCCAGCTTTTCGACATCGAGGATGTCGTTGATCAGCCGCACCAGTCGCTGGCTGTTGGAATGTGCGATGCCGATCAGCCGCGCCGCCTTGTCGCTCAGATCACCCGCCGCGCCGCCGGCCAGCAGGCCCAGTGAACCGGCGATGGAGGTGAGGGGGGTGCGCAGTTCATGGCTGACGGTCGAGACAAACTGCTGCTTCAGCTCATCGACGCGGCGGCGTTCGGAGATGTCGCGCACGACGGCCACCATGTGGACGCCTGTGGGCAGGGGCATCAGGCTGAGGGCCACATCGACGGGGAAGGTCCCACCGTCGCGGTGGCGGGCGGTCAGCTCCCTCACGATGCCGTCGCCCATCTCACCGTCGCGGAAACCGAGGCGAGCGAGGAAGCCCTTCGACGGATCGCCCGCGCCATCGAGGTCGAGCATGACCGAGATGTCCCGGCGCACCAGTTCCGGTCCGGCCCAGCCGAACATGCGGGCGGCGGCGGCGTTCATCGTCTCGATGCTGCCGCTGGGATTGAGCGTCAGGATGGCGTCGATGGCGCTGTCGAAGATGGCCTCCTGCCGGGCGGCGGTCTCACGCACCTCGGCCAACAGCAGGCGGCGGGTGCGGATGTAGCGCCAGCCGGTCACCCCGGTGAGCAGCACGGTGATCAGCAGCAAGGCGAACAGGCCGGTGACCCACCGCTCGGTGGCGGCGCCGCGGGCTTCGGCCCGTCCGGTCAGGACGGACAGCGCCTGCGCCTCATGGTGGACCATCCGATCGATCACCACCCGGATATCGTCCATGGCGGCCTTGCCCGCCCCGCCCGACACCACCGCGAGGGCGGCGTCGCGGCCCTGCTGCTGCCGCGCCTGCAAGCCCTCGGTCAGGGTCGCCTGTTTGCGATCAACCAGGGTTTTCAGGCGGGCGACGTCGGCGGCCTGGGCGGGCTGGTCCGCATAGAGCCGCTCCAATCGCTGGAACTGCGCCGCCAGCTTGTCCTCGGCCTCGTCATAGGGCTGCAGGAACCGATCATCGCCGGTGATGATGTAGCCGCGCTGGCCGGTCTCGGCGTCCTGCAACAGGGAGAAAACGCTCAGGATTTGCGCCCGGGTCTCATGCGAGCGCTCGACCTCGGCCCGGACCTCGCTCTCGCGGGTGAATTCGCGCCGAAGCTCCAAGCCGATGCCGATCAGGGCGACGGCGACGATCAAGGCTCCGGCGGTCGCCAGCAGGGCGACGCTGCGACGTGACATCAGAACCGGCTGCTGCATCGACCAGCTTCCCCTCCAGGCGGACCGAATCTCCGAACGGGAGAGTGCGCGACTTACGAATTCTCGCAACCCCGACGGGATAAGTTCCCTAAGGTGCACAAGTTTGAGGATAACGTTCAAAAGTCGCTGTCGGATGCGCCTGTCCTGAGGCATTCACCCAGGGAAGAAAGTTAATAGCGTACGCCGTTGGGGAACGGGCATTGTACGTGAAGCTGGTTTACGTCTCCGACCATCTTCTGTCGGGGCAACGGTGTATCGGAATGGTTGTGCATTACGCGGATGGCGGGTGGCAACTGGCGTGTGGCAAGTATGACCACCACCCGGATTTGGCCACAACTCGACCAACCCACGCCGGAAGCCTTTTTGCGGGCGCGCCCCTCCTCCAGGAGATGATGGAGTCTCTGGAGCGGGGCTGGCTGGCCGAGTGGGTGGATGATCGCTGGGTATTGGCCGGTCACGACGACTGACCGGCGCGGCTAAAGCGTCCAGCGGAAGGCCAGCGACACTGTCCGCCCGGCGCGGCCCAGTTGCAGCAGGCGGTCGCGCGACCCTTCCCAAGCCAGATCAACGGTGTCGGTCAGGTTGGAGGCGGTCAGCATGATCCGCGTCCTGTCGGTGAGGTCGAAGGTCGCCTGGGCGTCGAGATAGCCCGCCGGCGCGACCACGAAGCTGGAAACCCCGCCGCCCTGCATGTCCGCCTCGGAGCGGAAGGCCGAGCGCCATGACCAGGACAGGTTCACTGCCAGCCGACCCCTCTCGTAGAAGGGATTGAGCGAGTAGGATAGCTCCGACACGCCCAACAGGGCGGTGTCCGATCCGACGATCCGGCTGTCGGTCCAGGTCCCGCTGGCCCAGAAGCCGAAGCCGCCGTCGAACGTCTGGTGCAGGCCGATCTCCAGCCCGTCCACGCGGGCGCGCCCGACATTGCGGGGACGGGACATCATCACCTCGGCCTGGACCGGCGCCCCGGCGCGGGTCTCGAAGGTCAGGACCTCGGGCGCGGCCAGGGTCTGGATGAAGTCGTCGATGGTCTTGTGGAACAGGGTCGCGCTGAACGAGCCGCGAGGCAGAGTACGCTCCCAGGCGATGTCGAAATTGGTCGCCACATAGGGCGACAGGTGCGGATTGCCGCCGACCCCCGAGAAGATGATGCCCGGCGACGGGTTGTCGATCTCGGCCTGACCCCGCTCATAGATGGCCGCCACGAGCACGCTGGCGGGGACCGTGGCCGAGCGAAGGTCGGCCAGCGACGGGCGGGTGATGGAGCGCGAGGCGGCGAGGCGCAGCAGGCTGATGCCGTCCAGTTCAATGGCCAGATTGACGCTGGGCAGCCAGACCTCGTGCGTCCCGGCATAGGTGACCGGCTGGACCTGCAGCAGGCCGCTGTCCATCCCGAGGATCGAGCCGTCCACCTCGGTGCGGATGTCCACGGCGCGAAGGCCCAGATTGCCGGACAGTGGCCACGGCCCCGCCATGGCGTCGATATCCAGCCGGACGTAGGCCGCCGCCACCTGCTCGCCGACCCGATAGGAGTTCTGCAGATCCGCGCCGGTCGGGGCCAGTTCGCGGGGACGGAAGATCGCATTGTCCCGCTCGCCGGGAAGGAAGAAGGCGTCGCGATACCAGTGGGCGCCCGCTGTGGCCCAGGGAGCCGAGCGATGGGTAATCAGGTCCTCGAACACATCCCCCGGGGTCTGGCCGTCATAGGCCTCGACCATGTTGACGAAGCCGGGGCGAAGGACGGCCATTCGGTCGCGGCGCTGATAGTCGCGGTCGCGGTCACTGAACTGACCGCCGATGCGCAGGCTGGCCAGGCGGACGGGCCCCAGATTGCGGTCGAGCGGACGGCGGGCGTCCATCAGGAGAGTCACGTCGTCATCGCGCGACTCCACCGCCCGGACGCCCAGCTTGGGCGGGGCGAACAGTTCGGGATCGGTCAGGTCCAGGTCGGTGGTCAGCCTCAGCACCCGGCGCCTGTCCGCCGCGTCACCGAGATCGAAGGCATAGCCGGCGGGGGCGGCGGTGCGGGCTGACTGTCGCTCCAGCGGAGTGTCGAGCACCGACCGGGCCACGGACACGCTGAACCGGGGCTGGAGCCGCCACTCGCCCAGCCGGAAGCGGGCGCCCGCCGACATCGCCAGATTGAGGTGGGTCTGATCCGAGAACTCGGTGTTGTTGTCGATAGCGCCCGCCGTGGTCCAGGCCGAGGTGACCACGCCGTTGCGGACGCCCACGCTGGCGCCCGGCTGCATCAGCCGCTCGCCGAGGCCGTAGACCAGACGATCTTCGCGGATGGCGTTGTCGAAGGTCGAGATCAGGCCGTCGAAGTCGAGCGACAGATCGGGAGTGAAGCGCCAGTCGATGCCCAGGAAGGCGCTGCGCCGCCGCCGGTCCTCGCGCTCGACGGTGGTGCGCACATCGGCGGGGGTGGCTACGGTCTCGCCGCCGATGGGCAGGTCGAAATAGCGCTGGATCTGGAACCGGTCGTAGCGGACTGACCGGTCCTCCTGCGCCACCCCGCCGACCACCCCGCGCCGCCCGTCCCCGGAGATCGCACGGCCCGCGACCGAGACCTCGGCGCCCGGGCGGCCGGTGCGGGCGTCGAAGCCGCCCCCGGCGCGGATGGTCAGGAAGGGTTCGCCGTCCAGCCCGCCGACCGTCTCGATGTCGATGTTGGAGCCGATGCCGCCGTCGATCATGTCGGGCGTGGCCGACTTGGACAGGGTCGCCCCGGCCAGCAGATCCGGCGACAGGGCGCGGAAGCGGAACTGCCGCCCGCTCTGGGTCGAGTTGCGGATGTTCTCGTTGAAGGCCACCGGGGCGCCGTTCAGGGTCACCGACTGGAACAGCGGGCCCAGCCCTCGAACGCTGACGAACTGGCCTTCGCCCACCTCGCGCTCTATGGCCACGCCCGGCGCGCGCTGCAGGGCCTCGGCCAGGTTGGCGGCGGGCAGTTCGCCAATTCGGCCGGCGGTGACGACATCGAGGATCAGGTCGGCGTCCCGCTTCCGCCGCAGGGACTCGTCGATCCTCTCGGACAGGCGGTTGATCACCACCACGGGGTCAAGTTCGACCGGCGCCTCCGGAAGGATTGGGGCAGGGGCGGGGGCGGTCGCCGCGCGGGGCTCGCTCCACACCCGGACGCCGTGGGCGCCGATGAAGCGGTGGCGCAGGTCAGTGCCGCGCAGCATCTGCTCCAGAGCCGCGCGCCATGTCATCCGTCCTCGCACGGCCCGGGTGCGCACGGTCACGCCGGGTCGCTGGACGAAGGCCAGTTCGCAATCGGCGGCGGCGCACAGCCGCAACAGTGCGGATGAAGCGTCCTGGGCGGGAATGTCGAAGGTCTGCACGCCCGCCGTCTGGGCGTCTGCGGGGGCCGCCGCGAGCAGGGTGAGGCCGGCCGCCAGAGCCGCCGCCAGACCGGGCGCGCCCCGCGCGGCGCGCGCCGGCAGCGATGGAGCGGACGAAGTCAAACGCGGGACCTGTCAGGAGACGGTGGGAAGGAACCGGTGGTCCTTACAGCGCGGGCGTGACAGCTCTGCGATACGGCCTATTCGCCGCGGACCAGGGTCCGGCCATCCGCCGTCTGTTCGACCGTGACCGGCAGCAGGGCGTCGATCCGGCTCACCAGGCTGCCTTCACCCTCCAGCGGCAGCACCGCCGTCACGCGCACGGCGGCCAGCCGGGGATCGGCCAGCGTCAGCGGACGATCCGAATAGCGTGATGCCGCGGCGATGACCTCGGATATGGGCGCATCGCGGAAGATCAGCCGACGCTTGCGCCAGGCGGTGGCGATCTCGAGGTCGTCGCGGGCCTGCCGGACCACGGGCGCGCCGCGACGGTAGTGGGCTTGGTCACCGGGCGTCATGGCCACGCCGTCGGACAGGGCGCGACCGGTCTTCACGTCATGGACGCTGAGCACCACCCGGCCTTCCAGCAGGGCGACCTCGGCGGTGTCGGTCTTCAGGGTGGTGACGAAGCGGGTGCCGGTGACGATGACGTTGCGATCCATCAGCCCGACCTGGAAGGGATGGGCGGCGTCGTGGGCGACGTCGAAATAGGCCGCGCCGCGCTCCAGCCGCACTCGCCGCACCTTGTCGTCCATCGAGACGCGGATGGCCGAACCGGCGTCCAGCGTCACTCGCGAGCCGTCGTCCAGCATCACGTCGGAAATCTGGCCCGGCGCGCTTTCATAGAGGCGCCCCTGAGCGGGCATCATCGGCCACATCAGGACCCCGGCGACCGCCGCGGCGGCGACCAGACCGCCGGACAGCACCAGCCGTCGCGACAGGGCAGGCCTTTGGCGACGCCAGCGAATGGCGGCCAGATCGGCCTGGAAGGCGCCGCGCAGGGGCTCCAGCGCCGCGCTGCGGGCCTTGGCCCGTTCGTACCGTTCCAGATTGGCGGGATCGGCCTCCAGCCAGTCCATGAACCGGGCCTGCTCACGCGCGCTGACGCCCGACCGGCCCATGCGCGCCAGCCAGTCCTCGGCCGTTTCCGGCCGACGGTCGAACAGGGCGGTCAGGCGGTGGATCATGGGCGGGCGAAACTCTCGTGACGGCGACCGCGCGCAGGCTGCGCGATCAGGGGCTTACAACTCACAACGACGGCGAAGGCCAACACCTCAGTCCTCCGCCGAAATCTTCAGCTGTCGGAGCGCTTCGGCGATGTATTTCTCGATCATGCTGACCGAGACGCCCAGCTTTCCGGCGATCTGGCGGTAGGTCTGGTTCTCGAACCGGTGCATCAGGAAGGCGTCGCGCGTGCGCGGGGGCAGGGCGCGAATGACGGCGGCGGCGGCGGCCAGGTTCTCGCGACCGATCAGCCGGTCATCAGCGCTCCGGTCGTCGCTGGCGATGGCGCGTGGACCCGCGTCCAGGGTGGCGACATCCTCGGCGACCAGACGTCGGGCCTCGCGCGCGGCGGCCTTCCAGCGGTCGTTCTGGATATTGCGGGCGATGACGAACAGCAGGGGGCGGGCGTCGGGGGACATCAGATCATGGCCGGCGCGGTGGAAGCGGACGAAGGCCTCCTGCACCGCATCCTCGGCGTCGCCGGTGGTCTGACCCTTGCGTTGCAGATAGCTGACGATGTCGCGGCGCAGGACCGCGAAGGCCTCGGCCTGACGGGCGGCCTCGCCACCCGCCGGACGCACAAGGACGCCCCCTCCATCGGAGGGGGCGTCCGCGCGGACTGTATTCCCGGGGATCAGGATAAAGCCCGTGTGCTGGTCAGGCGGTGGCGCAAGGTCAGAAGTCCATACGCATGCCGAAGGTGACCCGACGGCCGGACATCTCGTCCATAACCGGGAAGGACGGATCCATGGTGTAGCCCGTGGTCCGCTCGTCGGTGAGGTTGATGGCCTCGACGTTGAACTGGATGTTGTCCGTCAGATTGTAGCTGACCGAGACGTCGGTCTGGCCGTAGCCATCGCGCCAGATCGGGTACATTTCGTAGCCGATGCTCTCCACGTACTTGTCCTTGAAGTTATAGGACGCGCGCGCCTGGAAGCGGTCGTTCTCGTAGAACAGGGTGAGGTTGTAGGTCGACTCGGCCAGACCCACCGGCGGCAGCGGGATGTTGAGGGTCGAGGTGCCCATGATGGAGCTGTCCAGCATGGTGTAGTTGGCGTTCACGCCGAAGCCTTCCAGCGGCTCCCAGAACATGCCCAGCGGCACGACCGCGACCAGTTCCAGACCGTTGACCTCGAACGAGCCGTCGACGTTGATCGGCTGATACACATCGAAGGTGTAGACGCCGTCGATGGTGCCGTTGGCGTTGTACTTGGTCACGTTCGGCACGGTGCCGGTCAGGGCCTGACGGACCAGACCGTCGATTTCCTTCCAGAAGTAGGACACCGACAGCAGGCCGCCGCCGTCCAGATACTGCTCCAGACCCAGTTCCCACTGCTTGGCGTAGGTGGGCTTCAGGTTCGGGTTGCCGTCAGTGAAGCGGAACGAGTTCCAGCTGGCGGTGCGCTTGTAGGCCAGGTCCGTCAGGGCCGGGCGGATCAGGGTCTCCGAGGCCGCGCCGCGCAGGATCAGGCTGTCGGTCAGCTCAGCGGTGAAGTTGATGCTGGGCAGGACCTTGTCGTAGCCGCCTTCGCTGCTCACCGGGGCCGGGGTGTAGGTGGTGCCGCCGGTCGGGGTCTGGATCTGGTGATAGCCGGACGAAGTGACCGAGGTGTCCATGTAGCGCAGGCCGGCGTTGACGCTGACCGGCACCGGGCCGATGTCGAAGTCGAGGTTGGCCATGGCGTAGGCGGCCAGGACTTCTTCCGAGACCTCATAGTAGTCGCCGACGTTGAACGGGGTCCGGAAGCCGTCGTAGCGGAAGGTGCGACGGGCGTAGTCGTTCGACACCTGGCTCCAGCTCAGGTCACGCAGGGTGTAGCCGCCGCCGGGGGCGAGATCGGCGCTATTCGTCAGCTGGCTGTCCGACAGGCGACGGGTGTTCAGCCAGGCGGTGCTGCCCGCGGTCGGGCCCTGGATGTTCAGGGCGCCGTACTGACGTTCCTTGTTCTTGTCGGTGTAGCGCAGGCCGACCTGCACGCTGGTCAGGGCCGGGAAGACGTCGAGCCCGAAGTGCTGAGTGAAGTCGACCTGGGCGGCGTACTTGTCGTCGGTGATCTGCTCGAGCGTGGTCTCGTAGGCCTCGAACAGGTAGCGATCGAACGAGCTGTACATGTTGAAGCCCGCCGAGGCGGCGCTCGGGATGGTCTCACCGCCGTTCGCGGTCCAGCGGGTGCGCGACGGGGCGTAGGCCACGTGCTTCAGGTTGGCGTAGTCCAGCGTCTTCTCGGCGCCCGAGTAGCCGATCATGGCCGACAGCTCCCAGCTGTCGCCGCGCCAGTCCAGGGTCCCCGCGAACTGCGAGTAGTCGGTCTGGTTGATCCGTTCCTTGCTCAGCATCTCGTGCTGGGTGGCGGTGTAGGAGACGTCGCGCAGGACCACGATCCGCTGCTCGCCCAGGGTGGTCGAGTCGAACGCGTGGATCGTGTCGAAGGTGCTGCGGCTGGAGGCCGAGTAGGCGGCGGCGTCGTACTCGTCTTCGGTGGTCTCATAGCCGCCCAGCATGGCGTCGAACGTCAGGCTGAACTGGGTCGAGGGACGGTACTGCAGCGACAGGGTGCCGCCCCACTGGTCCTGCTCATTCATGTAGATGCGGTCGCCGACCTTGTCCTGGAAGATGATCCGGCCGGTGATGTCGCGGTTGTCCATGTCCGCGTCGGACAGGTTGATCCCGGCGTCGCGCAGCAGGACGGCGCGGGCCTGGGCTTCGCGGGCGCCGCCGGCTTCCAGGAAGCGGAAGGCCGGGCGGAAGTTGATGCCCGAGTTGGAGTCGGTGCGGTTCGAACGGCGAGCGGTCGAGAACGACACCAGCGCGCCCCAGTCGCCCCAGGTGTCGCTGGCCAGGAAGGAGACCTTCGGGTCGATCTCGTCCGAGATGGAGTTGTGCGAACCCTCGACCGAGGCGACCAACTGGCGGTCGCGATAGTCGAAGGGGCGGGCGGTCGAGATGTCGACCGAACCGGCGATGCCGCCTTCCTCATCCGAGGCGCGCGGCGACTTCTGGACGACGACCTGCTGGATGATCTCCGAGGCGAAGATGTCCATCTCGACGTCACGACCGCCGCTGCCCGAGGCGGTGGCCAGGTTGTTGATGCTGACGAAGGTGTACTCGCTCGGCAGGCCGCGGACGCTGACCCGGCCGCCCAGGCCGCGGTTGCGCTCGATGGTCACGCCGGGGATGCGCTGTAGCGCTTCAGCCAGGTTCTGTTCCGGGAAGTTGGCGACGTCGGTGGCCACGATGGCGTCCGAGAAGCCGACGTTCTCGCGTTTGATGTCGATCGCCTGCTCAAGGCTGCGCTGGTAGCTGCCGCCGGTGACGACGATTTCGTCCAGCTGGGTCGACTCTTCCTGCGGCGCGACGGCCGGGGCGGTCTGGGCCGTGGCGTCGCCGGCGCTCATCAGGCTGACGACGGCGGCGCCGCCCATCAGGAAGGCCATGCGGCCGGTGCGGCCCTGGCCGCGATTCTGGTTCGATCCGGTCACTACGAAATCTCCGCTGGGTCGATGTTGACGTCGGCGGCCGCCGGCGGATCGTTCCGTCCGGTCTGCGCCCCCGTGGCCCTCAACGACCCCGCGGCGAGGTCCCTCAACGTGTGACAGCAGGTTTCATTCAAAGTTCACGGCGGTGTCTTGTTCGCCGCCGGAACCGGCTCTCGCCAGCGCCGCCTGCACCTCGGCGCGGGCCGCTTCCATGTCGCGGCGGAAGGTCTCCGATCGCTGCTCGGCGCCGTAGATGACGGCTCCGGACAGGATGCCCGCCTCGGCGGCGCTGTAGCTGTGCGAGCCGCAGATGTAGCGGCTCTCGGCGAACTCGCGCCCCCGGGCGTACAGGATGTCGGCCCGCTGCGGGGCGAGTTCGGCCAGGATCATGGCGACGTGCATCCCGTGGGCGGAGTGGCCGGACGGATAGTCGGGATTGCCCGCCAGGTGATCGGTCTTGGCCTCACAGATCGGCTGGTCGGTGCCGATATAGGGGCGCTGGGTGCCCCAGTGGGTCTTGGCCACGCCGACCACAGACCGGTCATCGCCCGACCGGTTCAGCAAGGCGGTTAGCACCGGCGCTTCGGCCTCGGTCAGCTCGACGCCCAGGGCGCCCGCGAAGTGGTGGTACATCGTCCCGCGCACATCGTCCGTGGCCAGCGCCCAGCGCGGCGAGCCCTCGAGCGGACGGGTCTCGCGGAAGACGCCGGTGTTGGCGATGTCTCGGGCCGAGCCCGGCGCCGGGGGCGGGGCCAGCACCAGCGTCAGGTCCGGGCGGTCCTCGCGCGCCAGATAGCCCCGCTGCGGCGCGTCTTCGGTCAGCTCGACGGCTAGGCCATCGCAGCGTTCCGCCGCGCGGACCGGGTTACAGGCCGCCGCGACGCCGCCGGGCAGACGGACCTGATAAGTCGGGAAGCGGGCGTCGGCCCACATGTAGTCGGTCGAGATGTACTGCGCGCCGCTGGACAGGGCGGCGCTGCGCCGGGTCACGTCGGCGGCGCGGGCCTCGACGGTGTCGGCGTCAGCGCGGGTGCGAACCACGAAGCCCGCCTCGACCGCGGCGCGGATGCGCGCCTGCTGCGCGACCGGATCGTTCAGGGTCAGATAGGCGGCGGCGGGCGAGACCTCGTCGGTGTTGACGAACATGGCCCGGCCTTCCAGCGAGCGCCGGGCGCCGCGATAGCTCGCCACCGTCTCCGGACCTTCATCGAGGGCGAAGAAGACCTTGCCGCGGGCCTGGCCCAGCGTCGGCCAGCCGCCCGCCAGCACGCCGTCGCGCAGGGTGGCATGGTCGCCCTGAACCTGATCGGGAGTGATCAGGCCGTCGGCGCCGAAGACCGAGCGGATCTCGGCGTCCAGCGCGTCCCAAGCCGTCGCATCGAAGTCCAGCAGGGCCGTTCCGCCCGGCATCGACGGCGCACCAGTCTTGGCGTTGAGCATGATCAGGATGGGCGCGTGACCCGGGTGCGCCCGCGACCAGTCGCGGATTTCGGTCAGGCAGGCGACGAAGGTCAGGCAGGAGCTGCGGAAGTCCACGTCCGGCATGTGCAGGGTCTTGAACCCCGGACGGGCCATGGCCTCGGCGAAGGCTGGGCTGATCGGCGCGCCGCCACCCAGCGCCGTGCGGGGTCGCGCATAGCGCCCGCCCTGGGGGTCGTTCAGCACATCGATTTCGATCTGGCGCGCCCCGGCGTTCAGCTGTTCGACCAGCGGACGGTGGGCGTAGTCGAGGCCGCGCGCGGCGGGATTGGCGGCGGTCATGGCCGCCAGCTCATCGCCGGGGATAGCCAGCTTGTAGCTGTTGTGGGTGCCCACCGCCGACAGGTCGTTCAGGCGCAGGTTCCGGTCCATCCAGACCCGGGCGCAGGCGTCGCCACCCCCGGCGCCAAGGCTTTCCGCTGTCGGTGCGCAGGCCGGTTCCGGCCCGGTCTGCAGCGATCCCGCCATCAGAATGGTCAGCAGGGTGAACATGGGCGCGCTCCATCGGTTTCGACGGCGGCCCTCCTAGTCACGCTCCGTGAAGGTTCGATGTCGGGGGCGGGCGCGACGCGGCGCCGCAGCGGCCTTCCTAGCGCGATACCCGCAGGGTCACGCCGATGGTGCGCGGGCGCAGGGGCGTGGTCGCCAGCGCCTCGGGCAGGCGGAACGGATCGCCGAATGAGAAGGTATTGGCGGTGGTGTTCAGCGGGTTGTCCACGAAGGCCACGACCGCCCAGCCGTCGGTCTCCAGCCCGGTCGAAATCCGCCCGGTGACATAGTCGCCCATCCGGTATTTCCGTTCGGCGTCGAAGGTCAGGCGAGAGTCGCCGACATAGGCCAGGCTGCCCTCGACGAAACCCTCCAGCCCGAAGCCGACCGGTTTGCGCCAGGCCATGTTGATGTTGGCCGACACGGCCGGGACGCCCGGCAGGCCCGCGTCGCCACGCGAGTTGAAGCTGGGACTGGGGTCGGTGATGCGGGGTTGGGCCAGCAGGGCGTTGGCGCGGATTTCGATGGTGCTGGTCGGCTTCCAGTTGGTCTCGATCTCGATGCCGCGATTGGAGCCGTCGCCGACGTTGACCGCATAGGCCAGACCGCTGGGCAGGAACTGGTCGCTCTGGATATTGCGCCAACTGGCGACGAAGGCGGCGATGCGCGCCTGCACCCGGTTGTCCCACAGCGAGGTCTTGGTCCCGACCTCGAAATTCCACAGGGTGTCGCCGGCGTATTCACGCGCCGGGTTCCGAGGACCGCCGCCAAAGGTCTGCGACATCGGTCCGCCGGTGTTGAAGCCGCCTGTCCGGTGCCCCTGGCTGATCAGGCCATAGACGCCGATGCGCTCGTTCACCCGGTATTCCAGACCCACGCGCGGCGAGAAGCCTGAGGTCCGGCCCTGACCCTGGAAATTCCGCTCCTGAAGCCCCTGATCGACCTCGGACCGCGCCTGATAGTCGAAGGTGTAAGCCCGCCCGCCGAGGGTCAGGCTCAGCGACGGACTGAAGTCGTAGACGACCTCGCCGAACACCGCCGCTTCCCACAGTTCGTCGTGGCGATCCTCGGCATAGGGGATCCAGTAAACCGGCCAGAGGGAGGTCAGGGTCGTGTCGGTCCGCGTCCGGCTGCTGGAGAAGAAGGCGCCCGCCAGCCATTCCAGCCTGCCCGATGATCGGGAGCGGAAGGTCGCCTCGCCGACCACCAGATCAATGCTTCGCGCCTCGTCCAGCGCGCCGATGCGGCCCGCGGAGCCGAACTGGCGCAGGGCGGCGGAGGCGTCGTAGCGGCTGTTGAACCGATGATCGAGCCAGGCGAGGGAGGCGTCGAACCGGCCCCAGTCAGCGCGCCCCCTGACGGCGATGGCGGCTTGGGTGAAATCGTTGGAGTGCGGTTCGCGCACAAGATTGGCCCGCCGCAGCCCGCCGAGGGTCCGATAGACGTAATGGGTGTCCTCGGTGTCGATCGACTGGTGCGCCAGGCTGAGGGTGGTGCTCCAGTCTGGCGAGAGCTGCAGTCGCGCCGCCAGCCGTCCGCCCCGCCGGGAGGAGGCGTTCACCTGACGCAGGCTCAGGCTCACGTCATCGATGTAGCCGTCGAAGGATTCCTCATAGAGGACGCCGCGCACCGCGCCCGCATTGCCGGGCAGGGGGAGGTTCAGCACCGCCGAATAGTCGCTGTTGGCGCCGCCGCCATTCGTCACCGAGCGGGTGGACAGAACGTCCAGCGTCGTCTCCAGCGGGTCCGGGCGGCGGGTGACGATCCGCACCACTCCGCCGATGGGCCCAGTGCCGTAGAGGACGCCCTGCGGCCCCCGCAGCACCTCGACCCGGTCGATGTCGACCAGCTTCAGATCAGGGTCCGGGGCGCTGTAGGTGACGGGGACAAGGTTCAGGTACAGGCCCACCGTCGACTGGGTCACGCCGGTGAAGGCGCCGTCCGACATGCCGCGCAGCAGGATCTTGTTCCGTCCCGAGCCGAGGTTGGTGACGGTCATCCCGGCGACGAGGGCGCTCAGGTCGTGGGTGTCGACCGCTCCGGCGCGTTCGATCTGCAGGCCCGACAGGGCGGTGACCGGCGTTGCGGCGCTCTGGGGCGAGTCCGGGCGGCGCTCGATGGTGACGATGACATCGCTGAGTTCCGCCACCGCCTCGGGCGCGACCGCCGCCTGAGCGGCGGGCGAAGGCGGGGAGGGGGCGACGACGGGCGCGGGGCGAGACGGCGCGGCGCGGCGAATGATGATCGCTCCGCTGTCGCTGACCGTCCAGCTACAGCCGGAGCCGCTCAAGAGATGGGACAGGGCGCGATCTAGCGTCATCGTGCCGTTCAGGGGGCGGGTGACGCCCCGGCAGGCCGACAGATCGCCGCCTAGGGTCGAGCGGCTTTGCAGGGCCAGATCGAGCAGCGCGCTTTCCACGCGCTGCGCCGGAATGTGCAGATTCAGACGGCGCTCGGACCGCGCCTGCACGGGTCCGGCCAGTCCGACAGCGACAGCTGACGCGATGGCGACGAGGGCGACCTTGCTCGTCCTCCAACTCGATAGGCTGTCAGGTCCCGCCACGCCTGGTCAGTTCCACTCCCTCGGGTGACCGGGAGACCTCCACCGGAACAAGCTCGCGAAGCTGCTCCAGCATGATCTTCTCGTCGCCGACCCTCAGCACCCCCGTGAAGCGCAGTTCGCGCGCAGACTGGGACACGTTAACCGGTTTGTCGAGGTAGCGCGACAGGTCATCTCCAACCTCGCCCAGCGAGGCGCGGCGATAGACCAGAACGCCGTCGCGCCAGGCCGAGGCCGTGGCCGGATCAACGGTGCTGAGCACCGCGGCGGCGTTGCTGACCTGATCGACGCGCTGGCCCGCCTTGAGGCGCAGGGGCGTGCGGCTGTTCGCGGGGGTCACCCCCACCACGCCGCGCTCGACGCTGACGGAGAAGCGTCCGTCGTGATTGACCACATTGAAGGCGGTGCCCAGCACCTCGACGCTGTGGTCGTCGGCGGCGATGACGAACGGACGTCGCGTGTCATGGGTGACGTCGAAGGCGGCTTCGCCGTCCGTCAGGCTGACCTCGCGCCGACCGGGGCGCATGCGGACCCTCATCTCCGAATGGCGGTTCAGATAGACGGTCGAGCCATCTTCCAGCCGCACCGTCTGCGGCGCGGAGGTGGTGCGATAGGTCTGCAGGTCGCCGCCGTTCAGCATCGGCCACACGCCGACGGCCAGCAGGACGGCGGCCGCGATGCCCACGCCGGGCAGCAGCCAGCCGGGACGCGAGGCCTGACGACGGGGGCGGGGCAGGTCTTCGTTGGCGGGGAGGGCGGAGGCGGGGACGTCTTCCAGGGCGACCCACAGGGCCTCGACCCGGTCGTAGGCCAGACGGTGCGCGTCATCGGCCTCGATCCAGTCCTGGAACGCGAGCCAGTCCGCTTCGGGCGCATCCGGGCCGTTCAGCCGGACGAACCACCCGCGAGCCTGTTCATCGATGTCAGTGAAACTGTTCATCCGAGAGGTTGCCAATTCTGAACCGTAAAGCACGGATCCCAATGCCAAGACGTCGCCGTGGAGGCGCCACCTCCGACGAAATATTCGCTTTTGAGGATAGAGGTCATCGCGGCGCCCTTGCAGCGAGTATCTTCAGCGCGTCCATCATGTGCTTCTCGACCGAGCTTCGGGAGATATCGAGGCGGGCGGCGACCTCGGCGTAGCTGAGGCCGTCGAACTTGTGCATGCGGAAGATGGCGGAGGTCTTGGCCGGAAGCGTCTCCAGCGCGGCGACCAGGGCGGCCAACCGTTCTCGACCGGCGACCACGGCCTCCGCCGACGGGGCGTCGTCGATGTCCTCGGCGCCCGAGGTGGCGTGGGTCAGCATCCGCCATGCGCCGTCTCGCGCTCCGGCCCTTTGGCCTGATCTGCGCCGGTCCAGCAGCAGGTTGGATGCCAGCCGATAGAGGAAGGCGCGAGGGTCGCGGACTTCCATCGACGGCTCGACCTGTGACGTCTTCAGATAAAGGTCCTGCAGCAGGTCCTCGACGTCCGGGGCGCCGCCGGTTCGCGCTCGCAGAAACCGCGCCAGCGCCTCGCGCTGCTCGAAATACACTTCGGTCAGGGTAGGCCCTGTCGGCGCAGTCACAGAATGTCCGCCCCTCCCGAAGCCGCGACCTCCGGTGTCACCGGATCAAACCCGTCATGCCGCGCAGATTCTTTTGAGGCAAGCGGTCCGGGGCGCCGTCTACCTAACGAGAGGTAACCCCTGCCCTCTCATCACCCGCCCGGTCCCAGCTCTCCTGCATCGGGGCCGGGCGGTCACTGAGACGATGGTAGCGAACCCTCTGGATGTTTGACCTCTGGCGCGCCGGCTATATTCGCAAACCGCTGGCGCATGTTCTGCGGCCGGAGGGGCTGGACGTCGCCAATGTTGTCTGGCTGCCGGAGAGCCCGCGCGATTTCCAGTTCGTCGCCGATCCGTTCGGAATTGAGCGCGGCGGCGTTCTGACCGTCTTCGTCGAGGCCTTCGACTATCGCGTTCGTCGCGGCGAGATCCATTACTTCCAGTACAATCAGGCCGATGTCTTGATCGCCAAGGGCGTGGCCCTGGCCGAACCGTTCCATCTGTCCTTCCCGAGCCTGATCGAGGAGGGCGGCGAGCTCTATATGCTGCCGGAAGGCTACAAGAGCGGCGCGTTGACCCTGTATCGCTGTGTTCGCTTTCCAGACCACTGGGAGCCGGTGCAGACCCTGCTGGACGTTCCGGCCATCGACGCCGCTGTGACCCATTTCGGCGGGCGGTGGTGGATGTTCCACGCCCTGCCGGGTCCCGAAGACCGGGCGATGCGCGAACTGCATGTCGCCTGGGCCGACAGCCTGATGGGGCCTTGGACCCCGCACACCGCCAATCCCGTCCGCTCGGGTCTGGCCGACTGCCGTCCGGGCGGCACGCCGTTCGAGCAGTACGGGGTGCTGTATCTGCCGGTCCAGGATTGCGCCGAGGGGTACGGCCGTCGCATTCGTCTGCTGCGTCTCGATGTTCTTGAACCCGACCACTTCGAGGCGACCGAGGTCCGCCGGTTTGAACCTGAGGGGGTTCTGGAGGGCTATGCCGACGGCCTGCACACCCTGTCGGGCCTCGGGAACGTCACCTTCATCGACGTGAAAAGTCTGAACCAGTCTCCGTCCGAGGGACTGATCTGCACCCAATACAAGCTACGCCGCCTGTTCAGGATGAATGGGCCCCGGAAGGAGGCCGCGTGATGCGGATCGCCGTCGTCATGCCCCGTGGCAGCCGCATGGAGCGCGGCAGGACCAACTCCATGGAGACGGTGGCCGTCACCCTGAACCGCTACAGCCGCTACAGCGCCGACGTCCGGATCATCTGCGACGCGGGCGCCGCCGACCCGGCCATGCGCGGGCTGGTCACCGTGCCGAACGGCCTCAGCAAGCGCGAGCGCAACCGGGCGGTCATCGCCCTGCTGCGCGACTTTGAGCCGGACATCGTCGAATACCATCAGCAGCTCGGCCCGGCGGCTGAACTGGCCAAGAGCCTGCCCGGGCCGGTGCATGTGCTGTACCGCCATACCCGCATCAAGCCGCCGGGCGGCTTCGTCGAGCGGTTCCGTTATCGCCGCCGCCTGCGGGCCTTCAATCATCTGCTGTTCGTCAGCGAGGCCGCCTGCGCCGAGTTCCGGGTGGACTATCCGGGCTTCAATGGCTCGATCTCGTCGGTCTGCAATCCGATCGACGTCGAGGCTTGGCGGGGAGACCCCGACGCCCGCGAGCCGCTGATCCTGTTCGCGGGGCGCGCCATGCCCGAAAAGGGGCTGGACGCCTTCTGCGAGGCGCTGGCCACGGTGCTGGACCACAATCCCCTGTGGCGCGGCGCATTGATGCTGGGCGACTGGGAGAAGCATAGGGACTGGGCCGAGCCCCACGTCCGCGAGCTGGATCGTTTCGGCGACCGGGTCGAGGTCCACTATTCCGCGCCGCTGACCAAGGTGGCCGAGGTGACCCGTCGCGCCGCCATCGCCGTCACCCCTTCGCGCGTCCCCGAGGCGCTGGGCCTCACCGCGCTGGAGGCCCACGCCGCGGGCGCGGCCCTGGTGTCGTCCGGACGCGGCGGCCTGCGCGAGGCCAGCGGCGAACACGCCCTCTATGTCGATCCGCCCGAAGCGCCCGGTCTGACCGAGGCGATCCTGCGTCTGGTCGGAAGCCGCACCCTGCGTCGCTCGATGGGCCGTTCCGGGCTGGCGCATGTCCTCGCCTGCCACACCCCGACTGTCCGCGCGGCCCAACTGGACGATCTGCGCGAGCGCCTTACCGCCGACCGCGTGGTTCACGGTAGCCTTCCGCACCGCAAGGCCGCATGATCGGACGCCAACCGGCTCCAACCATGTTCGATCGAGGCTCGCCATGGGCGGACGCACTTTTCTGACCAACCTCCTGTTCGGCAAGGAGGCGGCGGCCCGACGGCTGCAGGCCCGCACCCGGCATATCCGCGAGCTTCCGGACCGGCTGATTCTGGCCGACGTCTGGATCCCGGCCTTCGCGGGCGAGGGAGGGCGAATCCTGTGGGTCGGCTGCCGGGCCTACACCTCGACCGACTATGCCGCGCTGGAAGCGCAGGGCGCGGAGGTCTGGACCACGGACATCGATCCCGACGCCGCCCGCTGGGGCCGCGAGGCGCGGCACCGCACCGGCGACCTGTGTGAGATCGACACCGTCTTCCCGGAGCTGACCTTCGACGCCGTCGTCTGCAACGGCGTGCTGGGCTACGGCGTGGACGCGGTCGAGCAGCAGAAGAGGGCCATGGCGGCCATGGCGGGGGTCCTGCGGCCGGGCGGGCGGCTGCTGCTGGGCTGGAACACTGACAAGATCGACGACCCGGTCGCCGGAGGGCTGCTGGAACCGTGGTTCGACCCGGCGCCGTTCGCGGGACAGCCGTCGCGCACCGGCTTCGAGACCGTCACCCACGTCTACGACAGCCTGATCCGGCGCTGAGGGCGTCTGGGCGGTCGGGGCCGCCGGAGCGGCTGTTTTCTGATTTATCGGGCTAGGGCCGGTGGCGGAGAGGGGGGGATTCGAACCCCCGGTACGCTTTCACGCACGCCGCATTTCGAGTGCGGTACATTCAACCACTCTGCCACCTCTCCGCGGGGCCGAACGCTCATCGGTCGAACGAGAGCGGCTTCTCTAATGGGGGAGGCCGTGCGCCGCAAGCGGCGAATTGAGGAAAATCGTCAGCGTAGGGCCGGAAGCGGCAGACCCAGCGCCTCGCCGCTGGACAGATCGCCCGCGACGACGCGGAAGAGCTCGGCCGGACGGCCGCCGGTGGCCGCCGAAAGACGGCCGGTGGCCTCGACCAGACCGGTGCGCTCGACCCCTCGGCGGAAGTTCTGCTTGTGCAGAGACAGACCCGCGACGGCCTCGGCGGCGGCCTGCAGGCCGGACAGGGTGAAGGTCTCGGGCATCAGGTCGAACAGGACCGGGCGGTACTTCAGCTTGCTGCGCAGACGGCCCAGGCCGGTGGCGAGGATGCGGCGGTGGTCGGAGGCCATCGGCAGGCCGGGGGCGTGGGCTGGAACGGGCTTGTCCTGATCGCGGGCGGCCTCGGCGACCAGCCCGGCCTCGTAGAGCAGCTCGTAGCGCTCCAGCACGCGGCCCTCGTTCCAGCGGTAGCCGGGGGCGGCGGCGAACAGGGCCTCGACGCGGGCGGCGCGGCGGGGATCGCCGGCGCTCCAATCGCGCAGACCGTCGAGCAGGACGCCCTGGCAGGCGGCGGCGCCGTCGCGGCGGTCCTCCCACGGGAAGACGTCCAGCAGGGGCGTCCAGCGGGCGTCTGCGGCTGGGGCGTCGGCGGCGTCGGCGGTCAGGGCCAGATAGCCGACCGAGACCTCGCGGTGATGCTCCGGCCCCGGAGTGGCGCGGGGGCTGGCCCGGCCCAGGTCGCCGAAGGTGTAGAGCTGCTCGACGAAGCCGAGGCGGAAGCCGGTCTGGGCCGTCACGAAGGCGCGCAGGGCCAGTTCGAAGGTGCGGTCGCGGGCCGGGTCGAAGGGGCCGAAGGGCAGGGCGGCGGAGCCGTCATCGCCGGTCGTGGTCAGGGCGCAGGCCTTGCCGTCCCGAAGCGCGATGACCACAGCCGAGAGGCCGATGCGGACGCCCTGTTCGCCCATGGCTATTCGGTGTGCCAGGCGTCGGGCGCGGTGATCAGGCCGACGGCCTCGGCCAGCACGCGGTAGCGCTCGAGATAGCGCTGCTGGGCCACGGGGGCGGGCAGGGGCTCGATGATCAGGTCATAGCCGGCGGGCGGGGCGCCGAAGATCTGCAGGCTTTCGGTCTTGTTGAAGCCAGCCAGCTGGGTGGCTTCGAAGAAGGCGCAGGCGCGGTCGGCCTTCTTGATCAGGGTCTTGATGGCCACCGGGTTCTTGGGCGGCAGGCCGAAGCGGACGTGGATGGCGCTTTCCAGACGGGCCTCAAAGGCCTTGTAGTTCACGCCCAGCGCGGCCTTGAACGGCGAGATCATGTCACCGATCACATACTCCGAGGCGTCATGGAGCAGGGCGGCGAGGCGCCATTTCGGCTCGAGACCCGGCTTGATGTAGGCGGCGATCTCCTCGACCACGCAGGAATGCTGGGCGACGGAGAAGGCGTGCTCGCCGATGGTCTGGCCGTTCCAGCGGGCGACGCGGGCCAGGCCGTGGGCGATGTCCTCGATCTCGATGTCGAAGGGCGACGGGTCGAGCAGGTCCAGGCGGCGGCCGGATAGCATGCGCTGCCAGGCGCGGGGCGCTTTCGACGAGGAGCGGGGTGCGGAAGCCAAGGCGTTGTCCAGTTCAATCGGCTGGATGTGGTGGAGCATCGAGCCGCCGCGATCAAGGGCGGCGGGGCTTCATCCCCGCCTTATTCCCCGGCGTTGAGCGCCACGAGGTCGCGCGCGTCCTCGAAGACCCGGCCGCGATTGCGATCGCGGGAGCGGACGGTGGCGACCACCAGGGGGCCGCCGACGGGGCCGCGGGCCTCGTAGCCGACCAGCCGCCAGCCACTGGGCGAAGGCCGGTTGTCGGTCAGGATCCAGCTGGCGCGGGTGGCGTCACCCGAGGCGACAGCGCGGACCTCGGTGCTATCGTTCTGGGCGCGGACGCTGACGCTGTCGCCGTCGTCCTCGCCCTCGATATCGACGGAACTTCCGTTGTCGCCGGCGTCGATGTGCAGGCCGCCGATGCGGACGGTGGCCTGATCGCCCCGGGTCTCAATCTGCATGCCGGGCAGGCGGACATTGGCGTCGTCGCCGTTGGCCTCGACGGTCAGGCCGGGGGCGTGGACCGAGGCGCGGTCGCCCGAGGACTCGGCGCGGGCTTCGACACGGGCGCGTTCAGCGTCGGCGCGCACGGCGTCGGCGTCCGCGCGGGCCTGGTCGGCCTGACGGCGGCTTTCGGAGGCGTTGAGCCCGGCCAGGGCTTGCGGCATGTCGGCGGACAGGCGGTTCTCGAAATCCTTGAGCACCTGGGCCGGGGTGCGGTCGCCCAGCGGGGCGAGCTGGAGGGTCACCTCGGCGCCCTTGGGGCCGACATAGGTGCAGACGGTGCCGTTGTTCGAGGCCGAGCCCTTGCGGGTCAGGGAGCCCATGGTCTGCGGGCACTGGAGGGTGTCGACGACCTTGAGTACGCCCTTGGCGTCATTGTCCTCGGTCCGGGTGGACGAGATCTGCACCGAACGCTCGCCGTCGCAGGCGGCGGTCAGCGCGGCGAGGGCGCAGACGGTGGGCAGAAGAAGGGAACGGCGCAACATGATCCAGGTCCTCAAGTCACTGACATCCTGCGCGTCGAGGCGCGTGAATCCAGTGAAATCGCGGTAACCGGCGTGACGAAACCCGACCGCCCGTGTGGCGAACCGCTCGCGATGGAGCGTGATACGCGACCAGCGCCTACAGAACCGATCATGGACGTCCCCCCGGACCCAGCTTGACCAGACTGCACAGTTTCGCGCGCCGCGTCACCCTGATCGTCAGGCGCCGGGGCGACCGCCCTCGCGGCGGTTCAGGAAGGCGAGGCGTTCGAACAGGTGCACGTCCTGCTCGTTCTTCAGCAGGGCGCCGTGGAGCGGCGGGATCAGCTTGTTGGGCGTCTTCTCGCGCAGGGTCTCCGCGTCAATGTCCTCGACGAGGAGCAGCTTGAGCCAGTCGAGCAGTTCGGAGGTCGAGGGCTTCTTCTTCAGGCCCGGCGTGTCGCGGATCTCGTAGAAGGTCTTGAGCGCCTCGGAGGCCAGACGGCCCTTAATGCCGGGGAAGTGGACCTCGACGATGTCCTTCATCGTCTCGGCGTCCGGGAAGCGGATGTAGTGGAAGAAGCAGCGGCGCAGGAAGGCGTCGGGCAGTTCCTTCTCGTTGTTCGAGGTGATGACGACGACCGGGCGGACCTCGGCGCGGATCGTCTCGTCGATCTCCTGGACGTAGAACTCCATCCGGTCGAGTTCCTGCAGCAGGTCGTTGGGGAACTCGATGTCGGCCTTGTCGATCTCGTCGATCAGCAGGACGGGGCGGACGGGGGAGGTGAAGGCCTCCCACAGCTTGCCCTTCTTCAGATAGTTGCGGACGTCGTGGACCTTCTCCTCGCCCAGTTGGGAGTCCCGCAGGCGGCTGACGGCGTCGTATTCGTACAGGCCGTTGTGGGCCTTGGTGGTCGACTTGACGTGCCAGGTGATGAGGGGCGCGTTCAGCGCCTTGGCCATCTCATAGGCCAGGACCGTCTTGCCGGTGCCGGGCTCGCCCTTGATCAGCAGCGGGCGCTCCAGCGCCACGGCGGCGTTGACCGCGATCTTGAGGTCGTCGGTGGCGATATAGTTCGACGTGCCTTCAAAGCGGGACATGGCGGCTCCTGCGTACTGTTTGAAAACGCCTAGCGAAGGCGGGGGCGGTTAACAACGATCATGTTGGGGCAGGCCCCGTGATGGGAGAATGCCGAAACCCCGTCTTCCCGACACATTCGCGAAATGTGCACTCGGAAAAAATGGCGTGCACATAGTGGCCTTTTTCGCCTGAGGCGGGGGATGGCGAGCGGGGTTCAACCGGTAGATTGTCAAAGACCTGAGGATGCGAAGCCTAGCAGGCCGATGCGTCAGAATTGGACGTGCGGGAGCGCACCTCCCCAGCGCCCCTTCAAGGCGGTGGGAAGGACAGATCGCGCAGCGATCAGGCGGGGGCGGCGCTGGGGGTGAGGGAGTAGCCGCCGACACCGGTGTTTGAGCCTTATCCGGCCCTGACGGAGCCGCCCTCTCCTGATCGACGCTGGCGCGCCGATCTGTCCTCTCCATTCGCTTGAGGGCGAATGGAGAGGTGAACGGTGGAGCACTCAGCCGCCCCGCCGGATCAGTTCGTCCGCCAGATCCGCCGTCAGATAGCCGTCGGCGAGACGGTTGTTGGCGATCTGCCAGCGGCGGAGCGCCGCGCGGGTGTTGGCGCCGATGACGCCGTCGACGCCCTGGGTGTCGAAGCCCAGATTGGTCAGGGCGCGTTGGGCGCCGATGCGCTGGTCCCGCGACAGGGGGGCGTCGGTCGGCCAGGCCTTGGTCAGGGCGGGCTTGCCTTGGATGCCGTCGGCGGTCAGGCCGATGGCGAGCGCATAGCTGACCGAGTTGTTGTAGGCGCGGATGATGTAGTGGTTGGGCAGGGCCAGGAAGGCCGGGCCGCGCGCGCCCTGGGGCAGGAGGATGGTGGCCTGTTCCGCCGCCTCGGCCTCGTTCGGGCGACCGCCGGCCGCGAGGGTGACGCCCTTGGCCGCCCAATAGGCCCAGTTGTGCCGCGGACCCTCGGCTTCGGCGTAGTCGAAGTTCGCCGGGAGGGTGACCTCGTAACCCCAGGTCTGGCCGCGCTTCCAGCCCGCCTGGGCCAGGAGGTTGGCGGCGGAGGCGAGGGCGTCGGCGTCGTCGCCCCAGATGTCGACGATGCCGTCGTTGTCCTGATCGACGCCCAGACGCAGATAGTTGTCCGGCATGAACTGGGTCTGGCCCATGGCCCCGGCCCAGCTGCCCTTCAGGCCTGAGCGGGCGCGCTTGCCGTCCACGACGATGTCGAGCGCATTCTTCAGCTGGCCCTCGGCCCAGTCGCGGCGGCGGCCGTCGAAGGCGAGAGTGGCCAGCGAGCGGATGACGTCATAGTCGCCCTGGACCTGACCGAAGGCGGATTCCTGGGCCCAGATGCCGATGAGGATTTCGGACGGAACGCCGAAGCGCTGGACCACGGCCCACGGCACGCGGTCCACCCGCTGACGCGCCTGGGCGATGCGGGTGGCGGTGACGGCGTTCTGGACATAGGCGCCGGCGGGACGGCTGAACTCGGGCTGGTTGCGGTCCAGACGGATGACGGACGGGTCGGGGGTCAGGCCCGCCAGTTCCCGCTCATACTGGGCGCGGCGGACGCCGCCGTGGCGAGCGAGGAAGCCCTGTTTCCAGCCTTCGAATCCGGCCTGATCGACCACGGGCGCGGCGGGCTGGGCGGGCGTGGCAGCGGGCGTCGGCGCGGGCTGCTCGGGCGCCGGGGCGGGCGTCGGCGTGATCGGCGGCGGCTCGGGCAGCATGGGCGCGCAGGCGGCGACTGTTCCGAGCAGGAGGAGGCGAAGGCTGATACGCATGTTCAAGAGTCTAGTGTCCCCGGGAGCGACGCCCTCATAACAAGTGCGCGAGTCGCCGCTTTCGCCATAAAGCGCCCGGATGGAGAAAGCGTTGCCGTGTCCTTCCCCATTCAGCGTCATTAACCGATTTTGTTTTTGGTCTGGTGACCGCGACGGGCGTATGGAAAACGCTGTCCTCTGAAACGGCCTGGTGGCGGAGGGGCTACGCGGCGGAGGTGCAACTCCGCAGACCCTCCGTTCAACTCGGAGGCCAGGCCTCCAGATATCGCGGGGCGATCTCTGGAGTTTGTTGGTGGCGCTAGCGCTCGGCTCGTGGAGCCTCGCTGCTTGAGCGCAAGAGGATAGCGCAATCGGTCGCCGTGCGGTGGCTTGCGGTTCGGAATGATCATCGGGGGCGCGGATGGCCGTTGAGAAGTTCAGCGCATGGTTCTTCGAGCAGCCGGGGCTGATTCAGGAAGCGGTCCTGTACGGGCCGCCGCTGCTGGTCTCGACGGTGATCACCGTGATGCTCGGTGGACGGCTCAAAACCTCCCTGATCGCCTGGCTGTTCAATCCCAACATCGCCGCCTCGGTCGACGCCCATCGCCGCGCCACCGATGAGGAGGCGGACGCCGAATGGACTCATGCCGCCAAGGACTCGATCAACGAGATGATCGCGCGACGGCGGCGGGGGATCCACTGAGGGGCGGGGCCATGACAGAGGAAGAGCTGCAGGCCATGCAGGCGCGGGCCGACGCGGCGGCTCCGGGGGCTTGGCTATCGTGGGTGGAGGGCCGGGATCATCTGGCCGGCTCAAACATCATCCAGACGCACGGCGGCGGACCGGAGGGCGTCGATATTGAGCCTGTGGGCGCATCCATCGCGGATCAGGACTTTATTGCAGCGGCGCGCTCGGACGTTCCGTCCTTGATCGCCGAAGTCAGGCGGCTGCGTGGCTTGCTCGGCCCGGGAGGTTAGGTCTGTTTTCAGGCCGTTTGCGCATCGGGTGTCGCAGTCTGGTCCTGTTGGGGCTTTACTCGGTTGACCTCTTCCCGACTCCTCTCTATACGCACCGCTCCGCCGCAGGCTCGTCCCGCGGCTTTCTTATTTTGATTTGCCTAGGACGACGACCATGAAGGTCCGTAGCTCGCTCAAGTCGCTGAAGACCCGCCACCGCGACTGCAAGGTCGTGCGCCGCAAGGGCAAGGTGTACGTGATCAACAAGACCGACCCGCGCTTCAAGGCCAAGCAAGGCTAAGAAGTCCGCGTGTGCCGACGCAGGCGACGCGGTCGCCTGCTACTTGCGCACAGGTTGGAATGAACAGGGCTGTGGACATTGTCCGCAGCCTTTTTCGCGTCCGGCGTTGAGTCGCGCGCAGGGACGTGGTTAGCGTCCGGTCCAACGAGCGCCCCCGCCGCCTTCGTGCGAGGCGAGGGCCGGTTCCCCCTTACGGAGTTCTCCCCATGGCCGATGACGCCACCTTCGACTCGTCGCCCGACGTCCTGACCGCCACCGCCCAGGGCCGCCTGCGCTCGATCATCGAGCGTCTGGAGCGTCTGGAAGAGGACAAGCAGGCCGTCATGACCGACATGAAGGAGGTCTTCGCCGAGGCCAAGGGCGAGGGCTATGACGTCAAGGTGCTGCGCAAGGTCATCCGCATCCGCAAGCAGGACAAGGCCAAGCGTCAGGAAGAGGAAGCGATCCTGGACCTGTATCTGTCGGCTCTGGGGGAAGTCTGAGGTTTGAGGGAGTAGGGCGTAGGAATTAGGAATTGGGGGGATCACCGGCCATGCTGGATCCTGCGCCCCAATTTCTACTCCCTAATTCCTAGTCCTACTCCCTAAGCCCTCAGATGAAGCGGAAACCCCCGCCCAGCCCCTTCGAAGCCCAGCGCAAGGCCGCCCAGCGGGCGGCGCTGAACGCCCTGAAACGCGCCCGCCGCTCGGCAGAGCAGGCGGGCGTTTCGCTGTCTGACTGGGAGGGCGAGTTCCTCGACTCGGTGTCCGAGCGGGTGAAGACCCACGGCCGCGCCTTCGGCGACCCCGAACTGGGCGCGCCCGGTCAGGCCCTGTCGGCCATGCAGGGCCGCAAGCTGAAGGAGATCACCGCCAAGGCGAAGGGGGAGGAGCCGAAGCGGCGGTGGGGGAAGAAGAGGGACTAGGGAACAGGGATTAGGGATTAACGGGCCCGAGCCCGCGTCATCGACCTAATCCCCAATCCCTAGTCCCCAATCCCTCAGAAGAGGATCTTCCGCAGCGTCAGGCTGATCACCCGGCCTTGGGGGTCCAAGTAGTCGGGCTGGTAGTTGAGCGGCAGCTCGCCGGCGTCGGTCGAGACCTCGGGGCGAGTGTCGAACAGGTTCTGAACCCCCAGCTGGATCCGGGCGCCCTTGAGGAACGGGTATTTGGCGACCCAGCTGGTGCGCTGGTTCAGGTCCATGAAGACGTTCAGATTGACCGTGGTCTGGTCGGCGAAGCGCAGGTCGGGGCCCGTGCCGCCGTCGACGCGGGTGCCCTCGCGCCAGGTGGCGAACATGAAGGCGCCCATGCCGTTGCGGAAGACGCCCGAGGTCAGCTGGAACTCATTGCGAGGGCTGCCGCCGCGGCCCGAGGTGGCGCCGCCGTCCAGCATGTCGATGACAGGCAGGCCGTCGGCGATGGTGATCTCATCCTGCAGACGGACGGTGTGGTAGAGCGAGATGTTGAAGCGGCCCTGGCCGGGCTGCATGGCCGGGCCTCGACCACGACCGCCGCCGCCTCCGCCCATGCGGATCTGCTGGCCACCGCCGCCACCGCCGCCGGGACCACCCTCCATGCGGATCTGCATGCCGCCGCCCGGGCGCGGGCCGCCCGGGCGGCCGGGCAGGGGCGACTGATTGGCCGCCGCCGGATTGGGCGTGCCGAAGGCGCGCGAGAAATTGATGCCGGTGCGGATGTCCTGCCGCTCGTACTTCTGGAAGTTCAGCGGGCGGGAATCGACAGAGAGCAGGTCGCCGACGGTCTGATCCGGGCGCGGGTCCGCGCGGGTGAAACGGCCCGGCAGGGCGGCCTCGAGGTCCGGTGTGATGGTCGGGAAGGCGGCCAGATAGTCGTCGGTGCGGCTGTAGGTCCAGGTCGACTGGATCGACAGGTCCGTCTCGCTGAACGGGCGGAAGGTGCCGCCGAAGCGGAAGACGTGGCGGTTGTCGGCCTCGAGGTTCGGATTGCCGCCCGAGATCTGGGTGACCAGCACCGTGGTCTGGTTGGCGAAATCGTAGACCGGCACGTTGAAGGTCGAGACGGTCGGATCGTTCAGCTGGCTGATGCTGGGCGCGCCCTGTTCGTCGGCGTAGCTGACGAGGAAGGACAGGGGCTCGATCGGCGACCAGTTCAGGCCGACGTTATAGCTGGACAGGCCGCCGAAGTCCGACAGGTCCTCATAGCCGAGGGTGGCGTTGACCGAGAGGTCGCCGAGGAAGGTGAAGGCGTCGCGGCGACGGCTGGCGATCGGGAAGTTGAAGGTGCCTTGGCCGTTGACCCGGTCACGCGACTGGGACCGGTCGGTGGTGACCGGAACGCCCAGATTGTTCGCGCGGGTGCTGGTCGAGTCCAGCGAACGGGTGTCGGCCCCGAATTTGAAGGTCGAGGAGATGCTGCCCGCGGGCAGTTCGTACAGGTCGCCGTTCAGCACCAGCTCTGCGCTGAGCACCTGCGATACCGAGTTAGCGGTGTCGTTCGGATTCCGGGTGAAGTCGGTCGGGTTCAGGGCCGCGAACGGGTTGGCGGTCGGGTCGTTGGCGTTCAGGCGGGCCTGGAAGGCCGTGGGCAGGGCATAGCCGCGACCGGTCGTGGTGTCGGTCTCTGTGCGCTCATAGTTGCCGGTGGCGGTCCAGCGCCAGGCCTCGCCGAGATAGCCATCGACCACCACGCCCAGCTTGCCAGAGAGGGCGTCGGTCTCGCGGCGAAGGGAGGCGGCGTCGTCGATGTAGCGGTGCACGACCACGTCGCCGGCGAAGGGCGAATAGGGGTTGGCGTCGTCGAGGTTCAGACTGAGACCCGGCAGGCCGTTGAAGCTGCGGCTGGAGGTGTCCTCCAGACTGCCGCTGACGGTCAGCTGGGTGGTGCCGTTCAGGTCGCGCTTCATGGTGCCGCGCACGGTGGCGCGGTCGCTTTCCGACAGCAGGGTGCGATAGGCGCCCAGATCGGCGGTGCGGGCCGGACCGGCGGCGAACAGGAAGTCGTTGAAGGTCGGGTTGGTCACGCCGCCGGGGACGGGGGTGATCGCCGTGCCGAGCGCGGGATCGATGGCCGCGCAGGTGGCCGGGGAGGCGGTCAGGCAGCCCTCGCTGTAGCCGGGGCTGGTGACGTTGCCGATCAGGTCATAGGGCGTCGAACCGGCGCTGCGGTTGATGTCGCGCTCGGATTCGAACAGCGGGGTCGAGCGCTCGTATTCGGCGTCCATCGACCAGCGGTTCGCGCCGTTGATGCGCAGGACGTTGCCCTCGATCTCGGTGGTGGTGCGACCGCCCTGCACCGGGCGGCGGGCGCTCAGCTCGCCGGTGTAGGAGTTGAAGTTGTTCTTCAGGACGAAGTTCACCACCCGCTGCTCGGCGCGGTAGCCGAACTGGAGCGCGACCTGCTCGGGCAGGATTTCGGTGCGTTCGATGGCTTCGGTCGGGATGCCCTGGATTTCTTGGAAGCCCGAGATGCGGCGGCCGTTGACCAGGAAAACCGGCTGCAGGTCGGTGCGGCCGCTGGAGCTGCGGGTCAGCGGCTCCAGATAGGTCATCAACTCCGAGATGTTCGAGGCGCCGTAGGCCTGGATCTGCTCGGCCGAAAGGGTGACGTCGGCGGGGATGTCGGTGTCGACGCTGCCGCGCGGGCGGGCGCCGGTGACGACCGTGGTGCCCAGGTCATAGGCGTCGTCGTCCTCGGTCGAGGCCGGGGCGGCGGTCGCCGGGGTCTGCGCTTGCTGCGGCGGCGTCTGTGGCGGGGTCGGCGCGGTCTGGATCACGCCGGCCATCAGGCCGGACAGCGCGGTGGTCACAAGCAGCATACGAGGGGCCTCGGGGGGAGAAGAAACTAAGCAGCAAACGTACGGCGTCCGTGTTTCCGTCGCATTGCAGCGATGAAACCGAGAGTTGCCGTTCGCGGTCCCGCCTGTCTTCGAGGGCGGGGCCTGTCCATGCCAATGAACTTTAGTTCAGGTTGAGGGCTTCCCTGAGGCGTTGCCGATTTGCAGCAGGGCTCAGCCCGCGTCCTTGAGCGCCCCTTCGAGGCCCTGTTCGCGCACCTTGCGATAGAGGGTCGAGCGGCCGATGCCGAGGCGGCGGGCGATCTCGGACATGTGGCCCGCATAGACCTCGATGGCGTGCTGGATCAGGTCGCGCTCGATCTCTTCCAGCGTCCGCAGGTGGCCGCGGTCGTCGAGGATGCGGATCGGCGTGTCCGGCAGGGGCGGCAGGTCGATGTCGGAGAGATGGGATTGAGCCCCCGCTGACAGCCCCTCCGTCTCGTGGCTGTCGCCACGATCCACCTCCCCCAAGGGGGAGGAATAGACACCGGAGATGGCCGGGAAGTCGTGGGGCTGGAGGAAGGGCGAGTCCGCCAGGATGATGGCGCGGTAGACGGCGTTCTCCAGCTGGCGGACGTTGCCGGGCCAGTCGAAGGCGGTCAGCAGGGCGATGGTCTCGCCGGACAGGCCGGTGACGCGCTTGCCTTCCTCGACATTGAAGCGGGCGATGAAGTGATCGACCAGGGCCGGGATGTCCTCGCGACGCTCGCGCAGGGCCGGGGCCTCGATGGGGAAGACGTTCAGGCGATAGAACAGGTCCTCGCGGAAGCGGCCGTCTCGAACCTGTTCGGCCAAGTCGCGGTTGGTGGCCGAGACGATGCGGACATCGACCTTGACCGAGCGCTTGGAGCCGACCGGGTCGATCTCGCCTTCCTGCAGCGCGCGCAGCAGCTTGACCTGCATGTCGAGCGGCAGTTCGCCGATCTCGTCCAGGAAGAGGGTGCCGCCCGAGGCTTCGGCGAACTTGCCGAGGTGTTTGTCGGTGGCGCCGGTGAAGCTGCCCTTCTCGTGGCCGAACAGGATCGACTCGACGAGGTTGGCGGGCAGGGCGCCGCAGTTCACGGCCACGAAGGGCTTGCCTGAACGGTCCGAGGCGCCGTGCAGGGCGCGGGCGATGACTTCCTTGCCGACGCCGCTTTCGCCGGTGATCAGCACCGGAATGCCGGACCTGGCCGCGCGGGCGCCCAGCGACTTGACCAGACGCATGGGCGGGCTGTTTCCGACCAGATCATCAAAGGAGGTGCGGCCGCCGTGGTGCTTCTTCAGGCGACCGACCTCGGCCGTCAGCTGGGTCAGCTGCAGGGCGTTTCGGACGCCGACCAGGAGGCGTTCGGCGGAGACGGGTTTGACGAAGAAGTCCTGGGCCCCGGCCTGCATGGCCTTGACCACGGCGTCGACGCCGCCGTTGGCGGTCAGGACGATGACCGGGGTGGCGACGCCCGCGGTGCGGATCTCGGCCAGGGCCTCCATGCCGCTCATGCCCGGCATGACCATGTCGAGCAGGACGACGTCCGCGCCGCCGCCCTTGGTCAGGCGATCGATGGCCTCGCCGCCGCTCTCGGCATGGACGACGACGTAGCCCTCGCGCTCGAGCACCGCCTGCGCCAGACGGCGCTGGGTCGGATCGTCGTCGACGACAAGTACGGTCTTCGCCATGCGGGCCCCTGTTCCATCACGTCCGGCCGGCTCTCAATGGTGGAGCTGGCTCATTCCGGGACGTTTTAGGCCTCACAAGGTGAAGATCAGGTGGTCGGGCAGGGTGAGCGGGGCGTTAACGGCCTGCGTCCGCCGACGCCTCCGTACAGAAGGCGCGGACATCGATCTGCGGCGTCGCGGGAGGGCCGTCGCCGAAGGTCAGGGAAGGCCACCGAGGCGTGGTGGTTCGCACTTCGTCGCGCTTCAGCCGATCCCGGAGGTCCTCGCGCGGACCACTGCCGCAGCGCGGATTGGTGTAGGTCCCCTGCGCGGTCCAGACGCCTTTTTCGTTCCGGGCCCACAGGATGATGTTGAAGGATCGCGCCACCAACACCTCCACGGCGCCGTCGCCGTCCAGATCCATGGCCTTAGCGACGCAGGCGCCCTGACCCATGCAGTCGTAACGGTCATCGTCCGGGCGGACCCCGCGCGCGAAGTCCTCCGGCAGCGGCGATCCGACGACCTCGAACATCGGGGTGCGATCCGGCTGGCCTTCATCGCGCGCGTCCCAGCGCTCCTTGATGGCGGCGACGCGTTTGGCGCGCTCGGCGACATCGGTGTTGGACGAACGGGTCAGCCGCTGCAGCGCCGCTTCACCGACCTTGCCGCTTTCGAAGCGCAGGAAGCGGAAGTCGAACTGGTCCGGTTTCACGGCGCCGCGCTCCAGCCGGGCGACCTGGTCGGCGACGGACAGGCGGGCGGGGTCGGCGAGGGGGCTGAACAGGGCGAGGATGACGAGGATGGCCAGGCCGGCGGTCAGGATGTTGGTGCGCTCCAGCGGCTGCATCCAGCCCGCGCCCTTGCGCCAGAAGGGCTTGAGGGCCGCGAAGCCGTAGCCGCCAGCGTAGGCGGCGCCGATGACGGCGCAGGCCAGGGCGATGATCCGGTCGGGCGTGAGGCCGTGCTGGCCGATGCGCAGGGCCAGTCCCCAGAAGGCCAGGATGACCAGCGGCGTCAGCAGGACGGCGGCGACGCGCACGGTCCACTGCAGGATGCGGGGCGGCAGGTTGTCGGCGCGTCCGTCCTGATAGGCAGTGTTGATGAGGATGATCAGGGCGGCGGCGGCCGACAGGACCAGCGCCGTGGCGCTGCCGGTGTCCCACAGGCCCTGCAGGCCGGTGAAGGGCAGGGCGGCGAGGAAGCCCGCCGCCAGCACGGTCATGAGCAACAGCAGCCACGACAGCAGCATCAGGGCGACGCTGCGCACGCCCCGGATCAGGCCGTCACGCACATCCGTCAGGTGGACGGCGACCGAGAACATCAGCGTCGTGACGGGGATGGAGAACCAGGACTCGTTGATGAGGTCCTTGAGAAACTCCAGGCCGATGATCCTGAACAGGGCCGCGCCGAGGTGGAGCAGGATCCAGAAGGCGATCGTGAACCCTATCGACAGGGCCAGTTGAACCCCGGCCTTCCAGGCGGTGTCGAAATAGGTGGGGAAGGCGGCGATCCGCTTGCGCTCCAGATCGGCCGGCAGGACCAGGTGGTGGCCGATGAAGAGGGCCGCCGCAGCGAACAGGGGCATGGGCCAGGGCAGGAAGGGCGGCCGGGTCGCCGGGCCGTAGTCCGCGACGGACTGGGCGGCGACGCCGTGCCAGCCCAACAGGGCCAGGAAGGTGGTCGCGCCCAGCGCCCAAAGGGCCAGGGTCAGGGGGCGCATCCGCCCCGCGCCCGCGAGCAGGAGGACCGGGACCATGACGAGGATCATGGCCAGCGGTCCGAACAGTTCCGGGACGGTGGCGGGCCAACTCAGCTGCTCGAGGACCGGCTGGCTGTAGTCGTGGACCTGGGCGCTGCGATACAGCCACCACAAAGCCCCGCCCTGCAGCAGGCCGACCGCCAGTCGAAATCCCGCCAGGGCGGGCGTTCCGGCCCGACCCAGACTGTTGCGGCCGGTGGCCTCGACGGCGTCGCTCATGCGATCCCCTCCTTATGGTTGAGGGGAGCCTGCCCCGGATTTCCGGCCCTGTCTTGAGGATTTCCGGTGCAGTTGACCTGCAAACGTCGAACCGGCTTGAGTTTGCGGGGATTGCGTGTATAGAGCGCGCCTTCTCCGTCGCAGCCTTCGGGACGCGGCGGTCCTGTCCGAGAACTTCGGGGCGTGGGGGCCACCCATGCCGTAACTGTCAGGGAGCCTCCTGACGCCGTGGGGAGATGGGGATGCAGACGATCGCCGTCACCCGGTTTTCCGGGGGCACGGGGTTTGAGCTTCCTTCGGACAATACGACCGGCCTGAACGTCTCGCAGCGATGCGCGGCGCTTTGGCCACAACGTCGTCGGGAATAAGCCCGGCGGCGAGTACCAAGACTGGAGACCGCAATGGACCGCGCACAAAAAGCCGAGTCGATCGAAACGCTGAAGGGCGTTTTCGCCGACGCGGGCGCCGTGGTCGTGACCCACAACCTGGGTCTGACCGTTGCGGAAATGGAAGACCTGCGTGGCCGCCTTCGTAAAGAAGGCGCCGCGTTCAAGGTGGTCAAGAACCGCCTGGCGCTGAAGGCGCTCGAAGCCGACGAAGGCAGCGACTACCACGGCCTGTTCAAGGGTCCGGTGGGCATCGCCTATGCCAACGATCCGGTGACGGCCGCCAAGGTCACCGCCGAATTCGCCAAGGGCAACGACAAGTTCGTCGTTCTGGGCGGCTTCATGGGTGAAAAGGTTCTGGACGCGAAGGGCGTGGAGACTCTCTCCAAGCTGCCGTCGCTGGATCAGATCCGCGCCTCGCTGCTCGGCCTCATCAACGCCCCGGCGACCAAGATCGCCGCCGTCGTTCAGGCCCCGGCCGGCCAACTGGCTCGCGTTTTCAACGCCTACGCCACGAAGGACGCCGCGTAAGCGGACCGCCGACTTTCATCTCTGCAAACTCTCTACTGAACCCCATCCTACCGAAGGAACTACCCCATGGCTGATCTCGCCAAAATCGTTGAAGACCTGTCGGCTCTGACCGTCCTGGAAGCCGCTGAACTGTCGAAGCTGCTGGAAGAAAAGTGGGGCGTGAGCGCCGCTGCTCCGGTCGCCATGGCTGCCGCTCCGGCTGCCGGCGGTGGCGACGCCGCTCCGGCCGGCGAAGAGCAAACCGAGTTCACCGTTGTCCTGGTTGACGGCGGCGACAAGAAGATCAACGTCATCAAGGAAGTCCGTGGCGTGCGTTCGGACTTGGGTCTGAAGGAAGCCAAGGACCTGGTCGAAGGCGCTCCGCAGAACGTCGTCGAGAACGTTTCGAAGCAAACCGCCGACGAAATCGCCAAGAAGCTGACCGAAGCCGGCGCCAAGATCCAGATCAAGTAATCTGGCTTCTGGCAGTCGCCCCTCGGGGCGATGGCTTGCAAAGCATGAACGGGCCGGAGGGAAACCTCCGGCCCGTTTTCTTTTGGGCTTCGACGATGCGGCCTAGCGCTTGCGGCCCGGCATCTCGCGGCCGTTCTGGTGCAGGGTCAGGCTTTCGACCACGCCCGAGGCGTCACGGGTGAAGGTGATGCGGGCGTCGACCATGCGCAGGAAGAAGGCGTCCTGGGCTTCCGGCGACAGCGCCAGGGCTTGCTGACCGGTGGCCTGGGCGGTCAGGCCGCCGTCCACGACCGCGATGGTGATCGAGAAGGTCGGGGCCAGTTCATAGACGCCCTCATAGGCGCGCAGGTCTTCGGCGGAGACGGTGATCTCGCTGCGCTCTTCGGGCAGGGTGACGGTCCCGCCGTTGGCCAGGGTCATCAGGTCCGCGCCGATCTTGTCGGGGGCCGGGCCGTTGAGGTTGCCTAGGACGATGACGGTCATGTCGCTGCCGGTGTCGTGGGCCATGAAGGTGTTGAAGCCCTCGATGCCGCCGCTGTGCAGCAGCAACTGGCCGCCCTGGCTGGGTCGGACGCCTAGGCCGAAGGCGTAGCCGCTGCGGACCGGTGTGGTCAGAAGGGCCATGGACTCCGGATCCAGCAGGCGGCCGCCGAACAGGCCCTCTTCCCACTTCAGCAGGTCGCGGGTGGTCGAGTAGAGGGCGCCGGCGCCCTGGGGCACGACCATGTTGATGTATTCGGCGTTGGCGAAGCCGCCGCCGGGAGCGGGGGTGTAGCCGGAGGCGCGCCGGGGCAGGACGGTGGCCGAGACGTCATAGCCGCTGTCGGCCATGCCCAGCGGGCGGAACAGGTGCTGATCCAAATAGTCGGCGTAGGACTGGCCGCTCGCCTTCTCGATGATCAGGCTGAGCAGCAGATAGCCGGAGTTGGAGTAGGCGAAATCCTGACCCGGCTGGAAGTCCAGCGGCAGGTCGCGGAACAGGGCCAGGGTCGCCTCGGGCGTCGTTTCCTGCATCTTGTAGGCGCGGAAGCTGTCGAGCGAGGTGACATTGGGCAGGCCGGCCGTGTGGGCCATCAGGTGGCGCGGGGTAATGGCGTCCCAGCCGGCCGGGGCGTCCGGCAGCCAGGTCTTCACCGGGGCGTCGATGTCGATCAGCCCGCGCTCGCGCAACTGCAGGATGGCGACGGCGGTGAACTGCTTGCTGACCGAGCCGAGGCGGAATTTGGTGTCGCCGGCGTTGGGAATGTTCCACTCGCGATTGGCCAGGCCGAAGCCCTGATCCAACAGGACCTGATCGCCGCGCGCGACCAGCACCGAGCCGGTGAACTCATTGCGGTCCAGCGAGCTGCGGACGACCTGCTCCATGCGAGCCACGTCCTGGGCGAGGGCGGGCGCGGCGGTGAGCGCCAGGACCGCGGCGACGGTGCAGCCGAGGCGCGCGCGGAGGCGAACGCCGGAGAGAATGCGATTGGACACTGGGAACCCCCTTCAAGCGCGACAGTCACGCTAATGGAGGAAGAGGCCGCCCGGCCACCGGATGGATGCGGGCCGCCTCATTACGTTTCCGTAAGTCGCCCCCTAGCGACGGCGCGGGGCGAAGATGTCGGCCAGACGGTCGCGCGTGCCCTCGATGCGGACCAGGCGCGGATAGCGCAGGCCGCCGTGGTAGTCGAAGGCGATGGTGCGGAACTCGTCGCCGCGCTTGAGGACCAGCCGGATCGGATCGGGGCTGGTCTTGGCCGCGGTGACGGCGGCGCGCAGGGCGTCGGCCGAGCCGACCCGGTCGCCGACGGCCACCAGCTCCCAGCCCGCGCCCAGCCCCTGATCGAACGCCAGCGAGCCCCAGCGGACGCCGGTGATGCGCGTGCCCGACAGGCTGAAGCCCAGGGAATACTGGAAGTCGCCGCCCCAGCCGCCGAACATCCGCTTCTCGACCGGGGTCAGCTCATCGACGTAGGTCAGGCGCCAGCCGGCGCGCTCGAGACCGTCCAGCGGGGCCTTGGCGTCGGGGCCGACGGCGTCCAGACGGGTGCGGAGGAAGGCAGCCCAGTCGTGCGGGTGCACGGCGTTCAGGGTCGTGACCACATCCTCGAACGTATAGGGGCGGGCCTCCCAGACGCCGTCCTCGACGCCGAAGAAGGCCTTGGCGAAGTCGTCCAGCGACTTGCGGTCGTTGGTCTCGGACCGGATCAGGGTGTCGGCGTCCAGCCAGATTAGCAGGGCCTCGCGGTAGTAGTCGCCGGTGCCGCGCATCCACGACGACCAGGGATTGGTCAGCCGGTAGCCGAGCAGGTTGTGGTTGGTGGTGTCCTGCAGGGCGCGCCATTGGCGGCCGGGCTGCTGGTCATAGAAGCCCGCTACCTCGGCCAGGTTGATCACGGCCTCCTCGAAGGTGCCGAGGCCCGAGCGCGGGGTCAGGACGTCGCCCCAGTATTCGGTCTGGCCCTCATAGACCCACATCAGGGTGTTCTGGGTCGGGACGTTGAGGTTGGCGACGTATTCGTCGGACGGACGGCGGAATTTGCCGTTCCAGCTGTGGACGTACTCGTGAGGCAGCAGGCCGCGCGCGCCATAGGCCGGGTTGGCGCTGGAGAAGTAGTTGGGGGCTGCGGTGTTCTCGGATGAGCGGTGATGCTCCAGCCCGATCCCGCCCATCTGGTTGGTCAGGCCCAGCAGGAACTCGTAGCGGTCGAAATGGCGGGCGCCGAACAGGTGGTCGGCCTGATCGACGAGAGCCTCGTACTTGGCCGTCCACTCCGGGGTGATGTTGATCGAGGCGGCGGTGTCGCCGACGAGGTTCAGATGGACCGGCGAGCGGCCGCCCGGGTCGATGTCCACGCGGCGGTAGTGACGGCCCGCGAACATGGGGCTGTCGGCCAGATGCTCGAGATTTATCGGGGCGAAGGTCGCCACGTCGCCTTCGCGCCCCGTGGTGTCCAGCGCCACGCCGTAATTCCAGCCGGTCGGCAGGACGACCGATGGGGCGAAGGTGATGCGGCTGTGGTTGTAACCCGCCGGATAGAGGAGGGCCTTCTCCCACTGCAGATTGACCATCTCGGGCGTCATGACCACGCGCCAGACGGCGTTGTCCGGCTGGGTCAGCCACTCGAACGACACCTCGATGGTCGACACGCCCGCCGGGATGTCGAGGTGGAAGGCGTGGGGATCGACCGTGTCGCGCACCCACTCGATCCGCTGGCTATTGCCCGTGACGGTCAGGCCCGAGATCAGCTGGATCGGGCCGGTGTCGGCGTGGTTGCCCGGGATGTATTTCGGATACTGCAGGACCAGATGGCCCGCCGAGACCGGGATGGTCTGGCGGGTGCGGATGACCTTGTGGTCGAGGTCGGTCAGGTCGACGCGGATGCCGATGACGCCCGGATAGTCGCGGTCCTGCGGCGCGGGGATCGGCGGCAGGGCGTGCGGCAGGCTGGTCGGCGCGGGCAGCGGCGCCTGGGCCTGGGAGGCGGGGACCTGCGCCATGGCGGGCAGGGCTGTCGAGGCGAGCAGCAGGGCGAGGGCGGCGGGCTTGATCATGTCAGGCATACTCGAAATCAGCGACGACGCGGCGACAGGATATCGCCCAGCCGGTCGGGCGTGCCCTCGATCCGCTCCAGGTGCGGGTAGCGTAGGCCGTCGTGGTAGTCGAAGTCGATGGTGCGGAAGCGGTCGCCGTTCTTGAGCATCATCTGGATCGGGGTGCTGTTGCCCTTCGAGGCGGTGATGGCCTCGGCGATGACGGCGGCGTTGGCGGTTCGGCCGTTGACGGCCACCACTTCCCAGCCCGAGCGCAGGCCCGCCTCGAACGCCGGGGAGCCCCAGCGGACGGCGGTGACGCGGTTCGAGCCGTTGAGCGACAGGCCCAGCGAATACTGGAAGTCGACACGGCCCAGCTCGGTGTTCAGGGCGCGGGAGTAGGCGTTGGGGGCCTCGCGCCAGACCAGACGGTAGCCGCCGCGCTCAATGCCGCCCAGCGGCCCGCGGGCGTCGGGGCCGACGGCGTCCAGACGATCCCGCAGGAAGGTCGCCCAGTCATTGGACTGCACCCCGTTCAGGGTCGAGGTCACGTCGGTGAAGGTGTAGGGCGCCGGGTCCCAGTTGCCGTCCTGCACGCCGAAGAAGGCCTTGGCGAAGTCGTCCAGCGACTTGCGGCCGTCGGTCTGCTCGCGGATCAGGGTGTCGGCGTCCAGCCAGATCATCGCGCCTTCGCGATAGTAGTCCTCGCTTCGCTGGCGGCTGGGCCAGGGCTGGGCGCGGCGCTGGGCGATGATCGGATCGTTGGTGGTGTCCTGCATGGCGCGCCATTCGCGGCCCGGATTGCCGTCGGCATAGGTCGCGGCGGTGTTGGCGAAGACGTCCAGCGCCTGCTGCTTGGTCATCAGGCCCGCGCGGGCGGTCAGGATCAGGCCCCAGTACTGGGTCTGGCCCTCATAGACCCAGAGCAGGGAGTTCTGCAGCGGCTCGTTCAGGGTCGGGGTCAGCTGGTCCGCCGGGCGACGCCATTTGCCGTTCCAGCTGTGGGTGTATTCGTGGCCCAGCAGGTCGCGGTCGGCCAGGGTGCCGGTCGGGTCGGTGAAGTATTTCGTATCGACGCTGTTTTCGGACGAGCGCATGTGCTCCAGCCCGATCCCGCCCAGATGGTCGGTCACGGCCAGCAGGAAGTCGTAGTGATTATAGTGGCGGGCGCCGAACAGGCGGTCGGCCTGACGGACCAGTTCGCGGTGCTGGTCGATGTGGGCGTCGGTGGCGGCCAGCTGCTCTGCGGTATCGGCGACGACGTTCAGGCGCACGGGAGAGCGGCCGCCCGGATCGAGGTCGATCTGGCGATAGTGGCGACCGGCGAACAGCGGGCTGTCAGCGAAATGCTCGAGGGTGACCGGGGCGAAGACGGCCACGCCGTTCTGGAACGAGCGGGTGTCCAGCGCCGTGCCGTACTGCCAGCCTGCGGGCAGGCGTAGGGTCGGCTGGAAGGTGATCTGACGCGAGTAGTAGCCCGCCGGATAGAGGAGGGCCTTCTCCCACTGGATGTTCAGCATGTCGTCGGTGATGACCACGCGGCCCTGCGAGCCCTCAATGGGCGTCAGCCATTTGAAGCTGACCTCGACGGCCGATACGCCGGCCGGAACCTCGACCTGGAAGGCGTTGGTCTGGACCGTGTTGCGGACCCAGCGCAGGGGCTGGCCGTTGGCGGTGACGCGCAGATCGGCGACGTCATCCACCGGGCCGACCGGGCCGTGGGCGCCGGGGATCCACTGCGGATAGAGCAGGATCAGCGGACCCGCGCCGGTCACCGGCACAGTCTGTTTGATAGAGACGATGCGGCGGTCGATGTCTGTGGCGTCCACCTCGATGGCGATGGGCGCCGGATAGGCGACGTCGCGCGGGGCGGGGATGGGGGCCAAGGCCACGGGCAGGGCGGGCGTGCCGACCTGAGCCAGGGCGGGCGCGGAGCCCAGCAGCAGCGCGGCGGCGCAGGCGGTCGCGATCAGGCGGGTGGTCGGACGCATCATGAAAGGCACTCTGGAGCGGAACGCGGAAGGGACGCAGATCACTGCGCGGGGCGGCGGGGGTCAACCCGATGGGGCGACCCCTGCATTAAATCGCTGTCATGTTGGAATCCGTCGCATCGGGCGGCGGGGCGTCAGTGGGGCGAGTCCAGCGCGGCCAGCAGGGCGGCGTGGAAGACCTCCGGCGCCTCCACCTGAGGCGAATGGCCCAGGTCGGGGAAGGCGATCAGGCGGGCCTGCGGAATGGCCTGCACCGTGCGGTGGCCGAGCAGATCGTAGCGGCCCAGCCGGGCCTGAACCTCTGGCGTGGCGCGGGCGGCGCCGGGGGCGGTGCGGTCCATCTCGCCGATGAACAGCAGGACCGGGACGCGCAGGCTCGACAGTTCCTGCACGACTGGCTGGGTGAAGATCATGTCGGAGGTCTGGGCCTGGTTCCAGGCGACCACCTCGCCGCCCGGCCCGGCGTACATACCCGCCAGCATGCCCACGGGCTCATCGTAGCGGGCCTGCCAGTCGCCGTCATAGTAGAAGCGGCGCTGATAGGTCTTGATGCTGTCGAAGGTGGTGCGGCGCTCGCCCGCGAAGGCGTCGTCAAGCTGGGCGTAGGGCACGCCCTCGGCCTGCCAGTCCTCCAGTCCGATGGGATTGACCAGCACCAGCCGCGAAACGGCGTCCGGGTTCTGCAGCGCATAGCGGAGGCCCAGCATGCCGCCCATGGAATGGCCCATGACGATGGGCCGCTCGACATCCAGGCTGTCCAGCAGGGCGCGGGTGTTGGCGGCCAGTTGCGACAGGGTGAACTGGTAGGCCTCGGGCTTGGACGACTTGCAGAAGCCGATCTGGTCCACGGCGATGACGCGATAGCCGTCGGCGGTCAGGGCATTGATCGTCGGCGTCCAGGTGGCGGCGCAGAAATTCTTGCCGTGAAGCAGGACGATGGTCCGGCCATTGGGCGCGGCGGTCGGGGCCAGGTCCATATAGACCATCTCCAGCGCCTGCCGCTGGGAGGTGAAGACGAAGGTGTGGATCGGGAACGGGTAATCGTACCCCTCCAACCGCGGGCCATAGGTCGGATGGTCCTGCGTCGCCGTCTGGGCATGAACGACCGGCGCGGCCGCGAGCAGCAGGCCGGCGAGGAGGAGGGGACGAAGCATGGGCGGCCTTTCGGGGAGGTCAGGCGACGGGGCCTGAACCGCGAAGGCTCAGGACGCCGGTTTTACTTCCAGCAGTTCGACCGTGAACAACAGGGTCGAGTTGGGCGGCAATTCGTCGCCGCCGACCCAGCGCTCGCCGTAGCCGAGCGAGGCGGGGATGACGAACTCGAACTTCTCGCCCTCCCGCATCAGGGCCACGCCCTCGGTCCAGCCGCGGATGACGCGGTTCAGCGGGAACTCGGTCGGCTCGTTACGGTCGTAGCTGCTGTCGAACTGGCGACCATCCACGAAGGTCCCGCGATAGTGGACCTTGACCGTGTCGGCGGCGACTGGCTGGCGGCCTTCCGGATGGGCGCGACCAATGCGGCGGTACTGCAGGCCGCTTTCGGTGGTGGTCCAGCCCTTACGCGCGCCGTTGATGCGCAGGTATTCGAGGTTGCCGGCGGTCCAGCCCTCGTGGGTGCCGGTCCCCAGCGCGACGGGCGGCGGGGCGGTCGGCGTCGAGGCGCAGGCGGCGACGATCAGGGCGGAGGCGGCGGCGATCAGGAGACGGGTCATAAGGCGACGCTAGCCGGAGTTGGCGAGGACGGAAAGAGACCCCATATGCGCCCTCCACCGCAGGGGTTGCGGGAAGGGCAAGGCGAATTCCGCTGCGGCGCCAAGATTTTCCACAGCGACCTTTATTTCGCCGTCAAAGCGAGTATATCAGCCCGTTCCGCTAACTCCGTATGAGTCTGCGCGAAAGCGCCGAGGCCCGGTTTGTCGCCCTCCGACCGGTGCGAAGGCGCGCTCCTCCCCAAGGGAGCCTTACATTTCAGGTGTCCTGGGACCGCAAGGCCCGAGGGTGGACGCCGAAACCGATCGTCACGGATCGCCAGTCGGCGGACCGTGGCTGCTGCATTTGAAACGAGCTGCCCGGCTCGTATTGGGAAGACAGAATGGCCAAGTCCAAAGCGGAACTCACCGTCTCCGGTCAGTTCCTCACCGCCACCTCGTTCACCGGCAAGAAGCGCATCCGTCACTCGTTCGGTCGCATCCCGGAAGCGGTGCAGATGCCGAACCTCATCGAGGTTCAGCGCGCGTCGTACGAACAGTTCCTTCAGCGCGAGGGCCGTCCGGGCCTGCGCACCGATGAAGGCATCGAGGCGGTCTTCAAGTCGGTCTTCCCGATCAAGGACTTCAACGAACGCGCCATCCTCGAATACGTCTCGTACGAGTTCGAAGAGCCGAAGTACGACGTCGAGGAGTGCATCCAGCGCGACATGACGTACGCCGCGCCGCTGAAGGTGAAGCTGCGCCTGATCGTCTTCGAAATGGACGAGGAAACCGGCGCGCGCTCGGTCAAGGACATCAAGGAGCAGGACGTCTACATGGGCGACATCCCGCTCATGACGGACAAGGGCACCTTCATCGTTAACGGCACCGAGCGGGTCATCGTCTCGCAGATGCACCGTTCGCCGGGCGTCTTCTTCGATCACGACAAGGGCAAGACGCACAGCTCGGGCAAGCTGCTGTTCGCCGCGCGCGTGATCCCGTACCGCGGTTCGTGGCTGGACTTCGAGTTCGACGCCAAGGACATCGTTTACGTCCGTATCGACCGTCGTCGTAAGCTGCCGGCCTCGACCTTCCTGATGGCTCTGGGCATGGACGGCGAGGAAATCCTCAAGACCTTCTACGAGACCGTGCCTTACGAGAAGCGCGGCGAAGGTTGGGTCACGCCGTACAAGGCCGAGCGCTGGCGCGGTGTGAAGCCGGAGTTCGATCTGGTCGACGCCGACACCGGCGAAGTGATCGCCGCCGCCGGCACCAAGATCAGCGCCCGTCAGGCCAAGAAGCTGGGTGACACGACCAAGTCGCTGTCGCTGGCCGCCGACGCCCTGCTGACCCGTTACCTGGCCGCCGACGCGGTCAACTACGAGACCGGTGAAATCTACGCCGAAGCCGGCGACGAGCTGGACCAGGCCGCGATCAACCTGCTGGAAGAGCAGGGCTTCACCACCATCGACGTGCTGGACATCGACCACGTCACGGTCGGCGCCTACATGCGCAACACCCTGCGCATTGACAAGAACACCGGCCGCGAGGACGCGCTGTTCGACGTCTACCGCGTGATGCGTCCGGGCGAGCCGCCGACCCCGGAAGCCGCCGAAGCCATGTTCCAGTCGTTGTTCTTCGACAGCGAGCGCTACGATCTGTCGGCCGTCGGTCGGGTCAAGATGAACATGCGTCTGGAAAGCCCGGAGGTCTCGGACGAGATCCGTGTCCTGCGCAAGGAAGACGTGCTGAAGGTCTTGCAGATCCTGGTCGGCCTGAAGGACGGTCAGGGCGAGATCGACGACATCGACAACCTGGGCAACCGTCGCGTCCGCTCGGTGGGCGAGCTGCTGGAAAACCAGTACCGCGTCGGCCTGCTGCGCATGGAGCGCGCGATCAAGGAGCGCATGAGCTCGGTCGATATCGACACGGTCATGCCGCACGACCTGATCAACGCCAAGCCGGCCGCAGCCGCCGTGCGTGAGTTCTTCGGCAGCTCGCAGTTGTCGCAGTTCATGGACCAGACGAACCCGCTGTCGGAAATCACCCACAAGCGCCGCCTGTCGGCCCTTGGACCGGGTGGTCTGACCCGCGAGCGCGCCGGCTTCGAAGTCCGCGACGTGCACCCGACCCACTACGGCCGGATCTGCCCGATCGAGACGCCGGAAGGTCCGAACATCGGCCTGATCAACTCGCTGGCCACCCACGCCCGCGTGAACAAGTACGGCTTCATCGAGAGCCCCTACCGTCGCGTGAAGGACGGCCAGGCTCAGGCTGAGGTGGTCTACATCTCGGCCATGGAGGAGTCGAAGTACACGATCGCCCAGGCGAACATCGAGCTGAAGGACGGTCAGATCGTCGACGATCTGGTCCCTGGCCGGATCAACGGTGAATCCCAGCTGCTGACCAAGGAAACGGTCGACATGATGGACGTGTCGCCGAAGCAGGTCGTTTCGGTCGCCGCCGCCCTGATCCCGTTCCTGGAAAACGACGACGCCAACCGCGCCCTGATGGGCGCGAACATGCAGCGTCAGGCCGTGCCGCTGGTCCAGTCGGACGCGCCGCTGGTCGGCACCGGCATGGAAGCCGTCGTGGCCGTGGACTCCGGCGCCGTCGTGGTCGCCCGTCGTGAAGGCGTCGTCGAGCAGATCGACGGCACCCGCATCGTCGTGCGCGCCACCGGTGAACTGGAGCCGGGCCGCTCGGGCGTCGACATCTACCGCCTGTCGAAGTTCCAGCGTTCGAACCAGTCGACCTGCATCAACCAGCGCCCGATCGTGCGCGTGGGTGACGCGGTGAAGGCCGGCGACGTGATCGCCGACGGCCCGTCGACGGACCTGGGTGAACTGGCTCTGGGCCGCAACGCCCTCGTCGCCTTCATGCCCTGGAACGGCTACAACTTCGAAGACTCGATCCTGATCTCGGAGCGCATCGTGCGCGACGACATCTTCACGTCGATCCACATCGACGAGTTCGAAGTGATGGCCCGCGACACCAAGCTGGGACCGGAAGAAATCACCCGCGACATCCCGAACGTCGGCGAGGAAGCCCTGCGCAACCTCGACGAGGCCGGCATCGTGGCCATCGGCGCCGAAGTCCAGCCGGGCGACATCCTCGTCGGCAAGGTGACGCCGAAGGGCGAAAGCCCGATGACCCCGGAAGAGAAGCTGCTGCGCGCCATCTTCGGCGAAAAGGCTTCGGACGTCCGTGACACCTCGCTGCGCCTGCCGCCCGGCGTCGCCGGAACCATCGTCGACGTGCGCGTCTTCAACCGCCACGGCGTCGACAAGGACGAGCGCGCCATGGCGATCGAACGCGCCGAGATCGAGCGTCTGGGCAAGGACCGCGACGACGAGCTGAAGATCCTCGAGCGCAACGTCTACGGCCGCCTGCAGCCCCTGCTGCTGGGCAAGACCGCCGTCTCGGGTCCGAAGGGCCTGGGCCGCGGCGAGGTCACCCTCGAGAAGCTGGGTGAACTGTCCAAGGGTCTGTGGTGGCAGATCGCCCTCGACGACGAGAAGGCGATGGGCGAGCTGGAGGCCATGAAGAAGCAGTTCGAGGACGCCAAGAAGGCCCTCGACCGTCGCTTCGAGGACAAGGTCGAGAAGCTTCAACGCGGCGACGAACTGCCCCCGGGCGTGATGAAGATGGTCAAGGTCTTCGTCGCCGTGAAGCGCAAGCTTCAGCCGGGCGACAAGATGGCCGGCCGCCACGGCAACAAGGGCGTCATCTCCAAGATCCTGCCGATCGAGGACATGCCGCACCTGGAAGACGGTACGTCGGTCGACGTCGTTCTGAACCCGCTGGGCGTGCCGTCGCGCATGAACATCGGCCAGATCTTCGAAACCCACCTGGGTTGGGCCGCCGCCGGTCTCGGCAAGCAGATCCAGGGCCTGCTGGAAGCCTGGCAACAGGGCGGCCAGAAGCAGGCGCTGATCGACCATCTGTCGGACATCTACGGTGCGGACACCCCGCTGCCGCAGGATGAAGAAGAGCTGGTCGAGCTGGCCCGCAACCTGTCGAAGGGCGTTCCGTTCGCGACCCCGGTCTTCGATGGCGCGCACATCTCGGACATCGAGGACCTGCTCGAGAAGGCGGGCCTGGACCGCACCGGCCAGTCGATCGTCTACGACGGTCAGACCGGCGAGCAGTTCAAGCGTCCGGTCACGGTCGGCTACATCTACATGCTGAAGCTGCACCACCTGGTCGACGACAAGATCCACGCCCGCTCCATCGGGCCGTACTCGCTCGTCACCCAGCAACCGCTGGGCGGCAAGGCGCAGTTCGGCGGCCAACGCTTCGGTGAAATGGAAGTGTGGGCGCTGGAAGCCTACGGCGCGGCCTACACCCTGCAGGAAATGCTGACGGTGAAGTCCGACGACGTGGCCGGCCGGACCAAGGTCTACGAGGCGATCGTCCGCGGCGACGACAGCTTCGAGGCGGGCATCCCCGAGTCGTTCAACGTGCTCGTGAAGGAAATGCGCTCGCTGGGCCTGAACGTGGAGCTGGAGAACGGCTGATCGCTTCAACCCTCCCCGCCGTCGAGGCGGGGAGGGCAGCCTTCACCCTCTCCAACTGATTGAATTTTAGCGGCTCCGCCGCAGAAGGAACAAAGATGAACCAGGAAGTCCTGAACATCTTCAACCCGGTCCCGGTCACCCCGACCTTCGACCAGATCCGGATCGCCCTGGCCTCGCCGGAGAAGATCCGCTCGTGGTCGTTCGGCGAGATCAAGAAGCCGGAAACCATCAACTACCGCACGTTCAAGCCCGAGCGTGACGGCCTGTTCTGCGCCCGTATCTTTGGCCCGACCAAGGATTACGAATGCCTGTGCGGCAAGTACAAGCGCATGAAGTACAAGGGCATTATCTGCGAGAAGTGCGGCGTTGAAGTCACCCTGGCCCGCGTCCGTCGCGAGCGCATGGGTCACATCGAGCTGGCCTCGCCGGTCGCCCACATCTGGTTCCTGAAGTCGCTGCCGTCGCGCATCTCGCTGATGCTCGACATGGCGCTGAAGGACGTCGAGCGCGTCCTGTATTTCGAGAACTACATCGTCACCGAGCCGGGCCTGACCCCGCTGAAGCAGAACCAACTGCTGACGGAAGACGAGTTCTACCGCTACCAGGAAGAGTTTGGCGATGACGGCTTCACCGCCGAGATCGGCGCCGAGGCCGTCCGCAACCTGCTGATGGGCATCGACCTGAACGCCGAGGCTGAGAAGCACCGCGGCGAGCTGGCCGACAACCCGTCGGAAATGAAGGCCAAGAAGGCGTCCAAGCGCCTGAAGCTGATCGAGGCCTTCCTGGAGTCGGGCAACAAGCCCGAGTGGATGATCCTGAACGTCGTTCCGGTCATCCCGCCGGAACTGCGCCCGCTGGTGCCGCTGGACGGCGGTCGTTTCGCGACCTCCGACCTGAACGACCTGTATCGCCGGGTCATCAACCGGAACAACCGCCTGAAGCGCCTGATCGAGCTGCGCGCGCCGGACATCATCATCCGCAACGAAAAGCGGATGCTGCAGGAATCGGTCGACGCCCTGTTCGACAACGGTCGCCGCGGCCGCGTGATCACCGGCGCCAACAAGCGTCCGCTGAAGTCGCTGGCCGACATGCTGAAGGGCAAGCAGGGTCGCTTCCGTCAGAACCTGCTCGGCAAGCGCGTCGACTACTCGGGCCGTTCGGTCATCACCGTGGGTCCGGAGCTGAAGCTGCACGAGTGCGGCCTGCCGAAGAAGATGGCGCTGGAGCTGTTCAAGCCCTTCATCTACGCGCGTCTGGACGCCAAGGGCCTGTCGGGCACCGTCAAGCAGTCCAAGCGCATGGTCGAGCGTGAGCAGCCGCAAGTCTGGGACATCCTGGATGAGGTCATCCGCGAGCACCCGGTCCTGCTGAACCGCGCGCCGACGCTTCACCGTCTGGGCATCCAGGCGTTCGAGCCGAAGCTGATCGAGGGCAAGGCCATCCGCCTGCATCCGTTGGTCTGTACCGCGTTCAACGCCGACTTCGACGGCGACCAGATGGCCGTGCACGTCCCGCTGAGCCTCGAGGCCCAGCTGGAAGCGCGCGTCCTGATGATGTCGACGAACAACATCCTGTCGCCCGCCAACGGCAAGCCGATCATCGTGCCGTCGCAGGACATCGTCCTGGGTCTGTACTACCTGTCGCTGGTCAAGGAAGGCGAAGTCGGCGAAGGCAAGCTGTTCGCCAACATGGGTGAAATCGACGCCGCGCTCGACGCCAAGGCCGTGACCCTTCACACGAAGATCAAGGCCCGCTGGACCGAGATGAACGCCGCCGGTGAAGTCGTGACCAAGGTCATCGACACGACCCCGGGCCGGATGAAGCTGGGCGCCCTGCTCCCGCACAACCCGAACATCGGCTACCGCCTGCTCGAGAAGAACCTGACCAAGAAGGAGATCGGGAACCTGATCGATCAGGTCTACCGTCACTGTGGTCAGAAGGCGACGGTCATCTTCGCCGACCAGATGATGCAGCTGGGCTTCCGCGAAGCCGCCAAGGCCGGCATCTCGTTCGGCAAGGACGACATCGTCATTCCGGCCGCCAAGGCCGGTCTGGTTGCGGAAACCCGCACCCAGGTGGAAGAGTACGAGCAGCAATACGCTGACGGCCTGATCACCAAGGGCGAGAAGTACAACAAGGTCGTCGACGCCTGGGCCAAGGCCACGGACAAGATCGCCGACGCGATGATGGGCGAGATCGCGCAGCCGCGCGTTCTGGCCAAGGGTCAGAACCCGGACATCAACTCGGTGTTCATGATGGCCAACTCGGGCGCCCGTGGTTCGCAGGCGCAGATGAAGCAGCTGGGCGGCATGCGGGGCCTGATGGCCAAGCCGTCGGGCGAGATCATCGAGACCCCGATCATCTCGAACTTCAAGGAAGGCCTGACCGTGCTGGAGTACTTCAACTCCACCCACGGCGCCCGTAAGGGTCTGGCCGACACCGCGCTGAAGACCGCCAACTCGGGTTACCTGACCCGCCGTCTGGTGGACGTTGCGCAGGACTCGATCGTCACCGAGGACGATTGCGGCTCGACGCGGGGCATCACCCTGCGCGCCGTGGTCGAAGGCGGCGACGTGCTGGTCTCGCTGGGCCAACGTGTTCTGGGTCGCTACGCGGCCGAGGACATCAAGGAACCGGGCGGCGACACCATCCTGTTCCCGGCGGATACCTATCTGCAGGAAGAGGAAGTCGAGGTCATCGACAAGGCCGGCGTCCAGTCGATCAAGGTCCGTTCGGCCCTGACCTGTGAAGCCGAAGCCGGCATCTGCGCCATGTGCTACGGTCGTGACCTGGCGCGCGGCACCAACGTCAACATCGGTGAAGCCGTGGGCGTCATCGCCGCCCAGTCGATCGGCGAGCCGGGCACCCAGCTGACGATGCGGACCTTCCACATCGGCGGTACGGCCCAGGTGGCGGAAACCTCGTTCTACGAGGCGACCAACCCTGGGACCGCCCGGATCAACGGCCCGACCGTCAAGGCCGCGCACGGCGATCTGGTGTCCATGAGCCGCAACGTGACCATCACCGTGGTGGTCGACGGCAAGGACCGCGAGACCCACAAGGTCCCGTACGGCGCCCGCATCCGCGTCAAGGAAGGCGGCGACATCGCCAAGGGCCAACGTCTGGCGGAGTGGGACCCCTACACCACCCCGATCCTGACCGAAGTCGCCGGTACGGTGCGCTTCGAGGACCTGGTCGAAGGCCTCTCCGTCAAGGAAGAGACCGACGAAGCGACGGGCATCGCCCAGCGCGTCGTCAGCGACTGGCGCGCCTCGCCCCGCGGTTCGGACCTGCGTCCGGCCATGGGCGTGACCAACGGCGACAGCTACGCCAAGCTGGCTTCGGGCTCTGACGCCCGCTATCTGCTGCCGGTGGGCGCGGTTCTGTCCGTGTCGAACGGCGATGAGGTCAAGCCGGGCGAGATCATCGCCCGCGTTCCGACCGAAGGCGCCAAGACCCGCGACATCACCGGCGGTCTGCCGCGCGTCGCCGAACTGTTCGAAGCCCGTCGTCCGAAGGACTGCGCCGTCATCGCCGAAATGGATGGCCGCGTTGAGTTCGGTCGCGACTACAAGAACAAGCGCCGCATCAAGATCACCCCGGAGCCGGATGCCGATGGCAACCAGGGTGAAGCGGTCGAGTTCCTGATCCCGAAGGGCAAGCACATCTCCGTCCACGACGGCGATCTGATCCAGAAGGGCGACTACATCATCGACGGCAACCCGGATCCGCACGATCTGCTGCGCATCCAGGGCGTCGAAGCGCTGGCCGAGTACCTCGTGAACGAAGTGCAGGAAGTCTACCGCCTGCAAGGCGTGCCGATTAACGACAAGCACATCGAGGTCATCGTCCGTCAGATGCTGCAGAAGGTCGAAGTTCTGGATTCGGGTGAAACCACCCTGATCCGCGGCGACACCGTCGAAGTGGCGGAGGCTGTTCTGGAGAACGAGAAGGTCGAGAAGCGCGGCGGTCGTACCGCCACCACGCAACCGGTCCTGCTGGGCATCACCAAGGCGTCGCTGCAGACCCGCAGCTTCATCTCGGCGGCCTCGTTCCAGGAAACGACGCGCGTGCTGACCGACGCCTCGGTCAACGGCAAGCGCGACACCCTGGAAGGCCTGAAGGAGAACGTCATCGTCGGCCGTCTGATCCCGGCCGGTACGGGAGCCTACCTGCGCAGCCTGCAGAAGATCGCCAACGAGCGTGACGCTGAGCTGACGCAAGCCCGCGAAGACGCGGTTGAGCCGCTGCCGGCCGACCTGGCCCTGGAGCTGGAGAAGTCGGAAGGCTGATCCGGGTCTCGGACCTGAAGTGAATGGAGAAGGGCGGCCCCGGAAACGGAGCCGCCCTTTTCTTTTATGTCCGGACGCGCGAAGCGCGCAGGGAGGGCGCTATCGCTCGCCGCGCGGCGGCTCGCTGCTTGAGCGCATGAGGGTGCCCTGACGCTCGCGACCCGAGAGACCGCTCAGTCTTCCTCGGCCTCGCGGACACGGTCGCGGCGGGTGCGGACGTTGGTGGTCGAGTCCGGGCGCAGCGCCGGGTCCAGATGGGCGCCGGCGACGCCCATGCCGAAGTTGGAGCCGGGGCCGTCCTGCGGGCCGACCACGCCGACGCCGCCCGCCAGGGGACGACGACGCGCCTCGTATTCGGCCAGGGCGCGGGCGCCCTGACGCGCGAACTCGCCGTCGCGCTCGGGATCGCCGGTGCCGCGGATCGGCGGGGCGGCGGCGGCGCGTTCGCCGAACCGCTCCTCGCAGATCTGCTGCTCCTGTCGGCTCAGCAGTTGGGGGCTGGCGCAGCCGGGGCCGCGGGTGCGCAGGCCGCGCCCGACCCGGTCACCCATGGTCTCGGGCCGCACCTGCCAGGCCTCGGCCCCGGTCGGAGCCGTGGGCGCGCCGGGGGCGGGCGCGACATAGCGGGGCGCGGGCGGGGATGGGCGGTCCTCCTCATCCCGACTGCGTTGGAAGGGCAGGCGCAAGCCCATGACGCCGCGCTGGGCCGACGACGGCGCTGGCGGGCTCTCGGCGGCGCTGGACGGGGCGGGCGTGGGGCGGGGACGGGGCCGCTCATCCTCCAACAGGGGGCGCGGCTCGATCTCGATGAAGATGGGCTTGGGCGGGGTCGGCACGGCAGTCATCCGGTCGCCGACGCCGCTGGCGATCAGCACGGCCAGCACGGCCGCGTGCAGGCCCACGGACACGCCGACCAGCACCGGCTTGCGCCAGCGCCTGTCGCCAGAGAGGGCCGTCCACCCGCGTCCGCTCATCCGTCCTCCCGATCGATGGGGCAGGTGACCCGGTCAGCGTGACCGTATTGGGGCGACTTCGCCAAGACCTCAGTCCTCCCGCTGCTGGTTGGGGAACCAGCCGTCCACGGTCGAGAAGATGTCGACCTGAATCTCCACCTCGCAGTCCGCGATCGGGCCAGGCTTGTCGCAGACCGGACGTTCCATCACCCCGGTCCGGCGGCGTTCCTCATAGGCGGCCAGGGCGCGGGCGCCCTGCCGGGCGAAGCGGGCGTCACGGTCGGCGTCGCCGGTTCCGGCGATCCGGGGCGCGGCGGCGGCGCGCTCGGCGAAGCGGGCGTCGCAGGCGGCCTGTTCCTCCGGCGCCAGCCACTGACGCGCGGCGCAGGCCGAGGCGCGCGGACGCGGGCGGAAACCCGTCGGGCTGTCGCCGGGGCGGACCTGCCAGTCTCCGGCGACGGCGGGCCAGGCCGGATCGGCGGCGGGCCGGCTTGCTGTGGCGGCGGCGGGGACGCCCGTCGTGTTCGCGGGATCAGGCGACCGGGACGGGGGCAGGGCGGGCCTGTGCGGACGGACGGGCACGGCGCTGGTGGCGGGGCTGATCTCCAGCGGCAGGACGAACAGACGCGGCTGGGGCGGAACGGAGGAGGCGCGAGGCGGGGACAGGGCCAGGGCCAGCAACACCGCGAGGTGCAACGCCACCGAGGCGCCGATCAGGGCGCCGCGCATCCTGGCTGTTCGTCGCCCCGAATTCCTCAACCGCCGCCCCCGCTGGTCTGACGCGAAGCGGACGGGGCCAGCGTGGCCGTATTGCGGCTCATTTGGTTCGCTTTTGCGCGAATTGTGGGAAGCGATCAGCCGAGCTAGGTCCGGCGGCGCGGACTGGGGGAGAGTGACGATGATGTGGTTGGCCGTGCTGGCGACTGTCCTGTCAGGTGTTTCTGAAGAGCAGGAGATTTCGCGAGTCATCCCCCTGAACATCGCACATCCGGACGCCCGTCCTTTCGAGTCGTTCGGCGCTGTCGATACGGTCACGGTCGAGTACTGGTGCCGGTTTGGAGCAAGGGGCTACCCCGATTGCACTGCGAGCACCACGGATCCCATCACCCTGAGGCCCGACGCTGGCGATTGGCTGGAGACCCGCATTTCGCCCCGGCCAGACTATATGGAGGCGGGGCTGAAACGCCGCTTCGTGTATCGTTGGCGCCGCGACAGCGATCAGGTCGAAGGCGTGACCGACGGACGGCGGAGGTTGGGCTTCGTCGGTGAGCGGTTGGAAGGACCTGACTGGGAGGTACGCGCGACGGATGTCGACCCCATCGTCGGGTTCGACGGGATTCGTGAGGCTTCCCGGGAGGAGTTGAAGGGCGTCGTTCCGATGAGTTGCGGCGTGCGGGCTGATGGATATCTGAGCCTTTGCATCAGCGAGCGACCGGTCGCTCAAGGACTTGAAAGCACTCGCTTCGACGCTGCGGCGCGCGTCGCCGCCAATCTGCGGGTTCGGATGTCAGGAGCGGGGGAGGCGGTCGCTCCCGGGACCTATGTCCAGGTCGAGATCGAACTCGATCCTGCCCGTCTGGGCGGGAGTAGGCCGCGCGTCCGGCAGCCGCGTGTCACAAGCAGCTATGACTCGATGTCGATGACCGCCGTATACCCGCACGGCGCTCGAATGAATCAACAGGGCGGCAACGTGGCGTTCGAGTGCACCACACCAGCGGAAACCGGTCCGCTGGAGAACTGTACCGTTATTGGAGACACTAATCCCCGTTGGGGATTTGTTGCTCCCTCGTTTGACCTGATCCGCCAGACTGTGACCGCGCCTTACACAATCAATGGCCGTCCAGTCCGAACCCGTGTGAGGCAGCTGGTCCGGTGGGAGGTCCCTCGGAACCCTTGACCTGACGGCCCCGCGCGCGTAGAAGCCGGGCACTTTCGAGAGGGATGTCCCCGGACCTCCTCCGCGATCGTGACAACTCATCGACACGGGCTGTGCCCGCCGGAACGGCCGAAGCGCCCGTTCCGGCTTCTTGCATTGTCCGTCCGGCTCGCATCCGCGAGGCGGTTTGGCGGATCGCCCAAGGCGCGCGTTCCGGCTTTTGTGTTTGTCATGACGAGGCTCGAAACCTCACCCGAGGGCGACCATCCGGTCGTCCGAAAAGAAGGCTCACCGGGGCGCTCCGGCCGAAAGGCACACGCTCCCATCGATTAGAGAAGAACGAGTACTCGATGCCGACTATCAACCAGCTGATCCGCAAGCCGCGCGCCCCCAAGCCGGTCCGTAACAAGGTCCCGGCCCTGAAGGGTTGCCCGCAACGCCGCGGCGTCTGCACCCGCGTCTACACCACGACCCCGAAGAAGCCGAACTCGGCGCTTCGTAAGGTCGCCAAGGTCCGTCTGACCACCGGCATCGAAGCCGTGTGCTACATCCCGGGTGAAGGCCACAACCTGCAGGAGCACTCCGTTGTGCTGATCCGCGGCGGCCGCGTGAAGGACCTTCCGGGCGTTCGCTACCACATCCTGCGCGGCGTGCTCGACACGCAAGGCGTCAAGGACCGCAAGCAGCGCCGTTCGCACTACGGCGCCAAGCGTCCGAAGTAAGCGACCGCTTCATTCCATTCGCCGGTCCGGGCTTCTGAGCTGCGGACCGGCCGTTCGATACCGATTTAGAAGGCCAAGCCCATGTCCCGTCGTCACCGCGCCCAGAAGCGCGAAGTCCTGCCGGATCCCAAGTTCAAGGATCTGACCGTCACCAAGTTCATGAACTACGTCATGTACGAAGGTAAGAAGGCCGTCGCCGAGAACATCGTGTACGGCGCCTTCGACATCCTGGCCGAGAAGAAGAAGGACCAGGAGCCCGTCGCAACCTTCCACACCGCGCTGGAAAACGTCGCCCCGGCCGTCGAAGTCCGCTCGCGTCGCGTCGGCGGCGCCACCTACCAGGTGCCGGTCGAAGTCCGTCCGGACCGCCGCAAGGCCCTGGCCATCCGTTGGCTGGTGAACGCCGCCCGCAACCGCGGCGAAAACACCATGACCGAAAAGCTGGCCGCCGAGCTGCTGGACGCTTCGAACAACCGCGGCACCGCCGTGAAGAAGCGTGAAGACACCCACAAGATGGCCGAAGCCAACCGCGCCTTCAGCCACTACCGCTGGTAAGCCTCTAAGGAGCCGCCGGTCTTTCGAAAGGATCGGCGGGTTCCTATTTACGTGACTATCCGGCGCGGGCGGTTTGAGCTAAATCGCCCGCGCTCGCTTATCCGAACATTCCCGAGGCGCTGTAGCGGCGCCGTATCTGACCGCAAGGCACGCTCCTATGCCCCGCACGCATAAAATCGAAGACTACCGCAACTTCGGCATCATGGCGCACATCGACGCCGGCAAGACGACGACGACCGAGCGGATCCTGTATTACACCGGCAAGTCGCACAAAATCGGCGAAGTGCACGACGGCGCCGCCACCATGGACTGGATGGACCAGGAGCAGGAACGCGGCATCACCATCACGTCGGCCGCCACGACCGCGTTCTGGAACGACAAGCGCCTGAACATCATCGACACCCCCGGCCACGTGGACTTCACCATTGAAGTCGAACGCTCGCTGCGCGTCCTCGACGGCGCCGTGACCGTGCTGGACGGCAACGCCGGCGTTGAGCCGCAGACCGAAACCGTCTGGCGCCAGGCCGACAAGTACCGCGTGCCGCGCATCGTCTTCGTCAACAAGATGGACAAGATCGGCGCCGACTTCGACAAGTCGGTCGAGTCGATCCGCGACCGTCTGGGCGCCAAGGCGGTGCCGATCCAGTTCCCGATCGGCGCCGAGAGCGAGCTGAAGGGCTTGGTCGACCTGGTCCGCATGAAGGCGGTTGTCTGGGACAACGACGGCCTGGGCGCGTCGTACCGCGACGAAGAGATCCCGGCTGATCTGGTCGACAAGGCCAACGAAGCCCGCCAGTACCTGATCGACAACGCCGTCGAGCTCGACGACGAGGCGATGGAAGCCTACCTCGAAGGCAACGAGCCTTCGGAAGAAGTGATCAAGAAGTGCATCCGCAAGGCCGTGCTGACCGGCGCCTTCTACCCGATCCTGTGCGGCTCGGCCTTCAAGAACAAGGGCGTGCAACCGCTGCTGGACGCCGTCGTCGACTATCTGCCGTCGCCGGTGGACATCCCGCCGACCCCGGGCATCGACTACAAGACCGAAGAGCCGATCACCCGCAAGGCGTCGGACGAAGAGCCCCTGTCGGTTCTGGCCTTCAAGATCATGGACGACCCCTTCGTCGGCTCGATCACCTTCTGCCGCATCTACTCGGGCAAGATGGAAACGGGCATGGGCCTGCTGAACTCGTCGCGCGACAAGAAGGAGCGCGTCGGTCGCATGCTGCTGATGCACTCGAACAACCGCGAGGACATCAAGGAAGCCTACGCCGGCGACATCGTCGCCCTGGCCGGCCTGAAGGAAACCCGCACCGGGGACACCCTGTGCGACCCGATCAAGAACCCCGTCATCCTGGAGCGCATGGAGTTCCCGGCCCCGGTTATCGAGATCGCCGTCGAGCCCAAGTCGAAGGCTGACCAGGAAAAGCTGGGCGTCGCCCTAGCCAAGCTGGCCTCGGAAGACCCGTCCTTCACCGTTTCGACCGACCACGAGTCGGGCCAGACGATCCTGAAGGGCATGGGCGAGCTGCACCTGGACATCAAGATCGACATCCTGAAGCGCACCTACAAGGTGGAAGCCAACATCGGCGCGCCGCAGGTGGCCTATCGTGAATCGATCAGCCGCAAGGCCGAGATCGACTACACCCACAAGAAGCAGACCGGCGGTACGGGCCAGTTCGCCCGCGTCATGATCACCTTCGAGCCGGGTGAGCCGGGTTCGGGCTTCGTGTTCGAGTCCGCCATCGTCGGCGGCGCGGTGCCGAAGGAATACATCCCGGGCGTCGAGAAGGGCCTGGAATCGGCCAAGGAAAACGGTCTGCTGGCCGGCTTCCCGCTGATCGACTTCAAGGCGACCCTGACGGACGGCAAGTACCACGACGTCGACTCCAGCGTGCTGGCGTTCGAAATCGCGTCGCGCGCCGCCTTCAAGGAACTGCGTGAAAAGGGCGGACCGAAGCTGCTGGAACCGATCATGGCCGTCGAGGTCGTGACCCCTGAAGAGTATCTGGGTTCGGTCATCGGCGACCTGAACGGCCGTCGCGGCATGATCCAGGGTCAGGACATGCGCGGCAACGCCACTGTCGTGAACGCCTTCGTGCCGCTGGCCAACATGTTCGGCTATGTGAACACGCTGCGGGGCATGTCGCAGGGCCGCGCCGCCTTCACCATGCAGTACGACCACTACGAAGCGGTGCCGCAACACGTCGCCGACGAAGTCATCAAGAAGTACAGCGCCTAAGCACCAACCAATCCCGGCGGGCCCCACAAGGTCCGCCGGACCCCTGAAAACCCCGCCGACGGGCCTGCCCGTCGGACCCCTGAAAAACCCAGGATACGCCCCTCACTTCAGGGGACGGAGAGAAGAGAATGGCCAAGGAAAAGTTCGAACGCACCAAGCCGCACTGCAACATCGGCACGATCGGTCACGTTGACCACGGCAAGACGACGCTGACGGCGGCGATCACGATGACGCTGGCGAAGGCCGGCGGCG